>Ga0070699_100000054_pt1 | contig 110997 bp, 103 predicted proteins | sample KBSK1503metaG_FD_65473 | JGI IMG/M metagenome (GOLD analysis project Ga0070699, IMG submission 65473) | Corn, switchgrass and miscanthus rhizosphere microbial communities from Kellogg Biological Station, Michigan, USA - KBS K1-50-3 metaG | ecosystem: Host-associated > Plants > Roots >... | reverse complement strand
GCGACCGCATCGACTCTAAGGGCAAGGTCACCCTGCGCTACCTGAGCAAGCTGCGCCACATCCCGGTCGGCGCCGCTCACCGCAACCGCAAGGTCCTCCTCCTGGTCGCCGGCGCCGACGAGGCGCGGCAGGAAGCGGCTCGGGCAATGGACCGGGCCGTCGGGCAGTCTGGACCGGTCGTCTGGCGCTGACGCTCCACCACAATGATGGGGCCAGGCCCAGCCTCGCCGGGCAAATATCGGCTGCACATTCAAGACGGATCTAGGCGGCTGGAAGATCACGTGACAGTTTTCTGAAGTGTCCGTGCGATCATCGCAGGTCAATGACGGAGCGAACCTCGCCGAACGTGGAAGTCATTGATCTGGCGCCAGGTCTCTGGATCTGGAGGCTCGAACATCCCGCGTGGAACGAGCACGTTGATTGACAGGAGGTGGTGACCTGCGCTTGCGTAGACGCTGGCGGCGAACGGTGGCTGCTCGATCCGCTTCTGCCGCCGGATGACGCGACCCAGGTTTGGGACCGACTCGCCGAGCGGCCGCCCACGGCCGTGGCGCTTCTCACAGCTGATCACCTGAGGGAAACCTGGGGCGATCGCCGGACATGGAGCGTCGACGCCTTAGTTCGGCGCTATGGATGCCGTGGGTTCGGTCCCGACGTCTGGGATCCCGATCAAGGGCCCCCACAAACTGCGGTGCAAAAGGTCCTCCCCAACCAGGAGCTGCCCGGGGGCCTGCTCCCGCTCAGGGACCCCCGGGGGTGGAACGAAACGCCGCTCTGGATTCCCGAACACCGGACTCTGGCTTTCGGCGATGCGCTGACCGAGCGACGCGGAGCGCTGAGAGTATGGATGTCTCCGACTCACAACGAACGTGCTCTCCCAGATCTGCGTGCCATGCTCGACCTTCCGTTCGAGCGCGTGATCATCTCTCACGGCGAACCCTTGCACACCCGCGAGGCCTTCGAGCAAGCGCTCGAACTCCCTCCGTGGCCTGCCACGCCTCTACATCAGGTCGCCTACGGTGGCAACTTTGAGCGGGTCCGAAGTCTAGTCGATGCCGGGGCCGACATCGCAGCCCGAGACGAGCTGTACAACGCAACCCCATTGGACTGGGCCGAGTCGGGCGGGCGACAGGACTGGGCTCAGGGGCGTGGGCACCAGCAGATCATCGCCTACCTCAAATCGGTGATCAACAAGACTGATCGTGCGGGTGACTAAGGCGGCTACGTTGGACCATCGAGACATGTTCACAGGGCTGCGCCGCGCGCGCGCCAAGGAAGCGGCTCGGGCAATAGATCGTGCCCTCGGTTAGCTGGCAGCTGAGACGATAGGGCGTCAAATAGGGTGTCAGCAGGTCGGCCGGTCGGTGAGTCAGAGGTCGGACAGCGACGGATTCGTATTCGACTTTGGCGGAGGGAGAGGGATTCGAACCCCCGGTGGCTCATCACCACGGCTGTTTTCAAGACGGCCTCGCTCATCAACGCATGGTTTGGCGTCCGTCCTAAGTTGACGGACTACGGCTATGTTCAGAAGCCCATCACGCCCTTCGGGTTATCTACATGCCGCCATTTTGAGCATCGTTTATGAGATGGCGGTGCTGATGGTCGAGGCACTCGAGGCGGCCTTACTCGCCGACAGCGGGCCCAACGGACGGCTCGCTGATCAGGGCCGAGTCGTCGAGTGGCCGGTGCCGACCACGGCCACTCGCTGATGCGCCCGCGCACCGGACCGATCAGCGAAGCCCGCTGTCAAGGCTCTTGATCGCTACGCTGGCCCGAGCAGCAGGAGCCGCTGCACCAGTCGGCTGAAGATGATGGCGAGGATCGCCCACCCGCCAGAGTTGAGCTGCTTCAATGCTGCGATGTCGCCCCAGTTGGCTGCGCTGAGCATCGTCCAGGTCCGCTCGTACCGCGCAAGACGCTGGCGCTTCGAGGCCTGATTTCCCTCAGGTTCGGGAATGATCTCTGGGAACCGCCAGGCCCTCGGCCCCACACGCCGACGTCAAGACCTGCATTCCCGACCGACCGAGGAGGTCGATACCCAGCCGCGCGCGGCGCACCCGCTCGCGGCTCAAGGCCACGGCGGTCGGCAACAGGTGGCTGCCGGACGGGTACAGGTCGGGTGCGTTGCGGAGCCCGAACTTGACATACACCGGCGCCGCGACCCGGATGATCTCTGGGATTTCGTGCAGGCGCACGAACCCACCCAGGCTGTCAGGCGCCTCGACATAGACGTCGAGCGGTATGTCGACCGCCGCCCGGATGGCCGCGACCTGCGGCAGGGTGAGGTCGGTGGGCAGGTTCAGCGTGTTCGCCCCCAGGCGCTCGACCACCTGCGCCGCAGCGGGGTTGGCAACCGGCAGCATCACTGAGACCTTGGCCTGCATATCAGACGGCAGCACCCCAGCGCGACGTATGGCATCGAAAGCGGCCAGGACGCCGAGGTCGGCCACGAGCACGCTGCGGAAGCCATGCTCGGCGGCGCGGCGCGCATCCTCCAGGCACGCGATGACCTGCTCCTGGCCGCGCGCAGCGGCCGCGATCACCACGCCTGCCGGTGAGCGTGCCATCGCCGACGCATCCCAGGCGGCGTTGGGCCGCGCGAAGAGGCTGACCTCGATCCGCGCCTCCGCGGCCAGGCGACTCATCTCGTCCAGCTCGGCGTCTGTCAGCAGGAAAACCCCGCTGCCCTGGGAGACACGGTGGACCGGCACTGAGAGCCGTTCAGCCTCCTCGAGGACGGCGCGCAAGCATTCGGGCCCCTCGGTGCTGGGAATCTCGATGCGGTACTGCGCGGCGTCAGGAAAGCGCTTGGGCGAATCGGGCAGAGCCTGAAGATCTCCGGCTGGAAGGCCCATTTCCCTGAGCACCTCGCGCAGCGTGGTCACCGCGCAGCTCGTGGCAGCAGCTCGACCTTGAGAGCGCCGCCTTCGCGATCATGCAAGGCCGCGAAGGCGGCCGCGAAGCCGTCCAGCGGAAAACGGTGGCTGACCAGCTCGGAGAGAGGCAGCAGTCCCGCGGCAAAGAGCTCGACAACCCAGCGCCAGGCCGCGCCGGAGGCGCCGAAGACTCCCTGCACCCTGAGGTGGTTCAGCGTGATCAGGTCCGGACTTATGACCGGTCGATCGGATCCCGAGATACCCTCCAGGATCACGGTGCCCCCGCGACGGGCAAGCCGCAGTGCAGTCTCCGCCCCCTCGGGCCGGCTAGCCGCCTCGAAGACGAGGTCGAAATCATTACCGAGCGCGGCGAGTGGGTCTTCCATCCCGATGTTGGACGCCTCGTGGCAGCCGAGCCGCCTCCCCAAGGCCAGCCGTGGGCCGCGGCTGCCGACCAGGGCCAGCAGCGCTGGTGAGGTCAGGCGCAGCAGGGCGACAGCCAGCAAGCCGAGGGTGCCGGCGCCCACCACCGCCACGCGCAGGCCCGGGCGCAGCTCGGCCTCGAGCAACCCACAGGCCACGCAGGCGGCCGGCTCGAGCAAGGCGGCCGCCTCGAGGTCCGCACCCGCCGGCAGGCGGTGGACCAGGCGCGCAGGCACGCACACGTAGTCGGCGAAGGCGCCCGGGTGGGTGAACCCGGTTTCGGCGTACTCGGCCGAGCAGAGGTTGGTGCGGCCCTCCTTACAGCGGTCGCAGCCGCCACACGCCCGAAACCCTTCGGCGACCAACGGGACGCCCGCCTCTAGTCCGCCGACCCCGGCGCCGGTGCTCGCCACCCGACCCGCCCACTCATGCCCGGGCACGACCGGGTAGCGGACGTAGGCGGCCGGCCGGCTTCCCTGCAGCAGCTCCAGGTCGGAGCCGCAGATGCCGGCCGCCGCCACCTCCACCAGGACCTCGCCCGGACCCGGCTTGGGCACCGGCAGGCTGGACAACCTGGCCCGGCCCGGGCGCTCGACGACAACTGCGCGCATCGTCGTCACGGGCGCGCGGCCAGAAGGGAGTGGGCCTGGATCAGGGTTCGGTACGAGCGGCTGCCTATAGCGGCAGCGGCCAACCCCGGGTGCCTGGCGAGGTAGCCAACCCGCTGTGGGTGCTCGACCACGTTACCGGCAATCACGTCATCGAAGGCGGCCCCGCTCTCGGTGATCACGATCTCGGGAGGACGATAGTCGGCGCGCATCCGGACCAGGAGCTCGTTGAGGCCGTCCGGGTAGATCCCCCAGCTCATCGCCGTGACCTCCGCGCCGTCAGGTGACACGACTTCGGCGCCGAGTCGCGGGAGAGGGCCGCGTGCATTTCGCAGGCCACCTCGCCGGGTCTCGCCGCGAGGGATCACGCCTGACCGCTGCGGGCGGCGGTGGCGGCCCACTGGAAGCCAGCCGCGCGCGATCCGGTCCGGGTCCGGGCTCATGCGCGCAGAGATTGACGGAGGTGCCACTCCTCCCGGAAGAGGTCGAAGTGGAGCCGCCGCTGAGGGTTGGCGCGGATCACGTCCTCGTTCAACGTCACGCCCAGGCCCGGCCCCCGCGGGAGGCGGAAGTAGCCGTCGACAACCTCCGGATTGCCAGGCGCGGATTCCTTCACGTGCGCCTCTGCAAAGTCGTTGAAGTGCTCCTGGATCTTGAAGTTGGTAGTGCATGCGGCGAAATGGAGCGCGGCCGCGGTGGAGACTGGGCCGCCTACATTGTGGGGCGCGATCAGCACGTAATAGGCATCCGCCCAGGTGGCGATCTTCCGCCCTTCGAGCAGTCCGCCGACGGTGGTCAGGTCGGGCTGGATGATGTCTGCCGCCTGGAGCTCGAACAGCTCTCGAAACTCATGGCGGACGTGGATCCGCTCGCCCGTGGCAACCGGGATGAGAACGCGGCGCGCCACCTTGGCCAGCGCCTTCAGGTTCTCCGGCGGCACCGGCTCTTCAATCCACGATGGCGCGTACGGCTCCAGCTCATGACTGATCGCCACGGCCGAGGCCGGTGTGAAGCGCCCATGCATCTCGATGAGCAGCTCCGCATCAGGGCCGATGGCATCGCGCACCGCCTCGGTCAGGGCCAGGGCACGCCTACGTTCGCTCGTGTCCAGCTCGTAGCTGCCGGAGCCGAAAGGGTCTAGCTTGAGCGCACGGTAGCCGCGCGCTACCACTTTCCGCGCGGCCGCGTGGAACTCCTCAGGCGTGCGCTCGACGGTATACCAGCCGTTCGCATAGGCCTTGATGCGGTCGCGCACCGCGCCACCCAGCAGCTTGTAGATCGGGTGGCCGAGCGCCTGGCCCACAATGTCCCAGCACGCGATCTCGATGGCGCTGATGCCTGACATCACGGTGCCCCCGACTCGTTCGTAATCTCTGCGCCACATCCGCTGCACTAGCGCCTCGATGTCGAAGGGGTCGGCACCCAGCACATGGGTCGGGATCGCATGCTCGAGGTAGCCGAGCAGAGCATGCGTGTGGTTGACCATGCGCACCTCGCCAACCCCGGTTAGCCCTTCATCAGTGCGCACCTTGACGAACGTGAGATTGCGCCATGCGGTGCCCATCACCAGGGGCGTGACCGCGGCAATCTTCATAACCCGGCATCCACGAGCGGCAGTCGCGCGCTTTCGAGGAAGGCGACACCATAGGGATCGAGCTCGCAGACCTCCCCGTGGCCGAGGCCGCTGACGTGGTCATACCAGCGTCCCTCACCCAGTCGGAACTCCTGCTTGCGGTCCGAGTGGTTGAGCAGGAAGAGGAGCTCGCCATTACTGGCCGACTGCAGCCTGACGACCTCGACCTCGGGCGGCGGCCGCATCACGTTCAGGTTCAGCTCCTCGGCCACGTAAGCGTAGACGGAGTCCAGCGTTTCCTGCGTCGCGGCACCCGCGATGTAGAGGACCCGGCCCCGGCCCACCCTGCGCTCGGTGATGGCGGCTGACCCCGCGAAGGGGCCGTCCAGGTAGCTGGCGAGCACGCGCGCGCCGGCCACGTCCAGCTCCTCGTACCAGCCCCTGAACTCGCCTTCGACGCGAGCGGCACCGTCCCCCGCGATCCGGGCGCCCTGTGCGGGCGGCACGCTCTGGTAGTCGGCGACGGTGAGGCCGCACAGCTCGTCGAGCCATGCCGGCAGCGGCCGCTCCGGAACCGCATTGTGGGCGTCCTTGACGGCCGTCCGCGGCGCCAGGACCAGCGTTCCGCCGGCGGCCACGTACTGCCGGAGCTCGTCGGCTCGGTCGGGGCCGGCCAGGTAGAGGCTGGGAGCCACCACCATCGGGTAGCCGTCCAGCCCGCTGCAGTCGGCCAGCACGTCCACCCCAAGGCCGAGCTTGCGCAGCGCTTCGTAGTGGCGCAGCATCGTCAGCTCGTAGGCGAGTTCGGTGTTGATGGCCTGGACCTGGAGGGCGAAGCGCGAGTCGTAGTCGTGCAGCAGCGCGGCGCCGCCGGCGGCCGTGGCCGAATGCAGCCGCGGCGCCAGCGCCTCCAGCTCCGAGCTCAGCCGGCGGAGATCGCGATAGCGCCGGCGCGCGCCGCCATCGGCGTCGAGGATGCCGTGCCAGTGCTGTTCTGTTCCGAAGCGGGCGGTGCGCCAGCGAAAGAAGAGCACGGCCTCGGCGCCATGCGCGACGGCCTGGTACGTCCAGAGCCGGACCTGGCCTGGAGCCGGGGACTCCATGAGACCCCAGCCGACGGGCCCAGCCTCCTGTTCGAGCACCCAGAAGGGCCGGCGCTTGAGTCCGCGCATTGCATCGGCAGCGAGCGCGGCGGAGAACCAACCGCCCGCCTTATACAGGGTCGGGTAGTTGTCCCAGCCCACCAGGTCCAGGTCCTTCGCCAGCCGGTTGTAGTCGATCTCCGGGAAGCCGAAGCCCATGAGGTTGTGAGTGACGAACTGCCCCTGGCTGTGCTCGCGCAGCATCCGGGCCTGCAGCGCCTGGTAGGCGACGTAGCTGTCGGACATGAAGCGCCGGTAGTCGAGGGCCAGGCTCGGGCTTGGATCCCTGGGCGGCGGTTGAGGGAGCGGAATCTGCTCCCAGCGTGAGTAGGTCTGGCTCCAGAACGCCGTGCCCCAGCTGGCGTTCAGCTGCTCCAGCGACTCGTACCGGTCGCGCAGCCAGACTTGAAACCGCCGATGGCAGGTCTCGCAGTAGCATCGACCGGCGAACTCGTTGTCGATCTGCCAGCCGATTACCCGCGGATCCCGGCCGAAGCAGCAGAGGAGCTCCCCGACCACTCGCGTGGTCGCGGCCTGGAAGGCCGGCTGATTGGGACAGTAGTGCCGCCGGTGCCCGAAGTCCTGCCGGCGCCCATCGTCGTCCATAGGCAGGATCTCCGGGTGGGCGTCCACAAGCCAGGCCGGGGGAGCCGCTGTCGGGGTGCCCAGGATGACGTCGAGACCCGCCTCGGCCAGGATGCCGACCGCCTCGGCCAGCCAATCCAGCTCGAAACGCCCCGGCTCCGGCTCCAGCAGCGACCAGGCGAACTCGCCGATCCGCGCCACCGAGAGCCCGGCTTCGGCCATCATCGCGGCGTCGGTGCGCCAGCGCTCGCGAGGCCACTGCTCCGGGTAGTAGGCGACGCCCAGGCGGATGCCCTGCCGGCCCATGCGATCAGCCCTTGACGGCGCCGCTGGTGATGCCGGCCACCAGGCGACGCTGGAGGATGAGGAACACCAGCAGCATGGGCAGGACGCTCACCACCGACCCCGCCATAAGGACATCGAACGCGGTGCGGCCGGGCGGGCCCTGCAGGCTGTTGAGCATCACCGGCACCGTCTGCACGGATTCGGAATGGAGGATCGTCAGGGGCCAGAGGAAGTTGTTCCACGAGCTCATGAAGAAGATGATCGAGAGGCTGATCCAGCCTGGCAGGGTGGTGGGCATCACGATCCGCCAGAAGATGCCGATCTCCGAGGCGCCGTCGACCCTCGCTGCGTCGAGCATCTCGTCGGGCACGGACAGCATGTACTGGCGCATGAAGAAGATCCCAAAGGCGTTCGCTGCTCCGGGCACGATCAACGGCCACGGTGTGTCGATCCAGTGGAAGACACTGCGCATCATCACGAAGAGCGGAACCATGACCACCGCGAACGGCAGTGCCATGGATCCCAGCATGAAGCTGAAGAGGAAGCCGCGGCCCGGAAAGCGGAATTTGGCGAAGGCGTAGCCGCCGAGCGCGCACAGGAAGACGGAAATTGCCGTCGCCGACGCGGCGATGTAGAAGCTGTTCCAGAGCTTGAGGAGGGCGCTGCTCTGCTGGAACAGCGACTCGTAGTTGACCAACGTCGGGTGCTGGGGCAGGAAGCTGGTTCCCGCAAAGATTTCTGAGAAAGGTTTGAAGGAGGAGCTCAGCATCCACAGGAATGGAAAAACCATGAGCAGGCTGAGCCCGATCACGCTGACGTAGATGACTGCCCTGGTGGCCGTTTGCGTCATCGGACCGGGTCGCTCCGGCTTACGATCCGGAACTGAATCAACGTGATGGCGACGATGATCGCCAGGTAGATGTAGCTTTGGGCCGCGGCGTAGCCGAACCGCAGGTCCGTGAACGTCGTGCTGAAGATCTGGATGACCGGCGTCTGCGTGGCTCGTATCGGCCCGCCCCGCGTCAGGATGTAAGGCTCGGTGAACATCGAGAAGGTCCCGATGATGGAGAGCGTCACGGAGAACACGATCACCGGCCGGAGCAGCGGTACCGTGATCCGGTGGAAGGCCTGGACGGCTGTGGCACCGTCAACTTTGGCGGCCTCCACCAGCTCTTTGGGAATCGTCTGCAGCCCGGCCAGCATGATCACGGTGTTGTAACCGAGCCAGGCCCATATCATCAGCAGCCCCAGCGAAATGCGGGCCCACCAGACATCATCGAGCCAGGGGATGGCAGACATGTGCAAGATGGCCAGCGCGTGATTCAGCGCGCCGCTGTCCTTGTCCAGGATCAGCCGGAACGTGTAGCCGGCCGCCACCATCGAGGTGATGTTGGGCATGAAGATCAGAGCTCGCCAGAGGCCCTGGAGCTTGAGGAATCCCGCATTCAGCACGCTCGCGAGGACGATGGCCAGGAACGTCATCACCGGGACATAGATGAAGAAAATCAAGGCGGAGTTCAACATCGAGTTCCAGAAGATGGAGTCGTGCTCGAGCTCGGCGTAATTGGCGAGGCCGACCATCTCCATCGGCCCCAACCCCGGCCAGTCGTGGAGGCTGAGCCAGAACGAGAACAGGATCGGATAGACGTTGAAGATGGCGAACAGCACGAAGAAGGGGGAGACGAAGAGCAGCGGCCAGCGGTGACGGCGGATCGCTCCCCGCCAGCGCGCCAACGGCGGATTCGCAGCCAGCAGCGCGTGCCCCGGCCGCGCCGCGGAGGCTTCCGAGGGCAGACGACCGATGCGGTGCCGCAATCCGTTGAGCATTGCTCAAAGTCCGCTCAAGAGCGGTGGGTCTTCTCGCGGATCAGCTGTGCGGCACTGGACAGCGCCTGCTGCGCGCTCTGCTGGCCCAGGGCGTACTTCTGTATCTCTGCAGTCATCAGCTCGCTCATCTGCTGGTAGTCCTTGCTGTAGATGCCGGCGCTGGGTATCTGGCCGGCGATGTCCGCAAACATCGAGCGCACCTTCTCGCCGCCGAAGTAGGGATCCGGCTCCTGGAAGAAGGGAGCCTGGAAGGTCGGCTTGAGGCTCGGAAAGATGTCCGTCTTCTGGTAGATGTCGAGCTGGGATTGGTCGCGGCCCATGTGGAATTGGACGTACGCCCAGGCGGCTTCCTTCTGCTTGCTCTGGTCGAAGACCGCGAGCACCGATCCGCCGTCGTTGCTGGCCCGGCTTCCGCCAGACTTCCAGACCGGCAGCCGGAACACGCCCCAGTCGCCGGTCGATTTGGGCGCGATGAAGCTCTTGAAGAAGGTCCCCATCCAGACGGCCTCCACCACGGTCGCCGTTCCGGCATCGGCCTGCGCCTTGTACCAGGGATCGGTCCAGGGTTCCTGGTCCGCGGCCAGGCCGTCCTTCCAGAAGCGACCGATAAACTCCAACGTCTGCTGGACCTTGGGATCCTTGTCTAGGATCACGTTGCCCTTGGCGTCGATGTAGCCGGTGCCCTGCTGCCAGAGCAGGGTCTCCAACAGGCGGCCGTCGTTGCGCGCCTTGGACTGCTGCCACATCAGTGACCCGGTTCTCTCCTTGATGGTGCGGGCGGCCTGGTAGAAGTCCTCCCAGGTCTGGATGGAGGCCGGGTCGACTCCCGCTTTCTGGAAGACGTCGCGCCGGTAGAAGACCGCCACCGGACCCGGATCCCAGGGCATCGCGTAGTAGCGGCCTGACTTCTGGATCCACGTCCACTTGTAGGGAACGATCTTGGAGACGTAGGGCTTGACCCAATCCGTGATGTCGGCCAGCGCCCCCAGTTGGACGTACTGCGAGACGTGCGAATCCTCGACGACCGAGACGTCAGGGGCACCGGAACCGGCCGCGATCGCCAGCTGGATGTTGCGATAGGTGTCCGCCGGTGGCCGTGCGACGTAGCTGAAGCTGATGTTCGGATAGGCAGCCTGGAAATCCCCGTCGACCAGCTTCAGGGCATCCAGCGACGCCTTCCAGCCCCAGATCGTGAGGGAGCCTGTGGTGCCCTTTGACGGTGTCGCCGCCGCCGGCGCCGAGGCGCTCTCGCCGCAGGCGGCCAGCAGCGCAGCCGCGGAAGGCAGCGCCAAGCCCAGGAGGGCCGTCCGCTCCAACAGCTCCCGACGGCTGAGCCTGCTCGTTGCCCAGCCCGCAACGTAGCCTGCTTCGCTCTCGCTCTGCTCATTTGTAGCCATAGCTCTCCCTCCACCGCCCTGCGGCATCTCGTTTATAGATGATCGATCACACAGGTGACCGGTCACACACGGGAATCCTGAGCCCGTTCACGGCGTTTGTCAAGACCTAAATGTGACCGGTCACATCGGACGCCTGCTCCCCTCATAATTCACCCGATGAAGACTCAGCCGGCCGCTCGCGCCAAACGCCCGACGATCCGCCAGGTGGCGGCCCGCGCCGGCGTGTCGTATCAGACGGTCTCCCGCGTGATCAATGCCCAGGGCTACGTGGGCGAGGCCACCCGGGCGCGGGTCCTCAAAGCCATCAGCGATCTGAACTACGTCCCCAACGGGATCGCCCGCAGCCTGTCGTCCAACCGCAGCCACACCCTCGGCGTCGTGAGCAACGACATCTCCGACCACTCCTTCGCCGAGCTCACGGCGGGAGCTGAGCTGGAGGCGCGGCGGCACGGCTACTACCTGATCATCGGTAGCGTCGAGGACGGTTCACCCGGAGACGAGGAGGCCTATCTGCGGCTCATGCAACAGCGACGCATCGAGGGCCTGATCGTGGCGCGGCCTCGGCTCCGGGCAGCCAGCCGCCGCCTGCTTGTCGCGATGGCCGGTTCCATCCCGACGGTTGTGATCGCCTCCCGGCTCGAGGCTCCACGACTTCACTCTGTTGATATCGACAACCGCGCCGGCGGGCGCGCGGCCACTGCCCATCTCATCGAGCATGGGCATCGCGACCTCGCCACCATCACGGGGCCCCTCGATTGGGTCTCGGCCAGCGCCAGGCTGGAAGGAACCCGCGAGGCACTGCGCGAGGCGGGACTCAACCCTGAACTAAGGGTGCAGACCAGCCCTGACTGGGGTGTCGAAGGCGGCCGGCAGGCGATGGCGCGGCTCCTGGACGCAGGTCGCCGTTTCACGGCGGTCTTCGCGCAGAGTGATTTGCTTGCCGTAGGGGCCATCGCCGAGCTGCAGGCCCACGGCCTTGCGGTACCGGGGGATGTTTCCATGGTCGGCTACGACGACATACCGGTCGCTCGCTACCTGACCCCCGCGTTGACGACGATCCGGCAGCCGATGGGCGACGTGGGTGCCAGGGCGGTCCGGATCCTGGTTGAAGGCCTGGCGCGGCGCTCACCCGGGACGCAGCTCCGGGCGCGCCACGACCTGGTCGGCGTCTCGCTGGTGGTCCGGAACTCGGTCGCCCCTATCGCTTGATAGCCCAGCCGGACACCGGCGTCGCAGGCGCCGGTAAGCCAGGCGCAGCCCGGTTCCCCGACAATCGCGCCTTGGGAGCGGGGACCAATGATGACCTACGAGGCCGGGGCGATTGAGGTCCCGCCCCATTCCTCGGGTGCGACGTCCGCGAGCGTTTCGGAGAACGTCCACTGGTGGCCCGCTGGATCCTCCGCCGTGTACTGCCGCTCGCCGTATTCGAAATCGGTCGGTTCCATGACGATGCGCGCCCCATGCGCCTTCGCGTGCTCGCAATGAGCCTTCGCGTCATACACGCGTACCATCACTGAGTGCGTGACCTCGCCGGGTCGCGGCGGCCGGCGTTCTCCGCGCACATCGGCAACGATCACGGCTCCCTCGCCGAAGCTGAGTTGCGAGCGATGGTTCTCGCCGATCCGCACGCGCTCGACAAACCCGAATGCCCGGCCCAGCCAGTCGACTGCCCCGCGCACATCCGGGTGGATGAGGACGGGAATGACCGTGGATTGCGGAATTGAGCGGTTGTGCTTCACGCCTGGCGTCAGATTAGACCTCTCGCCATCGCCTCGCGTGCCCTTCGATCGACGCACTTACCGTCTGACCATAGAGCCGGCCCGACGCGCGTCAGGGCGTGCCACCGCACTGCTGGAGAGTGACTCAGCGACGGACCGCTTGCTCGGCGAGTCGGCGTCCACCACCTCCGCTCCGCACCGCGGGCACAGCGTATGGGGGCCTCCCTATCCGGCATAGAACACCGTTCGCTCGGCCACGACCTCAACGCCGTTCGTCGGTGCCCAGCCATGCCCTCGTCGCGGATGTCTCCAGTGGCCGAGTCATAGTTGGGGCCGGGGGGATGGCCTGCATCCTTGCCGAGGACGCAGTCTCTCGTCGCGGCTTCGATCACACCCAGATCGACGAACCAGCGGGTCAGGTCGGGCGCTTCCGCGACCGTTGCATCGAGGTCGGCCAAGGTCGGAAAAAGTCTCCCACAGCCGGAGTATGCGGTGCCGCCGGGTTCGAGGTCTTAGAAGGCCTGGGATCGTTATCAGATGAGGGGGCTAAATGTTCATGCGTAGCATCTGCGCGCAGATGGCCGAGAACCACATCGACAGCGGGTTCTGGACGTGCTCGACGGCCGGGCGACGTAGCGCCCAGTCGGCGCCGCCACCAGTTCGCAAGTCATCGAGCGGCAGTTCACGGACCTGCCCAGGGGCCTGAGCCGGGACCCCGATGTGCTGGCCTACGTCACCAAGGCTCTGCCGAGGGCCAGCGCGACGAGCGCATCCGGGAAGGCATCGCACAGGCCGTCAGAACTGGCCCCACGAATGCCTGCGGCGGTCCTCCCAACGGCCACATTAACTGGCGGAGGGAGAGGGATTCGAACCCCCGGAGGCTCATCACCTCGGCTGTTTTCAAGACAGCTGCCATCAACCGGACTCGGCCATCCCTCCGCGGCCGCGCTGAGTGAGTCTACCGGGGCCTCCAGGTCGCCCAACACGCTCAGCGACTGAGCTGGACCTCGTCTCTCACGAGCGCAGTCTCAGCGATCCCGGGGCGCCCCCGGTGCACCGATCACCTCAAGTCCCGCCATGTACGGACGCAGAACCTCGGGCACTTCGATCGTCCCGTCCTGCCGCTGGTAGGTCTCGATCACCGCATCGAGTGTTCGGGCGAGCGCCAGACCGCTGCCATTCAGGGTGTGCACGAACTCGGGCGAAGCGCCCGGCGCGGGCCGGAATCGCATGTTGGCACGCCGCGCCTGGAAGTCGTTGAACACCGAGCACGACGACACCTCCAGGTACCGTCCCAGTCCCGGCGCCCAGGCCTCCAGGTCGTACTTCTTGTACTGCGAGAAGCCCATGTCGGCGGTGCACATGACGAGCACGCGATACTGGAGCCCCAGCCGCCGCAGGACCTCCTCGGCGTGGCTGGTCAGCTCCTCAAGCGCGCCCAGCGAGCGGTCCGGCTGCACCAGCTTGACCAGCTCCACCTTGGAGAACTGGTGCATCCGGACGTAGCCCCGTGTGTCCTGGCCGGCCGCTCCCGCCTCCGAGCGAAAGCAGGGCGAGTAGCAGACGTAGCTGAGCGGGAGCACCGACCCGTCCAGCATCTCTTCACGGTGCAGGTTGGTCACCGGGACCTCGGCGGTCGGTATCAGCCACAGGTCGCGGCCCTCGACACGAAATGCCTCCTCGCCGAACTTGGGCAGCTGGGCGGTGCCGATCATCGACGCGCTGTTGACCAGAAAGGGTGCGTAGATCTCGGTGTAGCCGTGCTCCGTTGTGTGCAGGTCGAGCATGAACTGCACAAGTGCTCGCTCCAGCCGCGCTCCCGCCCCCTTCAGGAAGGCGAACCGTGAGCCCGCCACGCGTGCAGCACGCTCGAAGTCCATGATCCCGAGCGCTTCGCCGATCTCGTAGTGGGGCCTTGGCTCGAATGAGAATGTGGGCTTCGTCCCCCACTCCCTGACCACGACGTTGTCGTCGTAGGACTCCCCCACGGGGACGCTCTCGTGAAAGACGTTGGGCACACGTAGCAGCAGATCGTCCAGCTGTCCACGCAGCCGGTCGGCATCCGCCGTGAGGCCCTTGACCGTCTCCGCAAGTTCCCTGGTCCGCGTCAGCAGCGACTGGTCGCGGGACTTCGCGAACTCCTTGGACAGAGCGTTCTGCTCCGCCCGGGCCGTCTCGGCCCGCCCCGTCGCCTCGCGCCAACGTTGGTCGAGGGCCAGGATGTCGTCCACGGGCGCCGGCTCTCCCTTGAGCTGGGCCGCCCGCTTCACCTCCTCAGGATGCTTGCGGATGAAGTCCAGCGCGAGCACCGCTCACTGTCTCTCCTTCAACTGCGGGAACAGGATCACGTCCCGGATCGCCGCCTGGTCGGTCACAAGCATCACCAGGCGGTCGATCCCGATCCCCAAACCACCGGTGGGCGGCATCCCGTACTCCAGAGCCCGCACGAAGTCCTCGTCGAAGGGATGTGCCTCTTCGTCCCCCGCCTCCCGCTCGGCAGCCTGCTGCTCGAACCGCTGGCGCTGGTCCAGGGGATCGGTCAGCTCGGTGAACGCGTTGCCGAGCTCGCGGCCAATCGCGATCAGCTCGAATCGCTCCACGAACCGCGGATCGTCCGCCCGTCGCCGGGCCAGCGGCGAGACCTCGACCGGGTAGTCGGTTACGAAGGTCGGCTCCCAGAGTTGAGACTCGACGTGCTCTTCATACGCGTCGGCCAGCGCCAGCCCGGCCATCTGCTGGCCCGTCGCGTCGCGGACCAGATCGGCCATGCGGGCCCGTCTGAAGGGAGGGCGCAGGTCGATAGGCTGGCCCTGGTAGCTGGTCTCCAGGGGCCGGCCCGCGGCCTGAGCAGCCGCGACGACGATGTGCTCGGTCAGCGCCATCATGTCGGTGTAGTCCGCGTAGGCCTGATAGCACTCCAGCATCGTGAATTCGGGGTTGTACTTCGGCGACAGTCCCTCGTTGCGAAAGACACGGCCGATCTCGTATACGCGCTCCAGCCCACCCACGACAAGCCGCTTCAAATGCAGTTCGAGAGCGATGCGCAGGTAGAAGTCGCGGTGGAGCACGTTGTAGTGCGTGACGAACGGCTTGGCATGGCCGCCGCCCGGAATCTCCTGCATGATGGGCGTCTCGACTTCCAGGAAACCCAACCCGTCGAGCAGGGCGCGGATGGCAGAAATGACGCGAGCCCGGACCGCAAACACGTCGCGAACGTCGGGATTGGCGATCAGGTCCACGTAGCGCTGCCTGTAGCGCATCTCGACGTCGCGCAGGCCATGCCACTTCTCAGGCATAGGTCGCAGCGACTTGCTCAGCAGACAGAACGTCTCGATCCAGATGCTGGGCTCGCCCCGTTTGGTGGGGCCCACGCGGCCTGTCGCGCCGATCAGGTCGCCGGGGTCCAGCCGGAGGAACCGCTCGTGCTGGACCTCGCCGAGAACGTCCCGCTGGGCGACGAGCTGGATGCGGCCAGCAGCGTCCTGCAGCTCGGCGAACGCCATTCCACCCTGGCCGCGCCGCACCATCAGGCGGCCGGCGACGGTCACCGGCCCGGCCCGGCCATCCCGCGCGTCATCGAGCAGTTCGAGCGCCTCGGCCGTCGTGTGGGTCCGGTGAAAGTGGGCCGCGTAGGGTTCGACCCCTTCGGCGATCAGGCGCTCGAGCTTCTCGCGCCGGTCGCGAATCGCAGCCGGTAGGTCGATGGGCTCTTGGTCCGACACGTAGCCGACAAGGGTACGTGCCGTGCGAGATAGATCGCCGAGGGCCTATGAGACCGAGACGATCCTCACGCGGCTGGTGCCGCTAGGCGAGGTCCACTCGGCCTCGTCGCCGGCGCGGTGGCCCAGGAGTGCCCGTCCCAGCGGACTCTCGTTCGATATGCGCCCGCGCCGCGGGTCGGCCTCAGCGGCACCAACGATGTCGTACGTCTCCTCGCCCTCCTCGGTGTCGACCGTGACCTTTGCCCCGACTCCGACCACGCCCTTCTCCCGCGGCTCGTCCTCGATGACCACGGCGTTGCGAATCATCGACTCAAGTGTCTGTATCCGCCCCTCGACCAGGCTCTGCTCGTTCTTGGCCTCCGCGTACTCGGCGTTCTCAGCGATGTCTCCGAAGTCGCGAGACTGCCGGATCCGTTCGGCAACCTCGCCCCGGCGCACGTTTACGAGCTGGGCGAGCTCATCTTCCAGCTGCTGCAACCCCTCCTTGGTGAGTAGAACCGGCCTTTCATCCATCACAGAGCCCGGGATTCTATCATCCGCCCTTAACTTAACCAGACAACACATTACTGCTGTCAGGTCGGCAGCGGCGGCGGATGTGATCTCGCCCAGGCACGCAGCATCTCAACACGCCGCCGCAGGTCGCGCGCACGCCAATCCACGCCGAAGCGACGCAGCTCGATAGCCCGCCGAACGTCCCATGGCGGCTCGTGGCGACCCCTGCGCACCAGGCTGCCCACCCGGTGGTGCGCCTCCCGGAAAGGCGTCCCCCTACTGACCAGGTCTTCCGCGGTGTCCGTTGCCAGCAGATCTCGATCGTCCACGGCAGCAGCCATGCGTTTTCGGTCGAACTCCAGGTTCTCGACTAGCAAGCTGGCCGCCTGCAGGCACTCGTAGGCGTTGTCGACCGCCGCGAACAGCGCCACCTTGTCCTCCTGCAGGTCGCGGTTGTAGGTGAGCGGCAGCCCCTTCAGAACGGTCGCCAGCGCGTTGAAGCTGCCGAGCGCGCGACCGCTGCGCCCGCGCACCAGCTCCGCGATGTCAGGGTTCTTCTTCTGGGGCATGAGGCTAGACCCGGTTGCAACACGGTCGGGGAGCCTGACGAAGCCGAACTCGGCACTCGCCCAGAGCACGACGTCCTCGCCGAGGCGGCTCAGGTGAAGGCCGATCTGGACGCATGCGTAGACCAGGTCAAGGGCGAAGTCCCGATCCGAGACCGCATCCATCGTGTTCCGCGTCATGTGCTGGAAGCCCAGCTCGCGCGCAATCCGGTCGCGCCCCGTCGCCAGAGTGCTGCCCGCCAGCGCGCCCGAGCCAAGGGGCATCCAGTCTGCCGCCTCGTAGGCGTGACGGAGGCGGTCCGCGTCCCGCAGCAGCGCCTCGGCGTGCGCCAGCAGGTGGTGGCCGACGGTGACGGGCTGCGCCCGCTGCAGATGCGTGTAGCCGGGCATTGCAAGGCTGCCGTGGGCGGATGCCTGCTCACCCAGTGACTGCAAAAGGTCACCCACAGCAGCCGTCAATCGCGAGCAGGCGTCCCGGCACCAGAGCCGCAGGTCGAGCGCCACCTGGTCGTTCCGCGAACGGCCTGTGTGGAGACGAGCACCGCCCTCAGGAAACAGCTCGGTGAGCCGTCGCTCCACCGCTGTGTGGATATCCTCGTCCGACGCTTTGAACTCGAACGAGCCACTCGCGACCTCTTCGGCCACCTGCCTCAGCCCCTTCTCGATGCCGGCAAGCTGCGCGCCGGTGAGCAGGCCGGTGGAGTGCAGGCCGCGGGCGTGCGCGACCGATCCGGCTACGTCGAAGGGCGCCAATCGAATGTCGACGGCCAGCGAAGACGAGAACCGTTCCAGCTCGGGGAGCAGGCCCTCGTCGAAGCGCCCACTGTAGAGCTTTCCTCCGGGGCTTCCCCCTACCCTCCCCCTCGAGGGGGGAGGGGAAGTCATGGTGTCAGCCTCTTTACGTCCGGCGGGAGCAGCTTCTCCAGGTCCAGGCTGGACAGTTTGCCCTGGACCTCGGCAGCGGTCCGAACCCCCATCCCGAACAGTTTTATGAAGCCCGCTGCTGCGCTCTGGTCGAACTGGTCACCGCGGCCGTACGTTGCCAGCTCCATGCGGTAGAGCTGCTCTGGAGCCTTGCGGCCGACCACCTGAGATGAGCCCCGATACAGCTTCATTCGCACTTGCCCCGTCACGTGCCGCTGCGTCTGGGCCACGAACGCGTACAGCGCCTCCCGGAGCGGGCTGAACCAGAGGCCGTCGTAGACGAGCTGTGCCCACTGGGCGGCCACCTGCTCCTTGAAGCGCGACACGTCCTTGGGCAGCGTGATGTCCTCCAGCGCCTGGTGGGCCTGCAGCAGGAGGACGGCGGCGGGGGCCTCATAGATCTCGCGGGACTTGATCCCGATCAGACGGTTCTCCAGGTGGTCGATGCGGCCAACGCCGTTGGCGCCGCCGAGCTGATTCAGCCGCTCGACCAGCTCCACCGCGGTGATCGGCTTTCCGTCCAGCGAGACTGGCAGACCCTCCTTGAAGCCAAGCTCAAGATAGGTTGGCTGGTCGGGACATCTCTCGGGGGCGGCAGTCCACTCGAACACGTCAGCGGGAGGCTCCTCCCAGGGGTCCTCCAGGATGCCGGCCTCGATCGAACGGCCCCAGAGGTTCTCGTCCACGGAGTACGGCGACTCGATGCTGGCCGGCACCTCGATGCCGTGCACGCGCGCGTACTCGATCTCGTCCTCGCGATTCATCCCCCACTCGCGGACGGGTGCTACGACCTTCAGCTCGGGCGCCAGGGCAGCGGTCGTCACGTCGAAGCGGACCTGATCGTTGCCCTTGCCCGTGCAGCCGTGGGCGATGCCCTGGGCACCCTCGCGACGCGCGATCTGGACCAGCAGAGCTGCGATCAGCGGCCGGCCGAGTGCCGTCGCCAGGGGGTACTCCTTCTCATAGACAGCGCCGGCCTGAAGCGACGGCCACACAAAGTCCCGCAGGAAGGGCACCTTGCCGTCGACCACGTAGGACGCTTCCGCGCCCACGCGCAGCGCGCGGTCCTGGATCGCCTCCAGGTCCTTCTTCTCGCCGAGGTCGATGGTCAGGGCAACTACCTCGTAGCCCTGGTCCTTCAGCCAGCGGATGCCTACCGACGTGTCCAGCCCGCCGGAGTAAGCGAGCACCAGCTTTTCACGGTTCGACACCCAGGAACCTCCGTAACGTGTCTGCGGCGTCCTCGTTCCCGAGCACGACGATGATCGTGTCGTCGCCGGCAACGGTGCCGGCGATCCCCTCCAGTGCCGCATCGTCGATGGCGCGAGCCACGACGTTGGCCGTGCCCGGCGGCGTGTGGATGACGACCAGGAACTGCACCCGAGTCATCGAAAGCACCAGCTCGCTGACCAGCGAGAGCGTTGGGCCGACGCGATAGCCATCCGCCGTGCGGATCAGGCCCAGCTCCTGGATGTCGCGCGACACCGTGGCCTGCGTGGCGCCGAGGCCGCGCCCCGCAAGCGCGTCGGCGAGCTCTTGCTGGGTATGGAGCGGGCGCTCCCGGACCAGCTCGAGGATGGCACGCTGCCGGTCCTCCTTCATCTAGGGCGCCTGAGCCCTCTTCATGGCGGCAACCGCGCGTTCGATCTCGTCCGCGCTTATGACCAGCGGCGGCACCAGTCGCACGGTCTCGTCGTCCACCGCATTCACGATCACGCCTTCGGCCAGACAGCGGGACTGGAAGTCCTTCGCCACCGGCTGCTCCAGGACGAAGGCCTGCATGAGTCCCCGCCCCCGCACCTGCTTCACCCCCTTGAGCTCATGCAGCGCCGCGTGGAGCAGCTCGCCCATCTCGGCGGCGTGACCGACCAGGCCCTGTTCCTCCATCGTCCGCAGGACAGCCACCCCGGCTGCGCAGGCCAGGGGGTTGCCTCCGAACGTCGAGCCGTGGTCCCCCGGCTCGAACACGTCCGCGCGAGGTGCGGCCAGGCAAGCGCCGATCGGCACCCCGCCGCCCAGCGCCTTGGCAAGGGTCATCACGTCGGGGAGGATGCCATGGTGCTGGTGCGCGAACCACCGGCCCGTGCGGCCGATGCCGGTCTGGATCTCGTCGAGGATGAGAAGCAAGTCGCGCTCGTCGCACCAGGCGCGAACGCCTTCGAGGTAGCCGGGGGGCGGTGGGATCACACCCACCTCGCCCATGATCGGCTCCAGCATCACCGCCACCGTGTCCTTGCCGGTTGCGGCATGGACCGCTGCCAGGTCGCCGTATGGCACGTGCACGAACCCAGGGGGCAGCGGGGCGAACGGTGCCGAGTACGACTCCTTGCCACCGGCCGTGACAGTCGCCAGTGTGCGGCCGTGAAACGAGCCATCCGTCGTGACGATCTCGAATGCGCCGTCCCGCCTCACCTTCCCCCACTTGCGGGCGAGCTTGATCGCAGCCTCATTCGCCTCAGCCCCGCTGTTGGCGAAGAACACGCGGCTGGGGAACGAGAGCTGCACCAGCTTGCCTGCCAGCGCCACCTGCGGCTCCGAGTAGTAGAGGTTGGAGGTGTGTATCAGGCGCCCGGCCTGGTCGGCGAGCGCCTCGGCGACCGCCGGATGGGCGTGGCCGAGTGCGTTGACCGCGATTCCAGCCACCATGTCGATGTACTCCCGGCCCTCGGTGTCGCGGACCGTGACCCCTCGTCCCTCCACCAGGGTGACGGGCAGCCGCTTGAAGGTGCCCATCAGGTACTGATGCTCGAGCTCCACGGTGTCGGTCTTTACCTGCGCCATCTGATTCCCCCTCACTTGTCCGCAGTAACCATGGTCCCGATGCCCGCTTCTGTGAACAGCTCCAGCAACAGCGAGTGCGGCGTGCGGCCGTCGATGATGTGCGCCGAGGGCACGCGCTCCAGCGAGCGCAGGCAGGCCTGCAGCTTCGGGATCATGCCGCCGGTCACCTGGCCGTTGGCGATCAGCCGCTCAGCGGCCGATCGGGAGAGCTCGCTGAGCACCCGCTTGTCGCCGTCCAGTACTCCGGGCACGTCGGTCATCAGGATCAGTTTGGCGGCACCAAGCGCCACCGCGAACTCGGCAGCTGCCGTGTCAGCGTTGATGTTGTAGGCGTTTCCGTCGTAGCCGAGGCCAACCGAGGCGATGACCGGGATGTAGCTCCGCTCCAGCATCGCCACGATCGGCTCTGGGTTGATCTGGACCACGCGGCCTACCAGGCCCAGGTTGGGGTCCAGCTCCTCGGCGATGATGCTGGGGCCGTCCTCGCCCGAGAGGCCGACCGCCTGGCCGCCCAACCGGTTGATGCCGGCGACCAGTTCCGGGTTCACCTTGCCGGTCAGGACCATCTTCACGACGTCCATCGTCGCGGCGTCGGTGACCCTGAGCCCGTCGCGGAATCTGGCCTCCAGGCCGAGCCGCTCGCTCATCGCGGTGATCTCGGGACCGCCCCCGTGGACCAGCACCGGCTGCATGCCGACGTAGCGAAGCAGCACCAGGTCGAGCAGCGTCTCCTGCTTCCGCTGGTCGATTGCGTTGCCACCGACCTTGATGACCACGGTCTGGCCGTGAAAACGCTTGATGTACGGCAGGGCCTCGACCAGCACCTGCGCGCGCTCGTTGGCGTCGACGGTCACTCCCCTACCCCCTCACGTCGTGTACTCGGAGTTGATGCGGACGTATTCGGCCGACAGATCGCAGCCCCACGCCTCTGCGCTGCCGGGGCCCAGGCCAAGAGAGGCCACGATCTCGATCTCGGGCTGCTGGAACGCGCGCCGCACCGCCTCCAGGTCAACCTCCATCCCGGCTCCCGCCGTGAATACGGTAAGCCCCGCGATGCTCACGGTCAGGCGATCGATGGCCACCTCCGAGCCGCTGTAGCCAAGGGCGCACACGATACGGCCCCAGTTCGGGTCGGCGCCGTGGACCGCCGTCTTGACCAGACTGCTCGAGGCCACAGACCGGGCCGCCATCCGGGCCTGGTCGTCGTCTGGAGCGCCGGTCACGCGAACCGTGATCAGCTTGGTTGCACCCTCGCCGTCGCGGGCGATCTTCCGGGCGAGTTCGCGCGCGACCTCCAGGATCGCCTCCTCCAGCGCCTGTGCCTGGGGGCTGCCCGGCTGCACCGGCGGGTTGCCGGCGGCGCCGTTGGCCAGGATCAGGAATGTGTCGTTAGTCGAGCTGTCGCCGTCGATGGTGACCTGGTTGAAGCTGCGGTCGGCGATGCGCTTGGCTGCGGAGGCCACCCAACCCGGCGGCACCGCCGCGTCGGTGGTGGCATAGGCCAGCATGGTCGCCATGTTGGGATGGATCATCCCCGAGCCCTTGCACATGCCGCCCACCCTTACAGGCACGCCGTCCAGGTCGAACTCGATGGCGTAGGTCTTGGGCACCGTGTCGGTGGTCATGATCGCCCCGGCCGCGGCCTCGCCACTCTCGGGGCGCAGCGAGGCGCAGGCCTCGGCGATGCCGTGCTTGACTGCATCCATCGGCAGATAGCGGCCGATAACCCCAGTGGTGCCGACCAGCACCTGGTTGGGGTCGAGGTCCAGTCGATCGGCCGTCAGCTTGGCCATCTGCAGGGCGTCCCGAAAGCCCTGGGCGCCGGTGCAGGCGTTGGCGTTGCCCGAGCAGACTACGAGGGCCTGGACCCGGTTGTTCTTCAGGTGGAGCTGGTCGATGATCACAGACGCGCTCTTGACGCGGTTGGTGGTAAAGACGCCACCGGCGTCGCAGGGGTGGTCGCTGGCAAAGACCGTCAGGTCCTCGCGCTGGTCTCCGGGCAGTGCGGACGCGCCTGCCGTGAAGGCCTTGATGCCACACGCGGCTACGCCGGCCCGCCAGCCCCTGGGGGCGGTGACACCGCCGGATACGACGCTGACGTTCGACAGTGTCACGGCCATTGCAGCGGTCCCTCCAGTCCATCGGTCCTGCTGAAGCCGAAGGCGATGTTGAAGCACTCGACGCCCTGACCCGAGGCGCCCTTGACCAGGTTGTCGATGGCGGCGGTGACCACAGCCTTCGGTCCCTGAGCCGCGACGTTGACCAGGCAGAGGTTGCTGTGGCTGGTCAGCTTGGTGGTCGGCGTCTGGTCGAGCACTTTCGTGAATGGGTGGGCCGAGTAGAACTCGACGTACGCGTCATGAAGTTCGACGACCGACCCGACCAGGTCGAAGTAGCAGGTCACGAGAATGCCGCGGATCATCGGCACGAGGTGCGTCACCAGGGTGACTCGGGGCGGCGTGCCGTTGGCCAGCGCGGCAAGCTCCTGCATCACCTCGGGTGAGTGGCGATGGCCGGCGATCGAGTACGCGTGCACTGTCTCGGAGACCTCGGAGAAGTGCACGTCCAGGCTCGGCGACCTTCCCGCGCCGGACACGCCGGTCTTGCTGTCGACGACGACGTCGCCGCCGACCAGGCCGGCCGCCACGGCGGGCGCAAGCCCGAGGATGGCGGCCGTCGAGTGGCAGCCGGGCACCGCCACCAGCCGCGCGCCCTTCAGCTCCCCGGCATGCAGCTCGGGCAGGCCGAACACCGCTTGCGGCAGGAGCTCGGGCGCCGGGTGATCCTGTCGGTACCAGCGCGGGTACAGGGCCGGGTCCTTCAGTCGGAAGTCGGCGCTCATGTCGATCACGCGGGCGCCCGCCTGCAGCCACGGGCCGGCGCGAGCAGCCCCGACGTTGTGCGGCAAGCAGCTGAAGACCACGTCGGCCTGGGTCGGGTCCGGCTCGGTGCTGAACGTCCCGTCCAGTTCCAACAACGGAAAGACCGCCTGGTAGCGCTGGCCGGCGAACGAGCGCGAGGTGAGCTGTGCAAGCTCCACGCCGGGATGCCTGGCGAGGAGGTTGACGAGCGTCATGCCCGCGTACCCGTTGGCGCCGGCCACCGCTGCCCTGGCCTTCATGACGGCATAAACATACAGGGATTATGCATCTTTATGCAGTCAGGCCTAAAACTCCGTGCATTCGCCGGCGATGGCACCTCTGTGGCAGTGTCGATACGTTCCTTTTCCGGCGGATGTGCGTAAGCCGAGCGGCTGTCGGATGGCTAATGACTATTGGCTAGTGCCTAGTGCTAAACTTGCGTAACCATGCAGCTAAACGTGTACGTGCCGGGGCCGAGGGCGGGGGTTGTCGCGAGGCTTGATCGAGTCGTGGCGGAGCTGGGCCGCAACAAGAACGAGGTGGTGCTCGACGCTATCGAGCGGATCGTCGCCGAGCTGGAAGCACAGCTCGGGGCAGATCATCCGAGCTTCGACTCCTTCTCGATCGGTGTGGGCGTGTTCCGACGCGAAGACCTGTACGAGGACCGTGTGGGCAGGTGATTCTGCTCGATACCAACGTGCTTGTGTACGCCGCTGACCAGGATTCGCCCCGCTACGTCCAGTGCCATGAAGTCGTTGTCAGGGCTCTCGGCAGAGAGATCGACGCCGTTCTTGTCCCGCAGGTGCTGCTCGAGTTCTACGCGACAATTACGGGCACGAGAGCTCGCAGGCCGCTTGCACCAGCCGCCGGCTGGCGGCTTGTCGAGGCGCTGGGGGCCGGGCTCCCAGTTCTGGAAGTGCACCGTGCAAGCCTGGATCTGCTCGGGGGCATGGTGCGCCGGCAGAACCTCGCCGGTCCTCGGATTTTCGACCTGTTCCTTGTGGCCCAGATGAGGACACACCGAGTGCGGGACATCTGCACGGACAATGCCAGGGACCTTCGCCAGCTCGGGGTAACCGCCTTGAGCCCAGAGGACGTCATACGGCGTGTCAGCGGCAAGCAGCCCTGAACTCGAGGGGCACGACCGTCGCTGGAACTGCGCATTACCTGGAACCTGCCGCTTCAATCAAGGCTGCGCTCGCAGGTGTCACTCGTGGAAGCGCCGGCCTGTCGAAGAAGCCCGGCTTGCGCCGCCGCAGGAGGAGTTCGCCGTCGCGCTCCCATGAGAACGTCGGCTTCTTCAACAGGCGCTGGAAGACACGACTGGCAATCTCAGTGTTGCGCTGAGCCAGCCGCCGAAAGGGCAGCGGCGAGACGGTGTCGTCGCTGAGGTAACCGAGTACAGCCTTTCGGTGGTCGCGGTCGGCGAGCAAGCCAGGGTCGTCGAAGACGGCCTCCACCAGGCCGAACTCCCCTAGAAACGTCAGCCCTTCCAGCTCGTCGTAGATCACGGCCACTGTCTCTGCCTGGAGAAGACGATCAGGCAGCTCGAACGTGGGCACGTTGTGCGACTGCGAGCCCCTTCGGCGCTCCTCGCCGTTCACGGTCTGCCGGGCCCGCCATTGCCCGTAGGCATCAAACCGGTCTGCCAGCTCCGAACCCCGAAAGACGACGAGATCAGCGCCGAAAAACTCGACGAACCGCCCTCGCTCCCACTTCTGCAGCTCCCAGCCTTGCTCCAGCTTCTCGGGGTTCCGGAAGACGAGGTCAGGACGCTTCAGGGAAAGCTGCGCCACCGTCTGAAGCACCTCCTTCCGACCGGAACGAGGGAACAGGTGCTGCGCGCCGCTGAGCAGCCACTCGTCGCCGATGGGCACCAATCGGGCAACCATGAAGTCACCGCGTCGCATGGCGTCGAAGACCGAAGGACCGGCGTTGGCGCGCATCCGGTACGTCATCTCGTCGATGAGGTTGACCGCCAGGAGCGCCGGCCCGTCACGCAGGCCAATTTCGAAGAGCCCCTCGACGACATCGCGCCACCCCAGTAGCATCTGGCGCTCAACCTCGGAGAGCCCACGCTGCGCGGCCACGAAGTGCTCTACGACCCGGCGGCCGTCCGCCAGGCGGTGCTGCAGGACGAACCAGTCCAGGAAGTCGTACCACTGTCCCTCGTCGGTGATGACCCTGGAGCGGAAGCGCTCCCTGGTCGCCTTGCGAAGCGCGCCCGAGAATCGGGGCCCCTGGGCGAACTGCACCAAATCACGCTTCAAGTCACCGCTGCGTTCCACCAGATCGACGCTGATTGATACCGCCATCCGAGGCAAGATACCATCTATCGCGGTCTGTGCCAAGGGAAGGCACGACATGTGGGGTTAGATAGGCACGATCCGCTATTCCTATCTTTTTGGTGTGAGGGTCGCCAGGGGTAGATCGAGCGTCTCGACGAAGGATCGGGTTGCCTGAGTGGCAGCGTCATTCACTGCTTGAGGAGCCTGGCGTTGCGCAACCGGCGCAACAACGGTGTGCAGTGGCCGCTCTCCTGCTGGTTGGTCGATGACCCTTGCCACCGCATCGGCCACCTCCTGGGGATCTGGAGGCGTGTCGGATCGGTTCTCCGCAAAAAACGCCGCAGTGAATGCATCGATAGCGCTCTGATAGAGGGCAACGCGCCCGGTGTCCGCCGCGCTCAGATCCTTCGCCGAGATAGGGGTAGGGTAGGTTCCGGGTTCAATAATGGCCGCGTCGATGCCAAAGGGCGCGAGTTCGTCGCGATACGACTCGGTGAGCCCCTCGAGGGCAAACTTCGTCGCCCCGTACAGGCCCAGAAAAGGCAAGGCCAGACGCCCACCTATGGACCCGATTTGCAAGAGCAAACCGCTGCCTTGCCGGCGCATGTGTGGCAAAGCCGCCCGGTTCACACGCAACACGCTGAAGACGTTGGTATCGAATTGCTGTTGGACTTGCTCGGAGGTGAACGCTTCCAGTGGGCCGAGAAACGCTATCCCAGCATTGTTGACCACAACGTCAAGGCGACCCGTGATGCTTACGATTGACTCGACTGCTTGCTCCACGGAGGCATCGTCAGTGACGTCGATTTCAACGACATGCACGGAGAGCTGTTCTTCTTGCGCCAGAGCGCCCAGTTCTTCTACTGCGGGCGCATTCCTCCCTGCCACCGCACGCATGCCTGCAAAAACGGTGTATCCGTCGCGTGCCAGAGTTTCAACCGTCAGGCGACCAAAGCCACTGGCACCGCCGGTGACAAGGATGGTTTGAGCCATCACTTTGCTTCCTCTGCGTGAAAGGCGCACTGCGCGTACCCCTCGCACCTGGTGAGGTCGACGACCACTCTCATCCCCCCAACGGTGCCGCGATCGCAGGCGGGCGTCGCCTCGCCATGAACAGACGTTGCCATCTCGCATTTGCCCGGCCGCTCGCGTTCAGCGCGTCACGCCGGCTCAACCCGCCCGCCAACGTCGAAGCAGCTCCGCGCCCCCGTATGGCAGGCGGGCCCCCGCGGCCGCACCCGAAGCAGCACGGCGTCGGAGTCGCAGTCCAACCGCACCTCGACCACGTCCAGGTAGTTGCCCGACGTCGCCCCCTTCTCCCAGAGGCCGCGCGCGCGCGAATGGAACCATGCCCGGCCTGTCGCCAGCGTCCGCGCCCACGCCTCCTCGTCCATGTACGCCAGCATCAGCACCTCGCCGCTGGAGGCGTCCTGCGCAACGGCTGCCACCAACCCCTTCGAGAAGTCAGGAACGACCTGATCGGCTTCGCTCACAGGCGAATCTCCAGCCCCCGAGCCGCCAGCGTCTCCTTAACCGCCGCGATCGACACCTCGCCGAAGTGGAAGATCGAGGCAGCCAGCGCAGCCTCAGCGCCACCCACAGTCAGCGCCTCGTAGAGGTGCTCTGCACGGCCCGCTCCCCCGGAGGCGATCACGGGCAAGCGCACGGTGCCGCTGATCGCCGCGGTCAGCTCCAGGTCATAGCCGGCCTCGGTGCCGTCCCGGTCCATCGACGTAAGGAGGATCTCCCCCGCTCCCCGTAGCTCGCCCTCCTTCGCCCACTCGACCGCGTCACGGCCGGTAGCGCGACGGCCGCCGTGCGAGTAGGCCTCCCAGCCCGAGCCGTCCTCCCCACGGCGGGCATCGATCGCCAGCACGACGCACTGCGACCCGAACACCTCGGCGCAGCGCGAGATTAGCGAGGGATCGGCGAGTGCCGCCGTATTGACCGACACCTTGTCGGCCCCGTGCGACAGCAGCTCCTGCATATCTTCCTCCGATCGCACGCCGCCGCCGACCGTCAGCGGGATGAAGACCTGGTCGGCCGTTCGGGCGACGACGTCGAGCAGGATCTTCCGCTGGTCTGACGAGGCGGTGATGTCCAGGAAGACGATTTCGTCGGCGCCTTCGCGGTCGTACAGCGCCGCCAGCTCAGCCGGGTCGCCTGCGTCTTTCAGGTCCACAAATCGGACGCCCTTGACCACTCGGCCGGCGGTCACGTCGAGGCAGGGGATGATCCGCTTGGCGGGCACGACTCAGCCCTCCCCGCAGAAGCCCAGGAAGTTGGCATAGATACGCAGCCCGTCCGCGGCGCTCATCTCAGGGTGGAACTGCGTTCCCATCATGTTCAGGCGGCCCGCCGCGGCCGCGGGCGAGTACTCGGTCGAGCCCATGGCGTCTTGCGAACTCGCTGGCGTGTACGAGTGCACGAAGTAGAAGTAGGACTGGTCGGCAATACCGGCCCACAGCGGCGACCACTCGGTCTGCTTGAGCCGGCACCAGCCGATCACCGGCAGGCGCGGCGACCCGTTCACCTCCACAACCTTGCCGGACAGCAGACCCAGGCCCTGGTGACGGCCGTGTTCCTCCGACTCTTCGAACATCAGTTGATAGCCCAGGCAGACGCCCAGTAGGGGCCGACCCTTCCGCGCCAGCTCCACGATCCAGCGGCCCAGGTTGCCCTGCTCCAGCTTGCGGAGCGCCGGCGCGAAGGCGCCCACGCCGGGCAGCACCAGACCGTTGGCGCTGGCGAGCTCGTCGAAGTCGGCGGTCACGCGCGGGACGGCGCCGGCGCGCAGCAGGGCTAGCTCCACCGAGCGCAGGTTGCCGACACCGTAGTCGACGATCGCAATCATCCCAGAAGGCCTTTCGAGGAGGGAATGCCATCCCCGCTCACGGCCACCGCCTGGTGCAGCGCCAGGCCCAACGCTTTGAAGCCGGATTCGGCGATGTGGTGCCTGTTCTGGCCCCGGATCAGGTCGACGTGAAGCGCGGCGCCGGCGTGGATCGAGAACGCTCGCCACCATTCCTCCAGCGTCTCCGAATCGAGGGTGCCGATCGGCCCGCTGAGCGGGACGCCGTACGAGAGGAAGGGCCTCCTGCCCAGGTCGATCACCACGCGCGACAGCGCCTCGTCCAGCGGTGCGTAGGCGTGGGCGAAGCGAGCGATTCCGTACCGGTCACCCAGGGCAGCGGACAGCGCCTGGCCGAGCACGATGCCGGTGTCCTCGATCAGGTGGTGCTCGTCGACGTGAAGGTCTCCGCTGCCCCGAAGGCGCAGGTCTAAACGGGCGTAGCGGGCTACCTGCTCCATCATGTGATCGAGGAAGCCAAGGCCGGTCGCGATCTCGATCTCAGCCCCGGCGTCCAGCCTTACCTGGCAAAGGAGCTGCGTCTCCCGGCTCACTCGCTCGACCTGTCCTGCTCGTTCAGTCACTCAGCCTCACCTCGATCGCGTGTGCGTGGGCGGTCAGACCCTCCATCCGCGCCAGGGTACGGGCCGCCTCCTGCAGTGCTCCCAACCCCACGGCGTCGGTGCGTGCGACGCTGGTGCGCTTCAGGAACGTGTACACGCCGAGCGGCGAGGAGAACCGGGCCGACCCCGCCGTGGGCAGCGTGTGGTTCGGCCCGATCACGTAGTCACCCAGCGAGACCGGCGCGTGAGGGCCGACGAACACGGCTCCGGCGTTCTCCACCCGCGCCAGGAGCGGGTCGGGCTGCTCGACAAGGATCTCCAGATGCTCAGGCCCGAACCGGTTGGCGATGTCCATCGCCTCAGCCAGCGAATCGGTCAGCACGACGCAGCAGCGAGCTGCCCGTACGACGTCGGCCCGATCCAGCCGGCTGACAAGGTCGGAGAACGCCTCCTCGACCGCATCGGCCAGCGCGGCCGAATCGGTCACCAGCAGCGCCCAGGCCATCGGGTCGTGCTCCAGTTGAGACGCCAGGTCAGCCGCCACGTGGCCGGCGGGGGCCTTGCCGTCGGCCACGACCAGGATTTCGGTCGGCCCGGCCACGGCGTCCACGCCGACCACCCCGAACACCTCTCGCTTGGCGAGCGTGACGTATACGTTGCCCGGCCCCGCGATCACATCCACCCTGGGCACGCTCTCGGTCCCGTAAGCGAAGGCAGCGATCGCCTGGGCGCCGCCCATCCTGAAGATGCGGTCCACGCCGGCGATCGCCGCGGCGGCCAGGATAAACGGAGACACGCCGCCGTCAGGGGCGGGCGGGGTAGCGAGCAAGACCTCGCGCACCCCGGCCACGCGGGCCGGTATCGCGGTCATGAGGACCGTCGAGGGGTAGGCGGCGCGGCCGCCGGGCACGTACAGCCCGGCCCGCTGGACCGGGCGGACCAGCAGCTCCAGGCCCTCGGGGCCGTGCACGTCCTCGTATCGCTCCGCTTCGTGAAAGGCGCGTATCCGGCGCGCTGCCAGCTCGAGCGCTGCGCGCTGAGGACTGGGGAGCGAGACCAGTGCCCGCGGCATGGCTTCGCGGTCGAGTACGAGGCTCTCGCCGGGCGGGGGCGCCCACCTGTCGAAGCGCTGGCTGTATTCCAAAAGCGCGGCGTCGCCGTCCGCGGCTACCCGCCTGCAGATCTCACGCACCGCCGCCTGCTGCTCGTACGTGCCGCCCAGGTCGGCGCGGTCGAGCGGGCGTGCGCGCCATTCCTCTGCGGTGAATCGTTGGAGGGGCATCAGAGCGCCTCCCGGATCCGCGTGACCAGCTGCTGGACGGACAGTGTGCGGGTCTTCAGCGACGCCTGGTTGGCGATCAGGCGGGCCGTCGAGTGGCCTACCTCGGCCACGACTCGCAGCCGGTTCTCTCGAAGCGTGCGGCCGGTCTGTGTCAGGTCCACGACGGCATCGACGAGACCGACGAGCGGCGCCAGCTCGACAGAGCCGTGCAGCCGCACGATCTCGACCGGCTGGCCGAGCCCGGCCATGTACTCCGACGTCGCACGCGCGTACTTCGTGCCCACGCGGAGCGTGGGAGGCCACGTCTCAGGCCCGTTGAGCGGCGAAGCCTCGCGCACGGCCACGATCAGCCTGCAGCCGCCGAAGCCGAGGTCGAGAAGCTCGTAGTGGCCGCCGGGCGATTCCCACAGCTGGTCCTTGCCGGCGAAGCCGAGGTCGGCGGAGCCATGGTCGACATATGCCGGGACGTCGGCCGGCTTGACGAGAACCACCCGAAGGCTGTTCTTCTCCACCAGCAGCTTGCGCCCGATCTCCTCCTGGTCCAGGTCGGCGGCCCCCGCGCGGCGCAGGAGGTCGAGGCTGCCCTCCAGCAACACGCCGGTCGGGATCGCGATCGAGATCAAAGACCCCCTCCCCCGGCTTCGCCGGGTACTCCCCCGACTGCGCGGGGGAGAGTCGCAAGCTGCTCCACTACCCGGTCGGTCGGCAGTCGGCGCACCCCCCGATCGGCAGCTGCCCAGGCCGCACGGCCGGAGCCGGCCAGGTGCAGCAGGTGGCGAGCCCCCACTGCTTCGCGCCAAGCAAGCGCGGCGGCCAGGCTCCGAGGCTGCGTGTCCACGACTGCCCGCATCCCGAACATCCGCAGCGACGCCGCCAGCCGAATAGCGTCCTCGAGGCCGGACGACGTCCAGGCGATTGCGGCGTCCAGCCAGGTCAGCTCCGGCCCCTCAGTGGTCCGGCGCATGAGCTCGCCCGTCCTGTCCAGGTGGATCATGAAACCTGTTGCAGGGGCCTCACGTCCGAAGCGGGCCAGCAGGGCATCGTAGCGACCGCCTTGCGCCAGCGGACGGCCCACGTCCGGGCCGTAGCCCTCGAAGATCACGCCCGTGTAGTAGTCGAAATCTCGAATTGCGCCCAGGTCGAGGGCGACGGCCTGGCCCAGCCCGTGCGCGCCGAGCAGCTCGTGTACCCGAGCCAGCTCGCTGAGGGCGCGCTCGGAGCGGCGATTGCGGACCAGCTTCCCGCCTGCGTCGAGAATCTCAGGACCTCCTCGCAGCGCCGGAAAGCGAAGCAGCAGCTCGTGCTCTGCGCTGCGGAGCGGCGTCTCGTCCAGCAGCGCCTCGAGCGCCACGAAGTCGCGGCGAGCCAGTGCGGCCTTGACGCCGGGCTTGAGGTCCGCGGGCAGGGCAATCCCGTCCAGCAGGCCCTGGAAGAACTCCGAGTGGCCGACATCGACCTGGTACTGGCGAAGTCCGGCCGCATCCAGGCAGCGAACGGCCATCGCGATCACCTCGGCGTCGGCGACCGGGCCTGAGGCTCCGATCAGCTCGGCACCGACCTGATATGCCTCGCGCCTCCGTGTGAACCGGCCACTGTCCGTGGTGAGCACGGGCCCCGCGTAGCAGAGGCGAAGTGGCAACGGGGCCGCCCGCAGCCGGCCGGCGACGAGCCGGGCGACCGGTATCGTGCGCTCTCCAACCAGGGCCAGGAGGGAGCCGTCGGCGTCGGTGAGCTTGAAGAGCCGCCGGAGTTCGCCGGCATCCAGGCCGAGGGCCAGGACGTCCAGGCTCTCCAACGTGGGAGTGATGACGTACCGGTATCCCCAGCGTCGCATCTCGGCCAGAGCCGACTCCTGCGTGGCTCGCATGGCCTCCGCTTCCTCGGGCAGGAGATCGCGAAAGCCGGGGACGTCGCGTGTCGCCTGCTGCTGGTCAGGCCCGGTGAAGAGACCTCCCGGCCCGTGCCGCGGCGACGCCGCTACTCCTCTTCATCCTCTTCCTCCTCCTCCTCCAGCCCGGCTTCTTCGCTGAAGTCAACGTCGGCGTCCTCGTCTTCGGTCACCTCGTGCATGCCTTCCTCGTCCTCGAGGTCGATACTGGCACTGCGCGCGACCGGTTCCTCGTCGAGATCTTCCTCTTCGCTCGAGAAGGCACTGGTGTCGGCGATGATCAGTCGCTCACGGGTGTAGGGGCGGTAGTCAGCTTCGCGCCTGCGGACGATCGGGAAGCTCGGCTTCCCCTGGAATTTCGGGTCCTGGTACGACTCGCGGACGATCACCTTGACCGTGTTGCCCTCGCAGGACGTGATGCCCGCCTGGTAGCGGTTGCCGCCCTGGATGAACTTGATCAGCCGGCGCCCGAGCTTGGGCTCCAGGCTGCCGACCCTCACGCCGCGGACGGTGTCGACCTCGATGCCGTCACCGACGACCCGCAGGTCCGCGACGTCGCCCGGCGCGATCTTCGAGCAGACGTCACCGGCGGCCGCTCGCAGCGTGGTGGTGGTGGTCTTGCCCATCTCCTCGACGAAGAGATTGAGGTCGACCTTGACCGGGCCCCCCTTCAAGATGTCCTTGGCGTTGATCAGGCTCTCCAGCTTGGCCGTGTTCTTACGGGCGACCGGGTTCATGGGGTTGATCACCAGCGCGGCATCGTAGGCCGACTTCGCGTCCTCAAGCCGGCCCAGCTCGGTCAGCGCCTTGCCCAGGCGGTTCTGAGCGCCTTCGTCGGCCCCGAAGCTGCGGATGATGAACTCGTTAAGCTCAACCGCCTCCTCCCAGCGGGCATCAACGGCGAGCCCCACGGCCTCGTCCACGTAGGTCGACTTCGGCTTGGAAGGTTCTTGGGTCTGAGTTGTCACAGCGCACGCTCCAGCAAGACGGTTGGGGTTTGACGGTCCTGGGGAACCCCCCAGCGGCCGAATGCAACAGTATACGGGCTGGACCCACTGCGCACTCGATGCCAGACTTGTGTGGGCCGTATGAGCAAGCGCCCCCAAAGTTCGGCGTATGTTCTCTGCTTGACACCGGGATGTTCGCCGCTAATAGTTTGCGCTGGAGTATCGGCGGCCCTCGTCGGCGCACTCTCGCCCCGGAGCGTCCGGGAAGAGGACGAGGGACTGGAGGCGCGGAGAGTACCGGCGGCCACCTCCACACAAAATCTTTCTCATTGAGAAGGGGAGAAGACTATATGAGTCAACACCGAGCCCTGAAGGGCAGTGGCATTGTCGCCATCGCCACCCTCTTTGCATTCGCCTGTGGCGGATCGAGCGGGGGAGGCGGCGGCACCACAGCGACCAAGGGCACCATCACGATAGGGGTCGAGATGCCGCTGTCGGGCACAGAGGGCTCGCAGGGCCAGCCGATCCTGAAAGGCGTCCGATACGCCGTCACACAGGCGGGCGGTTCGATCAACGGCTTCACACTCAAGGTCCAGGACTTCGACGACGCCGTCAACGGCACCCACGACCCGCAGAAGGGCGCCCAGAACGTCACCTCTATGATCGGCGACCCCAGCATCCTGGGTTTCGTCGGCCCCCTGAACTCCAGCGTGGCGAAGGCCGAGATCCCGATCGCCGCCGACGCGCACCTGGCCATGATCAGCCCCGCCAACACCAACCCCTGTTTGACCAAGGCCAAGGAGGCTCTCACGAACGCGGACTGCGCCGGCCTGGCCGCGCAGCTGCGCAAGGGCAACCCCAACCCCTACTTCAGGACCGTCACGACCGACGACTACCAGGGCCCGGCCCTGGCCGACTACTTCCTGAAGACCCTCAAGATCACCAAAGTGGGGGTCGGGTCCGACAACCAGACCTACGGGAAGGGCATCGCCGACTCCTTCCAGACGGAGTTCAAGGGCGCCGGTGGCACGGTCGTCGGCCAGCGCTTCGACTATGACCAGCAGAACACCCAGGACTTCAAGCCCTGGCTGACCGCCGAGAAGGCGGCCGGCGCCGAGGCCATCTACGTGGGCGGCGTGACGTCGACGGGCGTCTGCAAGGTCCGCGCGCAGATGCAGGGGATCTTCGACGTGACCACCCCGTTCGGTGACGGGGATGGGATCGTCCAGGACAGCGAGTGCGTGAAGGCGGCAGGAACCATGTCGCCGAACACCTACGCCACGATCGCGGCCGTGGATCCGTTGCACGTCCCCTCGGCCAAGGCCGTCATCGACGGCTACAAGAAGGCCAATCCCGCTCCGACCGACTACACGGCGTACTCGATCGTCGCCGCCGACTCGGCCGGAATCCTGGTCCAGGCCATCGGCCGGGCGATCAACGACGCCAACGGCAAGATGCCGACCCGCGAGCAGGTTCGGGCCGAGGTCGCGAAGACCAAGAACTACCAGGGCGCGCTGGGCAGCACAACCTTCGACAGCAACGGCGACACCAACGTCAAGATCATCTCGATCTACGTGTATACGAGCACAGATCCCAAGGCTGCCAACGACGAGCCATGGAAGGCAGCGGTCAACTACGGGACCACTCCGCCAACCGTTTCCACTTCATAATCCACGAGGAGGGGGCCAGCCGGCTCCCTCCTTTTTCTCCTTTTTTGCGGTACCGTTTCCACACCAATTAAGAAAAGGGGAGTGACTTGGCGACCGTTGTAGGAGCCCTTCGCCAGACACGCCTGGCAGTGTCGGGCCAGGTCGGTACCTGGATCTTCTACGGTATTGGCATCGCGGCCTTCGCGCTGCTGATCCTCCCCAGGATCTTCCAGAACCCGGCCTTTTTCCTTCAGACTCTGATATTCGGGCTCACTGACGGGGCCCTGTATGCCCTGATCGCCCTCGGCTACACGATGGTTTACGGCATCATCGAGCTGATCAACTTCGCTCACGGCGACGTGTTCACGCTCGGCGGCTTCATCGGCATCGCCCTGTTCGGGCTGATCGGGATCACTCCCGGTCATACCGGCAGCTTCGGGCTTTTGCTCGTGCCGATCGTCCTCGGAGTGCTGATCGCGAGCATGGCGCTTACCGGCCTGGTCAACGTGACGATCGAGCGTGTCGCGTACAGGCCGCTGCGGCACCAACCCAGGCTGGCGCCGCTGATCACCGCGGTCGGGATGTCGTTCATCCTCGAAGGCGCCATGTTCATCTGGAAGGGACCGAACTACGTTCAGTCCCCGAGTCTCCTGCCCACGTACCAGCTGACCATCCTGGGCGCCCAGGTCGACACCCGGGAGCTGTTCGTCATCGCAACGGCTGCTGTGCTGATGATCGCGCTGAGCTCGTTCGTCGAGTTCACCAAGCTGGGCAAGGCAATGCGGGCGACCGCCCAGGACCGCGACGCGGCTCTGTTGATGGGAATCGACATCGACCGCACGATCTCGACGACGTTCCTCATCGGTGCCGCTTTGGCCGCCGCCGGCGGGATGATGTTCGGCTTCTACCTCAACAACATCCGCTTCGACAGCGGGTTCAACAACGGCCTGGCCGCATTTACGGCGGCAGTGTTCGGCGGGATCGGGAACATTCAGGGAGCCGCGCTGGGCGCATTGATCATCGGACTGGTGAGAGCCTTCAATGACGGCTACGGGCAAGCGACCTGGAGCGACGTCATCATCTTCGGCATCCTGATCTTCACGCTGACCTTCCGCCCAACCGGACTGCTGGGTTTGCGGGTGCCCGAGAAGTGATCGCCCAGGTTCGAGACCTACCCACACGGCTGAGACGCAACGCGCGCAACCCCAACGCTCTTGTCTACATGATCCTGGCCGCAGCGGCGTTGCTTTTCCCGACGATCGTGCAGTTCGTCAACCCACAGCAATCGATCACCTTGATCAACACGGCCGCCGACGCCGGCGTCTTCGTGCTCATGGCCATCGGGCTCAACGTGGTGGTCGGCTTCGCCGGCCTCCTCGACCTCGGCTATGCGGCCTTCTTTGCCATCGGCGCCTATACGTACGCCCTTCTGGCCTCCAGCCAGCTCGCGCTGACGCCGGCCCATCACGCTGTACACCTTCCATTCTGGCTGCTGCTCTTCGTCGCGGTGTTCGTCGCCGCCGCCGCGGGGGCGATCCTGGGTGCACCGACGCTGCGGCTGCGGGGCGACTACCTGGCCATCGTGACGTTGGGCTTCGGCGAGATCGTGCCGCGTGTGTTCCGCAACCTCAGCCAGTGGACGAACGGCGTCAACGCCATCTCGGCCATCGACGCGCCCTCCCTGCCCGCCTGGCTCGACGGCCCCTGGGACAACGGCGCCGACTTCCAGGTCGTTCGTAACCTCAAGTTCACTGTTGGCGAGCCGGTGGCCTACTACGTCCTCATGGTCTTGCTTGTCTTCGTCGCCGTCATCGTGGTCAACAATCTCTATCGCTCGCGGCTGGGCCGGGCCTGGATGGCGGTTCGCGAGGACGAGGTGGCGGCCTCGGCGATGGGCGTGAACACCAGGAACATCAAGCTGCTGGCCTTCAGCATCGGCGCCGCGTTCAGCGGCTTCGCCGGCTGCTACTACGGCGCCAAGCTCTCCCTTGTCAGCCCGGAGAACTTCTCCTTCCTCGTCTCAGTGACGATTCTGTTGATGGTCACCCTTGGTGGCATGGGCAACGTGCCCGGCGTGATCGTCGGGGCCATGCTGATCTACTTCGTGCAGTACAAGTTCTTGACCGACCTGCCTCACTGGACAGGCTCGCTGGCAACTGCGGTTGGGCTGCCCTCGCATGCCGTCACCTCGCTGTCCGACCTGGTGACACGGCTCAACTTCGTGATCTTCGGCCTGATTCTGGTGGTGACGATGCTGCTGAGACCACAAGGGCTCATTCCGAGCCGTATTCGCCAGGAGGAGCTGACCAAGGGGACACACGAGGGATCGGTGGCCGAGGTACAGGGCGCCGCATGACCACCCCACAAAATCTGCGATTATGCCCACCCCACCAAATCTCCGATTTGGCGGGGACCCCGGACGGGGACCCCGGATGAGCGACGGCGTCATCCTCAGCCTCCAGAAAGTCACCAAGCGGTTCGGCGGCCTGACAGCCGTCGACGACGTCAGCTTCGATGTCCGCCGTGGCGAGGTCTTTGCACTCATCGGCCCCAACGGCGCCGGCAAGACGACGCTCTTCAACGGCATCACCGGCCTGATCCCACCCAGCGAGGGCGTTGTCGAGTTCGACGGCACCGACATCACCGGTTTCAAGCCACACAAAGTGGCCTGGATGGGCATCGCTCGGACGTTTCAGAACATCCGGCTGTTCGACTATATGTCGGCGCTGGACAACGTGCGGGTCGGCCAGCACTGCCGCATGCACGCCAAGCTGTGGGACGCGCTGTTCAAGACGCCCCTGGAACGCAGCGAGGAGCGCGAGGTCGAGGACAAGGCGATGGAGCTGCTCCGCTTCGTCGGCATCCAGCGCCAGGCCCACAACTACGCACGCAACCTGCCATACGGCTCGCAGCGCCGGCTGGAGATCGCACGGGCGCTGGCCAGCGGGCCCAAGCTGCTGCTCCTGGATGAGCCCGCCGCCGGGTTCACGCCCCAGGAGAAGGTCGAGCTGATGGCGCTGGTCGAGAAGATCTGTGATCAGGGGATCACGGTGTTCCTGATCGAGCACGACATGAAGGTGGTCATGGGGATCTCCCGGCGGATCGCGGTGCTCGACCACGGCGAGAAGATTGCCGAGGGCACGCCAGAGCAGGTCCGCAACAACCCGCGCGTGATCGAGGCCTACCTGGGCAAGAGCGCTTAGCCGTGGCCACCACTGCCATGCTGCAGATCGACGGCATCGAGGCCTTCTATGGCCGGGTCCGCGCGCTTGCCCAGGTGTCGCTGAGGGTGGGCGTGGGCGAGGTCGTGGCGCTGATCGGCTCCAACGGCGCCGGCAAGACGACGACGCTGCGTACGATCTCCGGACTCGTTCACGCCGCCCGCGGCAGGATCTCGTTCGCCGGCCAAGACGTCACCGCGGTTCCCGCCGCCAAGCGGGTGGAGCTGGGGATCGGGCACGTGCCGGAGGGCCGTCGACTGTTCCCGCGCATGTCGGTGCAGGACAACCTCACGCTGGGGGCATACACGCGCAACGACCCTGTCGAGATCGAGAAGGACCGGCAGCGGGTGTTCGAGCTGTTTCCCCGGTTGAAAGAACGGCAGACGCAGGTCTCGGGCACCCTGTCCGGTGGTGAGCAGCAGATGCTGGCGATCGGCCGGGCGATGATGACGCGGCCCAAGGTCCTGATGATGGATGAGCCGTCGCTGGGCCTCGCGCCCATCCTGGTCGAGACGATCTTCAGGATCATCGAGGAGATCAACCAGCAGGGCATCCCGATCCTCCTGGTCGAGCAGAACGCGCACCAGGCGCTGCGCGTGGCTGATCGGGCATACGTGCTGGAGACCGGCTCGATCGTCAAGGAGGGCACGGGCAGGGAGCTGCTCGAGTCCGAGGACGTGGCCAAGGCCTACCTGGGTATGTAGGCGACTTTCTCTCGCCCGCGACCGGGATCGCCGCGAAGCTTGCTTCGCGGGGTGGGGAGTCGGGGGAGTACCCGGCGTCCAAGTACCAGGCGACGATTCCACGTGCAACGGCGGAGGCCGCAGGCCTTCACCCAAGCGACGAACTGCGCGTCGAAGCGATCGGAGACGGTCGAGTGAGCTCAGAGCCGAATGGGACTGAGCGTGGTTGACGCAAGCGTCCTCATCGCTGCTATCGACACCCGGGACTCACGCCATCAGCGCGCTGCACGGGAGCTTGCCACGACTTGTCAGCGCCACGACCTCTTGCTGCCCGCGGTGGCATTTTCCGAGACGCTGGTCATTCCGTACACCATCGGCACGCAACAGGGCCGCGCCGTCGAGCGTTAGCTTCGGGCGCTCGGACGCGTCGAGCCGACTACTGATGCCATCGCCTCGCGTGCGGCTCAGATCCGCGCCAGGCGACAGGTCAAGCTCCCGGACGCCCTGGTCCTAGCGACGGGCGCCGAACTGCGGGCGAACGAGGTTCTGACGTTCGATCAGAGGTGGCACTCTATGGCTCCTAACGTGCGAGTCCTGACTCAGTAGGCTCGTCACACGGGACCGGGGCTTCTTTCGATCCTACTTTCGTGAGCTCCACGTTGTCGACCCGTCAGCTATGGCGTAACCCGGCTCACGGCGTAGGCGAGGTCCACAGTCCACAACGCCCCCGCGCCGGCTGTCACTGCTGCGCATGTGTGGTTGAGGCGGCGCACCACTCGGTTGACCGCCGGGTCGATCCTCTCCAGCTGAAGGCCAGCCACCCACAGCCCCCCATCAAGGGCAGCCAGTCCGTCAATCCCGTCGCGCCCGGCAACGGGGCCCACCGGGATCGTGGCGGTCACCTGAGCGGTGGAGGGGTCCACCCGCTGGACTGTGCCGTTGCCCTCCTGGAACTCGTTCCGCACCCAGACGCTGCCGTACGCATAGGTAACGGGCAGTGGGGTCGGGTTGGTGGCGAGCGTGGCCGCTACCCGGTTGGTCGCAGTGTCGATCCTGGTCAAGGTGTTATCCCGGCTGCTCGCCACCCAGATGGCGCCCGGGCTGAGGGCAAGGCCCGTCGGTCCGGCAGCAAGGCCCGCCACCGTGGCCACGACGCTGTTGCCGGTCGGGTCCACCCTGACGACCGTGTTCGTGCGCCAGTCGCTGAGCCAGACGGCCGTGTCGGAAGCGACGATGTACCACGGCTCTACGCCGACGGAGATGGTCGCCACGACGCGATCGCTGGCGGGGTCGATGCGCACCAGCGACTTGGTGTCACCCTTGCCGGCCCAGACCGCACCCCTGGAAGTGGCAACCGCCTTGGGCAGGTCGCAATTTCGAATCCGGAAGTCGCCGTGTGGGGTCTGGTGGATATTGCGCGATTCGCAGCCCGCTAGCGCGGTGGGATCGCCGACGAGCACCTTGTCGACCACTCGGTTGGTGGCCAGGTCGATCTTCCAGACGGTTCCCTCGCCCGAGTTGGCGACCCAGGCATAACCGCCGCCCACTGCGATCCCAGCAGGGTTGACGCCGGTCTTGATGGTCACAACGTGACCGTGAGCGGGGGATGGCGGCGGTGCCGTGGCGGACCCGGAGCACGCCGTGCCGGCGCTGATCATTAGGGCGAGAACCGACAGGAGCTTCACTGCGTGCCCTCCTCAGTTGGCAATGCGTGGCGCCCGGCGCGGTGGCGCCGCACGTTGACGAGGCTGCCGCAGATAGAGACGTCGCACCACCGGCGTGTCCCTGGCCGGCTCTCGTCAACGAACATCCAGCTGCAGTGCGGGTTGGCGCATACCTTGAGGCGCCGTTGCTGTGAGATCAGCCGACCCGCCGACGTGGCGACCTCCGCCATCACTACATCCCAGTCGTCGCCCAGACGCAGCATCGACAGGTCGTAGCCGCCCGGACGACTGCTCATCGCCAGCCTGATTGGCGCCCGGTTCATCTGCGTCTCGAGCGCCATCCGCAGGGACCTGGGCAGAGGCTGTCTCGAGAGGTGGACCTCCAGGGCATTGCGAAGGATCTCCCGCAGGGCCGCCAGGTCTGCGATCGCCTCGGTGTCGTCCGGATCGGGGACGCAGTACCCCCACTGGTTGAGAAAGGCTCGGCGCCAAACCGGCTCGTACAAGCGTTCATAGAACCTGTCGGAACCCAGATGGTCGCTCCAACGGCTGTTGACCAGATCAAGGCAAGGCGCCGCTCCCCATTGGTTCGGAAGAGGTCCTGGCAAAGTCCGGAGTGTAATAGATCTGAGTGAAATTAGCTATTACAACTTGCCGGCAGGGGGACCCATTCACGTGTCCGCGTGCTACACTCGTTTACGTGGAAACACAGAACGTGACGGTCGCGCTGCCTCGCGCGCTCCTCAGGAAGTTGAAGGTCGTAGCGGCCAGGCGAGAGACATCGATCTCGGCACTGCTCACAGCATCGCTGGAGGAAATTGTCCACCACGAAGACGAGTACGAGTCCGCGATTCGCCGCGCGCTTGGGCGGGCACGCAAGGGCTATGACCTAGGCACTGGTGGGGAACTGCGGGTTCAACGGGGCGAGCTGCATGAACGCTGAACCTGCCCGAGAGTTCCTGGACACCAACGTACTCGTCTACGCGCACGACCGGAGCGCTGGCGAAAAGCGTGGCCGGGCACTGCGGCTCATCGAAGAGGTGGCTACTCGCGAGAACGGGGCTCTGAGCATCCAGGTGCTCCAGGAGTTCTTCGTCACCGTGACGACCAAGCTGCCCAACCCACTGCCGGTGCACGATGCCGCCGCGATCGTCTCGGACCTCGGCGCCCTACCGACCCACGCACCCGGCGTTACCGATGTCCTCACCGCAATCGACATCCACGACAGGCTGCAGGTGTCGTTCTGGGACGCCATGATCCTCCGCAGCGCCTCCGCGCTCCGCTGCGCCGTCGTCTGGTCGGAAGACCTCGCGCATGGGCGGCGATACGATGGCCTCGAGGTCCGCAACCCGTTCATCTGACCCGTGGCCGGCCGCCGAGCTGGATGTCCGCGTCACCACAACGAGCGTGTGCCGGCCTCGCGTCAGCTGGGGGGCGGCAGCGCGATCAGGAGGCCCGCCAGGCCGAGCAGCGCCGCGAGCGCGCCGACCTCGACGCGCCAGGCCCGGCCAATCCGGCCCCGCAGTCCCAGCAGCGCCAGACCCAGGGCGACGCCGAAGATCACCGTCTTGACCATTAGCACTCTGCCGTAAGCCGTCGCGAACAGGTCGGCCGGTCCGCGCAGAGAGCCCAGCGCGAGCAGCAGACCGCTGACGGCCAGTACGACCACTGCGGGCAGGGCAAGCCGGCCAAAGCGCTCCAGCACCCACGCTCGCCCTCGCCACGTCAGCAGCAGCGCGGCGAGACCGCCCACCCAGACCCCCATGGCCGCCTCGTGCAGCGCATTGCCAGGCAACGCCGTCCACCCCGCCCACCCTGGCAGCGAGCGCAGAGCGTGCGCCGAGGCCGCGTCCACTCCGGCCAGGGCGCCGCCCAACGCCAGCGCCCAGGCCGTGCCGGTGCCCGCCAACTTGAAGGCCCCGAGCAGGCTCCACAGCATCAGCGCGGCGCCGGCCCGAAGCGCGAGAACCAGGCCGAAGGGCGACCCGAGCACGTCCACCAGACTCTGGACGTCCAGCTCCCCGAGGCCGCCAAGGCTGGCTGCCTGGCCCACCAGCGCCACCGGCACGGAGATCAGGAGCAGGACGATGCCGGCTCCGCTCAGGCGGAGCAGCCCGGACTCGCTGGCGCTGCCCCCGGGGAGGACCAGGACGCCGAACGCGAGGCTGCCGAAGGCTAGCGCAAAGCCGAGGAAGTGCACCCACCCGGCCACCGCGACAAGCGCCACGCCTGCCGGCGTCAGCAGTCCCGCGCTGCCGACGCTCGTGGTGGCTGCGCTCGCGTGGCCGACGTCGAAGGTGTAGGTGCCGCTTGTGGGATGTGTGTCACGTGCAACCGCGCGCCAGGAAACCGTGTACGTGCCCTGGCCCGCGTCCGTCATCTGAACGCTGAGCGTGGAGTTGACTCCGTGGGCCCGGCCGCGCGAGACGCGACGGCCTGACGGCGAAGTGACGCTGATACCGAGGCCTATCTGTGTCACCGGCTCGCTGAAGGTGATGGACACCGCACCGGGGGGCTGTGCGAGCTTGTCGCCCGGTCCGGGGTCCAGGTTCAGCACCTTGGCGTGGGCCAGCCCAGGGTGCGGCAGAATCGCGATCAGGCACCCGAGCGACACGACCAGAAGCGCCCGGTGCCAGACGGGCGGGCCGATCATGGTCGGCAGACAGAGGCCGGGACCGGTCTTGCGGCCGGTCCCGGCTGCGCCGACCTAATGCTCCGGCTCGTACTTGAAGGAGAGGTTGAGCCTCGCCCGATAACTGCTGACCTTACCGTCCTCGATGGTCACGTCCAGCCTCGTTACTTCCGCGACCCGCAGGTCGCGGAGGGACCCGGCCGCGGTCTCGACCGCCGAGCGAGCCGCGTCTTCCCACGACTGTTCGCTGACGCCGACGACGTCGATGACACGGTAGACGCTGTTTGCCATGAGCTGCCTCCTCGTGCCCCATCGGGCAGGGCCCGGAGACGTCCGGGCTAACCGAAAACGATAAGGTCAGCGTACCCGGCCGCCCGTCGGCGGTTCGAGAGCCAACACCCTTGGACCCCTGAGAAGACGGTCAAGGTCGCGGCATAAGGGGCGCGGCCTGTGCGGTTCAGGCGCTCTCGCGAGTGGGCGTGGCTGTGATCTGCGAGGCCGTCAACGTACTCGCCTCCTGGATGCGCGCCTGCCGGACCTCCCGCCAGGCCACGGTCGCGATCGCTTGCAGGAGGCCCGCCAGCGGGGCTCCGAACAGCGCGCCCCAGATGCCGAACAGCTCGCTCCCGGCTACCAGCGCCACGAGTGCCACACCCGGATGGATTCCGACCGCCCGCCCCATCACGCGTGGGCCAACCAGGTCGCCCTCCACTACGTGAACGCCCACGAAGTAGGCCAGGACGACCACCGCCAGTATCCAGCCCTGAAAGAGCGCGATCAGCACGCAGAGCGTCCCGGAGATGAAGACGCCGAGGACCGGGATGAACTCCATGAAGAAGGCGATGATCCCCAGCAACAGGGCGTAGCGCACGCGCAGTACGCTCATGCCGGCGAACACCAGCAGGCCGACCAACAGGGCCATGGTGAGGGTGCCTCTCACGTAGCCTCCGACCACCTGGTTGAAGATCGCGATCAGCAGGTTGGTGCGCCGCCGCTGCGATAACGGAGCCTGCTCCCGCAGCCAGGTCACCACGCGCGGCCCGTTGGCCACCAGGTAGACGCTCAGGATCAGCACAAGGACGAAGTCGATGATCGTATTGAGCACCGACTTGACGAAGTCGAAGGCGTCGGAAGCCACGGTGGAGCTGATGCTCTGCACGTACATGATCAAGCGGCCCTGCGCCTGGTTGAACTGGTCCTGTGAGATACCGAATGGGCTGAGTAGCCTGAGCATCTGGGGTCGCAGGGACTGGGCGTCCTGGGCATAGCGGGGCAGGCTGTGGGCCAGGTTCGTGATCTCGGTGGCGGCGTTGACGACCACAACGCTCATCAGTCCGATCACGACGGCGAAGCCGATCACGTAGGCCACGGCAATCGCGAGTATCCGGGGCATCCAGCGCACAAACAGGTTGACGAGCGGGGTCAGCGCGAACGCCACCACCGTGGCGAGGATCAGGATCAGGAGCGTGTGGGTGAGGTGGCTCAGCAGCCAGCCCACCACCACCACGACCGCCAGCCAGGCAAGGATGACCAGCGGCAGAAGCACCGCGCGCAGGAGTCTCGACTCGCGAATCTCGGCGATCATGACGGGGCCGAGATGAAGGCTACCGCGACTACCGAGCCTGGTAGCTGGTGAAGAACAGGTAGGCGATCAGCAGGATGAAAAGGCTGTATTCGATTATCACGTTGAGGCCGAGCGTCTCCTCCACCGTGTGCCGGATGATTCCGCGGTTCACGTACCAGAGGAGGAAGAGCAGGACCGCGAAGGTGCCCTCCAGGAAGTAGAGGTAGACGCTCATCGCCCAGGCGAAGAAGAAAACCAGCTGGGCCACGAAGACTGAGTAGAGCAACGCTCGTCGGGCGGTCATCGGCGTTCCGAACACCCTGAAGGAGCGGTAGCTGGCCAGCAGCGAGATGGCGAAGATACTCGACAGCCGCAGCAGTAGCGACAGGTTGATGCTGAGGATCACGAGGTATGAGCCCGCCAGCCCGAACGCCAGCAGCACCTCCTGGACGACCAGCTGACTCGGCCGCACACGGTCCCGAAGCTGCCGGTAGTCGAAGTGGGCGGCGAAGCAGAAGCCGAGGCCGAAGACGACGGTGATCACGGTGTACTTCCACCACTCGGGTATGAGAAGGGAGAGCCCGGCGACCGCCAGCGTGCCGAGCAAGACTGGCACGAAGTGCTCCAGGCTCGGCATGCCCGACTCGGAATGCAGGTAGCCCATAAGCGCAGGCGTGGCAAGCACGAGGAGGCCAACGCCTAAACCCCAGACCTGGGTTGGCCCGACCATCTCGGACTTGAAGCCCATGGAGATCGCGACCAGCACGAGCCCCACGAAGATCAAGAAGCGCTTGTCTCGCTCGCTTCGTGCCCTGACCGTGGGAAACGCACGAGCCTCAGCGGGAGGCGTCTTCACGACCGAAACATCTTAGACTCTCTCCCCCGCGCAGTCGGCGAAGCCGGGGGAGGGGGGCTAACCTCCTGCACGGCCGTAACGATCCGCCAGCCGCACGACGTCGTCGATCTCGGGCGTGGAAACCTCGAAGATGTCACAGTCCTCGACTGCAACCATCCGATGGCGCGTGCCCGGCGTGATGTGGACTGTCTGACCCGGACGCAGCCGGTGCACCGTGCCGTCCAGCTCCAGGTCGAGGACACCGCTGCTCAGCAGGATGCACTCGTCCTTCCGCTCGTGGTACTGGAGGGACAGTGCCTCGCCCTGGTTCACGTGCAGGATCTTGCCGAGGTATCTGTCGGTGATCGCCCAGCGCAGCTCATAGCCCCAGGGTTTCTCGACGCGGTCGTCCTGGCTGTTGCGGATCTCAGGCATGGATCCCTACGACCTCCTCCAGGGTGGCGAGGCGCGCCTGCACCTCCTCGTCGCTGCGCGCCTCCGAGTACACGCGTATCAACGGCTCCGTGCCACTGGTGCGCAGCAGCACCCAGCTTCCGTCCTTCAAGAAGAACTTGAAGCCGTCGTCGTCGCGCACCCGCTCGACCGGCACGCCGGCGATCACCCGGGGGGCGTTGGCGGCGAGCGTATCCATTACTCGACGGCGGTCGGTCTCATAGGTGTCGCGCTGCATGTGGACGTCGTGCCGCGCGTAGGCGTGCGGCCCCACCACTGCCTCCAGCTGGTTGAGGACCTCGCTCAGCGGCTTGTCGGCCTTGACCATCATGTCTGCCATGAAGATGCCCGCCAGGATGCCGTCACGTTCGGGCAGGTGGCCGCGGATGGCGTAGCCGCCGGACTCCTCGCCCCCGAGCACGGCGTCCGTCTCCATCATCTTCGGCGCGATGTTCTTGAAGCCGACCGGGACTTCGTGCACCGCGACGCCGTAGCGCTGGCCGAGCTTGTCGGCCATCGCGGTCATGTTGACGCTCTTCACCACCGGGCCCGTCCAGCCGCGGACCTCGATCAGGTATCGCATCAGCAGTGCGTAGACCTGAAGCTGGTTGACGAAGCGGCCGGTCTCGTCGATAATCCCGACCCGGTCGGCATCGCCGTCCGTGCAGATGCAGAGGTCCTGCCCCCCACCCCCCATCAGGCGCTGTGCCGCGCCGATGTTGGGCGGGATCGGTTCGGGGTTCACGCCGCCGAAGAACGGGTTGCGTTCGGGGTGCAGCTCTGTGACGATCGACGCGCCTCCTCCGATGAGCTCCCGGATGTAGCCGGCGCCGGAGCCATGCATGCATTCGTGCACGACGCGCACCCCGGCTCGCCTGATCGCCTCTAGGTCCACCATCCGACCAACCTGTGTGTAGTAGGCCGGCTTCGGGTCGTGGCGCTGGATCAGGGCGTCGTCAGGTTCCGCACGATGCACGGCAGCCGGGCCGCCGGCGGCCAGCGCGCCGATCCGGCGCTCGAGCTCCTCGATCACCTCGGGCGGCGCCGCGCTGCCTGTCTCGGGCTTGTACTTGAGCCCGTTGAACTGATAGGGGTTGTGGCTGGCGGTCACCACGGCGGCCCCGTCGGCATGGCAGTCGATCACGGTCCAGGAGGCGACCTGGGTCGGCGCCGGCCGGTCGAAGAGCAGCGTGCGGACGCCGTTGCCGGCCAGCACGCGGGCAACGTCCTCGGCGAAGAACTCGGACGCGAAGCGGCAGTCGTAGCCGACCACGGCCACCGGTGGCGAGGTGTTGGTGGCGCGGTCCTTGAGATATTCGGCCACTCCCTGGGCCGCATAGCGAAGGGTCTCGTAGGTGAAGTCGTCCCCGACGACCCCGCGCCAGCCGTCAGTGCCGAACTTGATCGCCGGAGTCATCCTCTGAGGCTAAAGGTACTGAGTCTTGCCGGTGCGGCCGAGGATCTCGACCACCTTCTTGACGTCCTGCGCCCTCGACTTGGGACAGACCAGGAGCGCGTCTTCCGTGTCCACAACCACGAGGTCGCTGAGGCCGATCACAGCGACCAGCTTGTCCGGTACCGAGATGAAGCTGTTCTTGGTGTCGATAAGGACGGACATCCCCTCGACGACGTTGCCGGCCTCGTCGTGGTGGAGCAGGTCGGCAAGCTCGCTCCAGGAGCCGACGTCCCCCCACTCGAAGTCGGCGGGAACCAGCAGGAGCCTGTCGGTCTTCTCCAGAACCGTGTAGTCGACCGCATCTAGGGGAAGCTCGGCATACATCTCGGCGGCGCCTGCCTCGTCGCCCGCTCTGCGACTCTCAACTGCCTGAGTGAGGCCACGGTAGTGGTCAGGGCCGTGCTTCTGCAGCTCCTCCACGAACACGTCGCAGCGCCAGCAGAAGAGGTTGAGGTTCCAGAAGTGGCGGCGATCCTCCAGGTACTGCCGGGCGGTGGCGGCGTCCGGCTTCTCGACGAAGCGTCGCACCTGATGCGCTGTCTCCCCGTCGATAACCGTCTCCGGGCCCGCCTCGATGTAGCCGAAGCCGGTCGCCGCGTAGCGGGGTCGCAGCCCGATCGTCACCAGCTGCCTCGAGCGCTCGGCGACGACGGCGGCAGTGCGGACCGCCCGCTGGAAGGCGGGTAGGTCCCCGACGACGTGGTCAGCGGCCGTGGAGACCATCAAGGCGTCGGCGTCCCGGTCCAGCAGCGTGAGGGCGGCCAGGCCGAGGGCGTTGGTCGTACCCCTGGCGGCGGGCTCGGCGATCATGCCGTCGGCCGCCATCTCGGGCACGAGCTCACGGATGAGCTGTCTCTGCCGCTCTTCGGTGAGGACGAAGACTTCCCTGGCGAGTGGTTTCACACGGTCGTAGGCCTCCGCAACGAGCGGCCTGCCGCTGCCCGAGAGGGGCAGGAGGTGCTTCGGCGAATGGCGCCGCGAGCGGGGCCAGAGCCGGGAGCCGACCCCGCCCGCAGGGATGACCGCGTAGAGGTGCTCCCAGAGTCTCCTCCCCCCTTGCGAGGGAGGCTCAGGGAGCGTGGTATTCGTCGGATCCGTCACCTGGCCGCGCCAACCTCCGCGGCCAGCTCAGACGCTCGCAGGGTGTCCTCCCAGGGGGTCGGAACGTCTGTGCGGCCGAAGTGGCCGTAGCAGGCGGTGGAGCGGAACAGAGGGCGCCGCAGGTTGAGCTCCTTGATGATCCCCAGCGGGCTGAGGTCGAAGAGCCGCAGGACGGCCCGCTCCAGCTCGGAGTCGGGGACCTCGCCCGTGCCCAGAGTGTCAACTCGGATTGCCACCGGCTTCACGAGGCCGATAGCGTAGGCAATCTGGACCTCGCAGCGTCGTGCCAGCCCGCCGGCGACGACGTTCTTGGCCACGTAGCGCGCGCCATAAGCCCCCGCCCTGTCGACCTTCGTGGGGTCCTTGCCGCTGAAACACCCGCCGCCGTGGCGGGCGTAGCCCCCATAGGTGTCCACCATGATCTTGCGCCCGGTGAACCCGGCATCGGCGACGGGGCCACCGATGACGAAGCGGCCGGTCGGGTTGATGTGAAAGCGGGTGCCGTCTCGGGGTGGCCCACCGGCCAGGACCGGGTCGATCACGTGCTCCAGGACGTCCGAGCGCAGCTGCTCCACGTCCACTTCGTCGTGGTGCTGAGCCGACACGACGACGTCCTCGACGGAGGCCGGAGCGCCATCCTCGCCGTAGCCGACGGTCACCTGCACCTTGCCGTCCGGACGCAGGTAGGACAGCAGCTTGGTCTTGCGGGCCTCGGCCAGACGGCGCGCTATACCGTGAGCGAGGCTGATCGGAAGGGGCATCAGCTCGGGCGTCTCGTCGCAGGCGAAGCCGAAGACCATGCCCGAGTCGCCGGCCCCGCCCACGTCGACGCCCTGGGCGATGTCCGGGGACTGCTCGTCGATGCTGACCAGCACGCCACAGGTCTCGGCGTCGAAGCCGTACTTGGCGCGGGTGTAGCCAACCTCGCGGACGGTCTGGCGGATGATCCTGGGGATGTCGACGTAGCAGTCGGTCGTGATCTCGCCGGTGACCAGGACCAGGCCGGTGGTGACGGCCGTCTCGCAGGCCACTCGAGCGAGCGGGTCCTTGCCCAGAATGGCGTCCAGAACAGCGTCCGAGATCTGGTCGGCGAGCTTGTCCGGGTGGCCCTCGGTGACGGACTCCGAGGTGAAGCGCGAGGCGATGCGCGGTTCTTCGCGCGCCATAGCACGGTCCTCCTGAATGCCCCACGCCGGCAAGGCCGGGCCACCTCGTCCGGGCCCGCCCCCAGGCGCCAGGGCGCTTCCTGCTGGGAACGGATTCAGCGTAGCAGGTGCCGAGGTCCGGTCCATTCACCTAGGATTGCCCCCTCGTGGTAGCGGCGGAATGAGGGAGCGTGACGTCGCGAAGAAGCCAGATCCTGCGGCAGGAACCAGGTCGGCCACGGAATCGAAGCGCTCCACCACGGCTCGATCGACTCCTGATGCCGCCTCGATCTACCAACTCAAAGTCACGCTGCGGGACACCGATCCCGCGATCTGGCGCCGGCTGCTGGTACCCGGAGAGATCAGTTTTCGAGACTTCCATCAGGTCCTCCAGGTTGCCATGGGGTGGGAGAACGACCACCTCTACGAGTTCAAGGTCGGCAAGCGCTACTTCCGCGATCGTGCCCTTCGACGACGGAGAGCCGCCGCCAGACGACCCGCAGGCGCGCCAGCCACGAGGTGAGGGTCGAGAAGGTGCTCCGGCGGGAACCAGAGGCCAGCTACCCGGTATGCCTCGGCGGGCAGCGCACGTGCCCGCCTGAAGACTGCGGTGGAGTCTGGGGCTACGCCGATCTCCTGACGGCGCTGGAGGCTCCGGACGACCCCAGGTGGGCCGAGCTTCTCGACTGGGCGGGCCCGTTCGACCCGGAGAGATTCGATCTCGATGCGGTCAACGTCCGCCTTGCCAACCTCGGGGCCCGTCGACGTCGGTCGCGCAACCGCTGACGGGCACCGAGGTCCAATCAGGGCCAGCTTGCGCGCCCTGTAACGAGCAGTACTGACGCGCCGTTCAGCGGGTGGGATGAGAGGGATACTCAGTCAGATCAAACTGTGGCCAGCCTGGGCCAAGGTCGTCGCTGGAGTGGTCGCCCTACTGGTTGTGGCCAGCGGCGCAGGAGCAGCGCTTGCGCCCCGGATGGGCCTCGGTCGCACCGCCATGTCGGCGGCGACGCCGCAACCGTCACAGGTGCCGAATTCCCGCCCGAGCGCCAGCCCGGCTCCGTTGATCAGCACGCTCGCCTGCAAACTGCCTATCTCCAACGGGCAGCCGGGTAGCGGCGGATTCGTCACGTTCCCTCAGGGCACGTTCACAGCCGACCCGGCCAGTGCGGTCAAGGCTGATAACGTCTACGGCCTCAGCTTCGACCGCGCAGTGGCTAAATGGGTGCCGGTACCACGCTCCTGGGTGTCACCGGACGGCGCTCGATATGCGTACTGGGAATGGCAAACACGGTCAATGCAGGCCGTCGCCATCGCGACCGGGTCCGAGACCACTCTCGGTCCAAAGCTCAATGGGGCCGCCAGCGCTGCGCGTCTCAACACCGATGCCGGCTGGACGCCGATCGAGGCCCTTGACAGCGGTATTTACGCTGTGCCCAGCGGCGGCTACCAGAGCAATTCCCCGGGCCTCTACATGTTCCCATGGTCCGGTGCCGGCGAGCGGCAGGTGACCGGCAGCGGGTTCTGGCATGCGATCGGCGGCGGCGCAGCTTGGGGCACGGTCTCGCAGTCAGTGCCGGAAGGGGCGGCGAACAGAATCCTCCGCCTCGATCTCGGCGGCGGCTCACCCGCTCAGTGGTTCTCTCGGCCCGGCCTCCAGAGCCGGGTTGTCGGCTTTGATCTCTCCGGCGATCCCGTGGTAGAGGCCAGTTCGAAGGACGTGACGGAGGCCTGGCTGGTCACCAGCCCGGACAATGGCACCAAGCTGCTTGCCCTGACACCAACAGCGGCTCAGCAAAATCCCAACGGACCTGGACGGCCGGCATTGCAGTCCGTCGTGGGCGACGCCAACGGCATCTGGCTGGCCACCAGTGACGGCCTGTATTTCTCGGCGTCTACACGGACAGAGAAGGCGTCGACCGTCACCGGCCAGCTGGGCGGGGGCTGCGCCTGACCCCCCGCCACCCTCCCATAGGCGATTCACCGAGTTAGATGCCGAAATGACACTTGACAGATACATCTCCTGACTCAGAATTGACCTGCACGCGTCAGCGGGTGTCGATTAGATATCGAGTGAGGCCTGGGGTGAGGGATAAACCGGAGGCTAGCGTGATCATCGGCAACAGCGACTATCAGGACCAGCGCCTGGCTCGGCTGGCTAGCCCACGGGTCGACGTCGAGGAGCTCGGCGCCGTGCTGCGGTCGAACGAGGTGGGTGGCTTTACCGAGGTTCGCACACTGCTGAACGAGTCGGCTGCGACCGTGCGTAAAGGAATCGGCCGCTTCTCTGCTTCAACTAACCGCCGCGATGACCTGTTGCTGCTCTAATTCACCGGTCACGGGGTGAAGACGCTCGCGGCGAGCTGTACCTGGCGGTCGCTGACACTGAGACGGATCTGCTGGGCGCGACCGCTATCCCCGCGTCATACATAAGCTAGGAGATGGACGCCAGTGCGTCACGACGGCTGGAGCTCGTGCTCGACTGCTGTCACAGCGGCGCCTTCCTGCGAGGTGCGAAGGGCGCCGTCGGGGTGAGTGTCGACACCAGGGAAGCCTTCGAGGGCTCCGGCTCCGGACGCGTCATCCTGACTGCAACGGATGCCATCCAGTACGCATGGGAAGGAGGCGAGGTAAGCGGCCAGGCACAGTCCTCGGTATTCACGCGCTTCCTGGTCGAAGGTCTGAGGACTGGGGCCGCCGACCAGGACTCGGACGGTGAAATCACGGTCGATGAGCTCTACGACTACGTCCATGCGAGGGTGGTGGCGCGTACCCCCACTCAGAAGCCGCGAAAGTTCGCGATCAATCAGGAAGGCGGGCTCGTGATCGCGATGGCGCCCAAGAAGCCGGCGCAGCTGCCTGCCGAGCTGCAGGCCGCCATGAACAGTGTTTTCGTCGGTGCTCGGGTGGACGCCGTCCGCGAGCTAGATGTCTGGCTCCATAGTGGGCATTGGGTCGCAAGATGGCCGCCGAGCAGGCGCTCCGGAAGCTGGCTCAAGACGACAGCCGTCAGGTAGCGACCGCAGCCTCAGTCGCCCTCCGCGCGACGTCGGACGTCACGGCCGGGCTAGCCAGGCCAGTGGATCAGCGTGTGGACACGGACCTGGAAGGGGCCGTCTCGACATAGGGCGACGACGCTGCGAGCATCGAAGCCAGCGGCCAGCCGGTTAGCTCTGCAGATTTACCGGATGAGGACAGGGTTCCCTGGTGGAAAGGCATCAGACCGGGACCGCGCGGCATCGGCGTCGTGAGCACAGTCTTCTTCGGCGTGGTCGCGATCTGGCCACTGGGGTTGTCACGCAGGTGGCCACTCGCCCGAAAACTCCGCGGCCATCGACTGTTACGATCCGGCGACCCGCAACTGGTCGACGCCGTTCCCACCGCTACCCACGCCCACGTCCGGCGCAGGCGTCGGCGTCATGGGCTCCGAACTGATCGTTGCGGGGGGCGAGAGTGTCACGGAGCCGGCCCGCATTCTTGACCGCTTGCTGCGCCTTCGCAGTGGGGCGTGGCTGAGCGAACCTATGCTCGTCCCTCGACACGCGCTGAGCCTGGCGCCCTACGGAAAGCGCCTTTGGGCCTGCGGAGGTGGTATTGAGGCCAACAACGTCAATCCGGTCTTGAACTGCACCTCGATCGGTCGCTGAAGAACTACTTGCGGCTTAGGGCCGCCCACAGCATGCTTGGAGGCTAGGCTAGGCTAGGCTACCCGCGTCGCGAGCTGCATGTAGTGCACGCCCGACTCTCGGAAGAGACGCCGGCCTTTGCCGCGAAGCAGCTCCAGAGTGGCCCGGCGCGTTCTCTCGATCAGATTCTCGACCCGCTTTGGGTCGAGGTCCATCCCGTCGCCCGGGGCAAGGACAGGACACAGTACCGTGACCCGCGCCCGCCTTCGCACGCGGTCGAAGTCGGAGAGCATGCGGTGGTGCATGCTGAGTTGGAGGGTGCGGCCCATGAGCTCGATCCATGAGCTCGGCGGCCGCTCCAGCTCGGCTCCCGCCATCAAGTCGATGCTGAGCACGTCGCGCCCCCCTTCCTCCACTGCGAGGGTGACAGGCAGGTTGTCGACGATCCCACCGTCCAGATAGCTGGCCCCGTCGATGTGCACGGTCGGAAACACGCCGGGTATCGCGGTCGAAGCCTGCATAGCCGGCAGGAGCGGGCCGCTCCGGAACACATGGGCCCGGCCGGTGCCAATGTCGGTTGCCAATACCTCCAGTGGGACCTTGAGGCCCTCAAAGTGCTCGATCCCCACCAGCTGTATCGCTCGCTCGATCAGCCGAGTGAGGTTGGTCGCCGGCATGGCCGCCGTGCCGTCGCCGCGGAGCCTGGAGCGAACCAGACCGAGTGGGTGCACTCGGAACACTTCCCGAGCGAGGCGGGAAAACCAGAGCTCGCGGAGCATCTCGGCGCCAGACAGAGAAGGATAGGCAGCGATAACTGCTCCGTTGAGAGCGCCCACGCTGACACCAATCAGCCGGGCGGGTGGCTCGATCCCGGACTCGAAGAGTCCGAGAAGCGCTCCGACTTGCGCGGCCCCTCGTGCGCCGCCACCGCCCAGGACCCAGATTCGCTTGGGCCGGCCCCCGCTTATGTCCCCTCTTCCCAGGAACTCAAATACTTGACTTGCTCCTCGGTCAAAGTGTCGATGGCCACACCCATCGCTTCCAGTTTCAATCTTGCCACCGCCGCATCGATTTCCTTGGGCACGTCGTAGACCCGGCGCTCCAGCTCCGAGTGGTTGCGAGCGAGATATTCAAGTGACAACGCCTGGTTGGCAAAGCTCATGTCCATGACGGCGGCCGGATGGCCCTCTGCGGCGGCCAGGTTGATCAGCCGCCCCTCGCCCAGCAAGTGCAGCCGGCGACCGTCCGGCAGGCGGTACTGCTGGACCATGGGACGCACCTGGCGGATCTCACTGGCCAGCTGGTCCAGAGCCTTGAGGTTGATCTCCGAGTTGAAGTGCCCGGAGTTGGCCAGGATGGCGCCATCCTTCATCTTCTGGAAGTGGGAACGGTCGAGGACGTTGACGTCGCCAGTCACGGTTACGAAGATGTCCCCCGCTTCTGCCGCCTCTTCCATGGGCATCACCCTGCAGCCGTCCATGGCGGCCTCCAGGGCCTTCACCGGGTTGACCTCGGTCACGACCACGTCTGCGCCATGCCCCTTGGCACGGCTGGCCAGGCCCCGGCCGCACCACCCGTACCCGGCCACGACGAACGTCTTGCCGGCCAGCAGCACGTTCGTGGCGCGGATGATGCCGTCGATCGTCGACTGACCTGTGCCGTAGCGGTTGTCGAACATGTGCTTGGTGTCAGCCTCGTTGACGGCGACGATCGGATACTGCAGCACACCGTTGTCAGCCATCGACTTGAGGCGAATCACACCCGTGGTCGTCTCCTCGGTGCCGCCCAGCACCGCGGCGAGGCCGTCAGTGCGCTCGCGGTGCAGCATGGTGACCAGGTCAGCGCCGTCGTCCATTGTGAAGTTGGGCCGATGGTCGAGCGCGGCGGAAATGTGGCTGTAGTAGGTCTCGTTGTCCTCGCCCTTGATGGCGAAGGTCTTGATCCTGTATGAATGGGCCAGCGCCGCCGCCACGGCGTCGTTCGTCGAGAGCGGGTTCGAGGCGCAGAGCGCGATGTCAGCGCCGCCAGCTTTCAGCGCGAGCATGAGGTTGGCTGTCTCCGAGGTCACGTGCAGACAGGCGCCTACCCGCAGGGCATGAAGCGGGAGCTCCTCCTCGAAACGCTTGCGGATTACTTGCAGCACGGGCATCTCCCGAGCTGCCCACTCGATGAGGTCTTCGCCGGCCTTGGCGAGGCCGGGGTTCTTGACGTCGCTGGTGCGGGCTCCGACGCTCACTTGCGGTACTCCAATCAGGTTATCGGTCAGGCTAGAACGTGATCACTGTACGAACTTGCCGTCCGTCCAGTAGCGCCCTGCCGTTGAGGTCGGCCAGTTCAATGAGGAACTGGACGCCCACGACCTCGCCGCCGAGCTGCTCCACAAGATCGACCACCGCTCTCGCGGTCCCGCCCGTGGCGATGACATCATCGACCACGAGTACCTTCTGACCTGGCCCGACAGCGTCTTCGTGAATATGGAGGACGTCCTCCCGGTACTCGAGTGAGTAGCTGGTCTGGCGGGTCTTCCAGGGCAGTTTGCCCTGCTTGCGTACTGGAACGAAGCCGGCACCAAGGCGGATGGCCATGGCAGCGCCGAACATGAAGCCACGGGCCTCCATGGCCGCGATCAGGTCAACTTCCTGGCCCTGCCACGGCTCAGCCATCTTCTCCACCGCCGTTCGGAGCGCGTCGGGGTCCCGCAGCAGCGGTGTGATGTCGCGGAAGAGGATGCCCGGGATTGGAAAGTCGGGCACGGTGCGGATGCAGCTGGCCAGGTTCACTTCAGAGCCGATCTGAAGTATTCCAGAGTGCTGCGGAGGCCATCCTCCATCGACGTTTGCGGCTGCCAGCCGAGGACCGTCCGCGCCCTGGTGGTGTCTGGACGGCGCTGCTTGGGATCGTCCTCGGGCAGCGGCCGAAAGACGATCTCGCTCGGGCTGTGGGCCAGCTCCTTGATAAGCCTGGCCAGCTCGAGCATCGTGATCTCGTCCTGGGTGCCGATGTTGAACGGCATGGGATCGGGACCGTGGAGAACGGCCAGGATGCCGCTTACGAGATCGTCCACATAGCAGAGGCTGCGGGTCTGACTGCCGTCGCCGTACACCGTCAGAGGTTCGCCCCGTAGGGCCTGTGTGAAGTAGTTTGGGATCGCTCGACCGTCGTCGATTCGCATACGGGGCCCGTATGTGTTGAAGATTCGGATGATGCGTGTGTCGAGCCCGTGAGCACGGTGGTACGCCATCGTGAACGCTTCCGCGCAGCGTTTGGCCTCGTCATAACACCCACGCGGACCAATGGGATTGACATTGCCCCAGTAGCTCTCGGGCTGCGGATGGATCAGGGGGTCTCCATAGACCTCGGATGTGGAAGCCAGCAGAAAGCGGGCGCCCTTTGCAATCGCCAAGCCGAGCAGGTTGTGTGTCCCGAGGGTGCCGACCTTGACAATCTTTATCGGGATCGTCGGAAAGTCGATAGGCGATGCTGGCGACGCAAGGTGAAGCACGAGGTCAACTGGCCCGTCGACATCGAGGTGTTCGCTGACGTCGTGCTCGACCATGCGGAAGCGGTCGTCCTGGCGCAGGTGCGCTAAGTTCGCCGGCAAGCCGGTGACGAAGTTGTCCACCCCGACGACGTGGTAGGCGCATTCCAGGAGGCGATCGCAGACGTGCGAACCGATGAAACCGGCGGCACCGGAGACAACCGCCCTCTTCACCTGATCAGTTCCACAAGTGCGCTAGTTGCGCCCGATGCCCCGGTAGACGAAGCCGAGCTGTCGCATTGCCTGGGGGTCATAGATGTTGCGGCCGTCCACTACCACCGGCCGCCGCATCAGCCGCTTGAGCTTCGCCAGGTCGAGCTGTTTGAACTCGTTCCACTCAGTGACAATCACGATCGCGTCGGCGCCCCGCGCGACTGCCTGGGCGTTACGCCGGTACTCGATATCAGGCATGATTGCCCTTGCCTTCTCGATGGCCGCCGGATCGTAGGCACGGACGACCGCCCCTTTCCTGAGCAGCGCGTTGGCGATCTCGATGGAGGGTGCCTCGCGCATATCGTCGGTATTGGGCTTGAAGGCGAGACCAAGCATCCCGACCACCTGGCCGCGCAGGCTGCCCAGGCACTCGCGCAGCTTGTCGACCACGAGCGTGCGCTGGTCGCGGTTGATGTCCATGACCGCGTTAAGCAACTCAGGGTGGTACTCGTATTGCTCCGCGATCGCAGCCAGTGCCTTGACGTCCTTGGGGAAACAGGAGCCGCCGTAGCCGATGCCCGCGTCCAGGTAGGCGGACCCGATCCGTTTGTCGAGCCCCATGCCCTCGGCGACCAGCTTGGCGTCGGCGTCTACACGCTCGCAGATGCGAGCGATTTCGTTCATGAAGGAGATGCGGGCGGCCAGGAACGCGTTGGAAGCGTACTTGACCATCTCGGCGGTGTAGAGGTTGTAGATGAGAACGGGTGCCGAGAGCGGCTCGTATAGCTTCGCCACCTTCTCGGCCGCGTGGTGGTTGTGGGCGCCGATGACAACGCGATCCGGCTGCATGAAGTCACGCAGCGCCGAGCCCTCGCGCAGAAACTCTGGGTTGGAGACTACGTCGACCTGGAATTGGGTGTTGAAGCTCTTGATGACCTGGGACACAATGTCCCCGGTGCCGATGGGCACGGTCGATTTGTTGATGACGACCAGGGGCCCATCGAGGTTCTGGGCGATGGAGCACGCCGCCCGCTCGACGTAGCTAAGGTCCGCCTCGCCATTCTGGCCCTCGGGCGTGGCCACAGCGATGAAGGCATACTCGGCGCCGGGGATCGCCTCCGCATAGGAGGTGGTGAAGCGGAGCCGCTCGGCGCGTGCATTTCGCTCGACCAGCTCCTGGAGGCCCGGCTCGTAGAAGTGCAGACGATGACGACGAAGGGCGCGGATCTTTTCCTGGTCGATGTCGACGACGCAGACCTGGTTGCCGAGGTCGGCGAGGCAGACAGCGGTCGTCAGCCCAACGTAGCCGGCGCCCACAACTGCGATGGGGTTCACGAGCGTTGGATTATGCCAGGAAGCGCCGGTACACCGCGATCGTGGCCTGGGCGGCCTTCCGCCAGGAAAACTCCCTGGCGCGAGCCAGACCCGCTTTGCGCAACTTCGCGGCTCGGTCCGGATCGAGCGCGATCTCAGCAGCAGCCCGCCCCATGGCCTCGAAGTCCCCATCTGCAACCAGGACAGCCGCGTCACCAGCCACCTCTGGCAGGCTCGAGTTCTGGTACGTCACGACAGGACAGCCGCAGGCCATGGCTTCCAGAATCGGGAGACCAAAGCCCTCGTAGCGGCTGGGAAATAGCATGCACGTGGCAGCTGTGTACAGATCAACCAAGGCTTGATGGTCGAGGTAACCCAGTCGGTAGGCAGTACCCAAGTCGGCAGGTGCCTGCCGGCTGCCAGCGCCGGCGATGACCAGGTCGACGTCAGCCCCAGCCCGCTTCGCCACCTCCCAGCTCCGCAGGAGGCCGCCTGGGTCCTTACGAGCGTCGAGAGCCCCGACAAAGACGAGATACGGCTTGGTGATTCCATGGCGCTCAGCCACCCGCGAGAACGCGCCCTCGGCGGGGACGAAGCCAGCGGCAACGCCCTCTGGGATGACCACCAGCCGGTCCTCAGGGACGCCCGCTACGTTGCGGGCGTCTAGGGCAGTCGACTCCGACGGCGCGATCACCACGTCGGCACGTCGCAGTAGGAGCCGGCCGATCCACCATCGGCTGCGCTCGCCCAACATGCGCCAGCCGCCGGCCACCCAGGGAATGAGGTCGTGGAGGGTGACTACCACGGGCGTTTGACACCGGCCAGGCAGGGCAAGGGTGGTGGCGTGATACATGGCCGGCATTAACCTTGTCAGCCTGGATCCGCCGGTCGCCGCCTCCTCCATCAGGCCCAGACGTCCCTGGTAGCGGTGCCGGACAGTGTGCACGATGAAGTCGCCAGATGGGATGGGGGGAACTGCCAGGCCGGCATCGAACAGAAGCGCTGTCCGGCGGTCGAATCCCTCCTCAAGCAGGCCTATGGTCAGCCCGCGGACGTAGCTGCCAATGCCGCGACGGGCGTCCGCGCCTTGCAGCGGGCGAGCGTCGATCAGAACCCGCCGTTCAGCGATGGCACGCACTCTCTGGAGTCATGCTGAAGCGCCCGAACATTGGGCATGGCGAGGGCGAGAGCGCCAAGGCGTCTGGCGGCGCGCCTGACTGGCGTACGCGCGTCCAGAATTCGTGACAAGCCGGCATCATCTTCACGGTATGCGATCACGGGACTGTGCCGACGACGGTTCAGCCGGCGCCGCCGGGCTCCCACGCTGAGTTCTTGGTGTCGAGCCACGGCATCGGATGCGAGGCGCGACTCAACGATCGACCTGGGCAATATAGGCGGAAGTCCCATGTCAATAGGAGTTCCGGCCCGAGATAATGCACAGCCGTGAACCGCAAGATCATTCTCCCACTTGCGTTGCTGCTGGCGTGGACGGCGACAGCAGCAGCCGGTCAGGCGCCACCTCCGTCGCTGAATGCCGCATCGTCAAGGCTTGTATCGTCGCACGCTGCGTCATCTCCTTCCCGATCCTTTGCTAATGGGAGCGTCCATCATCCGATCCGGACAGTAAAGCCGCCGCAGGTTGGTCCTCGGCCGGCAGTACCTCTCCCGCAGGGTTACATCCCCTGCGACATGAACCACGCGTATGGGCTAAATGGCGCCGGCTTGAATGGGGCTGGCACGTTGATCGCGATCATCGTGGCCTCCGACCAACCCTCGATCCAGAGCGACGTCCACAACTTCGACATGGCCTTCGGGCTACCCGACCCTCCGGCACTCAATGTCTTCGCGCCGTTTGGCCACATCAATCCCCCGCCGCCAGCCCCCGACTGGCCGATCGAGATTACGCTGGACGTTCAGTGGGCGCACGCGTCTGCGCCCGCGGCCTCCATTGCAGTCGTGGAGGCGGCCACTGACCGCTTTCAAATCCCAACGCCGCAGGTGGACCTCCTCGGGGCTGTTGGCTGGGCAGTAGTCAACCTGAACCCTGACGTCGTCTCGATGAGCTGGGGTGCGGACGAGCGCACATGGGCTGCTATCTATGGCAACGACTTCGAGAGCAGGTTCGACCCTCAGTTCTTCCCATCGACCAACGGAGCCGGACGTCCGGTCGCCTACCTCGCGTCGGACGGCGACTCAGGTTTCCAGACGAACTACCCGGCGGTCTCGACCGGTGTTGTCGGCGTCGGCGGCACCAGCCTGGCTCCCTCCGCCTTTGGCTACCCGAGTGTCCCAGGGGCCCACTTCGATTGCTCAGGTGCTTCTGCCTTTGGGGTCAACCAGCAGAACGAAACCGTCTGGGGAGCTCAGAGCTGCACCATCTCGCCGCCGTTTTGCGAGGGCACCGGCGGCGGCCCGTCCTTCTTTGAGCTAAGGCCGACCTGGCAGACAGGCTTCGGGCCTTCTGGCAATGCCCGCCTGTCTCCCGACGTGGCAATGGATGCGGATCCAAATTCGGGCGTTGCGTTGTTCATGGCAGGTACCTGGTTTCCGTTCAAGGTGGGAGGCACCAGCCTGGCGGCGCCGCTCTGGGCCGGTGTGGTGGCATCGCTGGATGAGGAGCGCCACCTACGAGGCCTGGATGCTCTATCTCAAAGCAGCAGCGCGAACTGGGTCTACAACGCAAATGCGAACGACTTCAATGACATCGTGACTGGCAACAGCCCGCCGGCGCCGGGCGATCCCTGCATAGCCCAGGCGACCTGTGTCGCGGCACCCGGCTACGACGAGGTCACGGGCCGGGGCAGTCCGAAGTTCTCGACACTTGTGGCGGACAATACCGTGGCTGGTCTCGGGCCGGGGTCAGTACAGCTCAGCTTCAACCCCACGGCGCCGGTTCGGATCATGGATACCCGCACCGGCTCGGGCGGCCACGTCGGCCCCTTGAGCTCAGGCGAAACGTTCACGCTCCAGGTCACCGGCCAGAACGGCGTGCCTGGCGGAGCGGGGGCGATTGCTGTAAATGTCGGCGTCACCAACTCGGCCAGCGTATCGGCAGGCTATGTACTGCTCTATCCCTGCCAGCAGCCTCGGCCTCTTGCATCTACTGTGAATTTCGCCACGAACCAGACGATTGCAGTGCTGACGCAGGTCCAACTGGGCCCAGGCGGCTGTGTCAACGTGTACCTCAATACAGCCGGAGGGACGGGCACGGCGGCCGTCTTCCTCGATTTGCAAGGGTACTTCGGTCAAGCGCTGGCCGGGCACGGCCTCTTCAATGCTCTTAGTACACCGATTCGGGCGCTGGACACCCGCATCGGCCTGGGTGGGAAGTCGACGCCGTTTGGTCCGGGTCAGTCCTTCGAACTTCAGGTCGCAGGCAACAACGCGATCCATTCGAGCCCGGCGATCCCGCAGAGTGCCGAGTCGGTGGTGCTCAACCTTACTGAGGTCCAAGGCAACAGCCTCAGCTATCTGTCCGCCTATCCCGCCGTTGGCGGGGGCAACCCGTGCCCCGCCGCACTCACGAGTTCCAACCTGAATTTCCCCCCGGGCCGGGTGCTCGCAAACCGCGTCACAGTCCAGGTTGGCGTTGGGGGCAACATCTGCTTTTACAACTCCCAAGGAAGTGTCGACGTGCTCGCGGACCTCGCAGGGTGGTATTCCAGCGGGCAGAATACCGACAACATTGGCGCGCAGTACTCACCGATGCCTCCGACTCGCATCTACGACAGCCGACTGGCCTCACCGCTCGGACCGGGCCAGGGCAGCTGCCCGAGCACCAGTGGCAATCGCGACGTAGTCATCCCGCCGGCGGTAGGCTCAGCGCTGGCCGTGAGCATCACTGCATTGGACGCAACAGTCTCAACCTACCTGGAAGAATTCCCGGCCGGAAACGCGCCCAATCCGCCAACATCAGACATCAACTTCCAGCCTGGTGATATCCTGCCGAACCTTGCCATCTCCTCCGTCGGGACCAACCATGCCGTCACCATTTGCAACTCGGCCGGCCTCGCCAACTTTTTCGTAGACCTGAACGGCGGCTACAGTTGATGTAGCCGATGGAGCCCTCGTCTCTCGGGGACGAGGGCTCCAGTCGTGCCTCGCAGCACGTTGTGGCATGATTACCGTCCATCTCCGGGTGACGATTGGACGGTAAACGCGCATGGACAGAGAGCAGACTGCAGCCCCCGTATACGACAGGTTCTACTACCTGCGCTACTTCGGCCCCGAGGGTAACCTTGAGTACACTCGAAGCCAGCACTGGTTGGACTTCTTCGGCTACATCGCTGAGCGCATCGTCTCTGACATCGGACCCGCGAGCGTGCTAGACGCTGGTTGCGCGATGGGCATCTTGGTGGAATCCCTCCGTGACCGTGGAGTCGATGCCTACGGGATCGACGTCTCGAACTATGCCCTGGAAAACGTCCGCCAGGACGTCAAACCGTACTGCGCAAACGCCTCGGTCACAGAACCATTGCCACGCAAGTACGACCTCATCACCTGCATCGAGACACTCGAGCACTTGCATCCGGCCAATGCTGAGAAGGCAGTTGCGAATCTTTGCGTCCACACCGACGACGTCATCTTCTCGTCGACCCCCAGCCACTTCAAGGAAGCGACGCACCTCAACGTCCGCCCTCCGGAGTACTGGGCCGAGCTCTTTGGGCGGCACGGACTCTACCGGGACGTCGATTACGATCCCTCGACGTACGTCGCTGCCTGGGCAGTGCGCTTCCGCCGCCAGCGGGATCTTGCCCCGCGTATCGCTGGCAACTATGAGCGGATGCTGTGGCGGCTCAGGAGCGAGAATCAGGGCCTGCGTGAGCTCGGGCTCGAACGCCAGGCGGAGCTGGCGAACGCGTCTGCGCGAATCGATGATATGAAGGGTGAACTCCAAGCAGCCAGGCAGGAACTGGAGCTGGCCGGGACTACGGCCACCTGGCAGCTCGCACATCGCATGGCTCGCTTGGTCAACGGACTGCTACCGCCCGGGACCCGGCGACGGGCACTCGCGGGGAGAATGCGACCGAACCTGGCACCGCGAGGCGGCGACCGTCTCAGCTGAAGAGATGCGCCGCGAGTACCCTGCAGATGCCGGCCCGTGCATTCCGTACACCCTCCGGACGAAGGCAGACCTTCGAATTTGACCTCAGTCCTGATCGTCAGCCACGAGCCGCTGGAGGAGCGGATGGCTGGACCCTCGATCCGCAACTGGGAGCTCGCACGCGTGCTTTCGACACGCAATCGAGTGACCCTGGCCGCGCCCGGCGAGCCGCGGCGGAGGAGCGATGCCTTCGAGGTCCGGGGCTACGATGCCGAGGTCTTGGCCCAACTGGTGCCGCAACACGACGTTGTGCAGACCTATGGAGGTCTGGTCGAACGCTATCCGGTCCTTGCCGAGGCGCGTCACCTCGTGGTTGACCTCTACGACCCCTATCCACTCGAGAACCTGCACCTGTATGAAGCCAGTTATCCGGAGGTCGGCCTTCGACTGAATGCCAAGGACCGCGAGGTGTTAACCCGCCTGATGCAACGTGGAGACCTGTTCCTCTGTGCGTCGGACCGCCAGCGCGACTTCTGGACAGGCTGGCTGGCCGCGGCGGGCCGTATAAACCCCTACACCCACCGGGCCGATCCCGCTCTCAGGAGCCTTTTGCGCGTGGTGCCCTTCGGGGTGCCGGCAGAGCCGCCACAACGAGGTGCGCCACGGTTCAAAGGAATCGAGCCTGGTGTCGCCGCCGATGACTTCCTGGTGCTCTGGGGCGGAGGCATATGGAACTGGTTTGACCCGCTGACGCTGATCAGGGCAGCCGGGAAGCTCCGCGACAGGCTGCCCAAGCTCCGTGTGGTCTTTCCTGCGCTCGGCAGCCCCAGCCCCGCTTCGCCCCCGATGGTCATGGCAGCAGAAGCTCGGCAAGTGGCAGCGGAGCTCGCCCTCACCGGCTCCGTTGTCTTCTTCGGCGACCAGTGGGTCCCGTATTCTGACCGGGGGTCCATGCTGCTCGAAGCCGACGTCGGCGTCAGCCTTCACCGGGAAGGCGTCGAGACCCGGTACAGTTTCCGGACCCGGGTGCTCGACTACCTGTGGGGAGGCCTTCCAGTCATCACGACCGAGGGCGACTCGCTGGCGGACCTGGTTCGTTCCGAGAGCCTCGGAGCGGTGGTGCCCTACGAAGGTGTGGATGCCGTTGCCGACGCACTGCACTGGATGGCCACCCATCGCTGGCGGCGCCTGCGATGCGGCCGGCGCTGCCGAGCCGCAGCCATACGGTTCCAATGGCCGTCAGCCGCCCGCCCACTGCTCGCATACTGCGAGGCTCCGAGCACGGCTCCGGACCAAGGCCAGCCGATGCCGATGCTGACGTGGCCACACGACGATCCCGAACCACCTCATGGGCCGGTTCCGGACGCGCCGACCTCCGGGGTGAATGGCCTGCAACCGGCGACGTTCCCACCCGGAGGCCCGGGGCCCATCGCCCTCGCCCAACCGCGGGTGGGCAAGCCCAGCGTGCTGGACCGCATCGGGAACGCCTACCGCGATGGCGGCCTGCATGAAGTCGCCCACAGAGGCGCCGGCGCCCTACGCCGCCTGGTGCCGCCGCAGCAGTGAACTGGACGTCGGCTCGATCGTGCCCCACCGCAGGCCAGCCCAGCTCAGCCCTAGAAGCGTCCAGAACTCCAGGCACAGGTCGTTCTTCCAGTACGGCACGTCGACCAGGCCGTGAACGACTAGCGCACCCATGGCTATAGCTACTCCGAGCTGTAGCGGTCGCCACTCGCCCAGACACTCCCTCCAGCCGCGCAAGGCGGTCCGAATCGCCTGGATCATCACCCACGTGAACGCGGCCAAGCCCATCAGTCCTGTCTCGGTCCAGAAGTTCAGGATGATGTTGTGCGGATAGATTAGCTGCTCCTCGTAGACCCCACCCCGGTAGGGCCCGATACTCCGTGCGAAGCCGCTCAACCCGGTGCCGAGCACTGGGTGGTCCCGAAGCATATGCAGTGTCGCCTGCCAGAGCTTGATCCGCGAGACAAGCGAGTTGTTGGGATCCGTGGAGTTGAGCTCGTGAGCCAACCGAGTGCCGATGAAGGGCGCCCGGATCAACAGGACGAGCGCGGCGGCGAGACCCCCCAGCAGCCACCAGCGCCGACGATGGGACAAGGCGACGAGGACCGCGACTGCGGCCAGAGCCGCGTACCCACCGCGCGAAAAGCTGAGTAATGTCGAGATGCTGGCTACGATCGCGAATGCACCACTGCCCAGGCGCAGCGCCGTCCGCCTCCCGTGCACGGCCAGGGTCGCGGCCACTGCGATGAGCGGCACAAGATATAGTGCGACTGCGTTCGGCGTGTTGTAGACGACCACCGGAGGCGCCACGGCCAAGTTGAGGCGATGTGCACGAATCGCCCCCAGCACGACGGCCGAGTTCGCCAAGCCAACGGCAAGCCCGCCTATGGCCAGACCGCCAGTTACCAGCAGCGCGACCTCTACTCGCCGGACCACCGCCCCAAGCACGAAGAAGAACGCGATCGGCTCCAGGAGGTATGCGCGGTACAGGCCAATCCCGCCCCGCCGGTCCGGGGAGATCGCCACAGCGACCAGGCCGGCTACGAGTAGGAGAGCTGCCGGATAGGTGAAAGGGGTGCGCCAGGCGATCCCGGTGCTCGTTAGGACCGACTCGGCCAGGAACACGACCACAGTCAGAACGATCAGGACCTCGAGCAGGGTGGTCGGGTAGAAGCCGACCTGCCAACGGGTGAAGGCGTAGGCCGGGGCCGCCAAGCAAGTGAGAGCTGCAAGGAAAAGGGTGACGCGGTAAGGTGATGTCGCGGTTGCACCGCGGTCACTGGCCAGCCGCCGCTCGGTGGTCAGCGTGGAGCCCGTCAAGACGCATGCCATTCTAGTGAGCGACACCCACAGCCACGTGCACGTCTGGGCGGAGGATGTCGCGTCGGCGAAGTCGGCGCTCCATGCGAAGCGCTGTCTCCTGCAACCTGCTCGTATGGCGGGCAAGTTGGTAAGCTCGCCTGCCGTGCAGCAGACTGTGTCGTCCGCCGACGAAGCAGAGGTCGCCGCGGCGATCCTCAACTGGAACGGGGGCGACCTGGTGGTGAGCTGCCTGCGCAGCCTGATGCGGCAGACCCACGTCCCACAGCCGCGGATCGTCGTCGACAACGCCTCTACCGACGGCTCCCTGGAGCGCCTACAGGCGGAGGACCCGAATCTGGTGGTGATCGCCAATCCTCGCAACGTCGGTTTCGCGAAAGCCGCCAATCAGGCCGTGGCCGCCTGCAGAGCCAGGTGGCTGCTGCTGCTCAACCTCGACATCGAGCTCGAGTCCGACTACGTGGCGCGGCTCCTTATGTCCGGTGAATCGTCGCCCCAGATTGGCGCGCTCACAGGGAAGCTGCTCAAGCCTCGCCGCGATGGGACCGCAGACATCATCGACAGCACAGGCCATCTCCTCTTCCGCAACGGCTGGGCGGCGAACCGCGGCGAGGGCGCGCCCGACCAGCCTCGCTGGGAGCGTGCGGGCGAGATCTTCGGCGTTTGCGCGGCGGCCCCCCTCTACCGCGTGGAGATGCTTCGGGACGTGAGCCACGGCTGCGCTCAGCCATTCGACGAACGCTTCGTTGCCTACATCGAGGATGTGGACCTGGATTGGCGGATGCGCTGGCTGGGCTGGCAGGCATGGTACGAGCCGGCCGTGGCGTGGCACCATCGCAGCGCAACAGGCACCCGGCGGTCGGCCTTCATGCTCCGCCACATCCTGAAGAACCGTCTGCTCCTGGTCGCCAACAACGACCTTTGGCCTCAGGGCCTGCTCAGAGTTCCCACGGTCGCACTATTCGCGCTTCTAACCGCCGTCCAGTTCGGCACCGAGGCAGGCCGGGCGCTGCTGGGTTTGCTTGACTTCATGCAGCTGCTCCCCGCCAGCGTGCAGCGACGCCGGTTCCTGCGCCGCCGCCGCCGCGTATCTGCCTCCGCGATCAGTCGGTGGATGCAGCCGTTCCCCTATCGCCGGCAGCTGATCCAGAAGCTGCGCACAAGCACCGACCGAGCCTCGGGCCAGGTGCTGGACTAGAGTAATCAGCCGTGATTCCCCGTCGAATCTTGAGAGCGACTCGGGCTCCTGACGGCGGCGTCGAGCACATACGGAAGCCCTCCGCGGAAACGGTCAGCCCGCTGCGCCGGCCTCTCGCCTGGATGTCTCTACACGGGGGAATGATACGGGAGATCGCGTTCACCGATTTCAAGCTGAAATATCAGGGCTCAGTGCTCGGCTACCTGTGGTCACTCGCCAAGCCACTGATGTTGTTCGCGATTCTTTACTTCGTCTTCACCAGACTGTTTAGGCTCGGCACGTCCGTCCCCCATTACGGCCAATATCTTTTGCTCGGGATCGTCCTCTGGACATATTTCGTCGATGCTACGGCCGTCGCCATGGTCTCCGTAGTGAGCCAGAGGGATCTCATCCGCAAGGTTTACTTTCCCCGGATCGTGATCCCGATCGCCGCCAGCGTCAGCTCTCTCATCACTCTGGTCCTCAACCTCGTGGTGATCTTTGCCTTCATCGTGATCGGGAGCATCCGGTTCCAGGCGACGCTGCCGCTGTTCTTGCTCCTGCTGCTGGAGCTATACGTGTTCTCGCTGGGCTGCTCGTTACTGCTTGCCGCGCTGTATGTTCGTTTCCGTGACCTACGGTACATCTGGGAGGTCCTTCTGCAGCTCCTGTTCTACGCCAGCCCCATCATCTATCCCTTGATACTTCTGCCCAAGAAGATCCTCACGCTGGCAGCGCTCAACCCAATCGCCCAGATCATCGAGGACTCCCGCAAGGTCCTGATCACACCAAAGACCACGATCGTCACTCAGATCGTCCCGTGGCCCTTTGCGCTGATCCCATACTTGATCCCGGCCGCATTGCTCATCTTTGGCTACTGGTACTTCGAAGCGGCCGCGGCCAAGTTCGCGGAGGAGCTGTGAGCTCCGCCCGGGCACCCGCCATCGTGGCTGAGGAGGTCCGCAAGACGTTCAGCATCCCTACCGAGCGGCGCGACCGGCTCAAGGAGCACGTGATCAACTTGTTCAGGCCAGTCGCTCACCACGAGTTTGAGGCCCTCAAGGGAGTCAGCCTCGGCGTGCGTCACGGCGAGTTCTTCAGCATCGTCGGGCACAACGGCAGCGGCAAGAGCACGCTGCTCAAGGTACTGGCCGGGATCTACCGCCCGACCAGCGGTCAGGTCGCAGTCGACGGACGTCTGTCCCCGTTCATCGAGCTCGGGGTCGGATTCAATCCGGAGCTGAGCGCCCGCGACAATGTGTACCTGAACGGCACTATCCTGGGCTTGGACCGGCGTCAGATCACCGCCCAATTCGACGATATCATCGGCTTCGCCGAGCTGGAAGACTTTGTCGACCTCAAGCTGAAGAACTTCTCGTCTGGCATGCTCGTTCGACTGGCCTTCTCGGTCGCAATCCGCGCACACGCAGATATCCTGCTGATCGACGAGGTGCTGGCCGTGGGCGACGCCAACTTTCAGCAGAAGTGCTACGACGTCTTTCGCCAGATGAAGGCGGACGGCAAGACCATTGTCTTCGTCAGCCATGACCTCGGTTCGGTCAAGGAGTTCTCAGACCGCGTCATGGTGCTTGACCACGGCCAGGTGCTGGGGGTCTATGGACCAGCAGCTGCTATCGCGGAGTACCAGCAGCTCAATGAGCGAAGAGCAAACCTGAGCCTCGCAGAAAGCGGACACCTGCTCAGCGTCAACGGCCACGAGTCAAGGCCGTCCATCCGCAGCGTGGAGATATTCACCAGCAATGGTGAACCGTCTCGGGTTTACCACCGGGGCGACAGTTTTCGGGTCGTGATGACGGTCGACAATCCACAGCGGGTCCCCCTCCATGGCGGCGTGTCGATTTACCGCAGTGACGGCTTCCTATGCTTCGCGACCAACACGTTGATCGCCGAGGTGACCTCCCGTACTGAGAATGTCTTCGAGGTCACGTTCGAGGATCTACCGCTTCAGCGCGGCAGCTACTACTTTTTGGTCGGACTCTTTGGTGAGAGCACCAATCTCGTCTACGAGTACCAGGAGCACGTCTGCGACTTCCAGATCGCACAGTGGGACGGTTACGAAGGCCTATTCTACGTCCACCATACCTGGAACGGCGAGCCCCAGGTCGAGAAGAGCGATGCCACCCGAAATCACCGTACTCGTCCTTAACTACAACGGGAAGGGCCTTCTTCTTGACTGCCTCGAGGCATGCACAAAGCTGGAGCATGGCGGCGTTCGTCCACGTGTTGTTTGCATCGACAACGGCTCGTCGGACGGCTCGCTGGAGGAGGTCCGACGCAGGTTTCCGGCGATCGGCGTGATCTCGAATGCCGAGAACGCCGGGTTTGCGCCCGCGTACAACGCCGCCATCCGTGCGATCGACAGCGAGTGGGTGGCGCTGCTCAACAACGACACGGTGCCGGACCCGGCCTGGCTCACCGAAGCATATGCCGCCAGCTGTCGCCACAGGGCCGTTTGCGTGGGCTCTCGGATGCTGAAGAACGGCGGCACGCGCGTCGACTACGTCGGGGCAACCATGAACTTCTACGGCCACGGCTTCCATCCCCACTTCGGCGAACCCGCCTCTATCCAGGGCGAGGAGCGCCCGGTCATCGCCGCCTGCGCCGGAGCAATGCTATGTCGGCGCGACGTGTTCCTTGAGGCGGGCGGCTTCGATGAAGCTTACTTCGCCTATTTCGAGGATCTCGACCTCTGCTGGCGACTCAACTTGCTGGGCCACGACGTTGTCTACGCGCCGAACAGCGTGGTCCACCACGAGCACTCGAGCACGAGCTCCGCGGTAGTGCCCGGCTATCAGCGCCTCGCCTGGAGCGAGCGGAACGGACTGCGTTCCGTGATCAAGAATTACGATGAGAAGCATCTGGCCAGGGTCTTGCCAGTCGCCCTGGCCCTCTGCGTCAAGCGGGCGCAGCTCGATTCCGCCATCGACCCCGACGCCTTCTTCTTCGAAAAGACGCCTCCGCCACCGGCTCGAAAGCAGGTGGCTGATGCGGCGGCCCGGGCTGGCTGGCGGTTGGGCAGGGTGCGAACAATCCTTCGCGAGCGAGGGCCGATCGACGGGCCGCTCTACGCCGCCTACCGTCTCCTTGGCCGTCGCTTCGCCAACGGCCGCCAACTACCGGAGGCATACGATGCGATGAACCGGCTCGGCTACAGCCGCATCGCCGCAATAGAAGCACTGCTCCGGAGCGCTGCTGATTTGCAGGAGAAGAGGAACGCGGTCCAGCGGGCACGACGTCGATCCGACGAGGCCGTGGCCGAGCTCTTCGTAGACACGTTCAAGCCCAGCTTCCCCCATCCCGAGCTTAAGGAATGCCAGGACACGCTCGTCGAGGCGTTCGGCCTGCGGGAGCTGTTCCCCTGATGGCACCGCGCGCATCCGTCGTCATCCCGGTCAAGAACGAGATCCGCAACATCGCCACCTGCCTGGACGCGGTCTTCGGGCAACGCTACGAGCCTGGGTTCGAGATGGTAGTCGTGGATTCGGGCAGCGTAGACGGCACACTGGAGATCCTTGCGCGCTACCCAGTAAAGCTGGTCCGCATTCGGCCGGAGGAGTTCAACCACGGCGGCACGCGCAATCTCGGCGCTAGCCACGGCCGTGGCGAATTCATCGTGTTCATCACCGCCGACGCCTTTCCCACCGACGAGCGCTGGCTAGCCAACCTCGTGGCACCTTTCGACCTCAACCGCGACATCGCCGGCTGCTTCGGGCGCCACATCGCCCACGCGGACGCCAACCCGGTTGACGCGTGGAGGATGGACCGACACTTTGCCAACTTCGGGCCCGAGGTGCGCATTTTCCGTCTCGACGGCGACCACGAGGACGAATACCGCCGCCAGGAGTGGATGTATGACTTCTTCTCCGATAACAACAGCGGCTTGCGCCGCAGTGTGTGGGAAAAGCACCCGCTCCCGGTGGTGGACATGGCCGAGGACCAGCACTGGGCGAAGATGATCATGCGTTTGGGCTATGCGAAGGCCTACGTGCCCGACGCCGTGGTTGCACATTCGCACTCCTATACGCCGTGGCAGTGGGTTTGCAACTGGTATGACCAGCACGCCAGCTACCGGGACTTGCGCAGCCCGGTAGCGATGCGGCGGCTTCGCGACACTGTCTCCTGGTTTATGCGTTCCAGCTATCAGGACCTTGCGTACCTGCGCAACCCGTGCTCAGACGAGGCCTACGGGCTTCGGCACCAAGCACGTGCGGTTGTCAACAACGCCGCCCGCGCAACTGGCGGCTACCTCGGGGCCAACTATCCACGGCTCCCGCGCGCCGTGAGGCGGAAGGTCTCGATGCAGAGGCGCGGCGAGGCCAGTGGCCGGTGAGGCTCATCCGCAAGGCATGGTGGGTGGGGCGCAGACGCGGTCTGCGGGCCGTCATCGACCTCGCCGTGCCAAAGGCCCTCCATGTCCTCCGGATAAGGACCATCCGTCCATACCCGTACTCCCACTTCGAGGCTCTCTCAGCTATCGATCCTTACCAGCCCGCGACCATTCCCAGACCTCGATTGAAGTGGCAGCGATCGCCGACAATGCGCCTTCGCTGGTACATGCCGGAGCCCGGGCGCGGCTCGGGCGGCCATCACACGCTGTTCCGGCTCATCCGGCTGCTGCAGCACCGCGGGCACCTCAGCGAGGTAGCGGTGCTCCATGGCGCCCACACCAGCAAGAGCCGAGACGGGACGCGACAATTCGTGCTCCGGCAGTTCGGCACAGACGTGCCCGTCATCTGGGACACAGACGACCGGTCTGACGCCGACATCGTGCTGGCCAGCTCGTGGCAGTCGGCGTATGCGATCGCAACCGACGTGGACTGTGCGCTACGCGCCTACGTCGTCCAGGACTGGGAGCCAGACTTCTACCCACGCGGCAGCGAGCAAATCATGGCCGAGAACAGCTATCTTCTCGGGCACACACACATTACGGCGGGCCCCTGGTTGGCTCGGCGCTTGGGTGAGCGGGGGCTGCCGGCCGAGTACTTCCACCTGGGCGCGGACCAGGAGACCTATTACCCGAGCGATGGACCGCACGAGCAGGACCGCTCGCACGTGGTCTTTTACGCGCGGCCCTACACGCCCAGGCGCTGCTTCGAGATCGGCTGCGAAGCCTTGCGCCTCCTGGATCGGCAGCTCGGCCGCGGCAGACTAAGCGTCTCGATGGTCGGTGCCGAAATTGTGCCGTTTCCCACCAGGTATCGCACCCGCTGGTTGGGAACCGTCCCGCCCCGGGAACTCCGCCGTCTCTATACCTCCGCGGACGTCGTATTGGTGCTTTCGGCCACGAATCCCTCGCTGGTACCACTCGAGGCCGCCCTTTGTGAGGCCCCGGTGGTCGACCTGAGGGTTCCTAGCGCCGCGGGTACCTTCGAGGCTGGCGTGACGGGTCTGCTTGCGCCGCCGTCGGCACACAGTCTCGCGGCGGCGATGTCGGACCTGCTGGCCGACCGTCGGGCCGCCCGTGAGCTGGGCAGGCAGGCTCGAAGGTACGCGCTTCAGTTCACCTGGGAGGCGGCAGCAGCCACGGTCGAACGCCACCTCATGGAGGCGCTCGAGCATCACAGCAGGCGGCCGCTCGCCTCCGGTGCTCGGAGGCACGACCACGACACCGGCTGAGCAGGATGACGGATCCCGGTGAGCCCGTTCTCGCTATCATGCCTTGGCGGTGCCGACCCGGGCGGTGCCGGCAGCCCCTGAGGACCACCATACATGGAAATCCACGTGACACCAACGAAGCTCGCCGGAGCGGTGCTGATCGATACCGAGTTCTTCCGGGACGAGCGTGGCTTCTTCATGGAGAACTACCATCGCCGGCGCTTTGCCGAACACGGGCTGAACTACGACTTTGTTCAGGACAACCATTCCCGCTCGCAAGCCAATGTCTTGCGCGGATTGCACTACCAGGATACCACCGCTCCGATGGGCAAGCTGGTGCGCTGTACCGCGGGGCGGGTGCTGGACGTCGCAGTGGACATCCGGGTCGGCTCGGCAACCTTTGGACAGTGGATCGCAGTCGAGCTGACCGAGGACAACATGCGACAGATCATGGTACCGGCCGGCTTTGCGCACGGGTTCCTGACGCTCTCGGATTGTGCAGAAGTGCAGTACAAGTGCACCGGGTATTACACGCCTTCAGCGGAGGGGTCAATCGTTTGGAACGATCCCGACCTTGGCATCGTGTGGCCAATTTCTGACCCGCTGCTATCCGATAGAGATCGCAATGCGAGGAGCCTCAGTGAATACTTGAAGGCGCCAGCCTTCACCCGCCTCCAGGAGCAAAGCTGATGGGTGTCATATTGCTCGTCGGAGGAGCTGGTTATGTGGGCTCGGTCCTGGCTCGAGAGCTCCTCGAGCGCGGCTACGCTGTGCGTCTACTGGATCGCCTGTATTTTGGCGACCAAGGACTCTCAGAGATCCGCGACCGTGTTGAGCTGATTGCTGGGGACATGCGCGCTGTGGCGCCCGAGCTGCTCGACGGCGTTGAGTGTGTCGTGAATGTTGGCGGACTTTCGAATGACCCAACCGCCGAATTCAACCCACGAGCCAACTTCGAGATGAACACCACCGCCAGCGTCGCATTGGCAGAGATGTGCCGTCAGCACGGTGTACCCCGCTATCTGTACGCATCATCCTGCTCCATCTACGACCGGGGTGTAATCGATGAGGCACGCGATGTTCTGCTGGATGAGACCGCCGAGGTCGACCCGCCTGGCGCGTACGCAGGCTCGAAACTAGCTGCCGAGCATCAGCTACTGGAAATGGCTGGGGAAACGTTCTGCGTCACGGCACTGCGGAAGGCGACCTTATTCGGCTTCTCTCCCCGCATGCGCTACGACCTGGTCGTCAACACGTTCGTCAAGGACGCTCTCTCGAAGGGATACCTCTCTCTCCACTATGGCGGGGAAATGTGGCGCCCACTGGCGGACGTGCATGATGCCGCACGCGCATACGTTGCGCTGATCGGCGCAGACACCAGCCATATCAGTGGTCAGGTCTTCAATCTCGTCTACCGCAACTTCCGCATCAGCGAGCTGGCCCTGCGGGTGCGCAAGGCGCTCCAGGACCTGGACATCAACGTGGACATCCGGACGGATTACGGGTATGCGGGTGTTCGCAACTACCGTGTGAGTGGGCGCAAGCTCGACCGGGTTCTGGACGTGTCACCAGCAGTAACACTGGAAGAGTCGGTGAGAACGATGGTGAGGGAGATCCACCGCCTTAATTACACCGACTTCGACAACCCTCGTTATTACAACATCCACTGGATGCGGTTGCTGCAAGAGGCTCAGAGCGTGATCGAGGTCACAGGCAGTGTTTTCGAGTACAAGCCAGCCCAGGTCCGACACCTTCAGACACACCGGGAAAGCCACGGGTGAAGCCGTAGCGTCGTGCCTTCCAGACGCATTGGCAATATGGCCGACGATCTGCGTCATCCCGGACGCCAACTCTTGATCTGGGCATTGCCGCGCTCTCTGCGAGACCATCTGGCGCCAAACCGCGCGCCGGGGCGGGTCCAACTGGCACAATTGTCGCGCCCGTGATCTCCCCCATGCTTGCGCTGAAGCCATCGCTCCTGGCTCGCGACCGGGCACCGCTGATGGGTGTCACCTCGTGATCCAGTCGCTGCTGTCTCGGCTAACACGCCGGTTGGATGGCACAGAAGGGGTCGCCTTGACCGAAGCCAAGACTGTAGCAAAGCTCACGGGATTCCGCCATAACATCGACCGGTGCAACGTCGATGCGGTGATGGGATGGGTGACGCACTCGTCGGGCATTCGTGAGATTCGGGTACGGGTCGACGGCACATTGGTCGGTCAGGCCGTGTGGGGCCTTCCCCGCCCGGACGTAGCCACAGCTGAGGGTGACATCCCTTACGGGCCAACATCAGGCTTTGCCTTTGCTTTCCCAGAGCACACGTTCTCTGGCGGCCAGCCTGAGGCCACAATCGAGGTCGAGTTTGAAGCTGGCGACGGCACCTCTGAACGGGACTCACGCCTCATGCTGGCGTTGCGAGTCAGTTCTCCAACCGCGCCATGCCGCGTCGAGGACGTTCAGCTCAGTCCATTCCCGTGTGCCGTCCTGGGCGTCCTTCGGCGCGCCCGTCCCGAGGCTTACGGTGAACGAGGTCCATGGAGCGAGGCCTTGGTGCGCTCAGGCATCGACGACCTGGTGGCGATGCTCCAGCAACGAGCCCCGGTCAAGCCGGTCACCCACTACGCGCTCTACCTCAGGTCAATGGCAAATGCCTTCTACTTCATTGCAGAGCAATTTGACCGAGTCAATCGCCTCAGCACGCCCTCGTTGAAGGACAGCTCCGCGGTGGCTACCTCCCCCGAGGAGATGCTCTGCATCGCTAACCACCTTTATCTGTTGCGCAGCTACGGTCTGGCGGGGAACCTCGTCGAATGCGGCTGCTTCAAGGGGTTCAGCTCTTGCTGTCTCAGCCAGGCGTGCGCGGCACTGAGTATCCACATGGACGTTTTCGATTCCTTCGCTGGGCTGCCAGCCTCGGACTCTATCGAATACGAAGAAGGTGAGTTCTGCGGGCCAATCGAAGAGGTCGAGGACAATCTGCGTACGTTCGGCAAGCCGGAGGTCGTCAGCCTACACAAGGGCTTCTTCTCCAAGACCCTTCCGAGCTATGACGATCCCGTCCTCAGTATCTGGATGGACGTTGATCTGGCCTCGTCAGCGTCCGACGTGATGCGGCTCCTGCCCAGGCTTCCTCATGCGAGCTGCGTGTTTACCCACGAGTGCGCTCCGCAATCCTTCCTGGAAGGCCGGCCCGTCCGCGAGAGCACGGAGGTTCTGTCTCCTATTGTCGACGCGTTTGCCGCTGACGGCCGGCAGATCTGGGGCAAGTCTGTCACCGGAGCGCTGGGCGTCCTGCTCGAGCCGACGCGCGGATTGCCGGTCCTGGACCTGAATTGCATACTTGCGCTGGTCAACGCGTCGTAAGGCACTGGACGAACCCTTTGTCATCAGCAGGTCATATGCGACGTGGCCCGTTAGGACGGTTGCCCGGCCGTGAAGGAAGTGCACGAGTTGGTCTGCTACGAGGGCCTGATCAGACGCGGCCCGTTGGCCGGGGCGGTGGGCATTGAGTGAGCTCCGTTTTGGGCTGATCGGTCTGGGCCATTGGGGCCCCAACTACGCGCGACTGCTTCAGGGTCAGGTGCCGAATGCATGCCTCGTCGCATGCACAGACCTGCAGCAAGAACGACTCGAACCCATGGGCCGGCAGTATCCGGGCGTGAGGTTGCACGCGAACCACCGCAGCATGCTCGAAGCGGGTGAACTAGATGCGGCCATCGTCGCAACGAGCGCTGCAACGCACCGGCTCGTGGTCGAAGACTGCCTTCGCAGCGGACTGCATGTGCTTGTCGAGAAGCCACTGGCAGAGACAAGCGAGGCGGCACGGGCGATGGTCCAGATGGCAGAGATCTGCGGTAAGACCCTTATGGTCGGCCACACGTTCCTCTTCAACCCGGCGGTGGAGTACGTGAAGGGGTCAATCGACAAGGGCGAGCTGGGCCGCATCCTCTATCTTTCGTTTCGCCGGACTGGTCTGGGACCCATACGGCAGGACGTAAACGCACTCTGGGACCTGGCTCCGCACGACCTCTCGATGCTGCGTTACTGGCTCGGCGCTGAGCCCCTCGAGGTTACGGCCCGAGGGCAATCGTACCTGCGGCCGGCTGTTGAGGACGTGGTGTTCCTGACGCTGCGATACCCCGGCGACGTGCTCGTCGGCATCCAGGTCAGCTGGCTCGACCCGGTGAAGGACCGTCGCGTCACCATCGTCGGCAACCAGAGAATGGTCGTCTACGACGACATACACCCGACCGAGAAGCTGCGCGTGTACGACAAGGGCGCCAGCTATCAGCCCCGTGGCGGCGAGTTCTCCGAGTTCATGGCGGCGGTCCGCGACGGCAACATTGTGATACCAAAGATCGAGAACTCCGAGCCCCTGAGGGAGGAGCTAGTGCACTTCATCGATTGCATCAAGACCGGGGCTCGACCTCGATCGGACGGGTGGCAGGGCCTGGAGATTGTCCGCGTCCTGGAGCGCGCCCAAGCGGACCTTGCGCGAGCGGGTGCTGCGGGAGCTGTGCGGTGAGCCCGACCGACGTCCCGCTGGTCGATCTGCGAGCGCAATACCAGGCGATCGCCTCTGAGGTGGACGAGGCCATGCGACGGGTGGTGGAGCGAGGCGACTTCATTCTGGGCCGTGACGTCGAGGCGTTTGAAGCCGAGTTCGCGACCTACTGCGAAACGCCACACGCAGTCGGCTTGGATTCCGGACTCTCGGCTCTGGAGCTGGGCTTGCGCGCGCTGGGTGTTGGGCCCGGTGATGAGGTGCTGACGCCTGCCAACTCATTCATTGCCAGTTCAAGCGCCATCTCCTTCACGGGGGCGACGCCAGTCTGGATCGACGCCGACCCGGTGACCTACAACATTGATTGTGACGCCGTGCAGGCGGCCATCACGCGCAGGACGAAGGCCATCATGGTCGTCCACCTGTACGGCCAGCCGGCCGACATGGACGCGATAAACGCGATCGCACGCGAGCACGGCCTCAAGGTGATCGAGGACGCCTGTCAGGCTCACGGGGCGCGCTGGGCAGGACGCCGTGTTGGGTCGCTTGGTGATTTTGCGGCCTTCAGCTTCTACCCGGGCAAGAACCTGGGCGCGTACGGTGACGGCGGGATGCTGACTACGCACGACCCAGACCTGGCCGAGCAGGTGCGAGTGATGCGCAACTACGGGCAGCGGCGCAAGTACGAGCATGTCACTATGGCTTGGAACCGCCGGCTGGACACCCTGCAGGCTGCCGTCTTGCGGGTGAAGCTGCGCCTCTTGGATGACTGGAACGATGCCCGGCGTCGGCATGCTGCCGTCTATAACAAGCTGCTCGAAGGCATCGGTGTGGTACTACCGCAGACAGGTCCGTGTGCTGAGCATGTCTATCATCTCTACGTCATGCAAGCGCCGAAACGGGACCGTCTGCTCGAGTTGCTCAGGGCGCGCGGCATCCTGGCCGGCGTGCACTATCCCGTTCCCATTCATTTACAGGAGGCGTACCGGACTCGCGGCCTCGGCCCAGGATCTTTTCCGGTTACTGAGATGGTGGCGAGCCGCGTTCTCTCTTTGCCAATGTACCCAGAATTGGTGCGAGAGCAGGTCGAGCGGGTCACCGACGCAATTTCTGAGATCGCACACGAAGCTGGCTGGCGAAGCGCACAGCCGGAAACAAGGGGAGCGATCGGCGGTCTTGAGACGCACCGGCTCACTGAGTAGAGACCACGCGGATCATGTCGACCTGATGGCAGGACATTCGAGGTTGTCCCGAAGCTCGTGGAATTTCGGGCGGTGCATCCGACTGTAGGTTAGCGCGAGCGGCCTCTCACGCGACGTCACTCCCGATCAGCTCCGTGACCAGGGTGAGTTCGTCGCAGTGAGGGCAATTGCCACCGAGACTAAGCCTGAGTAGATATGCGGGTGATCTACCACGTCCCCGTCCCGGCCCTCCGGGCAGCGGGGACAGTTCTTACAGGAGTCCCCGCTCATGCCCTGGTCCCCCGTCCTCATGCGCTCGTTCAGCGGTCCTCATCTGGAGACCATCACCCTCGGTCATCCGGTCCTCGATGATAACCTCGCCTTCGCCGGCGCGCGGCTCCGGGCTGAACAGCTGGCTGGCCGTGGCCTTCGACTTGAAGGTGTTCTTCACGGTCATCAGCAAGGAGCCCGCGGCGATCACCACGCCGACGTGTTCGCGTTCATCAAGGCCCAACGAGCTCCCCGCCTGGGACCGAACGTGGTTCGCCTCGAGGAGGTGAGGCTGGCCTCTCGGCCCGGACCATCACGCGGCGTCTAGCGTCGGTGTCCGGCCTCTACTCCTATCTGGTGGTGCGGGGCGACCTCGGCGTGACGCAGAACCCGGTCCCCCCGGGGACGACGACTCGACGGCCGACGGGACGACCGGGTCGGTGGGCATCACCGCTCGTCCGCACCCCAGGAACCTTGCCGCGAGTCCTCTCACCCGACGAGGTGGACCGCTTCATGGCCGCTTTGCGCACCCATCGGGACCGGGCCATTGTGGAGGCGATGCTGTTCGGCGGCTTGCGCCGTTGCGAGGTGCTCGGCTTGCGCCTGAAGGACGTCTCCGCCGGCGAGCATCGCCTGTTCGTCGCCGAGGGCAAGGGCGGTCACCAACGCAGCGTGCCGGTGTCGAGGAGGTTCTTCGTCAGCCTTTCCGAGTACCTGGCCCGAAAATACGGGCAGCCCGGCCCCCATTTTCACGCCGGCACAGCGTCTCCCGCGGGAGACGTGGAGACTGGCCAGAGAGCGACCCGACACCGGCGTCCCCCGAGTGTTCGTCGTCCTCAAAGGACCACGACGAGGTCAGCCGCTCAGCGCATTCGGTCGCGACGAGATCGTGGACGGAGCCCGGGACCGCGCTGGTCTCGCTCATCTCACCTGTCATCAGCTACGTCATACCTGCCTGACTCGGTTGCGTGAAGTGGGTATGGCCCTCGAGGCTGTGCAGGCTCAGGCCGGCCATCTCTCCAACGAGTCGGCCCGCATCTACCTTCACCTGGCCAACTCCTGGCTGGCCGAGGAGTACACGCGCGCGGCTGCCGCCATCGAGGTTGACCTCGGCGTGGCCGCCGATGACATCACGGGAGGGCGCTGAGTTGCCCAGGGCGCTGGTTCTCACGCCATCTCAGCTGCAGCGGGTGGACGACTACGTGGAGTCGCTGCGAGCCGTAGGCGTCCACACCGACCCCAAGGCGCTGTGCCCGGCACGAGCTTCGGCGCCAGGGTCGGCCGCCACAGGACTGGGCAGCGGCGTCGCTCCAGGCACAGTGCGCTCTGCATCTGCGGATTCGCCACTTCGTCACCTGGCTGCTCGTCACCCAGCGCGTCGCCGCCAGCGCTGACTACGTGGTCGTGGGCAGACCCTTCCTGGGCGATGTCGCGCTGCGTCACCACCCGGTCCGCGAGTTCGGATGCTTCCTTGCCCATCACGCACCCGAGGTCACCCGGGTGGCCAGCTTGCGGCGCTCTCATATCGAGGACTACAAGATGCACCTTACGCATCGCCCCTCTCTCCGGCCGGAGCGGAACGGCTCGACGGGGCTCAGCCTAGCCGCAGTCGCCGCTCACCTCCGAACTTTGAACGCCGCCTTCACGCGCCTGGGCGAGTGGGGTGGCGACGACGTCCCGGCCTGCCTCCTCCTTTTTCCAGGCGACTTCCCCATCCTCGACCGACCGCTACCCCGCTTCCTCGACGACGCGGCTGCGGCCAAGCTGCTCCGGGCCGCCCGCGACGAGCCAGACCCCTTCGCCCGGCTGTGCGTGGAGTTCCTCGCACGCCGGCTTGCGACGAGGCGAGTTCGTCGACCTCACTGTTGACGCAGTTGTCCGGATTGGCTCGGCATTCTGGCTCCGGGTGCCGGTCGGGAAGATGCACAACGACCGCTACATCCCGCTCCACCGACAGCTGAAGGCCTTGCTGGACGAATGGCTCGCCAGGCGCAGCGACGCCGTCCGCACGGACTACCTGTTCACCGACCACGCACGGCGTATCACCGCGTCCCGGGTCGACAACGCCGTGGAGAAGGCCGCTCGCCGAGCCGGCCTCGGCCGCGTCTCCCCTCATAAAGCTGCGTCACACGCTGGCCACCCAGGCCATCAACCGGGGGATGTCGCTGGAAGCCATCGCCGCCCTCCTGGGCCATCGCTCCCTGAGCATGACCCTCGTCTACGCTCGGATCGCCGACCGCACGGTGGCCAGCGAGTACTTCGCCGTCTCGGAGAAGGTCGAGGCTCTCGATGACAGGCCTCAGGAGCTGCCCGCCTCCGCCGAGGGCGCGGAGATGCGCAAACTCCGGGCTGAGGTGCACCGACGCATGCTGGGCTAACGGCTACTGCGCCCGTCCGGTCGAGGTGGACTGCCATTTCGAGTCCATCTGCAAGTCCTGCACGTTCTTCGTCACCAGCTCCGAGTTCCGCCCCACCCTCCAGCGTCAACGAGACGACGCAGCAGCCAGGGGGCAGGTCGGACGTCAGAAGATCTTCGAGGGTTTGCTCTACCGCCTCGAGGAGGATGCTTCGTGACCGGCGCTGAAGTCGCGCTGGTGTTACGAAACATGGTCGCGTGGCTCGTGCCTAGGTCCCCTCGAACTCGCCACTCGGAGGACAGGCCCTGGATCGTCTGCCCGGTCTGCGGCATCCGGACCTTCACCGATCCCGCCGTTGGCCGACCTCGGCGCACCTGCTCCGATGCCTGCCGACAGGCCGCCTATCGGGAACGCTTGCAGCGAGGCCAGAATGAACGGCGGCAGCCACGAGAAGATGCTGATGAGGAGCGCTGATCGAATGTCGTTGACCGCGCCGGGGGTCGTTTCTGACCGCCTGAATCCACAGGTTCACAGGTTATTCGACCCCTTCCCTCCGCCCCCCAACCCCGCTCTACGACGACGGGGTTGACAAAGTCACCCACATAAGCGGCATATGAGATTGCAACCGGGGCAACGACGGGTGACCAGAAAGCGTTGTTCGCAGTTGGGGCAATCATAGATGGTGTGCTGGAGCAGGGCCGACCTGCGCTCCAGTTCCCGGCCCGGCGCCGCCTCGTACCTGACCTCGGACCTCAGCCGGTCGGTGTCGATCGTGAGGAGAACCACCTCGAGCTCTGACCCCGGGGTAAAGGCGGTTGGCCACGGGGCCACCTGGCTTGCCTGGCAGCAGTGGATGAATCCCTCCTCCAGAATGCGGCCACGGGTCGAGATGCGGTACTCGCCGGCTCGCCGTGCATCCTGCCAGTCCTTCTCACTGGCCAGGTCGTAGATCAGGGGCCGTATTCTCACCGCCGGCGTCTCAGGACCGCCAGCAGCGAGCTGCCGGCCGGCCAGAGGCGGCGGAGAGCCAGCGACAGCAGGCCGCAGCGGTACAGGCCGTCGTTGATCAGTCGGGGCAGGTCCGGAAAGAGCGCCGACTCCGGCTCGGGCGTGCTGTCGGCGACGACCGGGCGTCTCCACTTTCGCATCCATGCCAGTGGCACCATCTCGGGGAAGATAAAGCTGGTCTCCACGAAGTCGACGGGCAGGCCCGCCGCTACCTTCGCCAGGCTGGCCCTGTCGTATCGCCGGTAGTGACCGAGGTCCACGTCCCACTGGGACCAGAGTCCGCGCAGGGCTGGCACCGTGAGGATCAGCGTCGCCCCCCGGTCCATCCTGCCGACCACCTGAGCCAGGAATGCAGCGTCAGCCGCTTGGTGCTCCAGCACGTCGAGCAGGGTCACGTAATTCGCACCGGAGTACCGGGACGCATGCCGGACGTTCGCGTCGGTGCCATGCTGACGCTCGAGATGCCGTTCGAGCGACTGCAGCGGTTCGACGAAATGATAGGTCGCCTGCGGTCTGTCGCGTGCCAGGAACAGCGCAAGCAGACCCGCGCCGGCCCCGACGTCCACCAGCGTGAATGGGTCGTCCTCGGGGAGGTACGAGGCGACCGCGCGCCAGCGGAGACGGTGCCAGAAGAAGTCCCGGGAATGCTCAATCTGACGGCGGAGATGGCCTTCGAGTGGATCTGTTCCCTGCATCTTCGAGGTTGGCCAGTGAGATGCTGCTCGATTGTGCGAACAGCGCGAAGAGAATCACGAAATTGCCCAGGGCGACGAAGGAGAGTGTCAGGATGAGCAGCACCGCGGACGTCGCCCAGCCCGGCACCGCGATTGTGGTGAGGACCCTCGTGGCGACGACGACGAGAGCCATGAGGGCACCGCCGGTGAACGCCGCGGAGAAGAGCACGAGTGCGCGCAGCGCCAGGCGATCGGTGAAAGGCATCAACATGCGCATTCCGTGGAGGATCAGTCGCGAGTAGTTCATCCGCGATTGTCCAGCGTACCGATGGCCGCGAGGACACGGGACGTAGTCGATCGCGACATTGAGGCTGATGAACGTCGATGAATAGCAGAGGTCGAAGTGTGGGTGCCGCAAGAGACGCTTGGCGGTCCAGCCGCGGTAAGCGGCGTAATTGCCGGTTCGTATCGCGACACCCGTCAGCAGCCTGAAGATCACTCGGAACGCGGCGTACATGATCTTGAACCGCATCGATTCGTGTCGCCAGGTCCGGCGCGCCAGGGCAATGCTCGTGGCGCTTGCGGAGGCCGCTAGCAGGGGGGCGAGGAGCCTGGGCAGGTCTGCGGGTCGGTCCTCGCCATCCGCATCGAGCGTCACCACGATGTCATCGTTACGGATCTGGTCGGCGACCATTCTGAGCCCGTAGACGATGGCACGCTGGTGACCAAGATTAAAGGGTGGTTCGACCACCATGACGTCGGGGAGGCCGCGGAGCCGAGGGATGTCCGGGTCCACTCCGCCCGTGTCGTCGACTGCGACGAAGTGCACGGACCACCCATGCAGCTCGCGAGAATCCAACAGCGTGTGCAGGAGGTCCCTGCGCAGCGCCTGGAAGGACTCCACGTCGAGATAGACGGGGCACAGGAACCAGATCGATCTGCCGGTCCGGGCGGTCGACACGGACCTACTGCCTCGGCACCATCACCACGTAGCCTCCGTCGTTCTCGATCGGGACGAAGTCGTTCTCCAAGTACCTGAGCAGCGGGCGGTCCGGGAGGCGATGGTCCTGCTTCCAGAAGGCAACCAGCTCGTCGTTGCGGACGGCGCAGAGCCGCGGGATGGTCCGCGCTCTGTCGACCACTTGCTGCTGCTCAGAGGCGCTCAGGAGGAACATCCAGGACGTGGCGTTGAACGTGGTTGGTGGATCCTCCTTGGCCATCACGTAGAAGCTGTTCATGCCTGGCAGGGTGAGGAACGTCGAGCAGCGCCGAGCGAGGGTGGTGCTCACCTGCCGGTAGGTCGCCGCCTGCGACGGGGTCACGTGGACCCGCCGAGCTCCGGGCAGTGACAGCCGCACACCCTCCACAAATTCCTGCCGGACCACCATTGCGTTCGGCAGCCAGCTCGTCACCAACGCGAGGAGGAGGACACTGCTCGCGGCCGCCACCCGCGTCGGCGTCCACCCTAGCTGCGACATGCCGTCGCCGATGGCGACGGCGCCCACCGGTACCAGCAGGAGGGTGGCCCAGCCAAGCTGGCTGCCGGCGACCGGGAACGCGTGGAGAGCCTGCAGCACCGCGAGGGCGGGCAGTAGCACGCGCACGAAGTCCAGGCTTCGGTAGCCGTCTCGGGTGGTCAGGGGCACCGCCGCCACCCAGGCCAGGGCGAGGGGTGAGCCTAGTCCAGAGCCGATACCGAGCGTCGTGACATCGAGAACGCCCGGAACGTGAAGGGCGCCGAGAATACTGACCCACATCACCAGCCCGGCGGCGATCCTCGCCGTGGCTTGCACGGAGGCGTGGGGTATCGAGCCCTGCAGCCGCCTCACCGACCAGACGATCGCCCAGGCGAGAATGATCAGATCCACCATGAGCGTCTCGGCGGGCAGCATAAGCTGGAACAGGAGCACGTTCGGCTGCCGGAGAGGATCGATCAGGGTGCCCCGAAACAGTCCATCGATGGTCGTCCCGTGCCCAAGGGCGACACCGACCACCGCCAGAACCGTAGCAGCAGCACCTACTGCCAGGCAGGTAAGGTCGGCCAGTCCCCGTCTCGAGTCGGCCCGAGCTCCCGCGGTGGCCACGACCAGCGCTGTCGCCGCGATTCCGACGTGCGCCGCGTAGACCTGGACCCAGGGCAGGTGAAGCTCTCCGCGCATGAGCAAGAAGGGAACGGCGACGAAGCAGAACGAGGCGGTGGTTCGCAGCGCGCGACGCCTCACCAGCGCGCTGCACGTGAGCACGAAGGTGAACGCGATCGATAGCACCGCAAAGGCACCGACGTTGACTTTCACGAAGACAGCTGCTGCGAGCGCGGCGCCCATGATCGTAAACGCGACCCTCGGCCAGCGCTCCAGACCGACGGTCGCCGCGGCGGTGATCGTGACGAGCAGGAGGCAAAGGAGGCTGCCGGGGTGCATGGGCTCGTTGACGACAGAGGCGATTGCAATGAAGGACACTAGCTGCACGCCGAGCCCAAGCGCCAGGTTGTGTGTGAAGCGGTAGAGCGCCGAGCCCAGGACGAGGGTGGAACCGGCCCAGATCGCCAGCGTCACGAAACGACCATTGTCCAGAGTGAAGGGGAGCTTGAGCAGACCGAACAGCGCCGCGAAGACCTCGTAGAAGAACGGGCCGTACTGGCTGAACACGTGATCGTACAGGGCGCCGCCTCTCGCGAACCCCTGCAGCGAGATCAACAGGTAGCCCTCGTCGTCGTACGGCTGGAAGCCCTTGAACATCCACCAGTAGCCAAGGACCGAGCAGGCCGCTGTCGACGCCGAGAAGAGCGTTACCGGCACAATCCCGGCCAGCTGCCGCAGCTGCGGCCGGATCAGCGCAGGGGCCGCCACCAGGAACCGCCCACTTACCGGGCGCCCGGTGATCCTCCCTCCCATGGCGGAAAAGCGTAGCGGATAGGGCGATCCCCCGCGCCGCCGGTCAACCGGCTCACGTCGAGGGCTGAGCCAAAGCCGGGTCACCGTCAGCGTCTCCTCAAGCCCTTCCCGCAGGCCGGCGGCCGCACCCGGGTGAGCGGCCTGGAGCTGCTGGCGAGTGCCCGCAGCTCCTGCTCCGCCCTTGACGGCATCGGTCTGCTTCCAAGCCTTGTCCAGCTTGCGTCCGATGAAGGCTCGCTCGGCCACTGGCACGTGGTCGAGCACGTTGCGCCACTTGTGCTCACGGCAGCGGGCGATCAGGACCCAGCCCCCGAAGGTGGCCTTGAGGGCGGAGCGGATCGCCTTGCCGCCATCGATGACGGCCAGGATCGGGCGCTCCGGATCGAGGCCCCACCGGATCAAGTTGTTGAGCAGGGACTGGCAGACAGCCTTGTTCTCAGTACTGCCCTCCCACAGCCCCAGCGGGGTTTGCCGCCCTCGGACTCCACGCCCAAAGCGGCCACGATCGTGTGCTCGGCAGTCTCAATTCCATCGATGAAGATCGCAAGCAGGTCCATCCCGCAGAGTTCGCGGCCCATCAGCTCGTGCAGCTTCCGAGCGGTACCGGCCACGAAGCTGGCGCGAGATAGTCGAGTGTGAGACGGCTTTTGCCTCTACCGGCCCAATGGGTTCCAGCCCAGCTCGATAGCGGCTGCTGGAGAGCCCCGCCAGCATCCGGTCCCGGGCGGCTGGTGTGAGCGGATCCTTGCTGCTGAAGAGCCGATAGCTCGCCAACTCCACCTCCTCGCCAGCCTTGGTCCGTGCCCTCGGTTTCTGGATTTCGACTCGGGGGCCGCCAAGAGTTAGCTGCCGACTCTCCTGGCCATGTCGGTAGGCCTGCCGCTCGGGACTGTGCTTGCCACGCGGGCCCACCAGCTGCGTCATCTCCCCTTCGAAGATCTCCGCGACCACGGCCAGCCCGACTCTGACCGAGAGCACCAGCATCCCTCCCTGGCTGTTTCAACGACCACGGCCAGCCCGATCGTGACTCGTTCTGGAAGCGGGATCGCGGGCTGCTGGACGACGTCGGCCAGGCTCGAACGGGGTAAGGTCGCCACCAGCGGTTCCTCCTTGTTTTGATCGCCCCTTCCGTACGAACATGGCACGGTGGGGTGGAGGACCGCTCCTCAATTTCTACGAGCTATGGGACAACCTCGAACGTGGCCTTGAGCGCGGAGCCGATGGCCTTGCCGCTGTCGATCACGGCCAGCATCGGGCGCTCGGGATCGAGGCCCCGGCTCGACCAGGTTGTTGAGCAGTGCCTGGCACACAGTCCTGTTCTCGGTGCTGCCATCCCAGAACCCGAGTGGATGCTTGTGACCGTCGGTGTCGACGCCGAGCGCCACCACGATCCTGTGCTCAGCGATCTCGATGCCATCGACGAAGAGTGCCACGAGATCCAACTCGCTGAGGTTCCGCCCGAAGAGCTCGGCCAGCTTGCGCTTGGTGCCGGCTACGAAGCGGCGCGAGATCGCCGCATGAGAGGTCGCCTTCGGCTCCAGCTTTCCGACTGGCTCCAGCCCGGCTCGGTAGCGGCGGGTCGAAAGCCCCGCCAGCATGCGGTCAAGGGCGGCCTCGGTGAGAAGGTCGCGGCTGGCGAAGAACCGTTAGCCACGCTTACGCGGGCAAACTCTGGCGAACGAGCCGAGTCCTGTGCAGACATGATCAGGCCACCAGCCGGGCGTCTTGAAGCAACGCCTGGAGCTGGGCATTGAATTTGTTCCAGGCAGCGTTGAGCTTGGTGTCCGGAAAGTCGGGATGGAGCTGGGCCAGGCCCCGACCGAAGACGCGATTGTAGATCTGGGTCACGAACAAAGTCAGCCTGCCACCGAGCTCGGTGAGGCGATAGCGGTTGCTTGCGGGCAGTCTTTCCAGTAAGCCCTTCTTGGTCAAGCGGCTGAGGTCGTAGGCCATCTGGTTCATGGCGTAGGGCCGAGCCAGGTGATGCTCGACCCGGGGCCGCAGCTCCTTGGCATAGAAGCCGCCGAAAATGGAGTGGAACTGACTCAGGGCGCCGAAGAGGGCGACGGTGCGAGGGTCGCCAAAGCGCAGTCCGGGCGCTCGGCGGCCAGGCTCCCCGGTGGGCATGACGAGCTGCTCAAAGACGCTGGCGGCCGGTGTGCAACGTTGGCTCTCACGTTCCATCAAGAGCAGGCGCTGGTTGATGTCGCGGCCCAGCTGGACCAGCTGGGGGAGGTTTTTGAGGCTGCGCCCGATCCTAAAGTCGTAGGTGTCGTTGAAGGTTGTCTCGGTTCGAAGGGCGCGATCGCACTTCCAGTACTGCTTGACACGGGTGCTGCGGTGGCTGACCTGCAAGCTGGGATCCACTTCTTGGGTGAAGATCCGGGTGGAGGATGGCGGCTGGCCTCGACGCCGAGCTGGGCGGCGCTGGAACAGGATCTGGATCTTCTCCGGACGGCCCAGATCAAGCTGGTGTCGTATCACCTCCTCGAAGAACTGACGGCCATGGAGCGGGCGGTCGAAGACCTCGGTGCGACTGACTTCGAGTTGCAGGATGGAGAGCTGATAGGTGTAACCCGCGCGACGATCGTTGGCCGTGAAGGGGTTGGGCAGCCGGTGCATCCAGCGGTCGAAGAAACGCTGGATGTGAGCGGCCGAGAAACGGCGGCAGAGAGCATGGAGGGCCGCTGGGTCATCGACGGCCGCAATGCCATTGTCGAGCGGCTCGACCTGGTGGCCTCGGAGCCGCAAGTGCTGGATCAGCCACTTGTGGCCGTTGAGGCAGACCCTGACGCCAAACGGAGCGTAGGTGCAGAACTTGATGAAGGCCGGTCCGAACTCCCGATCGACCACATAGATGTAGATGTGCTTGACGAAGGCGGGGTTGCGTCCGGCCGCGAACTTGCCCTTCACCCGTTTGTTCTTGGCCGGCGGCCGAAAGCAGTTCGCCTTCTCCTGGGCGATGCCGATCATGGCCACCCCCTCACGCCCCTTGCTGAGTAGTTCAGCCTGGAAGGGCTCGGCGATGGTCTCTTTGCGCTGCCCCTTCTCGAACTGGATCATCGGGACGGCTTGCTCTTTAGCCATCTTCTCAACGGCAGCCACGAAGTCTCTGGTCATCTGGCCCAGCAGCTCGTAGCGCGGGATCTCTTCGCCCCGATGCTGGCAAAGGAACCAGGAGAGTTGGTCGGGTTCTTGGAGCTTGGCTACGTACCCGTTCAGGAAGATGCGATCGACGCTCTCGTACTTGAGCAGAACGTGGTCGTCAAGTAGGGTGTTGAGGTTGGCATGTCGGCTCCTGCCAGGGATATCGATGTGCCCAACATTCTTCTCATCGGCCGTGGGCCCGGCAGGCGCGTGGCCAGGTGGACGCGGACACCTCCCAGCCATGGCGCCGTAGCGTTCCTCACGAGCTCCAGCACAACTACGAACCCGCCCCTCAGCATCGGGGAGGCGCTGGAGCGGCTGGACCCTCCTCGCACTTCCATCCGAGCGGCTGTCGGGGGCACTCACCAGGTACTGCTTCGGAGACCCGGCCTCGACCACTTGCCGCCAACCGCGAGCCAGGCAGGCCTCCCTCAACTCGCTGCCAACTCGGCCGCTGCCCACGGCCGCTTGAGAAGTGGCGCCCCCTCTGGCATAAGGGTTTGAGGCCGGAGCCGGCGTTAGCCGGCGATCGGCTTCGTTAGCTCTCCAGCTCCAGCTCCTTGCCGGTCATGGTCCGCGCCCCGTGGCTTTCCGGACCTCCACCCGGCGGCCACCCAGGGTTAGCTGACGCCGGTCCTGGCCGTGTCGGTAAGCCTGCCGCTCCCGGCTGTGTTTGCCGCGCGGGCCAACCAGCTGGGTGAGCTCATCCTCGAAGATCTCAGCGACCACAGCCAGCCCAAGCCCGACCGAGAGTGCCAGCAGGCCCTCGCTGACCGTCTCGGCCAAGGCTGCGAGAGCGATCGTGACTCGCTCGGGGAACGGGACGGGCGCCAACTCTGAGGCGAGGTGGACAACGCTGGGACGAGGTATGGTGGGCATCGGGCGGTTCCTCATTGGTTTGATCGCCCCCCTCCGTACCACACGGCACGGCGGGGTGGAGGACCGCTCCTCAATTTCTACCAACTACGGGACAACCTCGGACATCCGGGACGCCTAGTCAGTCGTCAAGAACGTGATATCCACCCGCCCGGTGTAGTCCGCGGGCGAGTCCGACGTAAGCTGAAATGCACGGATGGGATGGTCTCGCCGGCCCTCGAGGTAGCTACGTAGATCTTGCTGGTTCTCGATGTACGTATCGAACATGAGCCCGTCAGCAGCCACTCGCTGGATGAAGCGGTAGGGTTGCGTGCTGCGGTCGGCCAGTTGGAAGCGAATGTGCAGCTCTCCCGGCTGGAAGGCGGCGTTCATGAACTGGCCGCGCACGCTGTACGGGACGCTGACGGAGGCGTATACCCGGCCATTTGCGCTTGGCGGAACCGTCACGACGTCGCCAAGCCGAGCATGCACCGTTTCAGCCGGTCTGAGCCGCGTGGACTCCCCCTGCGCACGTTTCGATAGAACCAGGAAGTCACCATCCTGTCCTTCGACGTGGTAGTGCTCCCTGAGCGCCCGAAAGGCTGCTGGCTCGTCGAACGCGAAGTAGCGATGGTCGCCCTCTCGAAGCGCGATGAGCACATTGTCAGGCGCTGCTGGACCTTTCAAGTGGGCAGCGTCGGACTCATCCAGATATGTCGTGTACGCCGCATATGACTGGAGAACCGGCCGCGGTGCCCACCGTAGCGAGTAGGCGTACAAAATGTCGATGTCCCACGGCCAGACGTCAGTCCGGCCCTTCGAGAGAGCCGCGACCGTTTGTGGTCTGAGGGGGTCGGCGGCACGAATCGCAGCGGAGGTCATTGCTGTCCTGTCGGCCCGCCGGTCTGGGTGAGCCACCACCGCCGCCGCGGATAGATACGTGGTCAGCCGCGTCTTTAGCTGTGAAGCCGGCCACTCGGGCGCGCGCGGGACAGCGCCGCTGGCGTATCCGACTCCCGAGATCAGTACCAGCGACGCCGCCGCGATTGCGGTTGGCTGCAGCATTGGAGCCAGCATCCGCACGCCTCTGCCCGGCGGAATCATGCGTACCAGGATCAGCGTTTCGATCACCACTGCCAAGGCGTAGAAGTAGATCTGGTTGCCAAAACGGACGAAGCCAAACTTGCATATTGCTAACAACAGGGGTGTCGCCAGCACAAGCAGACAGACAAGCGGCCGATCACGGCGCAGAAGTGCCCAGGCCAGCAGCCCGATCAAACTGATGAACACGATTGCAGCAAAGGCGACCCGCTGCCAAACGTATGCAGTGGGGTACTCGTACAGCACGGACATAGCCGCTGTGTAACCGGAAATGATTTCGTATGAGGAACGGAAGTAAGCGTAGAGATTGACGAAAGACTGGCCGGCCAGTGTCCAGAGCGCGAGGAGTGACAGTCCGGCGCTGCCGATCAGTGTTATAAGCAGCAACGACCGTCGGATGGCCAGGACGAAAGCCCCATATGTGACCAGAAACGTGGCCACGATTACGATACCGGTTCCCTTGATCATCAGAAGTAGCGCGATCAGACTTCCTGCTAGTGCGGCCATGCGGATTGCTGACCGCATGCGTGTATTTATTGCTGACAGGTACAGAAGGAGCATGACAGCCAACTCGGTCTCGTATTCGAACGTGATAAACGCGACCACCGGGAGCAGGAACAGGGCACCAACGAGGACCCAGCGCCACGGCCCAGCACGGAGGCTGATCAAGTAGTAAGTGAGCACGGCGAACAGTATCGCGTGCACAGCCAGTCTCAAAAGCAGGCCGATCAGCCAAGTGCTGAAGTAGTAGTACCGCGGCGCGGAGGTGAAGCCGTATGGGCCGAACGTCCAGATCACCTGGGTGCCCCATTGCAGGTGCTGCCGGACCGCCATGTTGAGGCCCAGCTCCCACGAAGGATCGAGTCCGACGCCGGGCTGCGCTATAGCCGGCGGAAGTGTGAAGACTGCGAGGGCGAGGCACCACAGGCCAGCGAGCGTGCGCCGTGAGAGAAACCATTGCAGGACGGGCCGACGATGAGCTGCAACGGACCGGCCCGCGTCCGTGCCCGCGACGGAACCCGTGTGCAGGCGATTCACGAACCGGCCAGCGGGCTCGGGGAGCGTGCCATGAAGAAGGATTGCCGTGCCAGAGTCGGTGGATTGTAGCGTTGCCACACGGAGACTCGCCCGCTTCGGCCTGCGGGGTCTCGCCGGTGCCACCTAGTTTGCCTGGCATCGATCGCGGAGTGTCAACGGCCATAGAATCTGCAGGCACCTGGCAGTAGCTGGGATTCACCGGGCTGGAGCCGCCTTTAGATCCGGCGTGGACGTTCTCCGCCCCTGCGCCACCACCTGTTCGGTGCAACCGGCACCTGGGATGGTCGCAGACATGCTCGCCCGGTGCTGACAGTTCGACTTGTTGACAAGTGTCACGGACCAAGCCAGACTGGATCTCGAGGGGCTTGAAGAGGATTGGCTACCGGATTCCCGGAGCTCGTCGATGCCGTGCGACTGGTTCGCCGGTTCGTTGGCGAGCGCTCGTTTCTGGGGGCTCGAGGCCCCATGTTCTCTCGAAACCTTCGCAACGTCGCTCTGTCGGCCGTTCTGGCACTAGTTCTGCCTTCCGCCTTCGGCGGACCTGCCACTCCCGCGTTCGCTGCGTCCCCCGTCGCATCGCCAAGCTCCGCCGACCAGCTCGCGTGTAACCTGTCCCCAGCGAGCAATCCGGGCAACTACACATCCTGGTGGGCAGCGATTCCCGGCAACAGCACGTTTGCAACCTGGTTCTGGAACGACATCGTGCCCAACAACGCTGGCAGGCCATGTCGGGTTGATGTGGCGAGGACGTTCTGGATGCAGGCGATCCCAGGAAACTGGGCCGTCGTCCCGGACATCGGGAGATGGCCGTGGGCCTCCGGCGGCTACTACACACAGTGGTTCTGGCTCCACGCCGTACCCGAGAACTGGATCCAGGTCGGGAACATCGGGGGCTGGCCCTGGGCCTCAGGTGGCTACTACACACAGTGGTTCTGGCTGCACGCCGTCTCCGACAACTGGGGATCGGTCGGCAACATCGGGGGCTGGCCCTGGGCTTCCGGCGGCTACTACACGCAGTGGTTCTGGCTCCACGCCGTCTCCGACAACTGGGCACCGATCGGCAACATTGGCGGATGGCCTTGGCCCTCGGGTGGCTACTACACACAGTGGCTCTGGCTGCACGCCGTGTCCGACAACTGGAGTTCATCGCCCGGATGGGCCTTGGGTCATTCGCCGGGGCCGGCCGCCACTTCCTTGTTCGTGCAGGGGGGCCATGGCTACTACCGGTTTTGGTTCTGGGAAGGCGCCGTACCTGACAACTGGGAGCTCATCGGAAATATCGGTAACTGGCTGGCCCCCACCGGGGGGTACTACACACAGTGGTTCTGGCTTCACGCCGCGCCAGACCAGTGGGCAGCCACCCCTGACATGGCAATTGGGGGGTCCGGAGGCGCCGGTTACTACGACTACACTTTTTACCACTTTGCGACTGTCCGAGACATTGCCTGGCGGAACTCGCTCTCGATCAACGGCAGTCCCGGAGGTGGTTACTTCGACTATTGGTATCACGGCCAGTTCGGTCAGAACGTACCGCACTACCAGAACCTCCTCAACCTGGCAGGAGGTTACCTCGGTAAGGCTTCGACATTCACGCCGGTTGGCGCCTGGTTCAGCCCAACCGCGCAGGCCGTGGTAGCTCTCACTTTCGACACCGAGGGCTCGGAGGCCGAGACGTGTGCGGTCACGAATGTGCTACGCCAACAAGGCGTCACGGGGGCATTCTATTTGGTCGGTATTACAGCCGACTCGCTCACGCCGGGCTGGATTCAGTGTCTGTCGGGAATGGACATCGAAAACCACACCTTGCATCACCCGGGCTCATTCGTCCTGGGACCACAGACGTGGATCGATACGCTCTCCGATGCGGTGCAGATCACCGAGATTCGTGAGAACGTTGCTAAGGTGCGGGCGCAGATTCCGAATGCACTGATGACCAGCTTCCGGACTCCCAATTGCGACGGCAACAAGGCCTTCGACCAGTCGGTAATCCAGAACAGCATCGTCAGCGGTATGGAATCCGACCGCTCAATAGCCACTATCACCAGCTATGCTCGCCAGACCGGGGTCCTGCCGCCATTGGGGTTGAGTCTGTTTTCCCTTTCGTCTTTCCCGTCCCCCTTCGTGGCGGGCACTTCGAACGCCAAGCAGCTGGTGGAGTTTCCCTTCACGTATCCGTCCGATTGGACCGCAGGCAATATTAACGGCCTCAACAACCAGCAGGCGCCGCCATCCCGCGGCGATCCTCGCTATGCGGTAACGGTGTGGGAGAACGAATTCGATGAGATCTACAACCAGCACGGGATCATGGTCGTGTTGATGCACCCGTGGATTCAGGGCGCTAATGGCCGGTTTCCGGATGGTCTGAACGAGCTCATCACCTACATGAAGTCGAAGCCTGGAGTCGTGTTCACCACTGCGGCCGCCGCCAATGTCAGCTTCCGAGCTGCTGCCGGCCTATCGCCAGCAGCAGCAGCACCAGGAAATTGAGGGCCAACAAGGCAAGGTTGCCGAATGTCTTAGCCGAGTGAGTCATCTGGCGCCGCGTGCGATCGAAACGAGGACAGCACAAGCTGGCATGGCCTGGAGGAGTCGGAGCAAGCTCGCCACCCTGCCCTATATCGCCGACTCCTTTGTAATCGGCAGTGCGTCCGGCTAGTCCAAACGGCAGGTGGTTCTGAGCGCACAGCCAACTACAGTCAACAGAGTTCGTGATATGCACCAGCATGCGTTGTGGAGATCAGGCAAGTCGCGTCAGTTCCGGGCGGCTTTCACCCTCGCACTGGTGGCAGCTCTGCTCAGCTGCTCCGACTCCAACCCGTGGACGCATCGAAGCACGTCACAGGCCCCACGTAGGGCCGCCAACCCGGACGACGGCTACCTCCGAGGGGTTGGGAGCCAGCTGGTCGATTCCGCGGGACATCCCGTCAAGCTGATCGGCGTCAGCTGGTTCGGCTTCGAGACAGGCAGCTGTGCACTTCACGGGCTCTCGGTCCGGAACTGGCGGGACATGCTGGATCAGATCAGTGGGGTAGGGTTCAACGTTCTCCGCCTCCCATACTCGAACCGGTTCCTCGACGATCCGACGTGTGTCCCGACAGGCATCGATTACGTCAAGAACCCGGACCTCAAGGGTCTGGAGGGTCTGGCGCTGCTGGACCGGATCGTCAGCGAGGCGGGACGCCGAGGCCTCAAGGTCATCCTGGATCGGCACTCGCCCACCCCGGGCACACATGGCGATTTCTGGTACACGGAGCAAGTGCCGGAGTCGCGATGGATCGACGACTGGGTCATGCTCGGCCGCCATTACCGGGGCAATCGTGCAGTGATCGGCGCCGACCTCGACAATGAGCTGCACGGCGCAACTACCTGGGGAGATGGAAACCCTCCGACTGACTGGCGGCTGGCTGCCGAGCGCGCTGGCAACGCGATCCTTTCCGTCAACCCCGCCTGGCTGATCTTCGTCCAGGGCATCGAGACCTACAATGGCGATGCCTACTGGTGGGGAGGCAATCTCGAAGGCGCAGGCGAGTTCCCGGTACGTCTGTCGCATCCGGACAAGCTGGTCTACTCTCCTCACGACTATGGTCCCTCGGTGTCGGAGCAGCCGTGGTTCTCCGCGCCCGACTTCCCTAACAACCTGGCGGGCATCTGGCAGGAGCACTGGGCCTATTTAGAGCAGCAGAACACCGCCGCGCTCGTGCTCGGCGAGTTCGGCGGGCCGTCGGTTGGGCAGGACGTCGAGGGCACCTGGCAGCGGACCCTCATTGCCTACCTGAACGCAAATGGGATCGGCTACTGGTACTGGGCATGGAACCCCAACTCTGGTAATACCGGTGGAATCCTGCAGGATGACTGGAAGACCTTGAACCAGAGCAAGCTGCAGGCGCTCCAGGCCTACGAGTGGCCAAGGCCGTCGACTCCATCCAGCAGGTAGTCGACGGACCGGGCATGAGAGACGACGAAGGAGGCCTCTCTCAAATTGCCCAAACGGGCTTGTCACCTACAGGAACCTCGCAACGAAGTAGCACCCGTTCGGTGACACGTTCACATCGCCCACCGATTCGCCGCCGGCAGGCAGCGACCAAGCAATAATTCTCAGCCTAGCTAGGACTGGACGACTGTGAGTTGTAGCGCGATTGGCGCAGTCTGACCCTCAACTACTACTCCCACGGCCACGCGCTGAGGGAATCGCCATGTGCTACCTCCCGGGGGTTGCTGGGGAACGGTGAACGTTATCTTGGTGTCAGTCCAAGCATTCGGATCAAGCAGGTTCGAGGGAAGCTGGCGACCGTCCAGGAGTACTGTGCTGTCGGGGCCGGCATTGCCGAAGTTGGTACCGTATATCGTCACCGGGTGCCCCGGCGTCTGAGACGCGGGCACGAGTGTAGAGAGGGTGACTTGCGTGTCGTTGAAAGTGACCAGCTTTTTACCCAGGTAACCCCCCTGCGAGAGTCCCATGAGGACCATCAACGCCCCGTCGATGCTCGGCATGCCGGCGTTGCTTGTACACAGGTAAGTGACGCCAGAGCTCACGCCGCAACCAGTTGGACCCATTGGGCTCACGCCATGGCTTAACACAAAGCTAATTTGCCGGACCGCTGTAAAGCCGTAAACGCCTATGGCAATGGCTGTCCAGGTGAGCAACTGGATCTTGCTCAAATCGACCACTCCGACATCATCAGTCAATAGGCCGCCGGCCACTCTTGTGGCGGTCACCCCGCTGGGTGCCATAACACTTGGGGTGGGTCCCTTGATTACGCGCCCGCCGGCCACGTAAGTAGTGGTGATGCCTTTGGCTGTCGCCATCGTCGCCGAACTGAAGCCGAGAACGAGCAGCAGGTTGCCCGGAATAGTCTCGATGGGAGCGCTGAGGCCTTTTAACTGACGGGCCACATAGATCGCTGCGTAGCTGCCAGCAACGAGGGCGGTCCACGCCGCCCACTGCGCCTTGGACGTGCTCAGGCGACCGTCCTGCCCTTCGATCAGAGACAACCAGGGCAAGCGGTGAACGCTCGGCGACCTGCCGCTGGACAGGAGAACCAGGCCAGCCAGGAAGACGAACGCGACGATGGCAGCAGCCCCAGCCAGGTAACTCCAAAGGTAATTGGCATCCAAGGCGTCACCTCCTCCCACGTGGAGGCGAAGATGAGATCTCCGTCTCTTGTATGCGTAACTGCCGTGTTGGAAGGGGGTTACGTGCTGGCGCGGCCTGTCGTCATCGCGGGTGGGCCGCGTTCGAGAAGCTCGACCCCCTCCCCCCACCTTGCCTGGAAGGGTGAAATCCTCTCGCCGCACCCAGCAACCTCGCTCAGTGACGTATCCGCTCGATCCGGTTGAGCGCAGCCGGAAATACGGACCCGCTTAGCGCCGGACGCCCAGCCTGAGCAGGATGACCGGACTGAAATAGCCCCACCAGTCGATGAGCGCGCGCGCTCTTGTGTACGTCCCATGCTCCGGATAGGTGATGCGGACTGGAACCTCTTTCCAGCGGTAGCCGCGAAGCAGCGTTTTCACGAACAAGTAAGTCTCGACCTGGTAACGGCCCAGCCACGGTTGATGAAGGTTGATGTCGGGATCGTCGAGAATGTGGAGGCGGTAGGCCTGAAAGCCACCCGTTGCGTCGGTTACGCGTTGGCCGACTGCAAGCCACGTCAGCAGGGTGAACAGTTGGATTAGCAGCAAGCGATGCCAGGGCATATTGACCTGCGAACCGCCGGCTAAGAACCGGGAACCTCTCACCAGGTCTAGGCCCTCCTCTGCTAGCGGCCGGAGCAGGTCGGGAATCTGGTCAGGGGCATGCTTACCGTTCGCCGCCATCACCGCAACCGCATCGAACTCTTGCGACCGCAGCAGGTCGATAGCATCGCGGATGGCCGGCCCCGGACCGGTGCGCTCTGTGTGGTCGATGACGCACACGCCGTGACCACTCGCGACCTCAGCCGTGGCGTCGGTTGAGGCGTCGTTGACTACGACGACCAGGTCGACCAGGTCCTTCGGCAACGCGGGCAAGAGCCTGGAAAGCCTCTCAGCCTCGTTGTAGGCGGGAATGATCAGTGCGGTCTTGAGTCGGCTGACCATGCGTCGGCAGTGTACTGGGCGCACGTGCCTCCCGGCAAGGAGAACCCTCCTTGCAAATCCAAATCGATAAACGGGACAAGCTGTCGCCGCGCCTCCGGCGCTGGACGCGCATGGACGCCTGATTGGGCAGATAATTACTGGACCTGTCGGACGCTGGGAGCTGACAGCGAGAGGAGGATAAGACATGGCCGGGACGAGCAGTTCGTTTTTCATCCAGACAGATGCCCTTGGCTATGTTGCCGCAACCCCAAGACTGGGCGGAGGGACGAACGTTTATACGAAGACAGTGGAGTCCGCAGTATGGAACGGCCCGCAGACTCCGTTCGGAAGCGAATTCGACTCGGATGGCGTTGCTCTCATCGAGCTCGCCGACAGGAGCCTGGAGATGATCCTGCTTGAGGGCGGCCATCTCCTGCGCTATTCGCGGGCCGAAGGCCAACGCTGGCACGGATTCGAGCTACTCTCTAGCAACGTGCAAGTGATTGCAGGTCCCGCCTTCATCCACACCGTCACGGGCGGCGTCGAAGGCTTCGAGGTCGTTGCCGCTGTCCAGGGTGGTCTGGCCCACTGGCACCGGAACGCCGCTGACGCCGCCTGGCCCGAGCCTCAGCTTTTTGCTAGCGGAGACTTCGGCGGAGTTTCGCTGATTCAGAGCAATTACGGGGACGGCAACCTCGAGGTGATCGCACTAGAGAGCGATCACCTCGTCCACTTCTCTCGAGACAGCGCCACCATGGCTTGGACTCGGTTCGATGTGCCACCGGCAGCCGGGGTGTCGGGTGCGCCAGGATTTATACAGAGCACGATCGGGCAGCAAGGCGATTTCGAGGTTGTGGCGCCGCTCGCCGGCGGCGGCCTTGCCCACTACCGGCGTGACAATGACCACGGCGAGACGTGGCAGGAGCCAACAACCTTCGGCGCTGCCACCGCCTCGGCTGCAGCCCTGATCCAGACCTCGGGTGGCCAGCTCCAGGCCGCCGCGCTCGGGCCCGACCGGTCCGTGACCTGTTTCACTCGCGACCAGGGGACTGGGCACTGGTCGGAGGCAGACGTCGCGCAGCTCGCGGCCTGTGACCCTGCTACCAAGGGCCGGGCTGAGCCGCCGACCAGCCTGGAGATGGTGGGGATCCATGCGGCCGTCCTCAGGACGGGAAAAGTCCTCTACTTCGCATTCATGGGCGATGCCGCTGATGCGCTGATGGGCATCTCCCGCGTCTTCAACCCCGATGACGCCACAGTCTCTGTGCCTGTTGAACACGGTATGGGCATGCAGTTTTGCAGCGGCCACGTGTTCCTGCCCGATGGACGGCTGTTCGTCGCCGCCGGCCACTCTGATGAGGATGCCAAATCGATCCACATCTTCGACCCGACTGCCGAAGAGTGGAGCCAGGAGCCTGACATGCCCCGAGGCCGATGGTACCCGACGTGCTGTGCGCTGCCCGACGGCCGCGCGTTCGTGATCTCGGGGTCGTTGGTTGTCGGCTCCGAGCTAAGCAGTGATATCAACAACACCCTTGCCTTCTACGATCCCACGATCGCCGACCCTCAGCAACGCCTCACACCTGAGATCCCACTGCCCAGTCCCTGGTCCACTTCGAGCTCCTTTGCGAACTTCCCGACCATCGACGAGTATCCATTCGTGTTTGTGCTTCCCTCGGGGCAGCTGCTGGTTCACTGCCGGGACACCAGTCGGACCTACGACACAGAGTCTGATACATGGGGCACCGAGATCCACACTGTCTACCCCCACAGCCGCACGTATCCTGGCGAGGGCTCTGCGGTTTTGCTCCCGATCTCCCCCGCCGACAACCACCGCGCGAGGATCCTGGTCATTGGCGGAGGCGGGGCGGACCCGGGTGATCAGCTCAACGAGGACACGCCTGCGACGAACACCACGGAGATCCTCGACATCAGCGACCCACAACCCGCCTGGCGAACCACAGCTCCCATGCAAAACGCCGCGGTGCTGGTCGATGCAGTTCTGCTGCCTGACGGAAAGGTGCTTGCCCTCGGCGGCAGCGCCACCGGTAGAGCCGGCGAGGCAGTGCGGCTGCTGCTGACCACAGAACTGTTCGACCCTGAGACTGAGACCTGGACGTCCCTATGCCCAATTCGGGTGCCGCGCGGCTACCACGGAACCGCCATTCTTCTTCCCGACGGCCGGGTGGCAGTGGCAGGCAAGGACGGTATATTCCAGCTCGACATCATGCAGTACCCGGAGCAGCGGATCGAGCTGTTCAGTCCGCCATACATGTTCGCGGCGGACCGCCCCGTCATCACCGACATGCCGGGCCAGATCACGTATGACGCCGCCTTCACGATCGGATACGGCAGCACGCTAGACCTCAATCGGGTGGTGCTGATGCGGCCGGGGGCGGTGACCCACCAGGTCAATATGGAGCAGCGACTGGTCGAGGTGAATCACTCACGCCTAACGCCCACGACGGTGTCCATCATGGCGCCGCCGAACCCAAATGTGGCGCCACCCGGTTACTACATGTGCTTCCTGATCAACGAGAAGGACGTCCCGTCGGTGGCGGGCTTCACCCTCTTATCAAGCTAGGTTGTGGACGTCCCTGCCCACAGCAGCGTGCTGATGGAAATGGGGGGCAACGTCACTGTTAGCGACTGGCCCTGCCAGTCAAGTTGCACTTCGGTGGCGTCGCTCAGGCTGTTGACCAATTGCGAGACCATCCTGCCGTCCGAGTTCTGGAACGAGATTGCGCGCAACCCTTCATATGGGGAGGAGGTTGTGCGGATCCGCGTGGCACCGGGCCGTACGAACCTACTGAAGTGGGCCAGGTAGTAGTAAAGCCCAGTGTAGGTTACCGTGTGCTGCTCGCGATCGACCACCACGACGGACTCCTGCGCGTTCTCCTCCGGGTCGCCATGGACGGGCGACACCAGCCACGGGCCGCCATCTTGGTCCAGAATAGCGTTCCAGTAAATCCACGCTGACGCACCCGCTTCCAGATCCGAGATTATCGTGTTCGCCCAAGCGTCGCCTGACTCGAAAGTGACTCCCGCCTTCTGGTCGTACAAGCAGCACAACTCGGTCATCCACATGGGGATGCGAGGGTATTTGCTATGTAGAGTCGCAATGTCGTCATAACCCGCGCCGGCGTATCCGTGATATGGAAGTGTTGCTATGTACTTGCGAGCCTTCTGGTCGTCGAGAACAACCGGGGAGTTGTGGGCCGCCTCAGCTCGACTGCCGTTCTCACTCAGCTGAATGCGAGTTGTAATCTCCTCCTTCCTGAAGGTTGGCCCCAGGTAATCACGAATGAAATCGCGGATATCCGAAAAGGGGATCTTGGTGTAGCCGCCGGGCTCGTTGAACGGACTCACGAAGTCGATGTGTATCCCGCGTTTCTCGTACTCCCGAACGTACTTCACGTAGTAGTTGGCCAGCGCCTGGTAGTACTGCCGGCTGACGTTCTGGTCCGAGTTGACATCGTTGAGCATCCAGTCCGGCGGATAGTCCATTGGCGCCTGTAGGACAAAGTTGCCGCCGGCGCGACGAGCTCGCTTTATGTACGTCACCAGCCCGTACTGCCCGAGATCTCGGCCAATAGAAAAGTGGCGCATCGAGACGTCGCCTGGCGTGTCATCGTAGGTGTACCACTCGGGCGAGGCCGACTGAAAGTCGGTAGCTCCAATGGGCGTCTTCATGACCGAGAAGCCGGCGCCGCCGCGACGGTCGAAGAGCGCCCGCAGGACCGCATCCTGATCCGCCTTGCTGGGAAGCGTATCGAGAGTGACGAGACCGGCCTCCAGGAAAGAGGCGCCGAAGCCGTCGATCTTCTGATACCGAACCGAGTCGTCGAGCACGAAGAGAGGTCTGTCCCGCGCTTCAACCTTGGGCCCGAACTTCAACTCTGGTTTGGCGGCTATGCGATCTCCGGCCGACGAGGAGGTGTAGATCGCAACCGTTTGGCCCGCCCCAAACGGCTGGCCGTCCCCTGGTACCCAGCATCCGGTCAGCACAGTGACCACCGCAGCCGCGACAGCATGCCCTCGCAGGCGGCGACCAAGGTGCGAAAGCGTGCAGGTCACGGCGCTAGTCTATTGGTGTTTCGGGGAGTTATCCACTGGCAGCCGTTTGAGAGCCTTGGAGACGGTGAGAGTCGGTGCTACGCTCGCCTTACCCGTGGCAGCTTTTTGGGACAGGAGGGGAGTCAGATGGTAGTCACCGGATACCCGTCAGCGCCCGCGGTCAAGCCTGGCGAGAACATCAGCTTCCACCTGAGCAGCGACGTTGCCGGCCAAGTGAACTTCACCATCGAGCGGGTCGGCCAGTCGATCTCAACGGGCTACAGCGCGAATGTGCCGACGCAGGGTATGCCCGCAAACAACGCGTGGGAAGGCTTCGCGTGGGCACCAGTCGATCCTCCATTTCAAGTGCCGAACGACTGGGAGACCGGCCTCTACCGCCTGACCTACACCGACGGGGGCAGCACGACGGAGGCACTCGCCTTCGTTGTACTGCCGACCACGCCCGGCGCCAGATCCAGGATCCTCCTTCACGTTTCCTTCCTGACGCCACACGCATACAACAACGCCGGTGGCAAGAGCCTCTACGGCTTCAACAGCGGGCCGACCTTCGATGAGGGCAGCCGCGCCAGTAGAGTCTCTCTTGACCGGCCATTCTTACAGAACGGCGCGCCGTCCGGTGAGCCCGCTTGGGAACGGCAGCTCATCGTTTGGCTGGAGTCGGCCAGCGTGGGCATCCCCATCGAATACTGCTCGAGCCTGGAACTGCACAACGTCGCCGACCTGCTGTCCAGCTACGAATGCCTGGTCCTCGCCGGGCACGACGAGTACTGGACGGGGCCGATGCGCGACCAGGTGGAGCGCTTCGTAGCCGGGGGAGGCAACCTCATCGTCCTCTCAGGGAACAGCTGCTATCGGCAGGTGCGGCTGGAGGAGGCCGAGCGGATGGTCGTCTTCTACAAGTACGCAGGCGCCGACCCCGTCAACGGCGCAGACGCCACGGTTGCGTTCGCCGAGCCCCCGGTGAACCGGCCTCCGAACCAGCTTATTGGCGTCGGGTTCACGGCCGGTGCGTTCCAGAGCGATCCTCAACCTGTGCCCGCCGCTTATAGCATCCGGTTTCCTCAGCACTGGGTGTTCCACGACGTCCCGGCGGTCAACCAGGACCCGCCCCAGACGAAGGGCTTCATGGTTTACGAGACGGACGCGGCGGCGTTCGTGGAGGACGACGATGGCTACCCCAGGGTGACCGGCGAGGAGTCCACGCCACTCTCCTTCGTGGTGCTCGCCTCGGCGGACCTCCGTTCCTGGGGGGGAAAGCCGGGCTGGGCAACGATGGGGATCTTCAGCCGAAACGGCACCGTCTTCAATTCCGGAACAACTGATTGGATCCAAGAGCTGGGCGATCCAAGCATCGAGAAGATCACCCTCAATGTATTCGAGCGTCTCGGAAGCAGGGCTCCGTGGGACTGGCTACCGATCGACGATGCCAACGGCGGCACTGCGATGGCCGCGCTCGGCGACCGGCTATTCCTTTCAGGGTCCGACAATCGGTTGTGGCGGCGCTACCCAGTCGAGGCCGCCCCGGTCCCCTGGAGGGACATCGGCGAGGCACTGAACGTCATCGCCATGGCTGGATCCGGAGAAACGTTGTACGCCGTCAGTAACGACAACCGGCTCTGGTGGCGGACAGCGGTCGAGCTGCCTGATGCGATCTGGACCGCCATGGGCACAGGACCTGACACAGGGACGAAGGCTCTGGCGGCCGCCGCCGGCGTCCTCTACGCGGTGGACCGCAATGGGAAGCTGTGGAGGACATCGGCCGTCAGGGCCGCCCCCGCCTGGACCGCGGTCTCAAAGTTGACGGACCTCGCGCCCACTATCAATGCTATGGCAGCCCACAGCGACATCCTTCTCGGGTCTACGTCAGACAACCTGCTGCTGCGGACGGACCATGACTGGATTAACGAGAGCAAGGGCTGGATCGAAGTGACGAACTGTGACGGTTCTGTTGGCCTGGCCTGCGTCGACGGCATGCTGTTTGTCGCCACCAGGGGGAACCGTCTTCTCCGCCTCGACCTGCACGGGCTCCGTAAGCCGTAACCCGGCACGCCTCTGGCCATGCCAGGAAGCCTCGATGGAGGTCCAGATGCGGCCTCAGCGTGCAGCCTTGGCTGGTGAGCGGAGTAGTAGACTGCCGCCGATGTTTGAGTCGCGGCAGCCGACTGCGGCTACCAGGACACTTCGCCTGGCCATCGGCGGGATTCTCATTGCGGCGGCCACCGCGCTCTTTTTAAAAGCCTGGCTGCCCGTCCTTACCGGGGACCGGGTCCTCATCAGTGTCGACATCCTGTCGGCGTGCTGTCTGCCGTGGCGGGCTGAGCACCCGACGCAGCCACAAAACCCGATTCTTGGTGACCTCGTACTGGAGGTCCTGCCATGGCAGGAGGTGGCCACCGACGCGTTCCGGCACGGTCGGCTGCCACTCTGGGATCCCTACGCACTGTCAGGCAAGCCTCTACTGGCCGGCGGGCTGGCGGGGGTGTTCTCACCGTTCAACTTGCTGGCTGTGCCATTTCCAACCGCTACGGGACTGAGCCTGGGTATGCTGGCAAAGCTGCTCGTGGCTGGTGTCGGAATGGCGGTATTCCTCCGCCAGGTCGGCGCCTTAGCCCCGGCTACGGTGATCGGCGGCATCGCCTATGCAACCAGCAGTTTTATGGTGGTCTGGCTGGGGTGGCCCCATACCGGCGTGACCGCCATCATGCCGTGGGCATTCGCAGCAGCCGAATGGTGTCTGGCCGGAGGCGGCCTACGCGCTCAGGCAGCCCTGGCCGCCGCAGTCGGTCTCCAGTTTCTGGCGGGCCACGCTGAGACCTCGCTCCACACCGGGCTCGCCTTAGGCCTCTATTCGGGAGTCCGATGGGCTTTCGGATCTCATGACATCCGCACGCTGGCGAGTCTTGTGACGGGCGTGCTGGTAGGAACTGTGGCTGCGGCGGGGCAGCTCCTTCCATTCATCCAGCAGCTGCAGCAGTCCGGGTTAGTCACAGATCGGGCAGGCTTCGGTCTGGTCCACCTCCCGCCGACGACCCTGCTTACATGGGTGGTACCAAACGCCTACGGCACCCCGATCTTCGATGGTGTCAGCGCAGGCTTTGGCTCCAACTACAACGAAACCACAGGCTTTGCCACAGTGGCAATGCTGACTCTGACACCTGTGGGAATTGCATGGGCATGGTTGCGTCGGTCACCGCAAGTCCTCGCGCTCGTTGTGCTCGGCGTCGTTGCCGCGGCAGCCGTTTATGGGCCGCTGGCACCACTCATCGGTCGTCTGCCGCTGCTGGCCTCCGCGGGCACAACCAGGATGATCGCAATTCTCTGTTTTGTGATTGCGGCTCTCGGAGGGCTCGGCGCCGAGGCAGTCTGGGCGTCTGCTCTCGTTGGGAACGTTCGACTCGCCGGCAGGCGAACGATGACCCTAGGACGCCTGGCTGGGTTCAGTGCAGGCATGACTGGGCTGGCTGGTGTCGCCGGGGCTGTGTTTCTGGCGAATCGCCTCGGCGGGCACCAAGTCGAGCATTTGTGGCACCCGTTGCCCCGCGGGTACCTCACTTTTTGGGTGTTCGCCGCCGGTTTGGCCATGGCGGCAGCGCTCGGCTTCATCCTCGCGGGCCTGGTCGGCCGTGCAGGCCGTGCAGCCGCAGCTGGCCTCGGCCTGCTCGTTCTGGGGGAGGCGTGGTTGTTCGCAGCGCACTACCAACCTCAGGTCCAGGCAAATGACGTTGGGGCTCCGACGATTCTCACGACCTGGCTACAGATGAACGCCCCGGATGCGCCGCTCGCAGTGACCGACACGACGGCAATGGTCCCAGACACGGCAACGCTGTACCGGCTTCATGACGTGCGGACATACGACGCCACACGAAGTGCCAGGGCACGTATGTTCTGGTCCGCGGCGGATCCTGGCTATCACGACGACGCCTACTACACCTGGCTCCAGCGGCCAGGCATCGCTTGGTTGGCTCTGGCAGGAGTGAAGTACGTCCTGACCCCGCAGGGGGCAGAGCTTCCGGGCACGGCACCAGCGTTTCGAGCTGACGATGTCACGGTAAGCGAGGTACCCAACCACGTGCCTTTCGCCTGGGCCACCCCGTCCTGGTCTCAGGCGACCGGTCCGCAGCAAGCCCGCGCGCAGTTGATGGCCAGTGTCTCCGGGCCCACCATCCTCGAGGGCACGCCGTCGCATTACGCGCCGGCGAACACCAAGCCCGCCCACGTCATGGTCGTGTCACGGCAGGCAGGCGCCGTCGATCTGCGGGTTTCTGCTTCCACCGAACAGGCTGTCATCATTCAGCAATCATGGACGCCGGGTTGGAACGCTTCAATCGACGGCCATCCAGGCACCGTCCTTCCGGCCAACCTCGACTTCCAGGGAGTTGTTGTGCCGGCCGGCGAGCACCATGTGTCGCTCTATTACCAGCCGCTCAGTGTCACTGTTGGGCTGGCTCTCAGCGGCTTGGGAATCGTAGCCATCGTCCTGCTGTTGACAGTCGGCTCCATCCGTCGAGCCGCTGCCGTCGTGACGAGGTGGGGTGCGCCTTCCCGTGGCCGGAGCCCGGCAGGCAGAGGCGCGCCAGTGGAAACCCACCTTGTTGAACGAGATCCAAACGTCAGCCAGAAGTATTCGTCGGGGGGTGGCTGAGGCATCGGGTATTCGCCAGGCATTCCACGGCACGGCGCTGAAATGCCGTGATCGCTAGGCTCTGCCCGATTTGATTGACTCAAACCGTCGAGCACCCGCTGAGTGTGACGGTCCTGTTCCCCTCGATCTCGTCGTGGTGGGTGGCGCCGGTCATGTCGGTCTCCCGCTCGCGCTCTCCTTTGCGGAGGCGGGCTGTCATGTAGGCATTTACGATCTAGATGCGCCGAAGCTGGACAGGGTCCGCAAGGGCGAGATGCCTTTCATGGAGCGTGGGGCCGACCAGGTCCTGGCTCGGGTGCTTCAGACGGACCGGCTCGAATTGTGCGCGAGCTCGGACATCCTGAGTCGTACAGACACGGTGGTGCTCGTCATCGGGACACCGATAGATGAGTTCATGAACCCATCTATGCGCGTGTTCCAGCACGCCGTTGATGAGCTCAGTCCGCACATGCGAACGGGATCTTTGATGATCTTGCGTAGCACTGTCTACCCGGGCACTACGCGGTATGTGGAGGATCGTCTGGCGTCGCACGGGATCGAGGCGGCGGTGGCATTCTGTCCGGAGCGCGTTTCCGAGGGCGCAGCACTCGAAGAAATCCGTAGCCTTCCCCAGCTGATTGGCGCCGACAGCGAACTAGCGTTCGCGCGTGCGAGCAGCCTATTCCAACGCCTCGATGTCGAGATCGTCCGCACCAGTCCCATGGAGGCGGAACTCGCCAAGCTTCTAACGAACACATGGCGCTACATGAAGTTCGCAATTGCAAATCAGTTCTTCCAGATCGCCGAAAGCGCTGGGATCGACTACAACAACGTGCTTCATGCGATTCGGCACAATTATCCGCGAGCCGCGGACGTCCCTTCCCCTGGCTTCGCCGCCGGGCCCTGTCTCCTCAAGGACACCATGCAGCTGGCCGCCTTCTGCCCGGACCACTTTCCGATGGGCCAGGCGGCGATGTTGATCAACGAAGGTCTGCCTGGTTATTTGGTTGAACTGTTGGATCGCAGCCGGGCGCTGCGGGGGAACACAGTCGGCATCCTGGGCATGGCCTTCAAAGGTGACTCGGACGACCCGCGGACCTCGCTCAGCTACAAGTTGAAGAAGCTGTTGGGATTCAAGGGGGCCAAAGTGCTTACAAGCGATCCATACGTGGAGGACCCGGACCTGGTGCCACATGACGAGGTGCTGCAGAAGGCTGATATCGTGATCATTGGCGCACCGCACAGGATGTACCGGCATCTCACACCCAACGGTTATCGCCTGGTCGACATCTGGGGCGTGACGGGCCAGGGAATTGTGATTTGAGGGTGCTCATCACCGGGGCGGCTGGCTTCATCTGCGGATACGTCGTGCCCGAACTCTTGCAGGCCGGCTACGAAGTGGTGGGCCTGGACAACTTCAGCAAGTACGGACCGTTACGCAAGAGCTATGACGATCATCCACGGTACACCCTCGTCGAGGGGGACGCCAAGGACGTTGGACGCCTCACCGAGCTGACCGCTGAATGCGACCACATCGTCGCGGGCGCGGCCATAATCGGGGGCATCAGCTATTTCCATGAATTCGCCTACGACCTGCTCGCTGAAAATGAGCGTATTCTCGCCGCCACATTTGACGCCGCGATTCGCTCGTTCCGCAGTGGCCGTCTCCGCAAAGTCACCGTGCTCTCTAGCAGCATGGTGTTCGAGAGCGCGACGGTGTTTCCAACCCCGGAGGGCGCCCAACTCAGCAGCCCGCCCCCCATATCGACGTACGGTTTCCAGAAGTTGGCGAGCGAGTACTTCGCCCGCGGTGCCTGGCAGCAGTACAGGTTGCCTTACACCATCGTCCGGCCGTTCAACTGCGTTGGTATCGGCGAACGGCGCGCGCTGCGCGACACGGAAATAAGGAGCGGCAACGTCAAGCTGGCGATGAGCCACGTGGTGCCCGATCTGGTCCAAAAGGTGCTCAAAGGCCAAGACCCATTGCACATCCTGGGTGACGGAACTCAGGTGCGTCATTATACGTACGGTGGCGACCTGGCTCGCGGCATACGCTGCTGCATGGAGCATCCGCATGCGCTGAACCAGGATTTCAACATATCGACGGCGGAGTCGACCACCGTTGGCGAGCTAGCCCAGGTAATCTGGCGCAAGATCCACGGGCTCGACCGGTCGCTTCGCCTGGTGCAAGATCCACCTTACGAACACGACGTTCAAATGCGGGTGCCGGATGTGAGGAAGGCGCGGGAGGTGCTCGGGTTCGAGGCGACCACAAGCCTCGAAGAGATGCTGGACGAGGTCATCCCCTGGATCCGCAACGAGGTTCAGAAAGGCCGGATCTAGTCCTGGTTAACTTAGTAGCCCCCAGCAAGCCGAGCGACTGTATTGCGACAGGGTTCCGAAAAGACCTCCTTGCGGAGTCAGCTGTCAGCTGGCCTCCGTGAGTTCGCCCGAGGAGCTCTGAGCAGGACCCCCCTTCCGGAGTGCGACCAGAGCCGCCGCGAAGTCCGCTTGCCGGACCTTCAGTAGCCGTGCACCTTCCCTGAGCGTGACCACGCCGTCGAGGACCAGGTCCCGGACCTCGGGCCAGCGGCGATGCTGCTCGATCGGCGCCCGTGGTGGACGTCCGATGGCCTTGCCTTGACGGCGGGCTCGCTCCATGCCTGCCTTCACCCGCTCGGCCAGCGCGGCCCGCTCGAGCTGGGCGTTGACGACGGTGATGTAGTACAGGGCTTCCCCGAACGCCGTCGTGGTGTCCAGCCACGGCTCCTCGAGGGAGCGTAGCCCGCAGCCGCCCCCACGAAGGCGTTTCACGATGTCCGCAGCATCGGGGACTGATCGGGCGATCCGGTCGAGTCGCCAGAAGAGCAGCAGGTCGACCTTTCGCTGGTCGACGAGCGTACGCACCTCCCGCCAGTGCCGGCGTCCTCGAAGGTCTGCGGCGCTGGTCCGGTCGACGAACTCTCCAACCAGGTCGTCGTCATCGCCGAGGGCGACGCGCAGGGGCATGAGCTGCGTCTCCGGGTTCTGATCCTTGTCACGAGTCGAGACTCGCGCGTAGAGAGCCACCCGGGTGGCCGGAGATCCTATCAGTGCCGGCGCCAACCGACGAGCCGAGCGGCTCCCGGTCGTGACCTGCGAGGTCCCGGCCATCCGATCTGGAAGACGCCCAGGGTAACGCCAGCGTGAGAAGGGGTTCGAGGTGCCGACTAGGGAAAGCAACCGCCGTAGTCTGGTGGCGGCCCGCAGATGCCATTCATGAGCCGGAGGTGTGACGGTCCGTTGTCGTATCGCTCATCGACCGGGGCCGTGCCGTGGAACGAGACCACGATTTCGCGGCTGTAATGCGCTAGCTGGCCGGGGTGGTGGCGCTGAAAACGGCTATGAGCGCGATGAACGAGGCCAGCGAGATGGCCCGGACGGCGTTCGCCTTCGGTAAGACGGCGGTGAGCTGTGCCCGGAGCGCTGCGAGGTTCTTCATCAGGTTTGACTCGGCTCCTGTCCAGGGCGCGGGAGCCTTTGGCCAGATCGCGGTGAGCTCTGCCCAGACCTTCTCACTGCCTTCCGGGTCCTCCCGACTGTCGTCGGGTTGGAGTCGCCGCACTCTCTCGGCAAGCAGCTCCAGATACCGCTGCAAGGTCACGGTTCGCTGCGAGATTAACTCCGCCTCAGTGCCTGTGAATGGCTTCCGACCCCTCTTTCGCACTCCCGCCCAGAAGCCGTAGTGGTTAGCGTCCACGGACGTGGTGTATGAGGGGGACTGCGGCGCCACGGTAGCGGGGGAGTGACCCGGCGAGGAGCCGGGCGGCCGGGCTCAGAAAACAGAGCGGCCATCGTGTCATCTTCAGGAGATCTCACCCAACCTGAGGAGGAACAACGATGGCCAACCCCGACTCCAG
>Ga0070699_100000053_pt1 | contig 111244 bp, 101 predicted proteins | sample KBSK1503metaG_FD_65473 | JGI IMG/M metagenome (GOLD analysis project Ga0070699, IMG submission 65473) | Corn, switchgrass and miscanthus rhizosphere microbial communities from Kellogg Biological Station, Michigan, USA - KBS K1-50-3 metaG | ecosystem: Host-associated > Plants > Roots >... | reverse complement strand
ACTCGATTCAACGCGTCATAAGCATAAGTCGTCGTGATGAGTCGCGCGTCCTGCTTCGTCTGAAGATTCGAGTTCGCATCGTACGTGTAGTTGATCGTCCCGCTTTCAGGGTTGATCGCCTGCATCAATCTCTTCAATCCGTCATACACAAACGTGCGAGTCTGCGCGCCTTGAGTCACGCTGGTCAGATCATCCAGCGCGTCGTACCCATAGGTCGTCGGATACGCCAATCCCAACGGGTCCTCTATGACTTGCTTCAACCGGCCAAGCCCGTCGGTCACGCTGCTACGTTTCTTACCCGCTTGATCGGTGACTGTCGTCGTGTTGCCCGAATAACATGGCGGGAAAGTTTTTGTGAAGAGCGTTGTTATGATCTAAACCAATACCGATTCGCCGTTGAGTGCCCGTAAGCGCGGGCCTACTTGCCCGAGCCGTTGGATGAAGTGAATCGGATAATCTGATTGTAGGTAGGATTCTTCTCGCCGTCCTGCACTGCAGGCTTGATTGCTTCGATTACCGAAGCTGGAGGCGTCGCTTGGAGGTGAATGTTACTGTAACGCGCGTAGATCGTCCGAACGTAGTTTTGAGTTTCGAGAAACGGCGGTATTCGATAGCCGTAAAACTCGACCGCGCCTTCCCCCGCGTTGTAACCCGCAAGCGCAAGCCTCACATCACCGTTAAAGCGATCCAGCAGCCATCGCAAGTATTTCGTTCCACCAAGGACGTTCTCCCGAGGATCGAAGATGTTGGTCACGCCAAAACGCGAAGCAGTCGCCGGCATCAGTTGCATCAATCCCGAGGCGCCCTTGACCGACACCGCCCCGCGATTGAACCCGGATTCGGCGCGCATGACCGAGAGGATCAAACACGGATCGAGGCCGTTTCTTCCGGCGGCTTCCTGGACCAGCGCATCGATGGCCGTGTTACCCGAAGAGATGTGATGCCCGGCAAGTGCTACAGGAACCTTGATCTGCGCCCCCGGTTTGAGCGCCGCTGCTTCCGCATCTTTTTTCTTCTTCAGTTCTTCGGCGCGCGCTCTTTCCTGATCGGCATTGGTCAAAGGTATGGGCGGACGCTCGGGCGGTGACAGCGGGCGCTCCTGCGCGAACGCGGCGCAGCAGGCCACCAGGAGAACGATGATTGCGATAAAACTTCTGGTCATTTATTCCTGTACCGTAATGTGCGCAAGATCAACCGAGTCTGCGCCGCGCACAAACAGGATCAGCTTCTGTTTGTTGCCGACCTGCTTCGGATCGAACATGATCACCCCGGTCAGCGACTCACCGGGCGTCAGCGCATTCTCAGTCTTGCTTTGATTGACTTCAATAGTAATCGGCTTGATGTCCTTAAGCTCGCCCGTCTCGAGCGACATTGCCGTGAAAGCGAAATCCTTGTCACTGGCGTTCTGGATGGTGTAGCGCAGATACGCCTTGTCGTCGAACACCAGCACCCGAGGATCCAGCAGCAGCACCATCCGCTTCGTAGCCGCGCGTGTGTTGGCGACCTTCATCTCGCGCAACCCAAGCATGAGCGCCTGCATGAATCGCCGATCGACTTCCTGACCCGCCTTTAGTGAAGCCTGATGGTCCGCTTCAAGAACCCTCGCTTCGGCCTCAGCGATCTTGCGATCGGCTTGCTGCTGCGCGTTTCGAATAATCTCCGCGGCCTTCGTGCGGCCCTGCTGTTCGGCTTCGGCCCTCAAACGTTCAAAGTCGGGCGCGGGTTTTTCCAGGTCCGCCGCGTGGCCGTCGGACGCTGGCGCCGAGACCGCGGGTTTGGTATCAGCCGCAACTTCCGTGATGTTCACCATTCGATGCGCCTGCCCGGCCGCGACAACGCTCAGGTCGAAGCTATAGGTGTGCTTTCCACCGCCGGTCTTGACGAACATATTGCTTGCGCCGCGCGACGAAACGGGTTTTATGAAAACCTCATTGCCTGGTTGTTCGGCGGTGCCGCTTCGTTGAACGACGAAGGTTCCCTTTCCGGTTCCGCCGTCATACAGGTCCCCGCAGATAATCTCCTGAACGGGGTCGGCGAATCGGATCATCGTGGTAATGCCCTGAGCTGTTTTGATGTCACCGATCTTATCGGGGCCAAGCGCGAGCGTGACGATCGCGGATTGCGCGCTCGCCGCCGCGGAAACCACCAACAGAATTAATATCGAAACAACTGCTTTCACTTGCCTCCTCAGCTCCACACCCAAATAGGTAACAGCTCTATATTTAGAACGAGAACAATTATCGTGTGTGGGGGACGGCGTAAGCAAGTGCAAAGTTTCAGCGTGTTCTGATGTTTGAGTTTGCTGGATTCTGCACGGGTGAGGTTCGTAGTGCGGCATTCAGGCGGAAGTTTGTGGTTGCCGTGAATCCCCGACATTACTAACTTCCGCCCAAAGGCCGAACTACAAACCCTCATCTCCTAGTCCAATCCGTTTCGTGAGTAATTCAAATCTCGCGTCCGGCCTGACGCTGTCGAAGATGGGATCAACCTTGATGTAAGCCAGGTAGCCGTATCGTTCGTCGCAAGCGCGATCAAGATATTCGAATACCCGGTCCTTGTCACCGAAGCCCAGATAGACGCGCGCCATCAAATACGCGGGCACATATCGGCAGTTGGATATCGCATCGAGCTGCGTCAGCACTTCGCGCGCGCGATCAAGGTCGCCTCGCATCGCGCAAAAGTGGCCGCGCGCCGATAACAACTCGAGGTCTTCGCCCGAGAGCGCAAGCGCCTTCTGAAATTCGGCCACGGCTTCCTCGCTCATTTGCTTCTGTTCGTATGTTTGCGCGAGCCGTCGATGCGAGAGCCCGAAGGCCCCATCAAGCTCAATCGTCTTTAAGTATTGCTCGATCGCTTCGTCATAGCGCCGAGCCAGATGGAACAGCCATCCTCGATTTGTATTGATCGCTAAAGAAAGCGGATCAAGGTCGCACGCGCGATTGATCTCGGCGAAAGCTTCTTCGAATCGCCCGAACGCCGCCAGCGTCACACCATACCAGTTGTGAGCCCACGCGTAACCCGGATTCAGCTTGATCGCCTGCTTGAATCCTCGCTCCGATTCCTTCCAGTCCCAGTCGTAGCCGAATCTCACAAAAGCCAGCGACGCGTGAGCTTCGGCGAGCTTGTCGTCCAGCTCCAGCGCCCGGGTGGCCGCAGCCTTTGAAATAGGGAAAGCGTCCTTCGGCGCAAGCGCGCTGTAGCTGGCGAGGATATTGTAAGAATCAGCCAGGCCGGCGTACGCAAGCGCATAACGGGAATCCAAATCGATCGCTTGCTGGAAGTACGCGATCCCCTTCTTGAGGGCATCTTCCGTGCGTTTGTTCCAATAAAATCGGCCCTTGAGATAGAGCTGATACGCGGCAGTGTTTTCGGTGTAACGTTTGGTAAGTTGTTTTTTTTGGGCACCGCTCAGCTTCAATCGCAGGTTTTCCGAGATCTCTTTTGATATCTCTTCTTCAATGTTAAAAATGTCGGACAGCTCGCGGTTGTATTGCTCGCCCCAAAGATGAGACCCGTCCTCCGTATCAACTAACTCCGTCTTGACTATCAATTGCTCGCCACGCTGAACCAATCTGCTGGTCAGCAGCGCCCGAACCCCAAGCTCCTGCCCGATGCGGAGCGGATCGATTTCCCTTCCCTTGTAGCGAAACACAGTGCTGCGCGCCATCACCCGGAGCTTTGGAAGCTGCGAAAGATTATTGATTATGCTCTCGGTGATTCCGTCCGAAAGATATTCGGTCTCGGGATCGCCAGTCTCGTTGATGAGCGGAAGGATAACGATTGAATCGATTGGTTTGCGCGACCGCGCGCGGCGGGTGACATGGGTTTTGGGTGATGTTGCGCGGCTTATGTTCACGCCGGTGTCGTAGTTGCGCTTGAGGTTGCGCAAGTCCGTCGTAAGATCGCGAACAATTTGATACCGCCGATCGCGATCCTTTTCCATGCTCTTGCGCACGATGCGTTCAAGCTCGGCGGGAACGTCATAGTTGAAGCGTGCAATCGCAATGGGTTCTTTGTGAATGATGTTGTCAATGATCTCGGTTGCCCCCGCGCCTTCAAACGGCAACCTGCTGGTAAGCATCTCGTACATTACGACGCCAAACGAAAAGATATCGGTTCGGGTATCGATATCGCGGCCCAATGCCTGCTCGGGCGACATGTATGAAACAGTCCCCAGTACGATTCCAAACGCGGTCTCGGCGCCGAGCGGTACTGTGGGGTCGCTCGCGCCGCCCGCGCCGCCCCCTGGCTTAGCCTTCGCCAACCCGAAGTCGAGCATCTTCACCAGCCCGCGTTCAGTCACAATCAGGTTCGAGCTTTTGACATCGCGATGAATAATTCCCATCTCGTGCGCTTCATCGAGAGCGTCGCCGATTTGTATCGAGATATCTATGACCTCGGCGGTCGCAAGAGACTTGCTCGCGATTCGATGGGAAAGCACTTCACCTTCGATGTATTCCATCGCGATGAACATCGCGCCCTGGTGTTCCCCGATGTCGTAGATGGCCGCTATGTTTGGCGAGCGCAGCGCCGACGCAGCGCGAGCTTCGCCGAGAAACCGTGCGCGGCGATCGGGGTCGTATTGATAAGACGCGGGCAAGAACTTGAGCGCTACCCGGCGTCCCAGGCGCGTGTCCTCGGCGAGATAAACCTCGCCCATCCCGCCCTCGCCGAGCTTTGTGATGATGCGGTAATGTGAGATGGTTTCCAGCTTCACTTGCTCGTTCCGAATCGGATGATTTCGCGACGCTCAGCGGCTGCTTCCGACTCCTCATTTCTCGTCTTCGCCCGCAAAGAACTCTTTGTCTTCCTCAATGACCCTGCGCTCGAATCTGCTGATCACGTAGACCGTAGCAACTATGATCACCACGACAAGCAAGATTATTTGAATGCGCTTGAGGTCGCCTATCAGTTTTTCCACACCAGTTGCGAACGTGAACCCGAGACCCGCAAGTACGCCCACCCATACCAAACAGCTCGCCAGTGTCAACAGCGCAAACCTCAGAAAGCCGAAGTGAGCGAGTCCCCAGAACATTGCGCTAGTGGTTCGCAATCCGTATACGTATTTCACAATGAAGACCGACAGCACGCCGAATCTCTGCATCAGTTTTTCGATACGCGGCCTTGCGCGAACAAAGAAATGCAGGCTCCTGGCCCGGCCCCTGAACCGCGCGCCAATCATGTAGCTGAGTGTATCGCCGATGAAACCGCCCGCCGTTCCCACCACAAGCGCTTCTTCAAAAGTGAATAGACCGGCGCGCGCCAACACGCCTGAAAACAGCAGCGTGAGATCGCCCTCGATCATTGTTCCGAAGAAGACCGCCCACAATCCGTATCTTTGCAGCAGCTCGTACATTCGTGGTTTCTGGTTCGTTTCTGGCGGCGCGATGAACCTCAACTGGACCAGAAACTCATGAGCAATTTGAGTTCGAGGATTCTAGCGCACTTTGCCAAAATTGACATCCTTTTCAGGCGTTTGATATTCTGGAACTCAAGCGCAATCAAAACTTCCGGGGCGGCACGGGTATCCGCAATGACAACCAGCCACGCTAACGAATCAGTCTTCATAGGCATCGACCTCGGAGGGAGCACTCTGAAGGGGTCGCTCGTCGCGGCCACGGGCGAGATCATCAACGAGACGCGAATCGAAAGCGAACAACGCAACGCCAGCGCCTTGTTCGGGCAGCTCACCGAGGCGGCTCTTGCGCTTCGCGACGACAAGCGGGCGGAGGGGCGCCTCGTCGCCGGTATCGGAGTCGGGATACCGGGCCTGGTCAATCGAAAAACAAATCGCATCGAGGTGATGCCTAACCTTCCCGGGTTTTCTGAAATCGACATAAAGACCGAGCTAACGAAAGCCACCGGTTTGCCTGTGATCCTCGACAACGATGCCAACGCCGCTGCATACGGCGAACTGCAAGTCGGAGCGGCTCGCGGCAAACGAGAAGTCTTTTTCGTTTCGCTTGGAACCGGAATCGGCGCGGGCCTGATAATCAACGGCAAGATTTATCGCGGAGCCGGCGGCTTTGCGGGAGAGTTCGGGCACATGACGATCGATCCCGAAGGCATCGAATGCGCTTGCGGCAATATCGGATGCCTCGAAACGATCGCCTCGGGACCGAACATCGTTCGCCGAACTCGCGAGCGGCTGTATCGTGACCGGACTTCATCGCTTTCGCGGCTCGGGATTCCGCGAGATCGCGAATTCACCGCCGAAGATATCGCGCACGCGGCTCGCGACGGCGACGAGATGGCTCAGGTGATGATGGAGCGCACCGGCATGTTCCTCGGTATAGCGCTCGCTGCGGTAATCAACCTGCTGAACGTCGAGATGGTAGTGATGGGCGGTGGTGTTATGGAAGCGGGTGACTTGATTTTGAAGCCCACGATCAAAGAGACTCGCCGCCGCGCGTTCCCGCCTTCGTTTAACAGTTGCGAAATCGTGATCGCGAAGCTTGGCGCTACTGCGGGGATGATCGGCGCCGCGCTGATGGCGAGAGATCAAGCGAGCTGAACTGACGCTGAGTTTGATCTCGACCCGGAACCCACTCACCGCCAGCCGAGTAACCTCAGTCGGCACATCCAACGAACTGCTGCTATACTTCCTTTCCAAAACTTCAACGACTAAATTTTCATGGTAGATCGTCTGCAAATCCGAAACTTCTCCATCATCGCGCACATCGATCACGGCAAGAGCACGCTTGCCGATCGCTTGCTCGAAGACACCGGAGCGCTCTCCCATCGCGAAATGTCTGAACAGGTCCTCGATGCCATGGACCTTGAACGCGAGCGCGGCATAACCATTAAAGCTCACGCCGTCAGGCTCAACTACACTGCGCGCGACGGCGGCCAGTACATTCTCAACTTGATCGATACGCCGGGCCACGTTGATTTCTCTTATGAAGTCTCGCGGTCGCTGTCGGCTTGCGAAGGAGCCTTGCTCGTCGTCGATGCGTCCCAGGGAGTCGAAGCTCAGACGCTCGCGAATACTTATCTCGCGCTCGATCACAGCCTGCATCTGATTCCTGTCATCAACAAAATCGACCTGCCCGGCGCCGAACCCGATCGCGTTCGCGAAGAAATCGAGCAGACAATAGGACTCGACACACATAACGCCTTGATGATCTCCGCAAAGATGGGCACGGGCATCGACGAAGTGCTCGAAGCCGTCGTCCGCGAAATCCCACCGCCCTCGGGCGACCCGCAAGCGCCACTGAAAGCTTTGATCTTCGATTCGTGGTTTGACAGCTACCGCGGAGTGGTCGTGTTGATGCGCGTGATCGATGGAGTCATCAGACCCGGCATGCGAGTCCGCCTGATGGACGCCGAAAAAGAATACGAAGTTGACGCGCTCGGCGTGCTCACTCCGAAACCGGCAGTCATCGACGAGTTGGGCGCGGGAGAAGTGGGTTTCTTCACCGCTCAGATCAAGACCGTCAGCGACGTCGAAATCGGCGACACGGTGACCGAAGCCTCGCGACAAACAGTCACGCCGTTTCCAGGCTTCAAACGCATCAAGCCGATGGTGTTCGCGGGTCTCTATCCGATCGAGTCGAACAAGTACGAAGAACTGCGCGACGCATTGGACAAGCTGCGTTTGAACGATTCGTCATTCTTCTACGAGCCCGAAGCGTCCGCCGCGCTCGGGTTCGGATATCGCTGCGGGTTCCTGGGTTTGTTGCACATGGAAATCGTTCAGGAGCGGCTCGAACGCGAGTTCGACCTGGAGCTGATCACCACCGCGCCGACCGTGCGTTATCGAGTGACAACAACTTCCGGCGAAGTGACTGAAATCGACAGCCCGGCGAAGCTGCCCGATCCGGGCAAGATCGAAAAAATCGAAGAGCCGATCATTCGAGCGATGATCATGAGTCACGACGACTACGTTGGGCCGCTGTTCGCGTTGCTCGAAGAGAAACGTGGCACTCAGCTCGGATTCGAGTATCTGACTCCAAAGCGAGTGCTGCTCACTTACGAATTGCCTCTTGCCGAGATCATGCTGGATTTTTACGATCGCTTGAAATCGCTGTCGAGGGGCTACGCGTCGTTCGATTATGAATTGACCGGCTATCGGGACGGCGATCTGGTCAAGCTGGACATGCTGGTCGCGGGCGAGCCGGTCGATGCCTTGTCGTTGATCGTCCATCGCGAGTTCGCTTACACTCGCGGCCGGTCGCTTGTAGAAAAAATGCGCAAGCTGATTCCCCGCCAACTGTTCGAGGTCCCGATTCAAGCCGCCATCGGCAACAAGGTGATAGCTCGCGAGACGGTGAAGGCGCTCGGCAAGAACGTCATCGCCAAGTGCTACGGCGGAGACATAACGCGCAAACGCAAGCTGCTGGAAAAACAAAAAGAGGGCAAGAAGCGAATGAAGCGTGTCGGCAAAGTAGAGATCCCGCAGGAAGCTTTCCTCGCAGTACTAAAAGTAGATGACTAAAAGAGTGCGGAGTGCGGAGTGCGGTGTTCAGCGTACCGACTTTGGTCGGAATGTTGTGGGTGCAAAATAGCCGACTAAAGTCGGTACTCTGAACGCCGACTCCGAACTCCGCACTTCCTCATTCGTTTAGTCTGAACACGAAGACAATGACTCCAGTCACGCGCACCGGAATTCCGTTCAGCAGCGTCGGTCCGAATCGCCAGCGGCGCGCCGCATCAACCGCCGCACTCGCAAGCATTGGGTGACCGCTCACCGCGCGAGCCGATTCGACGCGGCCGTCGGGCGAAACGATGACCTCGACCGAGACGTCACCCTGCAAACGAATTTTCTTCATCAACTCGGGATAGGACGGCACCACGCGCTCAATCGCCTTGCCTTGAAGAATCTGTGAGATAACTCGAAGCGGTCTTTGATCAGGTGTCGGCTGCGCGGTCGGCTTTGATTTTGGCGGATCGGGCCTGGGCGGCGGGTCGCCTTTCGCGTCACCTCCGATTACTCCGAAGCCGGCTGGCGGGCCAGCGGGGCCGTCTGCCGATCCCGGGCCGGCATCCACGCCGAAGTGATCCCCAATCGTCATTGGAGGTATTGACTCAGCGCGAGTGTTACCCAGGTCCTCGAATCTTTGGACTCTTATGTAATCGGGTCGCGGTGTGTTGTGCGATGTCGGCCCGGGCCCGCAATACGGCGTTGGCGGCGGGTTAACAAACGCTGCTGGAACTCGGATGATTGGGATGATCTCATTCAAATCAGCCAGCTTTGGATCGAACGCAAGTACCGATACAACGAACGCGCTCGCAATCGCGAACACATACAGCGCCGATGTCAGTAGAAAGAACTTGCCCGTCGTGTAGCGACGGCGCTTCCGTGAAGACACAACCAGTTGATCGAACATGATGGTTCCCTCCTCGCGCTGATCTCATACACAGAGATTGCGCGACACGAGAGGCGCTCTCGTTATTGTCATGGCGCTCAATGAATCAAAAGGAAGGCGCTCTTCGGAAGGAACTGCTTAGAACGCAAGCCGGCAGCTCGCGCTACCGCACGCTAGCCGCCGGCTTGCGATGCGTTACCCACCAACATCCATCTTCTCAACCAGCAGAATGATACGAGTCGGCACGGGACGGCCTGACACGGTAGCCGGCTGAAACGTCCGATCTCGCAACGACCACCAAAGCTGCTCGACAAGGTAAGGGTCTTGCGGCGTGTTCAGCATATCCACCAGCCGGCCGCGGCCTTCTGGGTCAACCTCGACCAGGGCGGACATTCCCTGATTGCCGCGCTTCTGGTAGGCAATGTGACTGAAACTGACGAGCGCGCTGTTATCGAGCACGCGCGGCAGTTGGTAATACTGTTGGGTGTCGGTCGCGCCCGAGTCCGGCAGAATGTTGTTGTAGCTGCGATACTCGCGATTCGAGCCGCTGATGATCGGATAAATGCCGGCCTGCTCGCTTGCGGCGCCACCGAGCGGGATCGGCCTGAAACTCGAGAACAACGATGTAAACGACACGATCGAAAACAGCACCCCCGCGGCAACCGCTACGGGACGCGGATTCAGCTTGAGCAGCCACTCATAGACAAGCTCGCCCGCGGTGATCTCACGACGAGCCCGCCGTGTTGCCTGAATCATGATATTGCTGTGGAGCTCGCGCGGCAGTGGCGGCGGGACGATGTTTCTCAAACGGAGAGAGATCGCTTCAGTCTCGGCCAGATGCAGACGGCATCCATCGCATTCGGACAGATGCTCACGATACTCGATGGCTTCAGTCTCTTTGAGTTGCCGATCGATATACGCTGATGCTGTCAGGTTAAAGTTCTTGCATTCCATAAAGTGCCTGTTGATGCGTGTCATCAAACCGCAGATCAGGTTTCACGCATCACGTTTCATAACAGTTCTCGTACGCGTCTGCGGAGCTCTTCTCGCCCGCGCGCGATTCGAGACTTGACCGTTCCAATCGAGATCGAAAGTGTCGCGGCAATTTCTTCGTAAGACATTTCTTCGATCTCGCGAAGCACCAGCGCAATCCGGTACTCCTGTTTTATTTCGCCCAGCGCCTGCATTACCTGGTCTTCGCGCTCGCTCGAGATCGCCAGCGCCTCCGGAGATCGGGCCGGCGCGGGCAACAGGCTTCCGATCGTGGCGCCAGTCTCGCCGCGCGTCAGGTCGAGCGATATGGTTTCGTCGCGATGCCGCCTTCGCCACCATCGCTGCTGATTCATCGCCTGGTTGATCGCAATACGATAGATCCAGGTCTTCAAGCCCGCTTCACCGCGAAAGCTGCCAAGTCCCCGGTAGACCTTCAAAAATGTTTCCTGCGTCGCATCGCGGGCTTCTTCGGCATCCCGCAGCAATCGGAAGCAGAGCGAATAGACCGGCCGCTCGAAGTGAGTCACAAGCTCTTCGAATGCCGAAAGCTCCCTGGCGCGCAACCTGAAGATCAGGTCTTCCTCGGGTAAGCGCTCCATTGCTCTGGCATCGAGCTCGAGCCCGGTGAGGGTGGTGTGGTCCAGTGCGGCCATGTCTCGGGCTGACATCAGGTGGCGCTCCTTGGGTGAACAACTGACCGGAGTGGGCCACCGCCCGGCCTTCTGAAGCCGAGCGCCGTATAGCTCCAAGTGGAACGGGCAGTGGCCCTCACCTCACTTGTCGCTAGCTTAGACACCCTGTCCGATCAGAATGTTCCGACCTGTTGAACTTTAGCATAAAGCTGGATGCGGCGGCACACTTATCCACCGCTTCGGAGATCACGTTGATGCTGCTTCTCGGTGGATTGATAAAGTGAAGTCTCAGGTAAACGCCCCACGGGACGTTTCTTGACAGTCCGCGATGCCGGCGGCTATGTTCTCTTTTACTTTTAGCGGCGACGCAGGCATCCTTCCCGCTCTCGTCCAGTAATCAATCAAGGAGGCTCAGTTTGGCGACAAGAAGCAAAAGGAAAAAAGTCTCGGTCAAAGAGATGAGGTTCAGTCATGACCCGATGATCCGATTCTACGACAAGACACAGGAATGGCTTCAGGAGAAGGGCCGCCCGTTCGTGATCGCGCTGGGCATCGTCGCGGGATTGATTCTGATCTACGTCGTCGGCAGTTACTTCCTCGACTACCGAAAGGCAAACGCCTCGAGCGCCTTTGCCGCAGCCGTCGAGAAATTCAACGCCCCGGTTCAGGACGCAAATACTCCTCCTACAACCACGCCGACGGTCGTCTCCTACAATGACGAAGAAACCAAGTGGCGCGAATCCGCGGAAGCGTTCGAACATCTGGCGAACGACTATTCGGGCTACTACGGTAATATTGGCCGCTATTACGCCGGCGTCAGCTACCTGCACATCGACAGGACGAAAGGCATCGCGATGCTGGAGCAGGTTGCGGGCAAGAACGATCAGCCGACTTCAAATCTGTGCCGGCTCGCCCTGGCTGAGAACTATTCCGCGAACGGGGAAAATGAAAAGGCCATAGAGATTTATCAGCAATTGTTGTCTTCCGCTTCGAACCTGAAGCCTGCACTCGAAGTCGCGCTGGGTCATGCATATGAAAGCGCCGGTGACACGGAAAAGGCCGTGGAGGCCTATTTGGAGGCAGCCAGGCCTGATCGCTCTTCTGAGGCGGGGGCCGAGGCCGAAAAACGCCTGAAGGCGCTTGCGCCCGACAGGCTCAAAGATCTGCCTCTTCCATCCACAAAGGTCCAACCGTAGGCGGCGGTCGATAGCCAGTCGTTGTCGCGGCGCATCATTATTCGAAGCTCCGCCGCGCCTGCCACTCGATGGATAATCTGACCCACACTCTGCTCGGGCTTTCGATTGCCAAAGCGGGACTCGAACGAGCGACGCCGCTTGCCACTACGACCCTCGTAATCTCTTCGAACCTTCCGGATATTGACGTGCTCGGCCGATTAAGAGGCGGCACGCTTGGATACCTCGAATACCATCGCGGTTTCACGCATGGCTTTGTCGGACTTGCCGTGTTGGCGGCCGCGTTGACTGTTGTGCTGATGTTCGTCGATCGCAAGTTTCGGCTGAGGCGCGATCTCTTCGGAAGACCGCTCAGACCAACAAGAGTATTTTTGATCGCGTATCTGGGCGGCGCGGGACATTCGTTCATGGACTTCACAAACTCCTACGGCATCCGCCCGCTGCTGCCGTTCAGCAATCGTTGGTTCTATGGAGACATAGCCTTTGTCCTGGACCCCTGGATATGGCTGATCCTCGGATCTGCTTTGGTCTGGCTCACGACGACCGACGCGGCGCGCATTGCCGTGTGGGTCCTGGTGGGAATCGTACTCTCATTAATTGTGGGGCTCGCGCTTCGGCATCCGTACGACTGGCAACCAACGCCGCTGTCCGGAACCGCGCGCTTGATTTGGTTCGCGGGACTGGTTCTGGTCATAGCCGGCGCCTTTTTTCGCCGCCGAAGGCGAGGGGCGCGGCTCGCAGGGTATTCGCTCGTTGTGCTTGGCCTCTATTACTGCGGGATGTGGATGGCGCATCAATCGGCATTGAAATCGGCTCAAGCCTCTTTGAATGACGAATCCGTTACAGCGTTCGCTGCATGGCCGCAGCCCGCAAATCCGTTGATGTGGCAGGCCGCCGCCCGTTCGAACGAGCATGTCTATCTTCGGAGCGTGCGTCTTTCCGGAGCCCAGGACGACTGGCGCGAGATGCCTGCGCTCGATCCCAAGCTTGCCGAGGCGCTCGGCCAATCAACCGACGTGCGAACGTTTCTCGATTTCCTGCGCTACGGGACTGCGACTGTCGATCGTGAATCGGATGGAACAACAATCGTGGCGATTCGTGATTTGCGATTCGACCTGCGCATGCGCGTAGAACTCGACCGCGATATGACTGTCATATCGACAGAGGTCCGTTGGTTCTAGTCGTGATTGCTACAACCCTGACGAGGCGGCTCGAAAGCTGATCGAAACCACGCGCTGCCAGTCTTCCGCGAGCTTTCGTTTGGATTGAAGTCCTGAGCCGCCGGCGGATTCAAGATGACAGGTCTTCTTCGAGAGCTCGACGTTGCTCAACACTCAGCTTTGTCTCTGATCGCAAAGTCGGCAGATCAACACCAACCGCAACGGGAATGCGGTTGCCGCTGTTGAATTTCATGTACTGTACAGAACTCACCCGGTCCTCGCCGCGTTGGCGCTCGTCGAACGTCGCCCAGACCCGCGTGCCGTCTTCGAGTAACAGATACATTTTCTCAGGCAGGGCCCACCATTCCTTGAGTTTCACGTCGCGAACCTTTGGGTCGTCGATCTCAATCAGCAACGTGCAGCCGAACTCGCCGTCGCCGCCGAGCACTTCGTTGTAGGTGTCTATTTCGTGCCGGATGTCCGACTCCTTTACCATTCGCTCGGTGCGGACCATTTCCTGAATCTGATACTGCATCGTCAGATGATTCTCGAACAACAAAGTCAGATACTCGCCGATATGCACGCGGCGCGAGGCCTTCGCTTGCATCACCTTATCCCGAAAAGCGTCCCGCTTTTCTTCGTATGTAACGTAGTCGATGATTTCATTTCGCTCTACTGGTTTCACTTTGTTTCCCCTTGCTCGATCCGTAGTTCGCTCTTTGCGTCCATGGATTTCTGGAAGCCGTCTTCGCGATACGCTCGCGCCAGAATCGACATCGGATGCATCGGCTTCACGCCCGCGTGTTGTTCAAACTGAATCGCCGCAAGCGGACAATCCGTAGCCCAGACCTCGCACTTGTTTTCTTGCATGCCGTCGAACGCGCGTTTGCCGATTCGCTTTGACGGTTCGAATCCTTCGACGGTCATCGCGTATGTTCCGTCGTGTCCACAGCATTCCATCACCGTTTGAGGAACCACGCCCGGAATCTTGCGAAGCAGATCGCGTCCCTTGAATCCGACTCCCTGGGCTCGCAAGTGACACGGGGCATGATATGAAACAGGACCTCCAGGCGTGCTCCGGAAGTTAGTGTTGAACCGCGGCTCGTTGCGAATCGACCACAGATATTCGCTCGGGTCCATGACGGCGGCTGCGATCTTTTCGGCCGCGGGGCGATCGGCCGTATCGACCAGAGTCGGATGCTCGCGCCGCATCATCATCGAGCACGTCGGATTGATCGCGACGACTTTGGCGCCTCGCTCGACAAACGGCAAAAGAATTTTCAGATTCGCGCTCGCGAATTTGCGAAGAGTGTCGATGTCTCCACGTTCCCATGCGGGCATCCCGCAGCACTCAAGCCCGCGCACGCACTTCACATCGACCTTATTCGCTTCCAGCACCTCGACCGTGTCGCGCCCGATCTGCGGTTCGTTGTTCTGAACGTAGCAGGTCTGAAAGAGCGCAACCTCGCCACCCGCCTCTGATGCGATCTTGCCCGCCCGATCTGCCCACTTCTCAAAGGTGCTCGAAGCAAATTCGGGCAACAATTTGTCGCGGTGAATGCCAAGCGTCTTCTCCATGACAATTCGAGTGAGCCGAACCTTGTTGGCCGCATTCGCAAGACCGAAGCTCGCGCGAGCCATCGCGCCGGCGGCGTCGGGATTCTCGAGCACTTTGTCCTGCAAGGTGAGTCCCTGCTTGCTGGTTCGTTGCGCCTTGTATCGATGCACCAGCCTGGGAAAATCGAGCCTGAACTCGTGTCCGTCGCGCTCGGTGTAGGGACATTGGACTTCACACAGCTTGCACTGGAAGCACGAGTTCATTATCGAATCCGTCTCGGCGGGATTGATGCCCCGGACATCGCCGTCGTACTTGTTATCCAGAAATGAGAAGAGCGTCGGAAAAGAATCGCAGTACTTGAAGCAAAGCCGGCAGCCGTGACAGATCTCGAATGTGCGCTTTACTTCCTTATCGAGCGCCCCTTCGTCCCAGTACCTCTCTTCCGCCGGATCGTATGACAACCCGTCAGTCGGTTTGTAACTTATGTTCTTGTTGTTTGACATTTGGAGAGAGTAGCGAGTTTTGAGTTCAAGCTTCGGCTTGCCGGCCTGGATGGCGTCAGCAAGCTAAAGCTTGAACTCTCAACATCGCTAGCTGATCGAGCCGAGCAGATTGCTGAAGCGGCCCGCGTGTGATTTCTCGGCTTTCGCAAGCGTCTCAAACCAATCCGCGATCTCGGCGAAGCCTTCTTCACGCGCGGCCTTCGCCATACCCGGATACATGTCCGTGTATTCGTGAGTCTCGCCGTGAACAGCCGATTTCAAGTTGAGAGCCGTGTCGCCGAAGGGTTGATCGGTCGCCGGGTCGCCGACCTTTTTCAAGTAGTCGAGATGTCCGTGCGCGTGACCGGTCTCGCCTTCAGCGGTGTCGCGGAAGTTGCCGGCGATCTCGGGATAACCCTCGACGTCGGCGACCTTCGCAAAGTAGAGATACCGGCGATTCGCCATCGATTCGCCCGCAAATGCGTCCTTCAAATTCTGATGAGTTTTGCTTCCTTTTAGTTCAGCCATGTTTCCTTTCCTTTCTTTAGAGAGATGATGTCACTTCGCGCGAGCAGTCCTGCCGCGCTTTTGATTCCTTGATTTCAAACGTGAACACGCGTCGCAAAGCCCAACCAGCCGGATGTCCAGCTCTTCTACGTTGAAGCCCGGCACTTTTGGAATTCGCGCCTTGTGCAATTCCGGAACTGAGATGTCTTCGAGTCTTCCGCACACGCGGCAGAGAAGATGCTGATGCGGGCCAACGTTCGCATCGAACCGCCCGATTGCGCCGGGGGAGCTTACTCTCCTGATCAGGTTCTCGTCCTCGAAAAACTGAAGAGTGCGATAGATCGTTGCCTGCGACAGACCAGGGAGTTGTTTGCTCAATCGGCCGTAGACGGATTCGACCGTCGGATGCGCGAGGTCTTCGGCCAGCGCTCGATAGACGGCCAGCCGTTGCGGGGTGACTCGAATGCCGCGCGACCGGCATTGTTTCTCGAAATCCGAGCACCAACCGTCGACTTCACTTCCGTGTCGCGTTGTGAGTTTGTTGCGGTTAATTCGCACGTGAGAATTATTATCATCTAGGGCGGGAGAACGTCAAGCCCGACGACGCTGCGACAGGGTTTCGAATCTGGCAAATGGCGGGCGAGCGAAGGATAATCATGATAAATTGGGGTCGAAAGTTGAGAGCAGTCATTGAAACAATCTCCTCTTAAGCCGCTTCATTCGCAATTGGTCGAACTCAAGCTAAACGAGTTTCGAAGGCTGTCTACCGACCAACTCATCGAATCTTTGAATCCCAGCCAGCCTGGATCGCTCAAGACACGCTTGGATGGAACTGTCCTGGATGGGCATCATCGCTTGGAAGTGCTTCGTGAACGTGGTGTCGAAGTCGATGATCTGCCGCGAGTGATTGAGTATAGGAATTTGGAGGAAGAGCAATGAAGATGAAGATGGCGCAACGAGCACACTGGATCGACGGGCCATGGCGCGGTCGTCTGGCCATCGTGCCACGTCCTCGCGGTGGAGATTGGCTTGAAGACGAGATCGCCAACTGGCGCGATGCCGGCATAGATCAAGTTGTGTCGTTCTTGACGCCAGAGGAAGTTTCCCTTTTTGAACTCGGTGAGGAGGGTAAGCTCTGCGAAGCACACGGAATTCGCTTTACCTCGTTTCCGATTCCAGATCGAAGTGTTCCCGCATCTGCCGCTGAATCCGAGCGTCTTCTGCGTGATATAGAGCATTCACTTACGATCGGAGAGAACGTTGCACTCCACTGCAGACAGAGTGTTGGCCGCTCTGCTTTGATTGCCGCTGATCTGCTCGTGAGCGCTGGCGAAGCGCCACGCGAAGCGTTTGAACGGATCACCTTGGCTCGCGGTAGCAAGGTACCTGACACTCCCCAACAAGAGCAATGGGTTAAGGATCGAGATTCGGAAGATAGGCGCACGCGGGGCGAACGGCTCTTCGAGAGATATCTCGGCTTGCAAGGGATCACCAGTTACCGGGTCGAGGCAGACCGATCCGGCAAAACCAAAAGGCCTGACTTCACCGTTCAGATTGAGGGCCGCGAGTACATCTTCGAGGTGAAGGACTTTACTAAGGCTGACTCTATAGGCGGCGGCGCCTATGATCCTCACAGTCGAATCAGACAGAAAATAGACTTGGCCCGCAGTCAACTGAAGGAGTACAAGGAGTGGCCATGTTGTCTCGTTCTTTTTGATGATAACGCCAGTCTCGATCTGGAAGACCCCGCGATCATGATAGGTTCAATGCGCGGCAATTACGGCTGGAGTATTGAGTTCAATCACACGCTAGGTGAATTTGACCCCGCGACAGAGAAATGGGGATTCCACGAAAATGGCAAGATGTTTCGGCCCAACACACCCGAGCCGCAGAATACAACCATCAGCGCCCTGGTAACGCTTCGCTATGTTGAGGTAGGGCAGAAGAAAGTGAACGAACTCGCAGACAGACTAGTGAAAGAACGGCCCGGCACCAGTGCTGCGGAGTTCTTGTCTGAGATAAGTTCTGAACCTCTGGAGTTCGATAAGGCCGAAAGGCATATTGGATTAATAATCTGGGAAAACCCAGACGCTCGCCACCCTTTTCCCAGGGAATTATTTCGTGGACCTTACGACGTCAGGTGGGGCCAGCTAGGTAGCACCACTAATTACGGTGTGGTCTTCAGGGGCTCTGATATGCTTGACTACTGGAACGAGAAGGAACTGAGGTCAATCCCTTGAGCCGACTCAGTAGTAACCATCGCTTCTTGCTCATTGCGGCTTCGTATCATCAGGGTTGATTGGCGCCGTCTTGCGCTCGCCGCTCTCATCCTGTTTTGCGTGAGCCTTGCGCTGGTTGATCCACTCGTCGATGTTTTCTCGAATGAACTCTCCGAAGTCTTCGATCTCGCGAGCTGATTTGCTCCAGAACTCTTTGAACGCGCGCTTGTCCGCCCACGCGGCGTGACGCGGATCGCCCCACACGCCTCTCCAATCGCCCCAGCCGCCCGAACGCCCGACCTCGTCTTCGTAATAGGCCGCAAGCTGCCGGCAAGCCATCGCCGCAACTGTCAAAGAACTGCCGGGGGCAAGAGGATCAAACACCGATCCAACGTCGGCGTCGATTTCTTTCAGCCGGCCCAGCACTTTGTTGTATTGATCAATGCAGAACGTCGCGACGTCCTGACTGCTCCCGGTCCATTCCGATTGCAACGCCATTCGCGAGGTCCGGCGCAACACGTTTACCAGTTTCGCAATTTCTTTTTCTCTTTCCATGACTAACCTCTTACCAGCAGTTTCCCACTCTCACACGGCCCGCCCATGCGCGGCGCCCGCCGCATCCATGTCTTATGCCGATTCCGATTGCAGCCACCCGCGGAGCTTCATCTTCAAAGTAGGCCGCAAGTTCGTATGCGGCGATCCTGATCACGTCGGCGGACGCGACTTCCGGCAACGCGGTGAACAGGCTTCGGACGGCCGGCTCAAGCTCGCCGAGCCGCGCTAGAACTTTGTTGTACTGAGCCGCGCAGAAGCGCGCGGCTTCCGCGTCGCGGCTCGAAGCCGCGTGGCCTGCTGCCCGCGCGATTCGCCGCAGCACGTTCGTCAGTTTTGCGATTTCTCTCTCTCTTTCCATTTCTCACCTCGTTGTCTCAATGCCTCTACCTGTTCGCGCAGCAATTGCTTGCCGCGATGAATCCGCCACTTCACTGTTGAAAGCGGCACTCCCAGAAACGCGCCGATTCGCTTGAGCGGCATCTCGTCCAAAAAGCGAAGACGCAACACCAGCGCATAATCCGCGGGAACACTTTCAAGCGCCAATCCAAGTTCATCGCCCGATTCGGCTTCATTGACAAACGGGCGGCCAAGCGCGTGAACCCGTTCGATGAGAAACTCATCCAGCTCGACTCGACCCGATTGATGCGAGCGTTCGCGCTTGCTGAATCTGAACGCGCGATGACGCGTGATCGCCGAAAGCCATGCCGCGAACTTCCCGGGATCCTCAATCGAAGGCAGCGCCTTGAATGCGAGCAACAGTGCGTCTTGCGCAACGTCCTCGGCGTCTTCGCGGCCAACGATGGCCTCGGCGGCGCGCACAACGGCGGCGCGATACCGCGAGACAAGCTCATCAAAAGCGCCGAGATTGCCCAGTATCGCCGCTACCACCAAAACTTCATCGGGCGGCTCAGCGCCTATCTTCGCCATCCACGCTCCACGATCTTGCCCTCACCAGCATAGAGACACCGCGGCACAAAAAGGTTAGTAGGATTTGGAAAATCTATCGCCTGCGCGGCTTGAGGTCCTGAGTGTAAAGCGTCACGTATGCCCGGTAGCTGTTCATTACTTTCGCTACGTAATCTTTGGTTTCGGGAATCGCGATCTCGCTCACGAGCCGGTCAACGTCACTCGACCGAGCTCGGGCGATCCATCGCTCGACGTTCAGCTCGCCGGTGTTGTAAGCAGCCAGCACTGCGTGCGGATTATCTGGAAACAGCTTCAGCAAATCAGCCACGTAACGCACCGCGAGCCGAACCGCAACCTCGGGCGTGTACACGTCGTCAAGCTCGAAGCCTATCAAGCCTTCTTCGTTTGCGAGTTTCTGCGCGGTCTCAGGAATAAACTGCAACAGGCCTCGCGCGGAGGCCCCGCTTTTGACTGAAGGGTTGAAGCGGCTCTCCTGACGCGCGAGCGAAAGCACCAGCCTTGGATCAACGCCGAGCTTAGGCGAGAAGCGATCAAACGAATCGCGATACGGCGCCGGGTAAATCAACTCGACCAGATCGCGCGGCAGAAGCTCGAGTCGATAATCCTGCGGAATAGTTTTCGCGGTCGATTCACCAAACGCGATCGCTCGATAACCCTGGTCGCCTCGATTGCTATAGACCGCCATCGAATAAGCCGCGCTGGTGTCGGCCGTCACGGCGGCATTCGCCAGCTCGGTAACTCCTTCGTCATACAAACCGAGAAACATGAATTCCGCGGCGAGCGCTTGATGAGTCGCTTCGGTTGGGGCTGCTTGCGTGATGACCTGACGCGCGACCGGTATCAACTTGAAGTGGGAAGCAGCTTCATACGCCGGCAAGTGGACGTAGCTCTTTCGCAAGAGTGCGAGCAGATCAGTTCTGGCAGCGTCGTCTTCGATCAAACGGAGGGCCTGATTCGCCGCGTCTTTTGCTTCGCCGAAGCGCCCGGCATCAAAAGCCGCACGTGCTTGAGTGCGATACTGTCGAGCGAGCGGCTCGATCACGACGCGGCCGTTGTCAGTAGCCGCCAACGCGCGCAATCGTTCAGTTGCGCGCTGGCCCCAGTAGTTGTCACGTTCATCGGGGATCGCAAGATAAGCGCGAACGGCTTCCGCGACGCGACCCATTTTTTCCAGGGTGAAGATTCGCAGGAATCCTGCTTCGCCGCGAATCGGCGCGCTGATAACTTTTGCAGTCACCGGCAACGCTGAAACTCGAGTCAACAGGTTTAGCGCTGATTCGTAGCGTTCGCGCGTGAGTTCTATCTTGGCTTCGTTGTACAGACCCACGGTCGCCAGCGGCTGGCCTGCGTACTTCTGCACGATACGGCGCGACCATTCGATCGCTTCGTCGAACTTGCCGGCATAGCGAAGGCTGTCGACCACGTTGCGATAAGCACCTTCGAGCAACTCGCTTTCGGGATAAGTGGTGATGAAATCCGAATAGCGCCTCGCGGCTTCTTCGTAGCGGCGAGATTGCTGCAGCGAGGAACCGACGTAGTAGTAACCCTGCTCGCCGTCTTTCTTCCCGGGAAACTCCGAATGCGCGCGCTCGAACCACTTGATCGCTTCCGTGTAATTGTACTCGCGAAAGAAGGTGAATCCGGTTTGATAGAGCGCTTCCGAACGATTAGGACTTTCCGGAAAACGGCCGATGATCTCCAGAAGATGCGCGCGTGCCTCGGGCCAGTGGCGATTGAACAGATAGATTCGCGCTCGCTTCAGCGCGTCGAACTCATTTGGCTTCACTCCGGCCGCTCGATCAAGGCCATCAAGTCCAATCGACGCCGCAAGCGCGGAGTCGTCTCGAGCATTAATCAGTTGATTGAACGCCGCACGCGCGGGCTCGGCGTCACCCAGTCTCGCGTAAGCCTCGCCGAGCCTCGCCATCGCGCTTCGCCCTTTTACTCCTGTTGGTGATGCGATGGGTTTCAGCAAAGCGATAGCCGCGCGATTGTCTCCGCTTTCCAGATGACTGTCGATAAAGCGCTCGCGTGCGCGCGACGCAATTGAACTGGCGGGATAACTCACCAGGAGTCGTGTGATGTATTGCCGTTCGAGTGCGAGATCGCCGGAGTCCTTTGCCAGCACCGAAAGATGCCACAGCGAGTATTGAGCGAGGATGGAACTACGTTCGAGGGTCACAAGGTAAAGGGCTGATGCTTCGCTTCGGGCGCCGCGCCGTTCCAGAAGCCGCGCGAGAAGATAGTCATAGTTATTTCGAGTGAACGCGGCTTGATCGTTCGCGCCGAGCTCACGCACCAGCGACTCGGCGCGTTCGAAATCGCGCGCGTCGACCGCGGCTCGAATGTCGTTGGCTTTTGCCTGAAGGTTCTGTGCTCCCGCAGTGCCGGCAATTAAGGTAGTAAGAAGTAGAAAAAAGAATCCTGTGCGGCGCATCACCCTACCTTGTAAGGGCGGCCCTCCGCGGCCGCCCCTTGGTCGATTAGTTTTTTGGATAGAGGGACGGCCACAGTGGGCCGCCCTTACAAGTCTATCCAAAGAAGTACGCTTCCAATGTCTCGGCATAAAGCACCGAGCCCAGCACCAACTCATCGATGATCACAAACTCGTTTGGAACATGCGCCAGCTTGTCGTCGCCCGGGTAATGCACCACCGATGTGATGCCCGCGAAGTACAAATTCTTTGCCACCGTATTGCCGCCGAACGTTTCGTATTTCATCGGGAGGTTCAACCGCCGCGCCGCCTGATCGAAGCTGCGAATGATGATCGAGTTCTTATCCGACAAGTGCGGCTCGGTTTCGTGAACCACCTTTACGCGAATATCACATTCGGGAGAGCGCGCTTTGACTGCCGCCAGCTTTGCGTCGATTTTCGCAAGTACGTCCGCTTTGCCGATGCCCGCGGGCAGCCTGAAATCGATAGTCGCGCGCGCAACGGCGGGAACCGTGTTCGTCGACGATCCACCCTGAATCGTTCCAACGTTCATCGTCCAGCCATCAAAGGCGTGATCGTAACTCGCTCCAAGATCCAGCGACTTGATCTCAGCGATCGCTTCGGCGAGCGGCACGATCGCGTTGCGCCCAAGCTCGGGAGTCGAGCCGTGCGCCTGAACGCCGTGACTCTCGATCTCAACCCACATGATTCCCTTCTCTCCGTATATCGAAACATCCATTCGCCCGCCATCCGGGATGATCGCGAAGTCGAACTTCAATCCGCATTCTTCAACCAGATAAATAATGCCAAGCTCGGAGCCGACTTCTTCATCGGCCGCCGCGACCAAATAAATAGTCCCGTCGAATTCCGGATGCTCGGCGAGAAACGCTTTGCACGCTGAGTAGGCGCACGCGAATGAACCCTTATCGTCGAGCGTACCTCGTCCGTAAATGCGCCCGTCGATGATCGTGGGCTCGAACGGAGGCGTGTTCCATTGTTCCAACTCACCGGGCGGCACTACGTCCATGTGAGAGACAAAGCCGATGGACTTTGCGCCGCTTCCGATTCGCCCGACGACATTTGTTCTGCCGGGCTCTTTCTCGTAATAGGAAATCTCCATGCCGAGCGACTGCATGCACTTGCTGACGATCTCTTTGCAAAGATATTCGTTTCCCGGTGGATTGACCGTATTGTGGCGAACGAGTTCGCGGACTATCTCGACGATCTCGTCGCGATTGACGTGCTTATGATACCTGGATTCCATCTGCTCTCCTTGTTTCTTGCGTTTCAAGGAGTATAGACCGCCGATGTTCGACAACGAAAGACTGTAGCTGTGGAATTCCTCGCGCGGGTCCGACCAGAGTGCGACATTCGGGGCACGAGATGTCGCAAACGCCGCCGAGGAAAAGTCTTGAACCGCTTTTGGCCGCATGCTATAAGAGGCGTACCCCAGTCACTGCCCCTTCCTATCAGCAATGCCAGATTTCGGATCTGTTTGAATCCAGATTCTGGCGCGCCGCCCATTCGCCGGTCTGTCATTGAGGAGAAGCAATGTCGACTCCCGTCGTCCTGTATGAACAGGAGTACGAGCAGCTCAAGCATGCGCTGACTCGACTGTGTACCGACGCAAACGCAAAATTCGTTTTTTTAGTCGACAAGAACGGCCAGCAGATTGCCGCGCATGGCGAGATGCTTGACCTGGACACTACCAGCCTTGCAAGCCTGACCGCGGGTAACGTTGCCGCAACTGACGGGCTGGCACACTTGATCGGAGAGCGAGGCTTTCCCGTCCTCTCACACGAAGGCGAACGCGATAACATTCACATATCGATCGTCGCCGCCCGGGTAATCCTGGTGGTGATCTTCGATGAGCGGTCGAGTCTCGGGCTGGTTCGGCTGAGAGTAAAGCGGGCTACGAATGAGATGAATTCGATCTTCACCTCGATTGATTCAAAGTCGGAACTGGACAGTGGGATGTCACTCGATTCACCGTTTGCCGAGATAACGGAAGATGACATCGACGCGCTGTTCAGGTAGCGGGTCGAGACAGTAACAATGCCCCTGCAATGAGCGGGATGGTCCGGGAGCTGCCCCAGCCTCACCGGCGTAGCGACAAGTAAGGATACGGCCTTGACGTTCATCAACTACGCATCGCGCGAAATCAACTGCAAGATTGTTTATTACGGTCCAGGACTGGGTGGGAAAACGACCAATCTGCAGTACATCTACGATTCGACTGCCGCGCAGGCCAAGGGAAAGCTGATCAGCCTCGCAACCGAGACGGATCGCACCCTGTTCTTCGATTTTCTGCCGCTCGATCTGGGTACCGTCCGCGGATTCAAGACTCGATTTCATCTGTACACCGTTCCTGGCCAGGTCTTTTACGACGCAAGCCGAAAGCTTATTTTGAAGGGAGTGGACGGAATAGTCTTCGTCGCCGACTCTCAACGCGAACGCATGGATGCCAACATCGAGGCGTTATTCAACCTTGATCTCAATCTCAAACAGCACGGCTATGATCTGATGAAAGTTCCATACGTGCTTCAACTCAACAAGCGTGACCTGCCTAACGTCACATCAGCCGACGAGCTCAAAGCGGAGTTGAATCGCAAGGGCGAGCCCGTTTTCGAAGGCGTGGCCAATCGCGGCATTGGTGTCTTTGACACGCTAAAAGCAGTCGCCAAGCAGGTGCTGCTCGAGCTTCGCAAGAACGGCGGCGGCTAAACTCAAAGCCCGCCGGCCTCTCCACTAGCATTCCCTTTTCCCGATGGCGGATAACTCCGGACATCACGCCGCAACCCGGTATCTGGACAATCGCTGAATTGCGTTGTTAGAATCTGCCACTTTGAATGGCCAGCGAAAACGGCGCAAACAGCGTGGCTTCTGAGCCTTCGCCACTCGATGACAACCCAACGCCTGGGTTCACGGCGCCCGAAGCCGTCGAGCGCCGCGTTTGGCGCAACAGCATAGCGATCGTCGTCATTGCAACCGTAGCGGCGGCGTTTGTGGCCGACTCACGCTTTGTGTTGGGCCTGATTTTGGGCGGCGCGCTGGCCTTGCTAAACTACAAGTGGCTGCACTCATCGCTGCGAGCGATCGTGGCCGCAAGCAATGAGAAGGCGCCGCCGGGAACGATGATCAAGTTTGTAGTCCGGTGGCTTGTGATTGCGACTATTGCATTGGCTGCGAACAAGACCGGGTACTTTGATGCGGTCGCGATTTTGGCGGGATTGTTCGTGCCGGCGGGCGCGGTGATGGTCGAGGCCGCGTACGTCACGTACAAGACCCTGCGCACAAGGGAGAACGATAATTAATGTTGGCTGCACTGCTAATCTTTCTACAAGCGGGACACGAAGCCGCCTCTGAATCCGGCGAACATGCGTCGGGCGGCGGTCACGAAGTGCCGTGGCTAGTTGAGCAAATCAATCACATCCTCGGTCCTATGATGCTCGACATCGAACGCGCAATCATGCCTTCGATCTACGGATTGTTCGGCGCGCATTGGCACGCGCCCGAAGCAGGCGAGTTGGTGATCCCCGCGCACATCGTTTGGACTTTCATGCTGCTTCTGGTGTGCGTCCTCGGTGTGCTTCTAATGCGCGGACGAATGTCAGTCGATAAGCCATCGAAAGGCCAGCAGATACTCGAGATCATCGTCGAACAGATTCGCGATTTGCTCGATCAGGTTATCGGGCCGTACGGGCGGCGTTATGTCCCGGTGATCGGGTCATTCGCCGTGTTCATTCTGATAGGCAACCTGATGGCGCAGATCCCGGGGCTGGGCGCGCCTACGGAGAGCATCAATGTCACGGGCGCGCTTGGATTGACCTCGTTTCTGTATTTCATCGGCAGCGGTTTTCGCCAGCAGGGAATTGGTTATCTTAAGCACTTCACCGGCGGTCTACAGGGACCAATGTTGATCGCGATCGGTTGGCTGATATTCATAGTTGAGATCCTGTCGAACAGCGTCCGGCCCGTGACTTTGTCGCTGCGCTTATTCGTAAACATGTACGCCGATGAACAGATCGGTCACGCATTTCTATTTCAACTGATCGCGCCGCTTGTGCCGATCTTCACGATCGTGCTTGGTGTTTTCGTGTCTTTCATTCAGACGTTCATATTCATAATGCTGTCGATGGTCTATTTGTCTGAGACCGTGCCACACGAAGAGCACGACGTTGAAGAACACGGCCACGCGTCCGAAGCGGTTGCGGAGGCACATTGAAGAATTGAAACGTGATTCGTGAAACGTGATTCGTGAAACGTGATTCGTGAAACGTGATTCGTGATTGATTCGGTCACGCATCACGTTTCACGCATCACTCAGGCTTCATACGTAACCAAACGAGGATGTGATGAAAGTCAGGCTCACGCTAATAGAAGTTGCTCGCACGAGCTGCCGGAGCGTTGCCGCAATCAGGGGGATGGCAATTGAATACCGGGCGAGTGGAAATTATACCGAGCCGAACTTTTGCACTTCCTTTGATAAATAACGAAGAGTCGATGTCGCCATCGATTCGATTCAAACGCGCCGAAGAAACAATCGGCGCCCCGACCCGCAAGGGTCCGAGGAGGAAGATGATGATAAGACTTAGATTGTTCGTAATGTCAGCGCTGATGATGCTGCTGATAGTGGGCGCCGCGATGGCCCAGGCTCCGGGTCCGACGGGCGCGGCCGATCACACGACCGGCAACTCATGGTTCTTTCCGGCGCTCGGCTCGTTCGCGGTTGGAATCGCGGCACTGGGCGGAGCGCTCGGCGATGGCCGGGCAATCGCGGCTGCTTGCGAAGGCACGGCGCGCAATCCGGGCGCGGGCGGACGCATCTTCACGATGCTGCTGCTTGGCCTGGCGCTCATCGAAACGCTCGTGCTGTTCACGTTCCTGACGGTGTTGTTGAAGGGTTAGTCAGACGTGATCGGTAATCGCAAAAGGGAGGCTTCGGCCTCCCTTTTTATTTATTATCAGCGGCGATACACTGCTTTCGAAAGCTGGAAGCTCCTCTGCGCACCCCGGCGTCCGCTGCGGTTGAATAGTCTTTAACCGCGGAGGACGCTGAGGAACGCAGAGGAACCCTGAATTCGGAGAAGAAGCGATGCAATCATTCAAAGGCAGCATAATCAAACTGATCACTGAGACTTCGACAAATCTCCCGCCCGACGTGCGAGCAGCAATGGCCAGTGCAGTGGCCGACGAGAATCCGGCAACCAGCGCGGGGACGGCGCTCGCAGTCATCGCCACCAACATCGACATGGCTTGCGATACCGAAGGGCCGATTTGTCAGGACACCGGGATGCCCACCTTTGAGATCAAGACTCCGGTCGGCGCGAATCAGATCGTGATGCAGCGCGAGATCCGTGAGGCGATTGCGGAAGCCACGAAGCGCGGTAAGCTGCGGCCGAACTCGGTCGATTCGATCACCGGCGCAAACAGTGGCGATAATCTCGGACCGGGTACGCCCGTCATTCACTTTCATCAATGGGAGAACGACGGCGAGATCGAAGTGAAGCTGCTGCTCAAGGGCGGCGGCTGTGAGAACAAAAACATTCAGTACTCGGTTCCGACTGAGCTGCCGCATCTCGGTCGTGCCGGCCGCGATCTGGACGGAGTGCGAAAGTGCATCCTGCACGCCGTATGGCAGGCTCAAGGCCAGGGCTGCAGTGCCGGCGCGATCGGAGTGTGCGTTGGCGGCGATCGAACTTCGGGGTATCAACACGCGAAGGAGCAGCTCTTCCGAACGCTTGACGATACGAATGCTGATCCAAAACTCGCGGCGCTTGAAGACTACGTAATGAAAGCCGCCAACACGTTGAACATCGGGACAATGGGATTCGGAGGAGGAGTGACTCTGATTGGGTGCAAGATCGGCGCGTTGAATCGCCTGCCCGCAAGCTTCTTTGTTTCGGTCGCCTATGATTGCTGGGCGTTCAGGCGACTGGGTTTTGTGTTGGATGCGACTACGGGAGAGATCAAGCGATGGCTCTATCGCGACGAGAAAAAAGCAGAAAAGAAAATGGCGGCCGGCGAGGGATTTCAATTAACCGGTAAGGAAGCAAGGTTGACTGCGCCGATCGACGAACAACAGATTCGCGCTCTCAAGGTCGGGGACGTGGTGATGATCTCGGGCGAGATGTACACAGGGCGAGACGCGGTGCACTCGTACTTGATGAAGCACGAGCCTCCCGCGAGCCTCGAAGGATCGGTGCTGTATCATTGCGGCCCGGTGGTTATGAAAGACAACGGCAATTATCGAATCACCGCCGCCGGCCCGACCACTAGCATTCGCGAAGAGCCCTATCAGGGCGACATCATCAAGCGCTATGGAGTGCGTGCGGTGATGGGCAAGGGCGGGATGGGTAAGCGCACGCTCGATGCGATGAAGGAAGCAGGCGCGGTCTATCTGAACGCGATCGGCGGCGCCGCTCAATACTACGCGCGATGCGTCGAGACGGTGCTCGATGTGAATTTGCTGGAGTTCGGAATCCCCGAGGCGATGTGGCACCTCCGAGTGAAAGACTTCCCTGCGATTGTGACCATGGACGCGCATGGAAACTCGCTTCACGCCGACGTTGAAAAAGCCTCAGCCGTCATGCTTGGAAAACTTGTTGAGCCCGTTTTCTGATTCGGGTTCATGATATATACTTCCGCGGCAGGTAATCTTCGAAAGCATCAGGGGTAGTAGTCAGTGAATGTAGAAAACGGGTCCCGCTCAAGCATAAAGATACTGTTTCTCGGACAATGTCTTCAGTACGGGTACGCGAGAGTGAGCAGTACGGAAACATTCGCGCGCGTTTCAGCATCGATGCTCCGCTCGCGGTTTCCGGGTCTGAATTTCAAGTTCGATCTCAAGTTCCTATACCATCCGCTCGGACTGAAGCCCATTCTCAAACACAGGCTGCAGTTTTCCCCGCCGGATGTGGCGCTCATTAACCTCCCTGCTATGTTTGCGGCGACGTCGTGGCGAGTGAATCGCATTTACGAAATGGCGCCGGAGTTGGTGGACACCGCGCGATCGTTCCTGCAGAAGCTCGAAACCACGATGACTGGAACCGAGCACCCGCGGAAGTCATCAACGTTGCTGGATAAAGCCTTCGCCGTTCGCCCTCCGATGTCGATCGACGAGTACGAAAAGGTAGTCCGAGACGCCGTTGAGGAATGCCAGAAAATCGATTCGTGCCGCTTCGTTCTGATGGGTCCCGGCCGCTTTAACGAGGATACAATCGAGAATTATCCATTGCATTCACCCGAACTTTGGCGCTCTGTCAACGAAATGGTGCTCAGGCTCGGTAAGCAATTGAATGTAGCAGTGATCAATTCTCAGGAAGCGCTTGAAGAGTACGGCAATGAAGTGTTCACACCGCAGAATCACAGGTGGAGCGTGTACGGCCACGAAGTGATCGCCCGAGAAGTTGAGTCGGTGGTGTCCAGTCAGGTGATCGAGCTAACAAGTCGAGTCTAGGATGAGCGAAGCGGCGAAAACCATTTCTGGCAACGGCATACTTGACGAACTGTTACTCATCAGTCGCGAGGAGGCGTTTCGCGATCCGATGCTTGACGCGGTTCGGCGTGGGTCGATGAGCCGAGCCGGCGTCCGTCGGTGGATGTTGCAAGCTTCGCTGGTCGTTCGGGATTTTACCCGCTTCATCAGCGCTATTCACGCTAACTGTCCCGATCAAGATGGACGGAAATTGCTCGCCGAGAATCTATGGGAAGAGCACGGGTGTGGCGTCAAAGGCCGCGATCATTACTCATTAGTGCGAAGGCTCGCTCGCAGCCTCGGTGCGAGTGACGCTGACCTGGACAATGTGCAGCCCCTCCCGGAGACGGCCAATTACATAAATCACTGTTTCAACGTGACGCGTGACGGCTCGTTTGTAGAGTCGATGACTGCTTTAGGCATCGGCGTCGAGCGCCCCATACCCGGTTTCTTCGGCAGCATGGCCAAACATCTCTGCTCAAACTACGGTCTTGTGCCAAGCGACATTCAGTACTTGCTTGTGCACGTGAGCGAGGATGAGATGCACGCCCGGCGGGCGGAGGAATTGATCTCGGCGAGTGCAAACACAACCGAGTCACGAGAAAAAGCGAAACAGGCGCTTCGTGAGATGTTAGTTGTTAAGCGTCGATTCGCTGAAGCGCTGTACCGGCATTGCCTGGACGCGGATTGATTCATCTTAGAAAAAAAATTCCTGGGAATAGCGTCGCTTCTGCTTATCGCTTTCATTGACACCGCGACCGCCGCCGAATTAGGCTGCAAGGCGTTGTTCGTAAGCTTGATGCGCGAGGGAGAGAACGGGCAATGATCTGTTCCAACTGCGGCGCGGAGAATCGCGAGGGCTCAAACTTTTGCCGCTACTGCTCAACGACGCTCACTAATCGAGGCCCCCAGGCGAACTCAGGCTACATTCCTTCGGTTCCTCCTCCGCCAGCCGGGGCTCGCGGTCATACACCCTATTCCGCCCCGCAGAGCTACGGCCCGCCGCCGCAACCCCCCGTTCGCAGCGGCGTCGTTCCTCCGATGCTTTGCCCACGATGCAACTCAACAGGAGTAGTGAAAGGCACCGTACCGTTGTGGGCGATTCTCGTAGCAGTGATCGGCGCGCCATTCACCTGTTTGCTGTCTCTTCTTTTTTTGCTGGTCAAGACGCCGCATAAGTGCCTCAACTGCCAACTCGAGTTCAAGTAGATTGCTATCGGGCAGGAAAACAATTCGCGGCTTTTGAGCGAGCAAGCGACTCGAGCGGCTAATCAGATGCGCTTCAGGCCCGCGATGAAGAATGAACAACCAGTGGCTTATTGGATCAGCAATGTGGAGATCGAATTCAATCTAAGAGGATCCACGTTGCTTCTTCCTGGATCGAGATTGTTCATCAGCTTCGGGCGGCGTCGGTTCGTCCGATGCGTTATAGTGAAATACGTCACCATCGAGCCGCAGGACTAAGAACACAACATCCAGCTTTGGATCGTACTCTTTGATCACGTCTTCGATTTCAGTGTTCGGCCAACCTCCGCGCGCAGAAAGTCGCTCGCTTCCGTCTGAGACATAGAACGTGGGCACGTGAAGATCGCCGCTGGATTTTTCGGCGTTGCGAAGATCGATCACGACCGCGCCTCGCCCGACACTTGAATACTTCTTCCAGGCGAAGGCCGCGAACTCGCGCCATTGCGATCTTATCAAGGTGACGTGAGCGTCGGGCGTATCGAGATCTTCGATCCGCCCCGATGGTAATGTAAAGCTCATGCTTGATTAACGCTGCGGACTGGCGGCGCGAGCGTTTTGCGGCAGGCGCTCTGGCACGTTTGCGATAGCGTACGCGACAACGGCCATCACCGCGGCGTTTTCGGCGAGCTCGCGTGGAACCACTTTGTCCAGAGTGTCGGCGGCAGTGTGATGATAGTTGAAGTAGGTTCGATTGTCCTGAATTGGAGCGAGAGTCGGCACGCCGAGCGCATCCAGCGGCGAGACATCCGCGCCCTCCGAGTTGTCGCTCGGCCTGACAACACCGGCGCCGATCGACTGAAGGACTTCGGATATTGGCCCCAGAATCTCGATCCCTCTTTCATTCGTGTGCGCTGAGAACCCCGCGGGATGTCCCGCGCCCAGATCGCTTTCAATCGCGGCAATGTGGTTCTCGCTTTCATTCTGATGCTTCTCGCCGTAGGCCCGGCCGCCCTTTAGCCCGTTCTCCTCATTCATCCACGCGATCACGCGAATGGTGCGCTTTGGCTTGAGTCCCAGCCGCTTGATCAACTGGGCCGTCTGCATCGCAACGACAACCCCGGCGCCGTCGTCGATCGCGCCCGTTCCCAGATCCCAGGAATCCAGATGCCCGGAGACAATTATTATTTGCTCCGGATGCTCGGAGCCTTTGATATCAGCGACGACGTTGTAGCTTTCAACATCAGGCAGGGTTCTCGGGGTGAGCGTCAGATGCATGCGAACCGGACCTTGAGAGGTTAAGTACGCAATCGTGTCGGCGTCTTCGGCAGTGACGGCCGCAGCCGGAATTTTCGGCGCATCTTCGGCGTAGCCCAACGCGCCAGTGTGAGGCAACCGATAATCCGCTCCGCCCACAGAACGAACAATGGCGGCGGCAGCGCCAAGCTTTCCCGCCGCGCTTGCGCCCGCTCCGCGATAGACAACCGCTTGTCCATACGCGTTGAGCGCCATGCCTTGCGCAGCCATCTGTTTGTCGAATCGAACATTGAAAAGCACAATCTTGCCGGCGACTTTTTCGCGTCCCAGCGCCAGGAGCTGATCGAAGCTCTCCACAACAATCACATCGGCGGTCAATCCGTCATCGGGAGTCGCGACGCTTCCGCCGAGTGCCGTCAACACGACCTTCTGAGTCGTAGCGGGAGCTTGTCCGGCGAATTGAACCAACTCACCGGTTTCGATTCCACGTACCCAGTGCGGCACCATCACTTTCTCGAGCTCAACCGTGAGCCCGAGTCGTCGCATCTCCCCGGCCACGTACTGAGCGGCGTGCTGAGCCTGTGGCGAGCCGCTTAAGCGAGGGCCGATGTTATTGCACAGGTGCGCCAACTGAGCGTAAGCATAATCGCTCGCAAGCGCGGCATCGCGGAGTTGTGTCATTTCGGTAACCAGTCCGGCGGAATACAAATCCGTTCGGGCGGCAGGCTTCTGGGCAAAACTCGCCGCGGTGAACAGCGCGGCGAACAATACGATGAAAGCGGTTCTTTGTGACGGCGCGTGTTTGGGTTTCATCGATTCCGATTATAGTCAGGCGAGTAATTTAATAACAGCGTCGAGTGAGTGGCGGAAAAAAACAAGGGGCGGTGATGGGTATCACCGCCCGTGAGAAGACTTCGCGATGAATGTGTGACTATTCCAGATCCAGCGACAACCACTGAAGCTGGCCGCCCCGTTCAACCTGAAGCGTGACTTCCTTGTCGCCCTTGATCGAGGAAATCGCTCGGAAGTATTCCTGGCGATTTGTAACCGGCGCGCGATTCACCCGGTGAATGATATCGCCGCGCTGCAGTCCCGCATCCGCGGCCGGGCTGTCCGGCTGCACATTTGAGATCACAACTCCGGATGGGACTCTGAGTTTCAGCCGATTTGCAAGATCGGCGGTGACATTCGATACGGAGATGCCAATTTTTCCGCCGTCTTCTTCCGGATTCTCGGGCTCCGGCCGATCGCCGTCAGCGGTTGCCGACGGACGCTCTCCCAGTCTTATCGTCGTTGTCTCGACGCGGCCGTCGCGGACGTACTTGAGCGAAGTTGATTTGCCCACTGGCGTGTCGGCGACCATCTCCGTCAGTTGTTTTGGCGAGGTGACGCGCTTGCCGTCGAACTCGACAATGACGTCGCCGCTGCGAAGCCCCGCTTTTGCGGCCGGGCTATCGTCCTTGGCAAGATCGCCGACTATTACACCCTCGGTTCCGGTATACCCGACTGTCTTTGCGAGTGAGGGTGACATGGACTGCAGGTACACACCCAGGTAGCCGCGTGTCACCTTACCGTTCTTGATCAACTCGGCGTACACCTTGTTTGCAAGATTCGCCGGTATCGCGAAGCCGATTCCTGCACTGGTGCCGGTCTGGGAAAAGATCATCGAGTTTATTCCGATAACTTCTCCCTGCATATTGATCAGAGGTCCGCCGGAATTACCAGGATTGATCGATGCATCGGTCTGAATGAAGTTTGTGAACTGACCGGCCGAGGAACCTAGATCGCGGCCGATGGCGGAAACGATACCCGCCGTCATTGTCTGCTGAAGCCCAAACGGACTGCCCAGCGCGATCACCCATTCACCCTGTTCCAGCTTGTCCGAATCGCCCAGCCTCGCGTGGGGCAGATTATCCGCCTCGATCTTGATGACCGCGAGATCCGTTTCACTGTCTTTACCAATAACTCGAGCTTTGAACTCACGCCCGTCTGCGAGCTTTACCTTGATTTGATCAGCATCTCCGGCTACGTGATTGTTGGTCAGGATATAACCATCTGAGCTTATGATGACGCCTGATCCGGTTCCCTTCTGCTGACGCGGCGCGTCTCCAAACCCCGGAATCTGGGGGAATCCGTCCGGCAGTCTCATCGAAGAAGCGCGTTTTGCTTTTTCCACTACATCAATATTGACTACTGCGGGCTTCAATTGCCTGGCAACGGATATGAAGGTGCGTGAGAGATCCTGGGGCGAAGGCAGCGACGCTTGCGATTGCTGGGCAAAGGCAACCCGGTGCGCTTCGAATCCAAGTCCCAGGGTCAGGGCGAGAGCCAGCGCAAATCCAAACGTCCTCATCCCGAACCTCGACTTTATGCTCTGTCTGTTGATTTCCATTCTGTTCAAACCTCCCTAACTGTCATCTGAGAAAGTACCGCGAGACCAAACGAGTGACAAGCCCTTGCGGGATGTCACTCGTCTTGATGCGCTTTCAATTGTCACTACGCAACATTTCAACGCAGCGCAGTTCAGCGGGTTTCATTATCCGCTTAGTCTCCAACTCGCAGGTTATTGGTTACCGAGAAAACCCCGGGCACCTGGCGAGCAGCCATGTACGCAAGCTGGCTGTCCATCCTGCCCGATACAACTCCCTCGAGCGTAACGTTGCCGTTCCTTACAACGATGTGTATGGACGGGTTGGCGCCCATCGCGTATCGATATAAGCCCCCGGTTCGGAAGATGCTTCTGTAGGTCCGGGCGCGAATCTGGTCATCAAATCCGGAAACCGGCAGCACCTCAATGTTGTTGATCACACGATCAACACCTTCGATTTTCGCCACTCGGCGCGCGGCCGATTCCCGGGTGGTCGGGCGCGTTACCTGGCCGTAAAGGGTCACGGTGTCTCCATCCACCTTATACGCCAGATTATCAAACACGCCGTAGTAAGGCAGCGTCACCAGCTCCTTCCGAATCTTGTCCTCCATTGTTCGAGGCGGGGCGGCGGCCGCGGCGACCGACGCCGTCAGCGCGACGAACGCAATTGCCGCAATCAATCTTGTCTTCATTGTTTTCATACTGTTCACCTCCTGTGAATCTCACACTGTTCTAATCCCACTCTATCTTCATTCTCTTCCTCGGGCTGATTCGATTCAGCTCGACTTCATTGGATGTCTCCGGCGCCTCGGCCGTTGGCAGCGGCTGAACCGGCCGTGTTTGCCGCGCCTTCTGGAGCGATTCAGACCTTGTTCCGCCGGTTACAGACTCAGACATAGGGATTGGGCCGAGGACCCCTGCAATCTTCGCCAGCGCGCCGATAACCTCATCGCGTTCTGAATCGCTCAGTTTATGAAGCGCGTGTTCGAAGACCTCGTTCCGTCTCCGGCGGAGCCCGTCGACCAAACGCCTTCCGGTTACGCTTAATTCAACGGTTACTGAACGCCGGTCCCGCTCCCCGGTGCGGCGTTCGATTAAGCGTTTGCGAATCAGACGGTCCGTCAACTGAGAGACGGCCGGGGCTGAGATTCCCAGCTTACCCGCCAGATTTCCCGTTGAAAGCGGTGCGCCGGCAAGCAGCCGAAGCGCTTGTGCCTGAGACATGGTCAGGTCCGTCTCGACAATATGTCTCTGATGTTGATCCAGAATCAACCCAAACCATACCTCGACGAATCGGTCTAAAACCATCCCTATTTCGACTCCGTTATCTTGGCTCATGTAAGTATTCCTTTTGATTACTTAATATTTAATTTTAATTAAGTATAATACCCAATCTCAGCTAAGTCAAGTAGTTAAGCGAGGTAGGATCACTCGGATTCGTCGGGTGAGATCAAGCTGTTCCTGAGCTCCTGAACACGGGAGCGCTCAACGAGCAACTCAGAGAGGGTCTTCTCGAGCTCGACGCGTTCCAGCCGGATCGCGTCGGCTGGAACCCTAGTTCTAAACTTCCCTCGGAGGCGCGCTATGCCTAACGATATGACCACTGCAAGGCACACAAAGAAAATCCAGCTTCCGAAATAACTTCTGCCAAGGAGCATCGACGCGGCAAGCACAAGCATCACGGCGATAAACAGGCTGAAGAAGGAACAACCAATTTGAAGGGGCGCGCCGAGCTCGCGGCTTCTCAGGCCTTCGATTTCCGCCTGAAGGTCCTCAACCATTTCATCCAACTCGGCGAGCCTTGTTCTAATGATCTCCTCCGGCTCGAACCTGGCTGGCCGTAGCACGCCTTCCAAACCTGGGGCGATTTCGATATCGCGCGTTTCATACGCAGTACCGCAGCGAGGACACATTACGCGGCCGCGGCCAGGCCGCACCTCAAGCCGAGTTTCGCATTGAGGGCAATTGACGTTGATGGGTTCCATTGCGCGCCACCGACTCCAAACATCTCAACAACCCGCTAACTTTGCAACTGAGTCCTCACGGCAAACCTCCTTCAATAAGTCGCCTCCGCTATTGTATAGTTTCAGATTCAACCAACGAACAGATTGTCGCCAGTAAATAGGAGCCTCGGATGACGGATATCGAAACCATAGCAAGCCTGGCGAAGCGTCGCGGCTTCGCGTTCCAGTCGAGCGAGATTTATGGCGGGCTCGGCTCGGTTTGGGACTACGGTCCGTTGGGGGTCGAACTGAAGAACAACATCAAGCGAGCGTGGTGGCGTTCGGTCGTCTATGAACGCGACGACATGGTTGGTCTCGACGCGGGCATCCTGATGAACCGGCTGGTTTGGAAATACTCGGGGCACGAAGAAACTTTTTCTGATCCTCTGGTCGACTGTCGAAAATGCAAAGCAAGACTTCGCGCCGATAAGATCGACGGCGACAAATGCCCCGCGTGCGGCTCTACGGATTTGACCGAGCCGCGCCAGTTCAACCTGATGTTCAGGACCACGGTTGGCCCGGTCGAAGATGAGTCCGGATTGACCTACCTGAGACCCGAGACGGCTCAGGGAATCTTCGCGAATTTCAAAAACGTGCTCGACAGCACCAATCGCAAACTGCCGTTCGGCGTCGCGCAAATCGGCAAGGCATTTCGGAATGAAATCACTCCAGGGAATTTCATTTTCCGCACACGCGAATTCGAGCAGATGGAAATCGAGTACTTTGTCAAACCTCCGCAGTCACTCAAAGAGGGAGACGTGACCGATGATCAATGGCACGATCGATGGGTCGAAGATCGTTACGACTGGCACATCGCGCTGGGAATGCACTCTGAGAATCTAAGAAAGTACGAACAGCCTCGCTCCGAGCTGGCTCACTATGCCAAGCGGTGTGTCGATCTTCAGTATCGATTCTTTCCCGATCGCGACGACGAAGAGAAGCAATGGGATGAGCTCGAAGGTATCGCCAATCGCACGGACTTTGATTTGAAGGCCCACTCGAAGAAGCCTGTTGACGACGAAGGCAAGCGCCTGAATCCTGATTCCATTGCCGATCTTACTTACTTCGATCACGAATCTAACCAGCACGTCTTCCCCTACGTGATCGAACCCTCCGCAGGCGTCGACCGAAAAGTCCTGGCGTTCCTCATGGACGCCTACCAGGAAGAAGAAGTGCGCGACGAGAAGCGAATCGTGCTACGGCTGCATCACGACCTCGCGCCGATCAAAGTTGCGGTGCTCCCACTCGCAAAAAACAAACCCGAGATCGTCAGCCTTGCAAAGGACATCAAGTCGAAGCTCCAGCGAACCGGCGCGATGCGGGCGGTCTACGATGACACCGCGGGCATAGGGAAGCTTTATCGCCGGCAAGATGAAGTCGGCACGCCGCTGTGCGTTACCGTCGATCATCAATCGCTCGAAGATAATCAGGTCACGATTCGCGATCGCGACACGATGTTGCAGGAGCGAGTTGCCATCGCCGAACTTGCCCGGATAATCGGCGGCAAGCTCGGGCTCGCGCTCGGATTGTAGTCGACACCTTTCCGTGCTTCTACAGAAGCCCTATTCTTGATCGCATGAATCCCCAGGTTCTGAAACTCGCCGAAGCCGTTCGGGACGCCGGAGGACGAGCAATGCTCGTCGGGGGATGCGTACGTGATCGGCTGCTAGGAATCGAGGCCAAGGATCTCGACGTTGAGGTGTATCGCGTCGATCCCGCGCGCCTTCGGGAGATCCTCAAGCAACTTGGCAATGTGAACACAGTGGGCGAGCACTTCTCGGTTTACAAACTCGTCGTGCGAAATCAATCGAGTGATCTGGATCGTGTTGAGATCGACGTTTCGATTCCACGACGCGAGTCCAAATCGGGCCAGGGTCATCGAGGATTTCTGATCGAGGGCGATCCTTCGATGACCTTCGAAGAAGCCGCGCGTCGACGTGATTTCACCATCAACGCCATTCTTTACGATCCGCTGACGAATGATACGGTCGATCCATTCGGGGGCCGCACGGACTTGGAGAATCGCTTGCTGAAGGCTGTTGACCCCGGAACATTCATCGAAGACAGCTTGCGCGTGTTGCGCGCGGTGCAACTCGCCGCAAGGTTCGAGCTGACGCTCGATCCTGACACCGCCGAGCTTTGCCGCTCAATTGACCTCGCCGATATTCCGCGCGAGCGCATCCGGGGCGAGTTTGAAAAGCTGTTGATTCTTGCTGAGCGACCGTCGATCGGACTGGAAGCCGCGCTCGAACTCGCAGTTGTCGACAAGCTCTTTCCGGAGCTTCGCGCACTGGTTGGCCGTCAATCAAATCACGCGGCCGAAGACGCGGTCGAACACACGAAACGCTCCCTCGACAAAGCGGCCCGCGTTTGCGCTGATCTGAAGAAGGAAAAGCGGCTGACGGTAATGCTCGCGACTCTGTGCCACGATCTGTCAGCGGATTCGCAGGCGCGATTGGAAGCAACTCTATCGATCTTGAAAAAGCTCGGCGTCTACAGCGTCGAGGGTTACGATGTGCGTTCGGCGGTACTCAGTCTCGTGCGAGAAGAAAGTGCACCTAACCAGTTCTATGAATCACGCGAATCCATACTGGACGGTGACTTCAGAAGACTCGCTCAAGATGTTGAATTGGATTTGCTCTACCGAGTGACGAAAGCGTGTACACTTGCACGGGCCGGCGGCGAAAGCTCGATCGCGGCAGCAGAGTGGTTCATCGCGCGGGCGCGCGCCCTTGGCGTCGAGCACGAGCCATCCGAACCGCTTCTTCAGGGGCGTCATTTACTCGAAGCCGGAGTCGAACCCGGTCCGGAAATGGGTCGCCTCTTAAAGCGCGTTTACGAACTGCAATTGGACGGCGAGGTCACGACTCGAGACCAGGCACTCTCGACCGCACTGCGCATTCGTGATTCGAATACGTAATTATTGACAAAGCACATCATGCAGATTAGACTGGCCACGTTTTAACAAGCTGTTTTGAAGTCACCGATAAGGGCACACCAGGAGCGATCCTGGGTCGCAAAACCAAGGCCTTTTCAAGCGCAAGTTTTCTTATTCGTTTGCAAAGGATGACTGGCTGCCGAAGTGAAGTTGAACCAGGGCTCCCAACCGACTCAACTCCACTTTCATTTCGTCCCCACAAGACTAACCCTTCGGGCGAGTAGCATCGGCCTGAAGGTTATGAATCGAGGAAGTTCAAGCCCATAGAGGTGGAGGATCGAATGAGATTGCCGGCCGGCCTGATGATCATTTCACTACTTGCACTCAGCGCTTCTGAAGCGCGAGCTCAGGAATCAAGCATCCCTCTAAACGTCGAAGCTGCGTCCGCGGCACTTCAACGAACGCCGGCGCTTGTGATTCACGAAGTCGTTACAACCGCGCGCCCCGATAAATCAATTCCACTCGTGGCTCCGAAGACTCAGGGCGTGCAAACCAAAAACGCGACACCAAAATCTCTGACCGCGAGCGCGACTTCCGCTCCTGCGTCCGGCCCGCTTATCGTTCTCCCAGCCGCCGCTACGATCGGCACGACCGAAATTCAGTCCACCGGCAACGCCAGGTATGACGAATGGATCGCACAATCGGCCGCGCGCAATGGAGTGGATCCCAACCTGATTATCGCCGTGATGCGACAGGAGTCCGGATTCAATCTGCGCGCGAGATCTTACAAAGGTGCGACCGGATTGATGCAACTGATGCCCGCAACTGCACAGCGGTTCGGGGTGACGAACATCTGGGACGCCTCACAGAATATCGAAGGCGGCGCCCGCTATTTGCGCTTCCTGTTGGATTCCTTCAACGGCGACGTTAAGCTTGCATTAGCGGGTTACAACGCAGGCGAGAATGCGGTGGTCAACTCGGGTTTCCGAGTGCCTCGCTATCGTGAAACGCAAAATTATGTTCGAAGCATTTCAGCGCGCTATGAGGCCGGCAAGTACACGACGAAACGAGCCACGTCATCGTCGCAAAGCGCGCCCAACGCGACCGTGTTCCCGGGAGGCGCCGCAAGCACGCGCCTGTCGAACAACTACTAGGCGCCCGCATGATTTCATTCATCGTTCCAGCTTACAACGAAGAGGCGCTGATCGCGCGAACGCTTGGCTGCATCCATGCGGCGGCAAAATTCTGTTTGGAAGCTTACGAAATAATTGTTGCCGACGATGCTTCCACTGATCGAACGGCAGAGATTGCCAGGTCGCACGGCGCTCGAGTGATTCAGGTGAACAGGCGCCAGATCGCGGCGACTCGCAACGCGGGCGCTCTCCAGGCGCGCGGTGAAAGGCTAATGTTCGTTGATGCCGACACGTTGGTCACTGAAGCAGTTGTGCGCGCCGCGATCGACGCTATGAATCGCGGAGCAGCCGGGGGCGGTTCGGCAGTGAGCTTCGACGGCGACGTTCCTCGATATGCGAAGGTTATGCAGCCGATTTTAGTAAGAGCGTTCCGCGCGACAGGACTTGCCTGTGGATGCTTTCTGTTTTGCACGCGAGCCGCGTTCGATGCGACAGGTGGATTTGATGAGTCGCTGTTCGCCTCGGAAGAGATTTGGATGAGTCTTGCGATCAAACGACAGGGTCGCTTCGTTGTGCTGCGCGAATCGGTCACAACCTCCGGCCGAAAACTCCGAATGTACACGGGCAAACAGGTGTTGCGACTCTTCGGCGGCATGATGCTTGGTGGACCGAAGGCTTTGAAGAAGCGGGACGGCCTGGAACTGTGGTACAGCGGCCGTCGTGACGATCCGTCGTCGTCAAAACCACTCCCGCAAACTGGTAACTGACTGCTCGCTTTCTTTGCTGTATACTGCACCCCGATGCCGCGCTGTGATTGAGCCGGCAGTCCCCTGAAAGTTCAATAACGGTTCGTATGAACGTCGCAGGACGCTACAAGTTGATGGCCAGCGGAATTATCTTCGCGCTGGTGTTTTGCCTGACCGTGCGGCCCGTACTAAACGCCGCCGATCCCGAATCATCAGCGAATGCCCCAACCTCGCTGGCTGAGCGGCTGTTCCGCGATGCGACTGATCTCAGCCGAGCGATGCACGAACGGCCAAGCGACGAGCGAAACGCGAATGACTATCGACGCGCCCTCGATGCTTACGGGCAGGTCATTCGTCTCAATACCGACAATTATTTTTCGGCTGAGTCGCTCGCACGGCGAGCCGAATTGCTTCGCGAGATGGCCGATGCGAACGGTGATTCCGCTCTCTATCAACAAGCCATCGAGTCGTATCGAAGCATCATCGTCGAGCACCCGCACAGCTCGTTCGTCGGCGATGCGCTGATGGGTATCGCGCAAATCTACGAAGAGAACCTGCAGGACCTCGACGGCGCGGCCGCGGCCTACCGTGAATTGACTTCGTATTTTCCAAAGTCGGTGCTGGCCCGCGAGGCAAGGGCGATGCTCGCGAGATTTGAAACCGAACTCGGCCGCAGACCGGCCGATGTCGTGATCGCGAACCAAAGCGCTGATCGGTTGTCTGGTTTGTCCCGGCTCACAAACATCCGCAATTTCGGCGGGCCCGATTACGCTCGCGTGGTGATAGACCTTTCCGATCAGGCTCACTTCTCTGGGCGCAGAGCGGGAAACAAGCTGAGCATTGAACTCAGCGATGCCGCCGTCTCGAGTTCGCTGTACGGACGCCGATTCATTGTGAGCGATGGGAGTTTACTCAAGCGGATCACCGTGTCTTCCGGCGCCGGCGCGCGGATCGACGTCGAAGTCGCATCGCTGTCTGACTATTCGACCTTTACGTTATCCGACCCCGAACGCATCGTGATCGACTTACATTCGGCGAGCTCGATCGCAAAGTCTGCAACTCGAGACGTTGCTCGCGGTGCGGTTAAGGTTGAGATGAATCCCCGATCAACGCCCGCGATCGCAAGAAGCGAGACTCGCGATGCGCAACCGCGAACAAAACGCATGACCGCCGCCGATCGGAATCCGCTGATGGTGCTTCCTGAAATCAGCGAGCCCATCGTGCCCACTGGATCAGTTCCCGCGCCAAACGCATCCGACTCCGTCGCTGCGACCGGGCAAAGCCTGGCCGCGAAGATCGACGCCAAAGTTAACACGTCTCCGATAAAGCGAATCGTTATTGATCCCGGTCACGGCGGCCACGACACCGGCACGATCAGCACAGGCGGAATGCGCGAGAAAGATCTTGTTCTTGACGTCGCGCGCCGATTGAAGGCGTACATCAAGAACAACTATCCCGATGTCGAAGTGATAATGACGCGCGAGTCGGATCGCTTCGTCGCACTCGAAGAGCGAACCGCGATCGCGAATTCGCGTCGCGCTGATTTGTTCATCTCGATTCACGCCAACGCGAGCCCGTCGCGCGTGGCATCGGGCGTCGAAACTTTCTTCCTCAGTCCGGATCGCGCACCCGCCGAAGACCTGCAGGCCGCCGCTCGTGAGAACGCGCGGATCGCGAGCGACAAATCCACCGACAAACCGGAGCCGATGTTCGCAAGCGTCACGGTGGGCAATCGCGTGACTGAATCGCGCGAGCTTGCCCGCTACATTCAAGCGGGTCTCGTGCGAGGCATCGGAGCCCAGTCGCCGCGCACCGCGATGAATCGAGGAGTCAAGCACGCGCCGTTTGTTGTTTTGTTGGGCGCCGCGATGCCAAGCGTGCTTGCCGAAGTCTCCTTCCTGTCGAATCCAAAAGACGAAGCCCTGTTGCAAACCGGGCAGTTCCGTGAACGAGTAGCTGCGTCGTTGTATGCGGGGTTGAATGCTTATCTGAAGAAGAATCGCAATTCTGAACCGAAGGCGAAGTAACGCGCTTCATCCAGTATTCATCAATTGTAGACAGCCAATCCCAGACGGATGACCTGTCTAAAGAAGCTTCGCGTGCTCTTGTCTCTGTAACTCCTTTGGGAGTGACCTATGGTGGGTCCACCGGTGACTCCTAAAGGAGTCAAGTATCTCGGCCCGCGCTGTTCTCTATAAACTGGTCATCCCTCCGGGATTAGCTATGAAAATTCTAGCGCACTTCGTATGACAGCCAGAACACGAGTGACTACTCGTTAGTTCGCCGGTTCGCTCCGAACCTTATTCACATCTCTCAGGCTGACATAACCCACAATCAATCCATTCGAATCAAGCACCACAGCGCGGCCTAGCACATTGTTCGACAACATCGACTGAGCTTCGCGTATCGGCGTGTTCGCGTTGATGAACATCGAAGCGTCAACGGGTCGCATTACCTCGCGCGCTTCAAGCCGTGGCCAATCTTCACTTGGCACTTGTTTCAATTCTTCAAGCAAAAGCACGCCGTGAAGTCTTCGATCCAGCACGACCGGAAAACTCGTGTGGTAATTGTTGTTCAACACCTTGTCGATGAAGTCGGTGACTTTCATGTCAGGCGGAATCTGCACTACATCCTGATTCATCACGTCTTCGACCGTGCCGCGCTTCACTCGCCACGGCCCGCGCGTGCGGCCTTCCGTAGTTCCCAGCATCAACGCGATCATCAGACCGATGATCATCATCCACAATCCGGTGATGCCGTAATCCGGCACCATGATGAACGAATAGATGCCCGCCGCAACTAACGTGATTGCAATCATCAACCCCGACCTGACTGCCTGTTGCGTCGAAGCTCGAAAGTTCTTGTTGAAGCGCCACAGTATCGCTCTCAACACTCGCCCGCCGTCGAGCGGCAAGCCGGGCAATATGTTGAACCCTGCAAGGAACCAATTCACCAGGCCGAGATGCCTTAGCACTTGTCCGATCGCTCGATGAGTCGTGCCAAACACAAACAGATCGACCGCCAGATAAAAAATTGTCCCGATCAGGAAACTTGCGGCCGGGCCAACAACGGCGATCTTGAACTCCGACGAAGGCTGAGCCGGTTGCCCGTTCAGCGTTGCGAGTCCTCCGAACATATACAGGGTGATGTTGCCTGTTCCCAATCCTTCGGCCCTCGCCATGATCGCGTGCGCGAGTTCGTGGGCGAGCACCGACATAAACAACAACGTCGTGGTCATCAATCCAAGTGCCCAGTACTGCACGGTGGCGAGTCCGGGCGCTTCCTTTGGCAGGAGTCCCGATGCGATCGCCCACGCATAAAAGGGAAAGACAGGCAGCCAGCTATAGTGAGCGAAGATCGGTATGCCGAAGATGCGACCGAGAGAAAGCGGTTTAGGGTTGAGCGTCATCCTGAGTTGCTCGGATAGGTCGAGCGTTCAATGCATGCCTTCGAATATTCGCCTGTGACCCGCGAGGATTCGCTGCTCGGCTTGCCGATTCACTTCCATCGTTTCAACTCCGCGCTCGAATGTGCCTCCGAGGATTATTCCGTCGCGGCGCGGAAACATATAGAGCCCGCCCGTCACCATCGCGTAATCAACCTCGGCTTGCGGCAGCAATACGTGAAGCTGGCCCTTGATCGGCATCAACTCGCGATCTCCAAACAATTCGCGCGCGCCAAGACCCGTGCAGTTGACAATTACTGGCTCGGATAAAATCCCAAGCTGGCTCGGCATCGCAAACATCATCCGGCGAATTCGTCCGCCCGCGATGTAAAAATCTCTCAACAACGTGTTCAGGTAAATCGACGGTTCGATGAACATCGTGCTGAGCACCTCAACGTGCTTAGCTGGAAACGGATTCTCGGAGGGCTTGAGCGCTCGAGAAGCCGGGAAGAGATCGTGCAGCATCGCATGATCCCAGCTCTCGCCGTACTCCGCATCGCTCAACGCGTACTGCTCTCGCCAACGCACCGCGTATTCATCTCCGGCGAGCAACTGAAATGATCGATGAGAAAAGCGCGCGGCTCGTTCGAACTGCGCATCCCAAGCCGGCTTGCGATTGTCTTCATCGATGACCGAGGTCGGTGACCAACTCGCGCCCGCGATGTTCGAAGTCGTCTCCGGAGGCATGTCCTTAGTGTAGATCGTGACATCGAACCCGCGCCGCTGCAGAGTGCGCGCGGTGGCGAGTCCTATCACTCCGCAACCAATCACCGCAGCCGCGCCGGTCTTCCCGGATTCACGAACAAGTTCAGCCGCCAGATAAGCCGTGCCCCACGAGAGCGTCACTCCGCCGCCGCCGTGTCCGTAGTTGTGAACAAGCACTTTGTCGCCGAAGGGTTCTGCCCGGACGACGAACCCCGAAGGACGAAACGGCCGCAATCCGACTACGGTTCTGATCACTCGTTCGGGAGCGACGTTGACCGGCGTGAAGTGACGAGCGCGTTTGGGTGATCCCCCGGGCGGATCGATCACGTAAGGCCGAACGCGTCTGACACAAGCTGAGTTGAACGCAACGCCACCCGCGACAAGCCCAACCGCGCGCAGCGCATCTCTTCGGCTCATTGCCTTTGTATCCATCAGAGCACTCCCTCTTTGCCGAGCTTGAATAGGCGTTTGAAATTTTCTGAGGTTTGCCTTCCGATCTCCACTAAGCTCATTCCTCGAATCTCGCTGAGTGCCCGCGCCGTCTCCACGACGTATGCCGGTTCATTCCTTCTCCCGCGATACGGTACCGGCGCAAGAAACGGAGCATCGGTCTCAATCAATACTCGATCGAGCGGCAGTCCGCGTGCCGTTTCCCTAAGCTCTTCTGCTTTCTTGAAGGTAACAACTCCCGAAAACGAAACAAAAAAACCGCGATGGACCGCCGCGTCGGCAAACGATCGGGTTCCGGTGAAGCAATGAATCACGCCGCCGAGCCCTGAGTCTTTCCACTCTTGGTCGAGAATCGCAAGCGTGTCGGCTTCGGCCTCGCGTGTGTGAATCGAAACCGGAAGCCCGCGCTCGCGCGCCATGCGCAATTGCTTTCTGAAAGCTTCGCGCTGCACCTCGCGAGGCGAATTGTCGTAATGATAATCCAAACCAATTTCGCCCCACGCGATCACCTTCGGATGCTGAGACAGGTCCATCAGTTGGGCGTATAGATTGTCGTCCAGCAAACGAGCTTCGTGAGGATGAACGCCGACGGTGGTGAAGATGAATGGATACTGCTCGGCAATGCGAAACGCCGCCGCGTGCGAGTCGTCGGCGACTTCTCCGTTTCCGACGCACACGATCGTTTCGACACCGGTATCGAGCGCTCGCTGGATAACCGCTTCGCGATCGGCGTCGAACTCCTTGCCTTCGATGTGCGCGTGTGAATCGATGTACATTGCTTAATCGGGACGCCAATGATACCACGGCGCTGTCGTCAGCGGACGCTTTGAATAATCGGGCAGTGGGTCAAGTTGAGTTCAGAGTACAAGCTTTAGCTTGCCCCTGAGTTCGCGCGACTGTCAGAGGCAAGCTGAAGCTTGTACTCTGAACCTGACACTACAATAATCGCGCTTGACTCTATACTTAGGTACATAGTGCACAATCCCTGAATGATCGGAGGCTGTGGAATGCGAATCGGCGAAGTGGCAAATCGCGCGGGTGTGAGCATTCAGGCAGTTCGCTTGTACGAGCGCATAGGTCTTCTGAAAAAAGCGAAGCGCCTTCCTTCAGGCTATCGCGATTACTCGATCGAGGCGGTGGCGTTTATTGCCCTCATCAAGCGGGCGCAGCGCCAGGGCTTCACGCTTGATGAAATCAGATCGCTGATTCACTTGCGCGAGAAAGGACCACCCGCGACCCGCCAGATGCGCGAGATCGCCAGGGCCAAGCTCACCGTGCTTGACCAGAAAATCGAGCGGCTGCGTGCGCAACGCGATGCCATCGAACACGGTTTGAACGATTGCCATTGCAGCGAGCCGTTTCCGATGTGCATGTTCGCAAGGTTGATTGACGCAAAGGTCCAGTGATATGGAGAGTGATTATGGAAAAGAAAATAACGCTGTTGCTGGCGATGATTCTTTCCGCCGCGGGCCTGACGGGTTTCGCGCCGGCCGAACAGAAAAAGGCTGCGAAGTCTCAACCTCAGACAGAGAAAAAGACGCCGGATGAAAAACAAAGAGAAGCCGAGATCCCGTTCGCGTGCAGCCTGACCGCTCTCACTGCAGCCGAGAGAGCGCATCACAGCGACTTGAGCAAAGAGCTGCACGGCGCGGTGAAGGACATTCGCGAATTGGACAACGGCTATGCGTTTCAATTTTCTGGCGAAGCGAAAACCATCTCGATGGTCGCGGAGTGGGTTTCGCTCGAGCGGCTGTGCTGCCCGTTCTTCACATTTCAGATCGAGATTGCAAGCGATAGTAAACCGATGTGGCTGCGAATGACGGGCCGCGAGGGCGTGAAGGATTTCATGCGAACCGAGTTCGGAATCAAGTGACAGCGGACGCCTCGAATGTGGAAAGGCTCGATGCCAACACCACCTTGCGTTCAATACGAGTACGCTTTCGTGTATCATTCCGCCGCTATGAAATCAACAACGCCTCTTTTCGCAATGATCTCAGTGATTCTTCTCCTCGCGCAGTTTGGAAGTCCCAGTGCGCTTCCAGAACCGGCCGGCCCTATCGCAGGTCAAACCACGACGCGCGTGTACGTCACGAACTCCAAAGGCGATGAGGTCACCGTCATCGATCCGGCGACGATGAAGGTCATTGGCTCGATCAAAGTCGGAGCGAACCCGCACGGCATAGTCGCTTCCCCCGATCACCGAACGCTGTACATCAGCGTGGAAGGAACCGACGAACTCGTGGCTGTCGATGCAGCAACCAATCAGGTAAAAGCGCGAACAAAGGTAGGCCGCGCTCCCAACGAAGTTTCGATCACGATTGATGGCCGCCAGGTCTTTGTCCCGCTTCGAGGCGACTCCGCCGTCGATGTCGTGGATACGATATCGATGGAGGTCGTCGATCGAATGAAGGCGCCGGCGTGGCCGCACAACACCTATGTTTCGGCTGACGGGCGGCGGCTTTATCTCGGCACGATGGCGGGCTCGCGGATCACGATCTATGACACGGCTACGCACAAGCAGCTTCGGGAGATCGCGCCGGGTGACTGGGTGCGGCCGATCGCGCTTCGGCGAGATGAGAAGCTGGCTTACGTGGCCTTGTCCAAACTGCACGGGTTTGCGGTCGTTGACCTTGAAGAAGGAAAAACAATTCGCCGAGTCGAGTTGCCGTCGCTCCCCGAGGGAACGGAGATACCGCCGTATGACACGCTCACGCATGGGCTCGCGCTGACGCCCGACGAGCGAGAGCTTTACGTCACGAGCATGGCCGGGAAAGCGGTTTATGCGTTTTCTGTTCCGCCGCTGAGACAGGTCGCGAAGATCAACGTTGGCAAGTTCCCAAACTGGATCACGATCACCCCGGACGGAAAACAAGTTTGGGTGAGCAATCAACTCGACGACACCGTTTCGGCCATCGACACGCGAACGAAAACAGTTATGGCGACGATCAGGGTGGGGCACGAACCAAAGCGATTGCTTGCGGTGGATGTGAAGTTGAACAGCGGACAATAAGTTCAGGCCGGCGTGTTGTTACTCGACTACCTCATAAACGGCTTCCGGAGCCTGTTTTGCGTCAGGCTCTTTGGTTAACCCCCATTTGAAGATCGAGTTCATGAGCGGCAACAGACGATGGCCTGCGATAACTCCGAGAAAGAAGTCTTCGTGTTCCTTCTCCACTCGAGACATCACCAGCAAGTCGGCTTCGAATTCCTTCAGACCCAACACTGCCGCGTGACCCGCCGCATCTTCATACTCCAGCACGTTTCCGCTCTCCAAGCGCCCCGCGAAATACATCGGCAAGAACCAGCCGATCAGGTGACACGCGAGCCCGATGCCGCGGCCAATGATCCACAGCTTCAATTCACGAAGCTTAAGCGGTCGCGCCGACATACTTGCAAGCATCTCGCCCACTCGCTTTCGATGGATCCATTCTTCGCGCTCAATCTTTTGAATCGCGGCGCGCTCGACTGGGCTCGTCACCGAATTCCAGTGCCCTCGATAAGCGAACCCAGCCGCAAGCTCGCCCGAGTAAGCACCCTGGAGAATCCGAATCAATGTCTCGCGCTCGCTTTGGTGATCCATCGTCTGCCTCCAACGAGAGTGTAACCGCGGAATCCGCTCGCGGCGAACCCTACCACTTACGGTTGCTCGCGGTCGAGCAAGGCCGCGATAATGCCGGAACGCAATCGGTTTTGAACGCGTAAATAAGATTCCCGGAGGAAGCTAAGAAAAGAACGCCGTCAAATGTTTAATAGAAGATGAGAGGCGATTGAAATACTGAATTTGTCGAAGGAGCATTCATGAAGAACACGCGACGACTGGCCAGAGTCATAACCGCGGCGGCAATTTGTTGCGCGATGACGTTCGGCTCTCCTGCTTACGGTGGGCACACCGTTTGGCAGGAACCAAAGTACGAAATGGGAACCTTCTATCTGTGCCTGCTGGTCCGGCGATCGGATGCGCCAACAGTAGCCGCGGGTGATCTTCAAAAGACCCAACAGGGTCACCTCAAGTATCTCGAGAGTCTCGCGGCCAACGGTAAGGCCGTGGCGCTCGGGCCGCTTACCGACGGGGGACGCATCGCCGGAGTAGTTGTGATCAACGCAACTTCCGCTGAAGAGGCGCGCACGATCGAGGAGGCTGATCCGATGGTCAAGGCCGGCGTCCTGTCGGTCGAGGTGCTCAAATGGTGGGCGGCGAAGGGAATCATGAAGTCGCCGCCAACGCCGTTCAATCTTGCTGAACTAAAGACCTATTATTTTGGATTGATCAGCCGAGGTCCGAAGTGGACGCCCGAGCGAACGACCGAGACCGACAAGCTCCAGGCGGGCCATATGGCGAACATCAACAATATGGCCAAGGCTGGCAAGCTTGTGATCGCGGGCCCGTTTGACAACGCCGGCAATTACGCCGGGGTCTTCGTTTTCAAGGTCGATACGTTGGCGGAAGCGAAGGCATTGTCCGACGGAGACCCGGCGGTACACGCCGGACGATTAGCCGTGGATGTTCATCCGTGGATGGTGTTGAAAGGCTCGCTGCCGTAGTTTGGAGTGCGGCGACTTGTCGCCGCTTTTGTTAGTCATCCGAAACAGAGCGAGAAAAAGCGGCCACGAGTCGCCGCACTCCATAATCACATCAGATTCATCGGATCGACTTCAACTGAAATCGACCGCGGGTTGTGGCCCGAACTCGTCACTCGATCCATCGCAATGTCCAACGCCTCGCGAGCGCGAGCGCGGCTCTGCGATTTGATCAGCACTTGAAAACGGTATTCTCCCCTGATTCGCGATATCGCCGCCGGCGCGGGCCCGAGCACTCGGATGCCAGCGCCCTTGGCAGCTCCGCGCAACTCGCGCGCAAACTCCGAGGCCGTACCGTTCGCTTTTTCGAAATCCTTGTCGTGTACCAGCACATTGATCAACGCGGAGAACGGCGGGTAATTCATCGTTCGACGGAAAACGATTTCGTGCTTATAAAACTCCTCGTAGTTCTGACTCTTCGCGCATTGAATCGAATAATGTTCGGGATGATATGTTTGAATTATCACGCGGCCCGGCCGGTCGCCCCGCCCCGCGCGGCCCGCTACCTGGGTGAGTAGTTGAAACGTCCGTTCGGCGGCGCGGAAATCCGGGAGCGCCAGCCCGGCATCAACCGAGACAACTCCGACCAAAGTCACGCCGGGAAAGTCGTGACCTTTTGCGATCATCTGGGTGCCGACAAGCAAGTCGATACCGCCGCCCGCGAATTCCATGAGGATTTGCTCGAAGCTTCCTCGCGTGCGAGTCGTATCGCGATCCAGCCGCGCGATGTTCATCTCCGTGTGCATCTCCCTGAGCTTTGCCTCGAGCTGCTCGGTACCGAGCCCGACATAGTGAATGTATTCGCCTTCGCAAGCGTCGCACAGCCGAGGCACCGGGCGAATGTAGCCGCAATAGTGACACTGAAGGCTTTCGTTGTAGCGATGATAGGTAAGCGTTACATCGCAGTTCGGGCAGTGAATCGCTAGCCCGCACGATCGGCATAACAGGAATGAAGAGTAGCCGCGGCGATTTAACAGGATCATCGACTGCTCACCTCGGGCGAATGTCTCGGCAATCGCCGCCGTCAGCTCATCGGACAAGGTTTGAGCCTTGCCGTGGCGCTCGAAGACCTCGCGCATATCGACCGTTTGAACTTCGGCGAGCGCTCGGTCCACATAGCGAGTCTCGAGCCGCAGGTACGTATACTTGCCGGTCTGGGCATTTTGAAAAGACTCGAGCGACGGCGTTGCGGATCCAAGCACGACGACGGCGGCGGCTCGCGAGGCTCGCATGATCGCGGTGTCGCGTCCGTGATACCTCGGCGTTTCGTCCTGTTTGTACGAGCCGTCGTGTTCTTCATCGACGATGACGAGTCCCAGGTTGTCGAGCGGCGCAAAGACCGCAGAGCGAGTGCCGATCACAACGCGCGCGCCGCCTTCTTTGATTCTGCGCCACTCATCCGTGCGCTCACCTTCGGAAAGACTCGAATGAAGTATCGCGACCGCCGCGCCGAAATGCGCTCGCAATCGACGGGAGAAAATCGGAGTCAGCGAGATCTCGGGCACGAGCATCAGCGCGGTCATGCCTTTGCTGAGCGCGTCGCGCATCGCGCGCAGATAAATCTCGGTCTTGCCGCTGGCGGTGACTCCATGCAGGAGAAACGTCGAGTATTCGCCAAGCCGCGCGACAATCTGATTGAGCGCCGATTGCTGTTCCCCGGTGAGGGTGATTGATTCAGCGAATTGTTCATCCAGATGCGCGAGCGGATCGCGGCGGACCTCGCGCGCAAAGACTTCGACGACGCCTCGTTTTTCGAGCGTGCGAACAACTGATGATGAAACGTCGGCCGCATCAAGCAACTCGCTGAAGGGAACTGCGTCCGTTGCGGATTGAAGCACTTCAATAACGCGGCGTTGCTTTTCATTCAGCGGTCTCTGTGTTGCAGGTTCAGCGTTGGCGCGCGAGCGAGTTCGCGGTTTGCGATCAGCGTCAACGTTCCCCGCCCCCGGACTGGCCCCCATCCCCCGACCATCCCCCATCCCCTGACTCAGCCTGACGACGTTGTGAAGCTTTGGCTTCATCCGCGTTTCGGCGATGCGTTGTGAAACGCGAATGAGTCCCTCGCGAGAGAGCTGGCGTATGAGTGCGCCCGCGCGCAGCTTCGAGAGCTGGCGCTCGAACTGCCGCGACGACATTTGGCCTGAGTTTGAGAGGAGAAGCTCGAGGGCCTGGTGTTTTGACGATGAAGCGCGGCCTGTTGCGAGCGCGGCCCTTCCCGATGGGGTGAGTTCGAGCATCTGTTCGCTAATCGAAATCGCGCCGGCCGGCAAGGCTGCCCTGAGGCACTCGCCCCAAGGCGCGAAATAATAATCGGCGACCCATTTCGTCAGCTCGAGGATCTCAGGTGTAATGACTGGCGATTCGTCGAGCAGCTCTTCGACTTCTTTGATTTGAGTTTCATCGACTTCGTCGCCCAGCTTGTCGTTGAGAGCGACAATAAACGCGGTGAGATATTTCTTCCCGAACGGAACTTGCACGCGAGAACCGACCTGAGCGCGCATAGCCATATCGCGAGGCAATCGATAGGTGAACGTTTGCCTGATGTAGATTGGAACTGCGACCTCAGCGAACATCTGGCAGAATTCTACAGGCAGTATCCGTTTGTATGAAACTAAAACACCCTCGCGTGTTCGCGCTACCGCACACCAAAGTGAGTGCCGGGGAGGGGAGTCATAAAGCATTCTTATAGCGGACCCAGATGGGCAATTGCGCGAATCGATAGTCCATCCTTTGCCGTCGAGCTATGCCCGGAGCTCACAAGTGCGATATAGATGATCTGGTGAATACGAGGAAGTCAAGCCGACGGAAACCGCGTCAATTGTGTTTGAATCGAAGTTCGAAGGTAGCAATCTCACCGGCTTTGAGCTGTCCGCCGTTGCCATTATCAGGGACTGCAACCACCGAACCGTTGGCATCCTTGTCCTTCCCCGAGGCCAGAATTATGTCGCGCGAGCGCATCTTGCTCCATTCGCCTTGAGGAACGATGGGAGTAACCTTTTTCACGATCCCGGCTTGCAGCTCGGCGGCGGCCGTTGTCGCGGACTTCGCGAGGCACCCCCCGGGCTTTTCAAGCGCCGCGTCGAGATATTGAATTCGATCGCGCGACATTATCACTTGCAGAACTTCTGTCCCCTTCTCTTCGTCGAATTGCAGCGCGTCCTTGCCGGGCGGTATTTGGTACTGTTCTCCCGAGGTCACCGCGTTATCCGAGACACCGACATACGGAAACATTAGGCATCTCTTTCCGCTGGGCTGGATGTTGACGACGTATATGAATCCGTCGAAGTTGCTCTCAAGCTGAATCTTGATTTGATCGCCGGCCCTGAATTGGTGGCTCGGGTCAACGGGAACCAGCGTATTGTCGTCAAGTTTCAACACTAGGACGCTAATCGCATCGGATCGCTTGTTCAAGAAAAGCCCACGGGCGCGTGTGTTCTCGTCAATCCTTCGAAGTGGTCTGGGCTTAACCGATGGGGCTGCGGTCTTCTTGCGCGGTTCAATTCGCGCGGCTGCCCGCGGCAATGCATCGGGCCCAACCTGCGCGATCGCGGAATAGCAACTCGCCGTGAACGCGAACAGGCCGGATACGATCAGGGCGTTTCGTTTTGCTTTAGCATTGCGAAGGATAAACAAGTACTGTTGCTCACATTGCTTTCTCATTGCCAGCCCTCCCGAGACTTTCGCTTCCACAGTGAATCTACTTTTCATCGAGACTCCACATTCTGACTGTTTTATCATCGCTTCCCGATGCCAGGGCGCGGTTGTCCGAGCGGAAAGCCAGGCAGTCGACCGACTGGGTGTGCCCGGTAAACGCCCCGATCAAATTGCCATCGCTGATGCGCCATAGTTTTATCGTTCCGTGTTCAAGTCCCGCCGCCACGGTCAGTCCGTCGGCGCTAAAAGTGACGCTCACGACGCTCTCGTCAAACTTGCCCAAAGATCTTTCCATTCGGCCATCGGACACGCGCCATACTTGAACGGCCCCGTCTTCGCTGCCCAGCGCCAGCAACCGCCCGTCGCGGGTGAAGGCCCCGCAATAAACCATCGGCACATTGCCATCAAGCAGTCTTATCAACGTGTCATCAACCAGAGACCACAACTTGAAGGAACCGTCCTCGCGATAGTATCCGGCAAGCCGCAAATCGGGGCTGATGGTGACGATGGAGTAGCCGGCCTCGGGCCGGTTCACTGTCTTGACTAACGCGCCATCGCTTACGCGCCAGAGCTTGATGGTCTTATCAGCGCTCGCCGAATATAGCATCTGGCCATCCGGGCTGAAGCCCACCGCGAAGACGTAGAACGAATGCCCGCGCCAGGAGTTGATCAACTGACCATCCTTTGCTCGCCAAAGCCGAATCGAGCCGTCTTCGCTGCCGGACGCAACGGTTTCTCCGTCCCGGCTCATCGCAACGCTTCGGCCTCGTTGTGTGTGACCGATCAACTCTCTCGCACTGTCGGGTCGCCACAAGCGAACAACAGGCTCATCGCCTGCCGACGCAAGAGCCCGCCCGTCATCGCTGAGCGACACCTTGAAGATCTTGGTCGGCGTCGTCCAAACGCCAAATTTCAATTCGACATTCTCTTCGGCGGCGCGCGGCACCGGTGGTCCATTTGGCTTTCTCAACATTTTCACTGACCCCCAGGCGCCCAGAACAACCAGCAGCAGGAAGGCGGCGGCTACGGCAAGCTTCTTCTTTGTTCTGCGCTGATCACCAGCATGTTTCTCAAACGTCAGCTCTCCAATCCGCGGATCGAGTTGTTCGGGCTGCGCTCCGCCGGCGGACTCCACGGTGCGGACAATCTCTGCTGGCTCAGGTTGACTCGCAACCGGGACGACTCGCGTGGACCGTGGCTCGTGCTCGGCCAGTTGGGTTGAAACTTCACCCGCCTCCCCGCGTTCTTCGTTGTGCTGTGTTTCCGCAACAAGAGTTTGACTTGCCTCTCGATTTTGCCATTCAACCACAGTCGAGCGCTTTGCTGTGCGTAGCATCTTCGCCATCTCAGCGGCCGATGCAGGTCGATTCTTGCGGTGCTGCTCCATCGCTCTTGTAAGCAATGCGGAAACACCCTGTGGCACCCGGGAGTTCAACTCATTGGCAGGTCGCAATGGGTCGGGCTCATTGCCAAGGTGCGCATCGGCGCGCGTCGCCGCGTCAACCGGCGCAACGCCGGTAATCAAGTGATAGAGCGTTGCGGCGAGCGCGTAGAGATCGCTGCGCGGATCGGTGCCAAGCCCCTTGATCTGCTCAATCGGCGCGTACGTTGGGGTGTACCCATAGATGCTCCCGGTCGTGGTCGCTCTGCTCATCTGAAGCGGCTTGCCTTTCGCCAGCCCAAAATCCAGGAGGATGATTTGGTCGCGTTCCGCGAGTTTGAGGTTTTGCGGTTTGACGTCCCGGTGGATGATCGGCTCGGGCCTTGTGTGAAGATACTCGAGCGCGTCAAGCAGTTGTTCCGCCCATTTTACGACCTGGTCAACGCTGAACGGCTTAGCCTCGTCAATCGGCTCGATTTCTTTTTTCCGCCTTTCGAGACTACTTCCCAGGTCTTCGCCGGGTATGTATTCCATTACAAGATACTGGCCGGTGATATCGAGGAAGTGATCGATGACCCTGGGGAGCGCAGAGTGCCGCAGCCCCGCAAGCAATCGAGCTTCTCGTTTGAAGGCCTCGATCAACCGAGCGTCTGTGAAGAAGTTTTGCTTAACGGCGACGGTGATTCCGAGGTTGTCGTCCTTCGCAAGAAACACCGTACCCATCCCACCCTTGCCGATCTGCTTCAAGATGCGGTAGCGCCCAAGCAATAATGTGTCGAGCTCGAGCATTGGGAGAACCTCCGACGAACAACGTCACCGAGTTGGGCGAGATAGTATCGGAGAACACAATCGAACACAAGGCTCGCGCTTGCTAACCTATCTTGTCGTCCGCTATCGCTTTTGCGATAGTCTACGGTTATGTATCCAAGCATTAATCCGGCCGAACCTCTCGACGAAATTGTCAGGCCAACGACCTTCATCGACGCGCCGAGGTTGGCGAAGCTTCTCGGCATCGATCTGACTATCGCCACCGAAACCTTTCAGCACACCGGGAGTTTCAAGTTCAGAGCCGCTTACAACGTCGCTTCAAAGGTCGCTGAGCAAAAACTAATCGCCGCGTCGTCGGGCAACTTCGGCCAGGCGATGGCTTATGCGTGCGCGCTTCTCGGCAAGACGTGCACCATCGTGATGCCGTCAACATCGGCCCAGGTGAAGATCGATGCGGTGCGCGAGTACGGCGGCGTGGTCGATTTGATCGATGTGCGAGAGACGAGTCGCGCCGGCCGGGTTGCCGAGCTTACCGCTGCGAATCCCGACGCTTACGTCGCGAGCGCGTACGATGATCCGCTTGTGATCGAGGGCAATGCGAGCCTTGGCGCCGAGCTTGCGACGCGCGACTTCGATTTCGTTGTGGCGCCGGTCGGAGGCGGCGGACTCACCTCGGGAATTATCACCGGACTACGCACGGCCGGCAGCTCCGTGAAAGTCGTAGGCGCTGAGCCGCTTGTGGCCAATGATGCCGCGCGCTCGCTTCGCGAAGGCCGGATCATAGTAAACGAAACAGAGCCTCAGACGATTGCCGACGGCGCGCGCACTGTCAGTGTAGGACATTACAATTGGCCGGTGTTAAGAGACGGGCTGGCGGGTATCGTCGAAGTGCCGGAAGAGAATATCAAGGAAGGTGTCAGGTTGTTGTTTGGACTCGCCAATCTGAAATCGGAGCCGACGGGCGCGCTTCCAATCGGAGCGCTGTTAACCGACCCCGAGCGTTTTCACGGCCGGCGGGTGTGCTCGGTGATCAGCGGCGGCAATGTTGATGCTGAAGTGTACCGCTCGATCCTTGCCTCTTGAATCATCGGGGCGCCAGCCGTTCGCACTGGTCTCGATCCCGCCGTGCCTGTGCGCGCCTTACGCGACGATCGTGACCTTTCAGGTATTTTGATCCTCGAATGGCGTCCTTGTATTTTTCTTTGCACAGTTTCATCGCCGCCCGGTGCGCGCGGGTCTGCTTTGCAAAGGACGCAGGATCGGCGACGGCTAGAACAAGCGCGATCGCCAGTGCGGCGTAGATCAGACTTCGTTTCATACGGGGTCCTCTCTGAGTCTGAACAACAAAGACCCGGCGACTGTAACACAGCCGCCGAGCCTTGAGTAGTAAAGAAAAGGGATTCGCGATTCGTTATTTCTTGGGCGCAGCCGCGATGCAATCCTTCTTAGCCTTCGCGGCTGCTGCTAATGCATCTCTCTTGGCCTTACTCGCCGCTTTCATCGCCTCGGCGCGATCTTTGCCCTTCTTGCCCTTGGCATCCTTGACCGCGGCAGCGTAATCAGCATTCGCCTTCTTGACCGCGGCCGCGTAATCGTCGTTGCACTTCTTGAGCGCTTCCGCGCGCGGCGACATAGTCTTCATCGTCTTCGCCGGTTTGGCCTTGGCCTTGTTCGCGTTTTGCGTTGCTAAAGCAGCCGGCGCCAGTGCAAGAGCCAAGCTGATCACTGTGGTCGTAAGCAATCGTCTCATCATATCCTCCTGGTCTGTCTTTTTTGGTTTGTGGTTCGTGGAAAACGTCCGGTGAAAACGGGAGCAATAAACACGCCAAAGCCGCATCGAGCTTCCGATGCGGCCTGGGCGAAACTAATTGTTGCAGATAGAGAACGGAGAATCGCGTAGGTTTGTTGGGCGGACTTTCTGAAGTGTGGCGGGCTTGTTTGACGAAGCAAATCAGCCACACGATGAATCGCGGTTAAGCTGGGCCTAAGTGCATCGGCCCGATTCACCGCTTCAGAAGATTCTCCGTTTCTCCGTCCGGTTCTTGTACAACCACACACCCGTGGCAGCAGCCGCGCCGATTGCAGCTCCCATCACGGCGCCCTTCTTGCCCTTGGTTACGCCGCCGACTAACGCGCCCGCGCCGGCACCCGTGCCAATCACGGTCGCGGCGCCGCCCGGTCCCGGCATCCAGCGATGTTTGTACTCATAATTCACGAAACCCGGACCATCGAAAAAGGTGATGCGCCCTTGTCCTACTCGATAGCCGTTTTTGTCACGTCTTATAAAGTTCCCGTACTCGTCCCGGCTTTGCGCAAGCGCCGCTGCAGGCAACGCCAGCACAAACAGTGAAAGCACGAGCAAGAGACTAGCTAGCTTCCTTCGCATTATTTTTCCTCCGGAGATTGTTGAGCGGTTCGTTTATCGAGCCGCCGCGGTGCGGCCCGGCGTTGGGAGGATGCGCGGGGAAAGGGCGGCGTTGCCCGATAGAAAGTCAAAACGCGAACTTTCTTCCGGGCTCGGCCTTTTTGATATTGATGAGTGAAGGAATGAGCTTACTCTGGCGGCTTCGCGCTCACTGGTTTGGCCTTCTCGGCTCGTGAACCATCCTCGTCGTCTTCGCCGGCCTCGGCGCGAGCATGTGAATCCTTCGTATGATTCTCGCCGCCCAACGACATCCCCATGATCTGAGGATTGTTCATGAACTCGACCAGCTTGTCGGGACTGAATTTCGTTTGAAGCACAACCGCGTCGCGCTGTGACAGAGTCACCACCAGCAGCTTCACGTCTTCCTTTTCGCGCGAGACATACACGTAGGACCATTGCTTCTCGCGAGGTGAGGCGTACTGCACAAGCGGCGTCCATCGCGGGTCGATCTTGCTCCGAATAAAAGAGTGGAACTCGCCGTTCTGCGGAGTCGGCCCTTCCGCATAATCCAGATCTCTCAAGAGCGTCATCTTGAAATTCTTGACGCCGGCAGGCTTGATGACCTTCACCGCGAATCTGGCAATCATCATCGCGCCAAAGAAGCCCTGCTGTTTCGCGTGATAATTCGATTTGATGTGCTTGATGACCGAGCTGTAGCTTTCATCGCCGGCCAGCGCAACCACCGGCGCAAGCGTTACAAGCATCAGCGTAATCGAGAAGCGCGTGAGGAATCCTTTTTTGTTCGTCATCGCTGGTTACTCCCTCGGCTTGTCCGGTCGAATAAGCTCGGGCGGTTTCTTCTCGGCGCGCTTCGCAGTTTCAGCGGACTGCTGGTCCGGCTTTTTGTCCGGGTCGGAAGTCTTGTCTTTCTTCTTGTCGGTGACAGTCACACCGGGGATCTGTTCGAGCCCAAAGTGCGGGATGCCAAACTTGCCTTCGAGTTCCGACAGCTTTGCCAGATCGATCGGGCCGACGACGTTTACCACCGTGAATGCTTTGGCCTCGGCGGCCAGCACGGCGAGGCCCTTGATCACGCTGCCTTCGCTCATGATCGAGACATCGTAGTTGCCTTCGCGTTTGCTGCGGACATTGGCGATTTTGGACCAGGCGGGCGAGCTCAACTGCGAACGGATCGACTCGACGTCGGCCATCGTGTACTCGCCTTCTTTCTCGAACTCGAATCGCTTAACGAACACGCCCTTCAAGCCGAGGATCAACTCTTTGATCTTTCCTTCGTCAGGCGAGCGCTTCTCATTCAAAAATGACGCGGCGAGCTGCAAGAGCTGTTCGCTGACGGTCACATCGATCACCTTGTCGGCGCGTTCGGCGAACTTGTCCAGGTGACTCATATCGATCTTTGCCGGATCCTGCGCGTAAGCGGTCGCCGCGGTAATCACCGAGAGCAATGACCAGATCATCAGCGCTCTCGATGTCCTGGTTATAAGCAATTTCATAAGTCCTCCGTTGGTACTTCCAAAATTAATCAAGCTAAGGTTTGGGGCCGTCGTCGTGAACAGCCTTCTGCGCGTCATTGAGCGCAGAGCTCGCAATTGACAACGCGAGCATCAGTTTATCTTTGGCGGCTTCGGCTTCGGATTTCATCTCGGGAGCCTTCTCGACACGTGCCGCCGCAAGCTGATGCCTCTTCAAAGACAATGTGCGCTTCTTTGGAATTACGAGCGCGTTGGGATGCGTAATGACTCTGTCGTTATCACGTGGGTTGACCGCCGCCTTCTTCTCTTCTGGTATCGGCGCGGCTTGGGAGAGCTTGCCGGTGTCATCCACAACCTTATTCGCGAGTCTCGAATACTCGGCCGCACCGATCGCGATCAACAACGCAGCCGTAACGCCGATCGCCACCCATCGCATCTTCGGCGGTGCAAGCATCGCCGCCAACCGCTGCCACATGCCCGGCCGCGGCTCGGGTTGCCGCGCGACTCTTTCCAGCACTCGCGCCGTGAAATCAGCCGGCGGTTGCCGGCGTTTGAACGCGTTTCTCAACTCATCATCAAGGCGGCTCATAGCGTTACCTCCCCCAACGTGCGGCTCAGTTTATCTCTCAATATCGACAGCGATCGCCGCAAGTGACTCTTCACCGTGTTGAGTGGCATATCCAAGACTCGAGCAATCTCGGTTGGCTCGAGGTCTTCCTGATAGCGAAGTATCACCACCATTCGCGCGTTCTCAGGAAGGGTGTCCACCACTCGACGCAGCATCTCGGAAAGAAAAAGGTCGTTCTCGGATGCGCTGGCCGCGGGCTCCGCGACATCTTCGAGACTCACCGTCGGGCGAAGCTTTTGCCGGCGCGATTGATCGATGCAGCGATGGCTCGTGACCTTGCGCAGCCAGAACGTCAGATGCTCGGGCGATTTTATCGAGTGCATGTTCTGATGCAGACTCAAGAAAACCTCCTGCGCCAGTTCCTCCGCAAGCGACCGATCACGCAGGAAGTGGCACGCCATGCTGAAGACCATTCCCTGATGCTGGGTGACGATCTGCTCGAACGCCAGTTGATCGCCGAGCGCCGACCGCTCAATCCGATCATCGAGCCGCGCTCCCGTCGCGTTATCCAATGCGATTGTTCCTTCCCACCCCACCATGCATTAGTACGCAGGCTTTTTCCGAGCGAACGCAGTTATTTCGGGTGAATCAGAGTCGCCTCGGATACTACCCCGCGCGTTCATAAACCGAGATATGCTTTTCGCTGCTTCTGCTGAACTCGCCTCTATTCCAGTTGCTCCACCGATGACGCAGCCGCAGGCCGGCAAGTTGAGCCATCAGGTCCAGCTCCGAGGGCCAGCAATATCGGATCTCGACCGGATACAGCCCCACTCGATCGTTGACGAACACGATGAATTGGCTCTTGACCCGCTGCCCGACGGGATCGTGCTGTGAAGCTTGCAAGCTGACGCGTTCGGTTGTGACTTCGCGAGTTCGAAGCTCCTGGCCGCCGCGGAAGCGGCTCATATCGGGAACAAACACCTCGATCACGAATGTCCCGCCCGGCCCGAGACGCGACGCAACATTCTGAAAACATCGCACCTGCTCTTCCTGCGTCACCAATCCGAAGAACGTGTTGAACACGACGAAAATTAACCGAAACTCTCCCGCAACGGGAACGTCGGCGAAGTTCCCCATCGTGACGTTGATCGATTCCGCACCCGGCCTTCGGCGCAGCCTCGCGACCATTGCCTCTGAGGCGTCGATGCCGTGGACTTCGATTCCTCGAGCTACGAGTGGAAGCGCAACTCGCCCTGTGCCGATCCCAAGTTCGAGAGCGCGCCCGTCTTCGGCAAGCTCGGCGAGCCTGTCGATTGCGGCCTCGTCAACGTCGCCGAACCACTCGTCGTAAACGTCAGCCAAATGATCACCATAGGTCGAAGCGATGTATTCGTTCATAAGATGTCACAGGTGATTCCTTCAGAGAACACTCACTGACAAAAGATTGTGTGAAAAAGCTGGGGTTCGTAGTCCGGCCTTCAGGCGGAAGTTGGTAAGCTAGCGTAAATGAAATCTACAAACTTCCGCCTGAAGGAAGGCCGGACTACGAACTTTCACACAATTCCTTCAGCGACGTGGGCAACTGAAGATTTCCAGCCCCCTCCCGTTCACCTCGTTGAATCGAGGTCTTAATAAGAACTTCCTCCGGCAACGGCATCGTATCATCAAGCGGAGGCAAAATGAGAGACCCAGGTATCGCGGCGGTTCTGAGCTTTTTCATCCCGGGCATCGGGCAGATCTACAACGGCAAAATACTTCGAGGGATCTTCTGGCTGATCGTCACTCCGGGAATCTGGATTGGCACCGGGGGACTATTTGGTTGGGTGTGTCACGTCATTTCTGCCTGGACGGCATATCGGTACGCGCGGCGGCATCCGATTGGTTAGTGCTTCTTAGAGCCTTTGTGTCTTGGTGGCGTTATCCTGCCGAACTCTTGATCTCGCCCCGCTTTGCCATTTGACCAATCAAATCCGCGGCTCTATAAGCAAGCGCCTGAATCGTACATGTAGGCTGGCCGCGGCCCGAAGTCACAAGGCTGCTCCCGTCGCACACAAACAGATTCGGTACATCGTGAGCTTGATGGTACTTGTTCACTACTGATCGCTTCGGATCGTTTCCCATTCGACACGTTCCCAATAGATGCACTCCGAACTGCTGCTCTTCAATCGGCAACGCCCACTTCTTCGTCGCACCGGCCGCATCCAGTAATTCCATGCCGCGATCCTGAAAGAACTTCGCGATCTTCAAGTCATCGGGATGGTCTTTGTAAGTCACCCGCATCGCCGGCAAACCCCATGCGTCTTTCGCATCCGGGTCGAGCGATATGCTGTTGCGCTCCATCGGCAACGACGTCGCGTGCCCAAATGTGAACATCGATCGCGTGTAATATTGCCTGAGCGCTTTTTTGTACTCGCTTCCCCAACGCGGAACATCGCGAGGCAGCGCGCCCAGCGCATAGTTGATCGGATAAACATCGAATCGCGTATCGATCCCGCCTCCGCCATAGAACCCGCGCTTTGGATCCGTATCGTAGAAGTCGTGGATGATGCGGGTCACTGCCACGCTCTTGAATTCGTTGAGCTCGTGCTCGAAGGTCCCTTGTGCCAGGCCCGCCGAGTTGAACATCAGGTACTTGCCCACCACGCCGCTCGAATTGGCGAGCCCGTTTGGAAACAGCTTCGACTTCGATATCAACAGCAGACGCGCGCTCTCGCTGCCGTTCGCGCACAACACAACGGCTTTTGCGCGCTGGAAGATTTCAGTCTTCTTCTCGTCGAAATAGATCACCCCGGTCACGCGGCCCGCGGTGTCGGTTTCAATCTTGCGGACGTAGCTGTTCGGACGGATCTCGCATCGTCCGGTTTTCTCGGCTTCCGGAATAACCGTCGCAAGCGTGCTCGATTTGGCTTTCATCTCGCAGCCGAAGCCTTCGCAGAAGCCGCAATGCGAACACGCGCTGCGCCCGCGATAATTCTCGGAGATGATCGCCATCGGCGACGGTTGCGGATGCCAGCCGAGCTTTCGAGCCGCGCGATCCAGCAGCGCGCCCGCGGATTTCACCGGCAACGGCGGAAGCGGATACGCCTTCGAGCGCGGCGGCGAAAACGGCCCGGGCACTCCTGAAATGCCGAGGTCCCACTCGGCCTTCGTGTAATAAGGTTCGAGGTCGGCATAGGTGATAGGCCAGTCGTCAAAGCCCGTACCGGCAATCGGCCCAAGCTTGCTGCGCTCGATGAAATCGATTTCGTGGAATCGCCAGTAGTTCGCGGTGAAATGCGTCGTGCCGCCTCCCACCATTCTCCCGTAAAGAACTGCCGGCTGAACCTTGGCTTTGTCTTTCGGGGTCTTGCGAAAACTGTTTGGTTGTTTCTTCCAATCGTTGATCAGCGCTCCCTGCCATAGATTTTTTATCTCGTCGTGATCGAAATCTTTTTCCTTCAGGTACGGGCCCTGCTCGAGCACTACGACTTGAAAACCGGCGGTGGATAATTCCTTTGCCATCACTCCGCCCGCGGCGCCCGCTCCGATAACGATGAAGTCCACCGGTGTCTGAGTTTCAAATTTTGGAGTTTGTTCATTCATGAAATTGTCACGCCCCACGTTCCCGTGCTGCCGCGTCTCCCACTCTCCGCGTCTCCCGCTCGCTGCGTCCCCGCGTCTCCCCTTCGCCGCGTCGCTATTTCGCCTCCGTGTATTCGCGATCGTAGTATCCAAACGGCGGCTTGAAATAGAAATCGTCCTTGAAGCCAATGTGCTTCCAGCCGATCTTGTCGTAGTTTCCTCCGTACGATGGATCGGCGAAGAAACCCATGATCGTATGCACGCGAACCAGCTCGAAAAACTCATTCTTCTCAAAAGCCTTCAGCACTTTGATTTGCTGTTCGGCATTCAAGTCGGAGAACTTCGCGGAGTTCTTGAACATCTTCTTCTGCTTCGACTGAAGGTCCTTCAATCCTTTGACGTACAGAGGCTGTTTGTCCTTATCAAAAGTCGTAAGCGCGCGGTCGATGAAATAAATCACACGAGCTTCGCGAGCGCCCGGCGTGTCATCCGTTGGAATGATCTGTGCCGCCATCGCTTCGATTTCCGCCGCTTGTTCCGGAGTCAGATACTCGAACTTTGTCGGAGCGGACGCTTCGGCGGCGTGATGCGCGTGTTCCTGGGCGGCTACGATCTCGGGCAAGCGCAAGGCAAGCCAGGCCGAGCTTACGCCGGTGAGCGTTGTGATCAGAAACATTCTGCGCGAAACATCGTCGGCATTCATAAACGACCTCCGTGGGAAAGCTCATAACGGCGAGGTGAGTGACCCCGTCACCGTCACGTGACGCTATCCATTCTGGCGCGGGATGTCAATAACGGTCGATGCGCGCTAGTCCGGTCACAGCTTGGTCCCCAGCGCACCCCTGCGTCCCCTGCGGTTTTTTCTCGGCCAGCTTCGCAAGCGCAACCGCGGAGGGCGCAGAGGATGCTGAGGACGCGTTGTTTTGGTGAGCGTGAAACTTGATGCTATATTGCTGTCCAGTTCCGCTGACCTAAGCATGCTGGGACGGAACAAACAAGCCGCGCAATCTGGAGACTGAATATTGCTTCTTCAAGACGAACCGTCCGCTCTTTCATTCGGCGACACTTTGCTCGAGCGAATCGTCAAATACCTGAATTATCCCTTCGTAAATCAAAAAGAGTTTCGCGTCTCGATTCTCAGCCTTCTGCTGCTCATCCTGATAATCCTCATAGCGACTCTGATCTCGCGCTACACTCGCCGCTTCCTGCAGAAGCGCGTGCTTCCGAAATTCCATATCGAAATCGGGCTTCAATATACGCTGCTGCGGCTGGTGCATTACCTGATCGTCGCGCTTGGGGTCCTGTACGCGATGAAGATCGGCTTCAGCATCGATCTCACAAGCATCGCGGTTATCGTCGGTTTCCTGTCGGTTGGAATTGGATTCGGGCTTCAATACGTTGCGGCCGACATCGCGTCTGGTTTCATCCTGCTGTTCGAACGCCCGATTCGAATCGGAGATTGGGTCAGGCTCAGCGATGACATGGAAGGCCGAGTTGAAACGATCAGCCTGCGCTCGACCGTCATCATCACGAATGAGAACCTTGCGGTGATCGTGCCCAATTCGAAACTTGTTCAGAACAAGTTTGTGAATTATTCATACGGCGCCCCGGTCGTGCGGCTGAACATACCGATCGGCGTAGCTTATGGAAGCGATCTCGAAAAGGTTTCGACTGCGCTGCTCGAGGCCGCGCACTCAGTTGAAAGAGTATTGAAAACCCCCGAGCCAAGAGTCCACTTCTCGGGATTCGGCGATTCATCCATCGATCTGCAAATTCGAGTGTGGATCGATAAGCCCAGCGATCACACCGTAATCACCAGCGATGTGAACTTCGCTATCGAAGCCGCATTTCGAAAATACAACATCGAAATCCCGTTCCCTCAACGCGACCTGCACGTCCGCACGGGCTCGCTTCAAATCGCCCACGACGATTCAGGCATCACCAAAGTTGAAGCGAATCCGGGGCAACCTTAATCCGGTTGGAGCCGCATTTTTGGCGCTTTGCTTGACGTGCAAGTGACCGGCTTCTAAACTGGAATTCAACACAACGAAGACGCACCGCAATTAACGACTAATCTTTTTTGCGTGTTCAAAGCGCTTCCCCACGGCTGCGAACCGCTGATAGAGAATGATGGGACATAATCTTTTCAACACACTTCAAAGCTTCAAAACCGAGAGCGGTTCGGGCGGCAGCTTCTACTCCCTGCCCGAACTTGAACGGCAGGGCATTGGGCCAGTCTCGAAGCTTCCGATCAGCATTCGCATTGTGCTCGAATCGGTCCTTCGAAATTACGACGGCAAACGAATCACCGAAGACAACGTGCGCAGGCTTGCGAACTGGAAGCCAAACGAGTTGCGCACCGAAGAGATTCCATTCGTCGTCGCGCGCATTCTGCTTCAGGATTTCACCGGAGTCCCGCTGCTCGTCGATCTGGCCGCGATGCGCTCGGCCGCTGCTCGTATGGGGAAGAGCCCAAAGATCATCGAGCCGCTTGTCCCCGTCGATCTGGTCATCGACCACTCGGTTCAGGTTGATTTCTCAAGCTCCTCGGACGCGTTGCGGCTCAACATGGAAATGGAGTTCAAACGCAATCGCGCCCGCTATCAATTCTTGAAGTGGGGCATGCAGGCATTCGACAGTTTCAAAGTCATTCCTCCGGGAATCGGCATCTGTCATCAGGTCAATCTCGAATACCTGGCGAAAGGCGTCCAGGAAAAAGACGGTGTCTTCTATCCCGATACTCTCGTTGGTACTGATTCTCACACGACGATGGTCAACGGGTTGGGCATCGTCGGATGGGGAGTCGGCGGCATCGAAGCCGAAGCCGGAATGCTTGGGCAGCCCGTCTACTTCCTGACGCCCGACGTGGTCGGCGTTCACCTGACCGGCAAGCTCAAAGAAGGCGTGACGGCGACCGATCTCGTGCTGACCATCACCGAGATGCTGCGGCGCGCAAAAGTCGTCGGCAAGTTTGTCGAGTATCACGGCGAAGGTGCGGCCTCCCTTTCGGTAACCGACCGCGCGACTATTGCCAATATGTCTCCCGAGTACGGCGCGACAATCGGGTTCTTTCCTATCGATGAACAGACCTGCGCTTACTACAAGGCGACCGGCCGCTCTGATGACCGGGTAGATTTGATTCGAAGCTACTTCACCGCGCAGGGAATGTTTGGAATGCCGGGCGAGGGCCAGTGCGATTACAGCACCTTGCTTGAACTCGATCTCTCGTCGGTTGTGCCGAGCGTGTCAGGTCCCAAGCGCCCGCAGGATCGCATTGCGCTTCCCGAGCTCAAGAACAAATTCATCGAGCTTCTTCAAAAACCGCTCGGCGAAAACGGTTACAACAAATCGCAGGGTGAAATCGGACAGCGCTTTCCTGCGACAATTGGGTTAAGGCACAACGACACCCACACTGGAGGCGGGGAACAGCGGACTGAGACGGCCCCGGTTGCCGTGCACAACGCCACAAGCGCGATGAACACGAGTGTGGCCAGCGAAACCGAGATGATGAACAACCGGCCGACGCCCGACCGTGTTGAAGAGAGCGGGCCCGCTTTATTCCACGGCAAGATCGATCTCGGTCACGGCGATGTGTTGATCGCCGCAATCACGTCATGCACGAATACCTCGAATCCGAGCGTGATGATTGCCGCCGGACTGGTTGCCAAAAAAGCGAGTGAGAGAGGAATGACGCTGCGCCCGGCTGTGAAGGCGTCGCTTGCGCCAGGTTCGCGCGTGGTCACCGATTATCTCGAGAAGACCGGGCTTCAGTATTATCTCGATCAACTTGGTTTCAATCTGGTGGGCTATGGGTGCACGACCTGCATCGGCAACTCCGGTCCGCTTGATCCCGGCATCGAAGAGGCTATCACCAAGCAGGATCTGGTTGGCGCAAGCGTGCTCAGCGGCAATCGCAACTTCGAAGCTCGGGTGCATCAGAGCGTTAAAGCAAATTTCCTGATGAGCCCGCCGCTCGTCGTCGCGTTCGCTTTAGCCGGCCGCGTCGATATCAATCTGGATGCTGAACCTCTCGGCAAAGCCAGCGACAATAGCGATGTTTATCTCCGGGACATCTGGCCGACCTCCGGCGAGGTGGAGCGATACCTTGAAGCGGCATTCGACGCGGAAACTTTTCGAAGGCGCTACAGCAACTTTGTCGAAGCGAACCCGCTATGGAATGAGATTCCCTCGATTGCAAGCGAAGTCTACGAGTGGGATTCCGAATCGACTTATATCCAGGACCCGCCTTACTTCGAAGGCTTCTCGATGGAACACGGCAGTGCGGCTGAAATCAAAAACGCGCGAGCGCTTGCGATCTTTGGCGATTCGGTGACTACGGATCACATAAGCCCCGCGGGCGCAATCAAGCCCAGCTCACCGGCTGGGCTCTATCTTCAATCGCAGGGAGTTGGGATCGCGGATTTCAACAGCTACGGCGCGCGCCGGGGAAACGATCGAGTTATGACTCGCGGAACCTTCGCGAACGTGCGAATCAAAAACCTGATGGTGCCGGGCGTCGAAGGCGGAGTGACGATTCATCAACCCGGCGGCGAGCGGATGAGCATCTACGACGCGGCGATGAAATATCAGGCTGACGGCATTCCGCTGATCGTTCTCGCGGGCCAGGAATACGGAACCGGCAGTTCGCGCGACTGGGCGGCAAAGGGAACAAAGCTGCTCGGTGTGAGCGCGGTGATCGCTCAGAGTTTCGAGCGAATACATCGATCGAACCTTGTTGGGATGGGAGTGTTGCCGTGTCAATTTCACGACGGCACGAACGCGCAATCGTTGAAGCTCGATGGAACCGAAGAATTCGATCTCGCTGGATTCGAAAGAGGGATCGAGCCTCGCCAGGAATTGACGTTGACGATTCATCGCGCGACCGGCGACGAGCAAGTTCCGGTGACGCTGCGCATCGACACGCCGATTGAAGTTGAGTATTACCTGCACGGCGGGATACTGCCTTATGTGCTGAGGCAATTGATTGCGAGGAGTTGAGAACTGCCAGTCACCCTGAGAAGTGGACCGAACACGCGGGCTACTTTCCCAATAGACTTATTGACTCTATGGCGCCAGGCCAATGCGGCGCAGCAGATCTGCGAGCCTCGGATCCGAGCGCAACGGGTCAAGGAGTGGATCCACTTTGACAAAGACAAGGGCATTGGCATGTTCTTCAAAGGCCTTGTTCAGGTACGCAAATACCTGATCGTTTTCTCCGAGACCCGCATAGATTTGCGCTATGGCATACGACGACACGTACCTTTGCTTTGAGCGCTGCTGCAACTCTTCGAGTAGCTTTTTGGCCTCATCTTTTTTGCCTGACATTGCATACAGATAACCGAGCGGGCCTACGGTTCGGGGCATAGCTCCGGAGAAAGTATTTGCTTTGATTAGCTCCTCGATAGCCAACTCTTTCAGTCCCTTTTCCCAGTAACAATGGCCAAGTACAAAGTCCGTTTCTCCGACAATCCGCGAAGGATACCTGTTGCATTGTTCTATCGCCTCGTCGTAACGACCGGCACAGGCGAGAACTCGCGCTACATTCGAAGAAGTGAATAGGCCCGACAACTCCTCCGCCCGAGTCATTTCAGCAATAGCTTCATCGTGCCGCTCCATAGCCGATAGATAATCGCCGTACCAGTGGTGTGCTCTGACGAGGCTCGGGTCAAGTTCAATAGCCCGTTTGAATTCTCGCTCGGCAGCGTCCCAATCCCAATCATAGAAGAAGGCAACCCCACCAAGCGATATATGTGTTTCGGCAATGCTGTCATCAATCTCACTGGCCTTTGTCGCCGCTGCCTTGGCTTTAGGCATCTCCTCTCTTGGGTCGAGATAGAGAATTCCAAGGACGAGATGGCAAGCGGTTAACCCGTGATAGGCGAGCGCATATTTTGGGTCCTTAGCCAGCGCCTGGTCAAAGTAATTGACGCCCTCTTTCAAACTCTCTTCCGTGACCTTATTCCACGAGTTCCATCCTTTGAGGTAGAGGTCATATGCTTCCTTGTTTTCAGTGTAACGTTTGGTCAGCAGCCTTCGTTGTTCATCCGTCAACTTCGCCAGAAGCTGTTGTCCCACTTTCAGCGAAATCGCATCCTGCGTCTCGAATATGTCCGTACACTTTTCGTCACACTTGAATGTTTCAAACGTGGAGCTGTCATTCACATTTATCAACTGTGAGGTAACTCTTATTTGGCCGCCGGATATCTGATAGTGCGATGACAACACAAAATCAACTCCCAGTTCTCGGCCCGCGGCAACGGGATCGAGGTCAAGATCGATATACTTTCGCATCGCTTCAATCGGACGAACAGAAAGCTCTTTGATCGAGCTGAATGTTATTATCAACGAGTTGGCCAGGCCGAGTTCATAAACCTGATCGCGTTCCGAGGCGACGAGCGGCTTGAACGGCAGCACCGCGATCGACCTGGGCGCCGCTCGATCTGCTGGCGGCTTCGGACTCCTCGAAAACGAAAAGTATAGAAGTGTGGTGACCGACAAGAGCAGCACTAGAGAACCGACTAGCACCCACGCACGCCGGAAAGCGAACGCAGCGCGAACTGCCTTACTAATTGACGAAACGTCTAAACTCGCCGGCTCTCCCGACAACGTAGCCCGTGACAGTCCGGCCTTGCGATCCGCTTGCTCCAGGCCGGCAGCTTCCAGCTCATTCGATCCTGGTCTCTCTTGTTTCTTGACCTCGGCAATGAAGCGATAGCCGCGCGTCGGCACGGTCTCGATGTATTTTGCGTCTTTGCTGTCGTCCCCAAGCGCCTTGCGCAGTTGAGCGATCACTCGCGTCATCGCGTTCTCGGTGACGAAGGCATCTTTCCACACCGCGTCCAGCAGCTCTTTCTTTTCTACCAGCCGTCCGCGATGCTCGATTAAGAAAACCAACGCCTCGAATGCTTTTGGCTCAAGACGCGCCCGGCTCTCGGCCTTAATGACCTCGAACTTCTCGAGGTTCACGCGCACGTCATCGAATTGATAGAAGCGCGGTTTTCCTTCCATTCTAATTCCGTTCGCTCACCCTACAAAGCCCACGCGACGCATCAGGTCCGTCAAACGCGAGTCTGATCGGAGGCTGTCGAGCCTTGGATCTACTTTGAGCCATATGAGCAGATCGGAGCGTACCTCATAGGCCTTCTCGAGCCATTCGAATGCCAGGCCCTTCTCACCAAGCGCCCCGTAGATTAGGGCTATGGGGAAAGCCATATAGTAGTCACTCGGTTGGCCTTGGAGTTTTGCGAGCACAAGCTTCGCCTCGTCGCCCAAACCCGACACCGCATATGCATAACCAAGCCCCGCCGCATTGAACGGATCTCCCCCACTCAATTCCAGACCCTTTTGGAATTCAGCAAAGGCTTGTGTGAACTCACTCCTCAGCGTCTGAACCGTCCCCAGCATCCATCGCGCCCAGCTAATGTTTGGACCCAGTTCAATCGCCGTCTGCGCCGGTTCCAGCGCGCGATCGTACTGACGTGCGCAGGCGTAGATTTGCGCCGTGTTTATTCTTGCGGTGAGGTTTAGCGGGTCTAACTCCTGCGCCAGCGTTATCTCTGCTATTGCTTCGGTGTGACGGCCTGACGCTGATAGAAAGATCGCGAAACCATGACGGCCATAGCTGGGGTTCAGCACGATAGCCCTCCTGAATTCTCTTTCGGCGCCTGTCCAATCCCATTCATATTTGAGTGACGTATACGCGAGCGCACCGTGAGCTTCCGCAAGAGTCTCGTCAAGTCCGATTGCTCTCAGGGCGGCCACTTTCGATTTCGCATAAAACTCCGGCATCCCAAAGCTCGCCAGGTAATGATAGGCGACAGCAAGACCGGAATGAGCGAGCGCATAGTGCGGCTCAGTCTCAATCGCCTGTTGGAAGTAATCAAAGCTTCTGGTGAGAAGTTCCACGCCTTCCGCGTCAGGCACTCTATCCCGGCCCTGATTGAAGTAGTATACGGCTTTGAGATAATCATCGCAGGCTTTTGAATTGACCGCGCGAGCATTTGATAATAGCAACTGCTCTTGCGGCGTCAGCTTGATATTTATCTCTTTGGCAATGGCCCGCGCCACCTCGCTCTGCAGCGCCAAAACATCGGACAGGTCGCGCTCGTAGCTCTCGGCCCACAAGTGCCGGTCAGTTGGCGCGTGAAGCAACTGCGCTGTGATTCGCACACGATTACCTGATCGCAGAGCCGTTCCTTCCACCACCGCGTCCACATTCAACTCCCGCGCTATTTCCGGCAGCGGCTTGCCGGTCTTCTTGTACTGCATGCTTGATGTTCGCGAAATGACTCGAAGAGATCCGATCTTGGCCAGTTCGGTAATTAGTACATCGGTCATCCCGTCGGCGAAGTATTCCTGCGAAAGATCGTCGGAAAGATTTTCCAGCGGCAGCACCGCAAGAGATCCTATGCGCTCCGTGCCTCCTTTATTCGGGTGGTACTCCTCGGCCTCACGCTTTGATTCGTTGCTGACTCTCACCTCCGGGATGAACCGGTAACCGCGCGTCGGCACAGTCTCGATGTACTTCGCTTCCTTGCTGTCGTCGCCAAGCGCCTTTCGTAGCTGCGCGATCACGCGCGTCATCGCGTTTTCGGTGACGAAGGCATCCTTCCACACCGCATCCAGCAGCTCCTTCTTTTCGACAAGCCGCCCGCGATTCTCGATCAAGAAGACCAGCGCTTTGACAGCTTTTGGCTCGAGACGCGCTCGGCTATCGGCCTTGATCACCTCGAACTTCTCAAGGTCAACACTCACGTCATCGAACTTATAAATGAGGGGTCGTCCGTCCATACCAAATTCGTAAGCCCACCGTGGAGTTCAAGTCATCACATTAGCGTCGCTCTATTTGAAATTGCTTATCAAAACAACATCACTGTTCACCGTACCGCGCGACAAAGCGAGTTGTCTTCCATCGCTCGACCATGCGAAATCGAAGATGAGACCATCACGAAAATCGGTGATCTGCTTCGGAGGGCCGCCGTCGAGCGGCTGGCTCCAGACGTTGGAGACGCCGCCGCGAGTAACCTCATAAGCTATCGCGCGGCCATCGGGCGTCCAATGAATGTGCCGGAAAGACGAGGGATCCGGAGAATCGATGAACCTCGGCGTGCCTCCCTCAAATGGAATGATCGCAATCTGCCATTTGGTGCTCGCCTCGTTCCGGTAGTTGCAGGCGATCAGCTTTCCATCAGGTGAGATTGACGGGAGCCATCCTATATCATCGGTCAATCGGATTGGCTCGCCCCCATCAATCGGTCTCTTCCACAGTGAATTGCTAATCCCCGCAGCGAAGACTCTGTAGATCAACCATCTACCATCGGGCGATATCTGAGGAAACGATTCGCCAGGACCTGTGGTGATCCGTTTGTAGTTGCTTCCGTCAATGTCCATACGCCAGATATTAAATAGGCCTGCACGGTCGGAACCCCAAACAACATAGCGGCCATCGGGTGAGACGGCAGGGTGACTGTTGTCGTGCGCATCAACCGACAATTGCTTGTTCCCCGTGCCATCTATCGCCACGATCCAAATGTTCGGAATGCCGCCCGCGATTGAGCGATACACGATTTTGCCATCGAGTGTCCAGGCGAGACCGCTCTCTCCGTCCTCACGGCTTTCTCCGGTGGTGACTTGCCTGGCGCGATTGGCATCTCCGTCTGGCGCGATCCAGATATTGACCAGCCGGTCAACCCGGATTGTGGCGAGCGTCGCTGAGTCGGTCGTCAAACTTATGCTGTCATAACCGCTCAAGTCATTGCTAATCCTTCGCGCCTCGTCAGCGGGATAAGAAAGCTGCCAGAGCTGAGCCAGGCTCCCCGAGTGCTCGCCCGCTACCACGACCAGACCTCTGCCGTTTGGAAGCCACGCAACGCCCTGGCCAACCGTGAGGCCAGATCTATACCATCGCTGAGAAGTGATCGGCGTTTCCACGCCGTCAGGGACGCGCACTCCCACCACGTTCCCATAATAACGGCCGCTGAAATTACGGACGCCACAAGCGATGACCTTGCCGTCAGGCGACCAGGCTGGGCCCCCACTTTTGAGACCCGAAGTGAAAAAGTCTGGAGGCTTGCGCACGGCGAGCCTTTTCTCCTCGGTGCCGTCCACATTGGCGACCATCAGCACATATTCTTTAAAAGGCGGAGTGACGCGGACAAACGCCAACTGTTTGCCATCGGGAGAGAGCGTGATGCCACTGTCTACATTGGCTATCAGCTTTCTCCCCGCGCCTCCGAGCACAGGCTTCAGATAGAGCACACCGGTCGAAGAGCTCGCGTCCGCCACGACGTAGTAGATGAAGTTGCCGTCGTGTGAGAAAGTGATTCCATAATAAGTAGCCTCAGTCGGCGGCACGATCTGCTCGTCGCTGGCGGTAGCAACCTGGATGAGCCAGAGGCTTCTTTGGCCGGCCTCATCCTTCACATAGGCGACGTATTTACCATCCGGCGAGATAGCGGCGCGTGTGGCTTTGCCCGTGTGCGTGAGGCGCGTCATTTTCATGCTTTGAGAGGATGCGAGAGGCTCAGGCTGACTGGTCGATCGGGAGAGCAAATATACGATGCCCACTCCAGCTACGATCGTTACCGCGAGCGCGAGCAGCACGACGGGCTTGTGCCGTTTGATCTTGCCAACCAGTGGTTCAGTGCTTTGACCGGTAGTTGTTGAATTCGGCTGTGTGACCGCCTTTTTTCCAAACGAGGAGGGTGCGGTGTGGACCTCGCTCTCAAGATTAGCGCTGCCGGTTTTGGGTGAGTCGCCTACGTCCACCTCCGCAATAAACCGGTAACCGCGGGTCGGCACAGTCTCGATGTACTTCGCTTCTTTGCTGTCATCCCCAAGCGCCTTGCGCAGTTGAGCGATCACCCGAGTCATCGCATTCTCGGTGACGAAGGCGTCCTTCCATACCGCGTCCAGCAGTTCTTTCTTTTCGACAAGCCGCCCGCGATGTTCGATCAAGAAGACCAGAGCCTCGAAGGCTTTTGGTTCAAGACGCGCCCGGCTTTCGCCCTTACTGACGTCGAACTTCTCCAGGTCAACTCGCACGTCATCAAATTGATAAATAGGGGACTTACGGTCCATCACAACTCCATCACAAGCCCGTCATAGAAGCACGCAGAAGCATCCGAAGACCCTCAATACCTGAGGCCGGTCCGGGACTTAGAGTCCTCCCAGATTTTCGAACGGGAGGACTCAAATGGAAAAGAACAACGCACCAGCAAAGCTCTTCGCAGCGTCCGGCCTGCTGACAATCATAGCCGCTTTCGCCGCCACACCTGCCCTCGCCAGCACACCGGTTCGTTTCAAGCAGGTTCAGAACATGATCGTCGCTTCGGTGACGGTGAACGGTGCGGGGCCATTCGATTTCATCTTCGACACGGGCGCAAGCTCGACGGTCATCGATACCGAACTGGCGAAACATCTTTCGCTTAACCCAATCGAAAGCTCATCCGTGCTTACGGTTGCCGGCTCGAAGACAGTGCGTCGCTATCGACTCGATAGTCTCGCTCTTGGTCCGAAGTCGGTTGAGAGCCTGACAGTTCTCTGCGCTGAGCTGCGTGACATTCACGCGATAAATCCAAAACTCCGTGGTTTGTTAGGGCAAGACTTTTTATCAGGATTCGATTATATACTCAACTATCGAGAGCAGCGCATTGAATTCGAGGACGACGGGAAATTTGCCGACACACTGCAAGGGACCAGGATTCCAATAGAGCGCGATCGAGGAAGGGTCCTAATCATCACGCAGCCCTCGTCAGCTCAGAAGCAGGCTTCAAAGCTGGTGATGGATTCGGGCGCTTCGAGCATTGTGGTCTTCACCGCCACTAAGAAGAACTCGGATCTTGAAATCGAACTCGACGTGAACGGCGGAATAAGCGTTTCAACGATTGCCGGCAGCCAGAGCACTTTGACGGGCCGGCTGCGCAGACTTCAAATAGGAACAGAAAGGTTCGCCAGTCTCCCTGTGAGAGTCATTGACAGTCGCGCGGCTGCCGAAGGCCGGTTGGAGGATGGGCTCTTACCGACAAGCCTGTTCCGGTCGATCTACTTCAACAACACTCACAACTTTGTAATCCTGAATCCGCGTCTGCCGGAACAGAGACGCGTTGCGGAGACTCACTAAGCGCCGTTCACTTCGCGCTTGCTATCTTCTTCACTTCTTCAAGAATCGTTTCGTCCGGAGGCCTGTCCTGTGGATCCTTGCCTACGTGCAGGAAACGAATCTTGCCTTCTCGGTCGAGAATGAATACCGATGGATGAGCGATGCCGTCGTGTTCGGCCGCGTTAACGATCCCATATGACGCAATCGTCTTCTTGTCGGCATCCGAGAGTATTTGGAACCTCGCGCCCGTCGTTTGGGCCATCGACCACGCGAATGATTGTTCGTCGACGCTGACGGCAATCAACTCCGCGCCCGCCCGTTTGATCTTGTCGTAATCCTCAGCCAGCCTGGTGAGTTGTTGTGTGCACGCGCCTCACCAGAAGCCTCGATAGAAGATCAACACGACCGGCGATTTCTGCGTGTACTCCGACAGTATCACCAGCTTGCCGTCGCCGTTTGGCAGCGCGAAGTCCGGAGCCTTGTCGCCGAGCTTCAAGAACGTGTGAGGCCCGCTTGGTGGAAGCGGCTTAGGAGGCGCGAGCGGCGATTGACCCGATTGCGCGAAAACACCGGTTGTCAGGAATATCAGAATGAGGGTGCCAAATGCCAATTTCATGAGTGAGTAAAATCTAATTCGCCCCGGGAACCATTGTCAACTTCACCCCGCGCGTCGGTGCGCGTCAGATTTTCGCGCATACCCACCCTCGTGAGAGGTGAGTCCTGATGTTGCGGCCTACAACGAAGCGCGTCTGCTGCTCCATAACCACTTCGTGAGAGGTGGGTCCTGATGTTGCGGCCTACAACGAAGCGCGTCTGCTGCTCCATACCCACTTCGTGAGAAGTGGGTACGTAATGTTGTAGCCTACTATCTGGCCGGAGACAGTCCAATGCGCACAATACAGGCTACAACATCACATACCCACTTCTCACGAAGTGGGTATCTGCAAAAACGCGAGACGTTGACGCACATCTGATTTGTTGTAGGCTGCAGCATCACCGACCCACCTCTCACGAGGTGGGTATGCGCGAAAACCTGACGCGCACCCGCGTGCGTCAGTCTTCCCGCTTCACTCAACGACGAGGCTTTGTAAGCGCAAATACTCACGGCAACGTGGGCGAATCGTTCTAGACTATGCTCGAATAATCCACCCACTTCCCGTGGGCGGTATTTGCCGGAGTGTTCATGGTCGCTATTAGAAGTCTTGCTAGAAATCTGCCGGCACACGCGAATCAATGTCCTGCAACATGAGGTCTATCGCGTTGAGCGCAAGCGCTTCGATGTGCTATCAACCGTCCTGAACATTCAATGAACTTTCAAAGATCCAGCGGAATACTTCTACACCCGACATCGTTGCCAGGGCGCTTCGGCATCGGCGATCTCGGGGATGAAGCATTTGCCTTCATAGACTTTCTCGCCTCAAGTAATCAACGCCTCTGGCAAGTGTTGCCGCTCGGCCCGACGGGTTACGGCGACTCGCCTTATCAATGCTTTTCGGCGTTCGCCGGCAACACTCTTCTGATCAGTCCCGGGCGGCTCGTTGATCGTGGTCTGCTGTCCGCCGATGATATCAGCCACGCTCCTCGATTTCCGATGCGAATCGATTTCGGCCGCGTGATCGAGTTCAAGCAAGCGTTGCTCGAACGCGCCTTTGAGAATTTCAAGACCACGAATAACAACGCATTGCGTCACGAGTCCAATAAATTCTGTCACGAAAACGGCTGGTGGCTGGAAGATTACGCCCTGTTCCGTGCACTCAAGGCCGCGCACGGCGGCGTGTGCTGGATCGATTGGGAGCCGCGGTTCGTCCGTCGCGAACAGGACGCGCTGGGCGCCGCGCGAGACGCTTTGCGTGAAAAAATTGAGGCCGAGAAGTTTTATCAGTATCTGTTCTTCAGTCAGTGGCGGGCATTGAAGGCGTACTGCGGCGAGCGCGGCATCCGAATAATCGGAGACGCGCCGATCTTCGTCGCGTACGACTCGGCCGATGTGTGGAGTCATCCCGAGATGTTCAAACTCGACCGCGACGGCCGTCCGCTAGTCATCGCGGGCGTTCCACCCGATTACTTCAGCCGCACGGGGCAGCTTTGGGGCAATCCGATTTACAACTGGGACGCGATGCGCGCGACTGGTTTCCGTTGGTGGATCGATCGGTTGCGCGCGACGCTCCAAACGGTTGACGTGTTGCGCATCGATCACTTTCGAGGCTTCGCTGCATGCTGGGAGATCCCTGGCGGCGATGAAACAGCCGAGCGAGGCCAGTGGGTCGATGTTCCGGGCCGTGAGCTTTTCATTACACTCCGAAACACGCTGGGCGAGCTGCCGATCATCGCCGAAGACCTTGGCGTCATCACTCCCGATGTCGAAGCGTTGCGCGACGACTTCGGTTTTCCTGGCATGCGCGTTTTGCAATTCGCGTTTCGAGGAGACAGCCGAAATCAGGACCTGCCGCACAATCACATCAGGAATTGCATCGTGTACACCGGCACTCACGACAACGACACCACTGTCGGATGGTTTCACAGCAAGGCCGGGAAAGGCTCGACTCGCAACGCGGAGGATATCGAACGAGAGCGGGCGTATGTCCTGAAGTATCTGAGTTCCGACGAGCGCGAGATTCATTGGGATGTTATACGGGCGGCGTGGGCTTCGGTGGCGAACACAGCGATAGCTCCTTTGCAGGATTTGCTCGGGCTTGGTTCTCGCGCGCGGATGAATCTTCCGGCGAGTCAGCAAGGAAACTGGCAGTGGAGATTCAGACGTGAAACCCTGACGAAGAAAGTCAGTGAACGGCTCAGAGAGTTGACCGAGCTTTATGGACGGTTGGGATAGCAAAAGACTGCCACAGCCGGGCGATACTAAACAGACGATATATTATCCGGTAATGGGGTCTTAGTGTGTTGGTCGCGGATTATCGCGCTGCTCCTCAGCGTCCTCGGCGTCCTCTTCGGTTAAATCCCGTCATTGATTAGGAAAAACCGCGGAGGACGCCGAGTACGCTGAGGACTGCGTTGTCGGCAAACGCGCTAATACACCACTACCTATTATCCGCTACCTGCCGGCCCATGTCTGTGGTGGACACGAACTGAGCGCTGCTGCCGGCAATATCGTTGGTCCGAAGTCCCGCCGACAACGTCCTCTCAACGGCGCGCTCGATCGAAACCGCTTCAGCTTCGAGCCTGAAAGAATGCCGAAGCATCATCGCCGCCGAAAGGATCGCGCCAAGCGGGTTCGCTAGTCCCTTACCCGCGATGTCGGGCGCCGAGCCGTGCACGGGCTCGTACAACCCAACGCGCCCGCCGATGCTCGCCGAAGCAAGCAAACCGAGCGAGCCGACTACCGCGCCCGCTTCGTCCGAAAGAATGTCGCCGAACATGTTCTCGGCCAACATAACATCGAAACTCGCGGGCCGGGCGACCAACGCCATTGCGCACGAATCGACGTATTGATGCTCGAGCGTGACATCGGGATATTCTTCGCCGACGCGCTTCACCGTTTCGCGCCAGAGTCTCGAGCATTCCAGCACGTTCGCTTTATCGACCGAAGTAACTTTGCGGCGCCGCCCGCGTGCAAGCTCGAATGCCACTCGCGCGATGCGTTCGATCTCAGGTTCAGAGTAACGCATTGTGTTTATGCCTTCGCGTACTCCGGCTGAGTCCGTAATTCCGCGAGGTTCACCGAAATACAAACCGCCAAGCAGTTCGCGGACGATCAAGATATCCGTGCCTTTTATTACATCGGATTTTAGCGGCGATGAATCCGCAAGCGCGGGATACAGTCGTGCGGGGCGCAGGTTCGCGAATGCGCCAAGCTCGCGGCGCAAACGGAGCAGGCCGGCCTCGGGTCTCAGGTTGGTGGGGTAGTCGTCGAATGCGGGATCGCCAACCGCGCCCAACAGAACCGCTGGCGATGAGAGGCAGGCGTCGAGCGTTTCGTCGGGCAGAGGATTCTTAAACTGCCGGATGGCTTCGCCGCCGATGACCGCGAAATGAAGATCGGTCACGTGGCCGAATGCGCTCGCAACAGCTTCGATTACACGCACTGCTTCAGCGGTGACCTCGGGACCGATCCCGTCACCGGGTAACACGGTTATCTTGATTTGCATGGGGGTTAGATTTGCGCGTGCGGGTTTGCCGAGTCAACCCAGCAGGGAGTGATGCGCATGTTGACAGATCAAACGGCCCAACGTGAATCGTCACCGGTGTAGTCCGGATCATCGACCGTCTGAACCGCAGAGCTATCCTCGATCGCTTCAGCCGAATGGCTGAACCCGGACGGGATCACAACTGCTTCATCGTGGTGCACGGTCAGTTCGTTGTTGGCGATTTCCATTCGCCACGAGCCTTCGAGCACTTGAATCATCAAATCGCCGGTTGCGACTTCGGCTCGCACGCGCTCGCCTTTACTCACGCGCATTCGCTTCGCATCGCGCGAAGGCCTCTTAACGTCATCAGATGTCCGCGTGAATTTCCGCTCGGTCGAATCCCAACGATACAACGTCATGTCTACGTCCTCGTACTCAGAAAAAGTGGCCAGCCTCGGCACGGCTCCAAAAATTCGAGGCTGGCCGATACCATCCCCTCACAGGTAATCACGCCGCTGTGGCCTTCTCCATTTCCCTTCCAATTATCCGATGGAGATGATGGTCCTCCACTACTTTGATCTCGTCGGCGAGCGCGGTGAACCGCTTGTAGATCTTGTCGAGCTCCCGCCGCGTGAATTCATATCCCAACTGTTCGCACCTCAGCCCAAGCGCGTGCCGCCCCGAATGTTTGCCTAGCACGAGCTTGCTGTCGGGCACGCCAACCGACTGCGGCGTCATGATTTCGTAAGTGAGCCGGTTCTTGATCACGCCGTCCTGATGAATGCCGGCTTCGTGCGCGAATGCGTTGCGACCGACGATCGCCTTGTTGGGCTGAACCGCAACTCCCGTCAACTCAGTGAGCAATTGGCTCGCAGGGAACAACTCGTGCGTCGCGATTCCGGTTGCGAAGGGCATCACATCGTGCCTCACTCGAAGAGCCATCACGATCTCTTCAAGCGAGGCATTCCCCGCGCGTTCGCCGATGCCGTTGATCGTGCATTCAACCTGTCGCGCGCCGGCTTCGAGGGCCGCGATCGTGTTTGCGACCGCCAGTCCCAGGTCATTGTGGCAATGAACCGAGATCCTGGCGCGCTCGATGCCTTGCACTTTTGCGCGAATGGTCTCGATTATCTGAGTGAACTCGCGAGGCGTTGTATAGCCGACGGTGTCGGGAATGTTGACAGTCGAAGCGCCGGCATCGATCACCGCTTCGACAACCGCGCACAGGAAATCGAGGTCCGTTCGCGTCGCGTCCTCGGGCGAGAACTCGACATCATCGGAAAGCGAGCGCGCGAGCGTGACTGCCTCGCGCGCCTGCCTCAGCGCCTCTTCGCGGGTGATCCTCAATTTGTGCTGCAGGTGGATATCTGAAGTCGCAAGGAAGATATGGATTCGAGGCCGCGCGGCTTCGGTGACGGCCTGCCCGGCGCGAAGGATGTCATCGCGCGTGGTTCTGGCGAGAGCCGCGATCACGGGTCCTCGAATCTCTTTGGCAATCGCCTGGACGGCTTCGAAGTCGCCATCGGAGGCGATTGGAAAACCCGCTTCGATAACATCAACGCCCAGCCGGTCGAGCTGGCGCGCCATTCGGAGTTTCTCGGCGAGATTCATACTGCACCCGGGCGATTGCTCGCCGTCCCTCAACGTGGTGTCAAAGATGATCACTCGCGAGTCTGCCATAGATAGTCGCTTCCTCCCGGGCAATGGTGCCGGGGCAAATCGTAATCGTGGAGCGAGAGCAAAGTCAAAGTTATAATTCTTGGGTTAGCATTAGCATTTACTTATGCTATAATCCGCACCCATCAGTAGGCCAAGTTTCGGTAATTGGGAGGCGAATGGATCTGTTTCAGCTTGAAGTGTTCATGACGGTTGCGCGCGAGGGAAGTTTTTCGCGGGCCGCCGAGAAGCTTTATCGCACGCAGCCCGCGGTTAGTCAGGCGATTCGCAAGCTTGAACGCGAAGTGGGAGAGTCTCTGTTTGATCGCTCGTCGAGGGACGGCACGCTGACCGATGCGGGCGAGTTGCTGCGCGAATACGCGCAAAAGTTGTTGAACCTGCGTGGTGAGGCGCACGTCGCGCTCAAAGAGCTTCGCGAGATGCACAAGGGCAAGCTAGCGATCGCGGCCAATGAGTTCACCTGCCTGTACCTGCTGCCCGCGCTCGCGGAGTTCCGCCGGCTCTATCCGATGATCAAGGTGACAGTTCACAGATCACTTGCGAGTCGCATTCCCGCCGATGTGCTCAAACACGGCGCGGAGCTAGGCGTGCTGTCGTTCAATCCCGAGGAGCCGTTGCTGCGTTCGATCGCCGTTTATCGTGATGAGCTTGCGTTCGTGGTCAACCCTCGTCACCCGCTCGCATCGGCAAAGCAGGTGAGCATTCGTCAGCTCGGCGCCGAATCGTTCGTCGCTCACAACGTGCAATCACCGTATCGCGCGAAAGTTGTCCAGGCGTTCAAGCGTCACAAGACTCCGCTCAACATGGACGTCGAGCTGCCGACGATCGAAGCAATCAAACGGTTCGTGTCGAAAGGCACCGGCGTTGCGCTCGTGCCGGGCATATGCGTCGAAGCCGAAATAGCGAGCGGTGAACTCGTGCGCGTACCGGTTCGCGATTTGCACATCGAACGCAAGCTGCGTCTGGTGTATCGAAAAAGCGCGAGCCTCTCACACGCATCGCAAGCCTTTTTGAAAGTTGCCGAGGCGATGGCGTCGCATCGCAAAGGCAGATACCTGTATCACCCCGAGCGATAACCAGCGTGTGGATAGCCGGTCGGTTTGAGTTCAGAGTAAAAGCTTCAGCTTGCCTTTGAATATTCCCAAACCGAAGAAGCAAGCTGAAGCCCGTTCTCTGAACTCAATCCGCTCTCGCGTCCCGCGTTGACTCACGTGCCAAAACTGATTACGGTGAATTAAGAGTCAACATCGAACCAGGAGGGAGTGTTTAGTGATGAAAGTAGGAATCTCGCTTCCGCAACTTGGCCCGCAGGCCTCAGCGGACAATTTGACCAGGGTGGCCCTACGCGCCGAAGAGCTCGGGTACGATTCAGTGTGGGTGCTCGAGAGATTGCTGTGGCCGATCAATCCGCGGGAGCCATATCCAGCGGCGCCGGATGGCCACCTCCCCGAAACGTATCAAATAGTTTTCGACCCGATTGAGACTCTCGCGTTTGTGGCGGCGCACACAAAGAAGGTTCAGCTCGGGACAAGCGTATTGGTGCTTCCGTATCACACACCGATCGAGCTCGCGCGGCGAATCGCGACGCTTGACGTGCTGTCCGGAGGACGCGCGCTGGTGGGCGCGGGAGTCGGCTGGTCGCACGACGAATTCGAAGCCGCGGGCACGCCCTTCGAACGACGCGGCGCCAGGTCTGACGAGTTCCTTCAGGCGATGATCGACCTGTGGACGAAAGATCCGGTGAAGTTCGACGGCGAGTTTTATCACATTCCCGAGTCGAAGGTTGGACCCAAGCCGTTGCAAAAGCCGTATCCGCCGATTTATGTCGCGGGCTTCGGGCAGTACACGTTCGATCGCGCGGCGAAGTTTGGAAGCGGGTGGAACCCGGCCGGCATTATGAGCTTCGAGGCTCTCGAAGGATCGATCAAACAATTGCGCCAGACTTTTGAGCGCGCGGGCCGGAGCAACCCCGAAGTAGTGTTGCGGTGTTTCACGATGCTGTTCGATAAGCCGAACGCCGCGGCGCGAGGGCCAATGATGGGAACGCTTGACGAAGTTCGCGAAGACACGAAGCGATTGCGAGACATCGGCGTCACGCACCTGATTCAATCGCCGCCAGCGATTGGATTCGATCCATCCGCAAGCCTTGATCACATGCTCAAGCTGACGGAGCAGTTGATCGAAGTCTCGAAATGACTCGTTATTCGTGATTCGTAGGCGCAGCCGCGAAGCGTGACGAATCACGCACAGTCTGCGATATGCCGATCGAAATCGATCAACACACAGCGGAATTCATCGGCCGGCACCGCGTCGCTCGAATGGCCACAGTCGATGCGGAGGCGCGGCCCATGGTGGTGCCGATTTGTTACGCGTTCGACGGCAATTATTTTTTCACGCCGATTGACGAAAAACCAAAGAGCGTGGCCGCGGGCGATCTGAAACGCGTGCGCAACATCAAGGCAAACTCGCGAGTGGCTTTGGTAATCGATCACTACTCGGAGGAGTGGCGTGAACTGGCCTATGTTCTGGTAAGCGGCGAGGCAGAGATTATCGAGCCGGCGGCGGGCGATTCCGAGCACGCGCGAGCGGTGACACTCTTGCGCGAAAAATATCGGCAGTATCGATCGATGGCCATCGACCAAAGACCGATCATCAGGATCGCGCCTCGACGCGTCAAGTGTTGGCCGCGGGCGTCGTAGCACCCTTGCGCGGCGACTACTCGAAGATGCAAGTTCAGCCTTTAACAACGCATATCATTTTCGATGAGGCGCTGGCGCGCGCGCGCGAAGGTGACGTTACGCGCGAGGTTGCGTGCAGGCTCATTGGCGCCCGCGAGGGCTACGAGCTTGATTCGTTGTTGACGTCTGCCGCTGGATTGCGCAACAAGCTCAAGGGCCGGCGAATCACCTACTCAAAGAAGGTGTTCATCCCGCTGACGAATCTGTGTCGAGATTACTGCGGCTATTGCACATTCAGAAAAGATCCCGGCCAACCAGGCGCGCGAACGATGACGCCCGATGAAGTGCTCGCGGTCGCCGAAGCCGGAGGGCGGCTCGGTTGCAAGGAAGCGCTCTTCAGTCTGGGCGATCGCCCCGAAGCAATCTTCCCCGAAATGCGTGAAACGCTTGCCGGGCTCGGGCATCGGACCACGCTGTCCTATCTGGCCGAGATGTGCGAGCGGGTGTTGAACGAAACGGGACTTCTGCCGCACGCCAATCCCGGCCTGATGGGGCGCAAGGATCTTGAGACGCTTCGCCGGTTCAATCCAAGCATGGGATTGATGCTTGAAAGCACGAGCGACCGGCTTTTGCTTCGAGGCTTTGCTCACGACAATGCTCCTGATAAGCCGCCTTCGCTTCGACTCAAAACCATTGAAGAAGCCGGGCGTTTGAAGATTCCGTTTACGACCGGGATTCTCATCGGCATCGGCGAGACCCTCGACGAGCGAGTCGATGCGCTGTTCGCAATCAAAGAACTGCACGAGCGTTACGGGCACATTCAGGAAGTGATCGTACAAAACTTTCGGGCGAAACCGGAGATCCCGATGCGCAATCATCCCGAACCGAGCCAGATGGATCATGCTCGGACGATCGCAGTTGCGCGTCTGGTGCTTCGCGAGATGAACGTGCAAGCGCCGCCCAATCTGTCGGATGATCGCTATCCATTTCTAATCCGAGCCGGGATAAACGACTGGGGCGGTATCTCGCCGTTGACGCCGGATTTCATCAACCCGGAGAAGCCATGGCCTCACATCGAACGACTCGCCCAGCGAACGGCGGATGAAGGATTCGAGCTGGCCGAACGGTTGAGTGTTTATCCTGAGCTTGTCTGGCGCGATGAATTCGGCGACGATGGAATTCGCGCTCGCGTGCGGTCGCTGGCCGACACTTCCGGATACGCTCGATCACTTCAAGGAACACCACGATGACCTGGACATACCTGGCACTCGCGATTCTTCTCGAAGTGGCGGGCACAACTTGTATGAAGCTGTCTGAAGGCTTCACGAAACTCGTGCCTTCGATTCTCCTGTTTGTGTTTTACATTCTGAGCTTCGGGATGTTGACCCTCGCTCTCAAGCGAATCGAGGTGAGCGTCGCTTACGCTGTGTGGTCGGGCGTGGGAACAGCTTTAATCGCGACCATTGGAGTACTCTGGTTCAAGGAGCCAATGACTGCGTTGAAGCTGATTTCGCTTGCATTGATCATCGTCGGCGTTGTGGGGTTGAATCTCGGTGGGGGCGCTCATTGAACCAACCAGCATCAGAATCTCTTTCTGGCGTTGCACACGATCTGGCCGAGATTGGTCGCGGGTTTTACTATCGCGGGTGGGTGCTCGGCACTAGCGGCAACTTCAGCGCGGTCATCAACCGCGAGCCGCTGCGACTGGCGATCACTTCGAGCAGTGTAGACAAAAGCACTCTCGCTGCCGAACATATCCTCGAAATCGACGTCGACGGTAACGTGCTTGCGGGCTCAGGTCGCTCTTCGGCGGAAACGCCTTTGCACCTCGCGGTGGTCAGGCTTCGCGGAGCCGGCGCCGTATTGCACACCCATTCCGTTTGGAGCAATATTCTCTCCGATGCGCACTTCGGCGACGGCGGCTTCAGTATTGAAGGATACGAGATGTTGAAGGGACTCGACGGCGTAACAACTCACGAACACCGCGAGTGGCTCCCGATAATCGAGAACTCACAGGACATGAAAGAGCTCGCGGTATCAGTTGAAGCGACGCTGAACGAGCATCCGCGGTCGCACGGTTTTCTGCTCCGGCGGCACGGGCTCTACACATGGGGCCGCGACATCGCCGAAGCAAAGCGACACGTTGAGATCTTTGAGTTTTTGATGGAAGTCGTGGGCCGCAGATACTGCGCCGCAAAGTAAAAGAGGAATCGCAATGGCCATCATTACCATCCCTGATGAAGAGCGAACGCTTGAAGATCGTCAAGCAGTCACCGAGTACCTTGCCGGCATCGGAATCGAATACGAGAATTGGGACACGTCGCGCCCGGTTCGAAGCGATGCGCCGGCGGAGGAAATCCTTGCGGCCTATTCCGACGAAATAGAAAGGCTGAAGGCGCGGGGCGGATACGTGACCGCGGATGTGATCGATGTGAATTCCCAATCGCCTGGACTGGATGCGATGCTCGCGAAGTTCAATCGCGAACACTGGCACGATGAGGATGAGGTTCGCTTCATAATAAGAGGGCGAGGATTGTTTCACATTCACCCGAAGACCGGGCCGGTACTTTCAATTGAAGTCGAAGCGGGCGATTTGATTCGAGTGCCGCGTGGCACCTGGCACTGGTTCAACCTGTGTGAGAGCCGTGAGATTCGCGCGATTCGTCTGTTTCAGGACCCGGCGGGTTGGGCTCCGAATTACACGGAGAGCGAAGTCGATAAGAACTACCAGCCGGTATGCTTTGGAGCTTCTTATTTCCCCGTGCAAAACGCGAATGGTTAACGAAGCTATCCTTTGAGACAAGTTCTCCGCCGAACTCCGACAATGTTCTCAAAGATTCAACCACCAAAATGCTTGCTCAGTCTCGCGAGCGTGGTCGCCAAATCCTCTGGTAGCACGCGAGTCTCGCCGACAATCGAAACGAAGTTGGCATCGCCGCTCCAACGAGGCACGACGTGCAAATGAAGATGGTCCGCGACGCCGGCGCCCGCGCTCCGGCCGAGATTCATCCCGATATTGAATCCATCGGGATGGTATTCGGCTTCCAGGGCAAGCTGTGAGCGCTTTGCGAGTTCGAGCATCTCGGTTGTGGTTGCCGCATCGAAATCCACGAGCGAGGCCTTGTGCTCGTAGGGCACGATCATCAGATGACCGCTGGTGTACGGAAACAAATTCAGGACGATGAAATTCAGCCTGGCTCGATGGACAACGAAGTTCTCAGCGTCTTTCTGTTCCCGGTTGATCCGGCAGAACACGCATTCATCTGTCTTGTCCGCCGAAGCAATGTACTTGTAACGCCAGGGGCTCCACAGGTGGTCCATCATTAGTCCGTAGTCCGTAGTCCGTAGTCCGTATCAGTGGCAAGCATTTGAACTCTCTTGATAGCCGATTATCGAGCGCGAAGCTACGGACTACTGACTACGGACTACTGACTAATCACTTCCAGAGATATTCAAATTGCAGAGTGGCGCCCGGAGGCTGAAGTGTGTTGCGTGAGATAAGCTCACCAACATCGGTTGTTGTGAGCAAATCCAGAATCGAGCCACGCCGCTGTTTTGGCGGCGTCACGATTTGCGGCTCGCCTTTGATCCCGACAAGCTCCGCTGTGTCCTTCAGCACCTTGTCATAATTTCCAAGCCCGTCGATCAGTTTTTCTCGAAGGGCCTCTTCGCCGGTGTACACCCGTCCGTCGGCAAGTTGTTTGATTCGTTCGCGTGTGAGGTCTTTGCGGCCGTCCGCGACCGCGCCGACGAATTGCTCGAACATCTGATTAATCAAGCTCTGCAGATATTGTCTTTCCTTAGGAGAAATCTCTCTTGTAGGCGATCCCACATCCTTGAACTCGCCGCTCTTGATCACTTCCGGTTGCATCTGGGCCCACTTGAGCAGATTGCCATAGTTAACCCACTCGGCGATTACACCGATCGATCCGGTTACTGTGCCCGGGTTGGCATAAATCTTATCCGCCGCGCAGGCAATGTAGTATCCACCGGACGCGCCCACGGATCCCATCGATATTACGACCGTCTTCTTTTTCTCGTTGCGAAGCCATTTCACTTGATCAGAGATCTCCTGAGAGGCGGCGACTCCTCCGCCCGGTGTGTCCATGCGAATCAGGATCGCCCGAACGCGTGAGTCGTCGGCGTACATCTTGAGTTGTTCGTTGAAGCTCTTCGAATTGAAGATGACTCCTTCCAGATAAACAACCGCGATGCGATCGGCCCCAAGACCGGGGAATCCGCCGTCACGCGAGAGGGCAAGCGCGGCAAGCAGGATAATCGCGACGAAGAACACAAAGCCGAAGCCGGCTATGATCAGGATCGTGGTCAGATTGAATTTCTTCATTGTAAGCTTCCCATAAACAACGACGCGACCCGGAGTGTCCGAGTGTCGTTTGTCACCCGGGCTCTGGATCGCGTCACTACCGAGGCTGATAGTCGCCAGACGCTTGAGACTGCGGCTATTCTTCGTCCTTTTTGTCGGACGTTGCGCCCAGCAGATTAGCTATGTCGCCAAGCGTCGCCATGCCACCGCCCGTTTCGTGATAGGTGCGCACGTCTTCGGGGTCGCTATCTTTGCCGACCGCGCGCGCCGAAAGACCAATTTTCTTTTGCGATGGATCGAGCTTCAGGATTTTGAACGGAAGCGTCTGCCCGATCTTCACGGCGTCTTCGGGTTTTTCGACTCGTGAGTCGCTCAACTCCGAAACGTGGCAAAGGCCTTCGATGCCCTCTTCGATCTCGACGAACGCGCCGAAGTTAGCGAAGCGCACAACGCGTCCCTTGATGACGTCACCCAGCTTATGAGTATCAAAGAAGCGATCCCAGGCGTTGGGCTCAAGGTCCTTGATTGACAAACTGAGTCTTCGGCCGTCGACGTCGATATTTGTTATGACGGCGTCGACCTGCTGGCCCTTCTTCAGAACGTCTGAAGGATGTTTGATTCGTTTGGTCCAGGAGATGTCCGAGACGTGAACGAGTCCGTCAATACCATCCTCGATCTCGACAAACGCGCCGAAGTCCGTCAGCGAGCGAACCTTGCCGGCAACACGCGAGCCGACGCGATAGCGCACTGGCAGAGTCTCCCACGGATCGGCGGAGACTTGCTTGATGCCGAGGCTTATTCGGCGGCTGTTCGGATCGGCTTCGAGCACGATGGCTTCGACTTCCTGGCCGATCGAGAGCAGCTTCGACGGATGCTTCAGCCGTTTCGACCAGGTCATCTCGGTTACGTGCACAAGGCCCTCGACACCCGGTTCAATTTCAATGAACGCGCCGTAGTCGGTCAGGCTGACGACCTTGCCGCGCACGTGCGAGTCTTTCGGGAAACGCTCGGCGACGCTTTGCCAGGGATCCGGGAGGAGTTGTTTGTATCCGAGTGAAATGCGTTCCTTTTCCCGATCAAACTTGAGAACCTTGACCTGGAGCGAATCGCCAACCTTGATGATGTCGTGCGGCGACTGGATGCGGCCCCAGCTCATATCGATGATGTGAAGCAGCCCGTCTATTCCCCCGAGGTCGATAAACGCACCGTACTCGGTAATATTCTTCACCGCTCCTTCGAGTACGACGCCCTCCTCGATATTGGCGAGGGTATCGGCCTTCTTCAGGTTGGAGGCTTCCTCCAGAACGGCTTTGCGAGAGACGACGACGTTGCCGCGTTTGCGATTGAGCTTGATGACGCGAACGTCGATTTCCTGGCGGAGGAACCCTTCGAGGTTGCGCACCGGGCGGACGTCTATTTGTGAACCGGGAAGAAAAGCGGGAACACCTTCGAGATCAACTTTGAGTCCGCCTTTTATGCGCTCAAGTACGCGACCCTTGATCGTCTCGTGATTCTGGTGCGCCTGACGCAGCCGCTCCCAGGTTTGAAGCTGCATGGCAGCCGCGCGTGAAAGAATTGCGTAGCCGTCCTGGTTTTCAAGACTCTTGATCAGGACATCGACTTCTTCGCCGCGTTTGACGGTCAGGTTGCCCTGGTGATCGAGGAACTCTTCGCGCGCAACGACACCCTCAGACTTATAGCCGATGTCGACAAGGACGTTTTGATCGGAAATCCCGACCACAATGCCGCGGACTATTTCGCCTTCCTGTCGCGAAGCCGCGCTTTCCTTTTCGTAGGTCGCGAGCATCGCACTGAAGTCCTGCGCGCCGCTCTGTTCTCCGTCCGTGGGTTGCTCAGACGATGCAACTGTTGGCGGTTCGTCGCTGGGAGCCGTCGAGGTTGCTTCAGCCGCGGCAGCTTCGTCGCTGGGAGCCGTCGGGGTTGAGTCAGCCGCAGCAGTTGGCTCGGCTACTGCGCTGTCTGGGCCGGTGCTCTTTTCGGCCGCCGCGCTTTCATCTCTCGCGCTGTCGGCCGTAGCAGTCGCACCGGACTGGTTTACGTTATCTGTCGGCATTAATTCCTGCTCCTCCAAACTCCTGTATTCGAATTCATTCGGAATGGTTTCACCGGACCGATTGAACTATTTGGCTGATAGTATGCTTCAATCGGCCTGTTACCTTCAAGCCTTCAGGGGTATGAAGCACGAGTGCCCACAACGCCAGAGATTTTTTTGCGCGATCGCGCTGCGAAGCTTCCCCTCCGACGCGATTCCAACTCAACGCCAACACGACGTGAGCGAGCCGCTTCCTGGAGGTAGCTGATGCTGCGGAACTCTCTTCACAGAGAGGTCAGGTGAGGACTCTGAGTACACGCGCCTGTGTGTTCCTAGCTTCATAGATGTCTGAGGCAAGGCAGAACTCTACACGCTCGCCATAAGTGTGTCAAGGATTGCACAATCTGGGGAAGCGGAGGCTTTACGACCTTTTCGACAACCACTCTATCGATGTCCAGAGCGTTGTTTCCCGCGCGCCGCGTGTGGTGTCCGTTTCGTGTTGAATATTACGGTATCCTGCCGACGAACGGGTGAATACCGGGAGTTTCCGCGACTTGAATCCTAAATTTGGCGGGAGCTTGGATGGTCACCTAAATAGGTGCGTCTTTTCTACTTGCGGTGATTTGAGGGGTAGGTTATACTCGCCCCCTTGTTATCGCAGGAAGGGTTTTGACGTGGACGATCCGGGAAAGGGACAAGGCATTCGTGATAGACAAGGCGCACTCATATCGACAGGCAACCGGTCAAACTCCCCGGGCTATCTCCCAAGCAAACGAGGGGCGACGGCCAACATGAACCCCTTCCGGGGTCTTCTTGTCGGACGACGACGTTCTTAATTTCAATTGGCCCTCCACGGTAAAACGAGCAGGTTGTACGGGCCGTGGCTTTCACATATCGAGGTCTGTTTGATGGTTCGGTTGCTATTGCGGACCGTTACCGCGCTAACGGTTCTGGCCGCGTGTAACTTTACAATCTCGGCTCACCCGCAAGATCAGTCCGCTAGGCCGGCTGTCCCCCGCGGCGCATACACGCTCGTGCTCGTTGATGCTGATTCGCAAGCGAAGCTCGCCGAAGCGAGTGACTTCATCGTGTCCCAGGGCGGATCCGTGGCGATATCATTTCCGCCACACGCAATCATGGGTTGGATTCGGCCCGACATAGACGCTGCAATACTAGGACGCCACGGAATTCGATCGATACATCGTTCGTCGCTTACATCACTGCCTTCGCCGTTCAGGGATCGCGAAACCCAACTGGCCGTCAACGCCTTCAACGAAGTGGCATCGGGGCGAAGCACCGACCGCAGACTCCGCGAGTCCCGGCAGGCGACTGGGCCCGACTCCGCGCGACCGGGAATGCTTGATTGTTCGCTTCCGCGCCCATCGATCAATAAGGACGACTTTATTCGAAACCTTCGCTTGCTTGGCGCCGAACATTCCGTTCAGGGAATTCAGTCAACCGTTACGCCTCAGTACTACAGCAACACCGATGTAATGGATGGCAGAGTAGCCGTCGCCGTCTTTCTCGTTGAAAGCACGGGTGGACTCGATCCAAATCTTTATTCGTGGACTCAAGCGGATCAGGACCTGGCGTTCTCGCAGATTGTGGACGGGTTGAATTGGTGGGTTGAGCAATCGCGAGCGTTCAATCTGGCGAGGCCGCTGCAGTTCACCATTGTTCCATTCACCGCGACGCACCCGGCGTGTCAGGTTCCGTATGAATCGGTTCTGCATCCTGGTAGTGATGCGCCGCTTTGGGTCAATCAGGTAATGAGCAACCTCGGCGCGACGGCCGGCAACGTGTTTGAGAGAGTCGCGGCATTCGACACTTCCATCAGAGATCAGAATCGCGCGGACTGGGCGTATTCGATGTTCGTCAGTTACAACCCCGCCCCGGCCAGGCAGTCATTTACTGACGGGCGCGCATCGTGGGCCTACATTGGCGGGCCGTTCTCAATCAGCTTGTTCCACACCTTTGGGTGGTCGCTCGCGCGCATCGCAAGTCACGAGACCGGCCATATCTTTTACGCGTGCGATGAATACTTTCAGGTGGGCTATCAAACCTGCAGTTGCACGTGCGCGCCGGAAGTCCGGCCGAATGCGCTGAATGGAAACTGTCAGGACCTGTCCTGCACTCGCGCATCCACCGAATGCATGATGCGCATAAACGAATCCGCTTTGTGCGCGTTCACGGTTGCGCAAATCGGATGGACTTCAGCCGTACCCAAACCCGCGCCATCGGCTCCCATCGGACTGGTGGCGAGCCCAAGTTCGCCGACGCAGGTCACGCTCGTATGGCAAGACACTTCGGGCTTCGAGGATGGATACCAGATCGAGCGCCGCGGTGGCACAAGCGCCGATTACAATCAGATCGGAGTTGTTTCTTTCAATTCGATCACTTATTCCGACGCGACTGTACTACCGAACACCGCCTATGCGTATCGTCTGCGGGCGTTCAACGGTACAGGCGTGTCGGCGTACTCGAACGAAGCGACGGTCATAACGCCCGCCACATCGTCCGTACTGGCAATCGGCACCAGCGACTTGCCGGATGCTACCGTCGGCGTGGCATACGGCCGCACACTTGCGGCCTTTGGCGGTGACCCTGACTTCTCGTGGCTTCTCGACAGCGGTTCACTGCCGCCCGGGATTTCGTTGAACCAGAGTGGATCGATCACCGGCACGCCTGCCACGGCCGGAACATTCAACTTCGTTGTGAAGGTTACCGACGCCAAGAGCAACTTGGCAACGAAGGCGCTGACATTGATTGTGAGGCCGGCCGCGCCTCTGACCATCGTCACAACGCAATTGCCGCGCGCTTCAGTTGGCTCGACCTATAGTCAGAACCTTGGCGCGTCCGGAGGCCAGACGCCGTATACATGGTTGTTACAATCAGGCAATCTGCCGGATGGTCTGACTCTCAATCAGACCGGCGTGATTTCCGGGACACCGGAGCGGGCCGGAACGACGAGTTTCGTTTTAAAACTCACCGATGCCGCCGGCGCGAGCGCAATAACGACGCTAACAATAACGGTTAATCCGCCGGTGCTCGTTTTTTCGATCGACACACTGTCGCTACCGGACGGTTTGGTCGGGCAAGAGTATTCGCAAGCGCTCAAGGCGTCGGGCGGTAGCGGTCCCTATCGTTGGGATTTGAGGTCCGGGCGGCTTCCCGATGGCTTGCAGCTATCCGAAGCGGGCGTGATATCGGGCACACCAACGACGCCCGGCGAAGTGGATTTCGAAATCCGGGCAGCAGACCAGAGCGGTCAATCGATAAGCTCGGCCTTGTCGATCGATGTGGATCCACCGCCTGAGTTGACGATTCTAAGCGCGGCCACGCTTCCGGTCGCAGCCGTTGGCGTTCCCTATAGGCAGGAGTTCAAAGCAACAGCGGGCACGGGACCGTATAGCTGGGTCAAGAAAAAGAAAAAGAAATTCGGGACGCTTCCGGACGGCCTCGCGCTTTCAAGGGAGGGAGTACTCTCCGGTACTCCAACAGTTCAGAACACCTTCAATTTCACTATTCGCGTTGACGATTCGGCGGGCAAGCAAGCGACCAAACCGATGACACTCGAAGTCGGGCCGCCACCCCCGCCGCTTTCGATTCGAACGGAGTCGCTACCGCAAGCGCCGCAGGGAATTCTTTACAGCGCGCGAGTGGAAGCTTCCGGCGGTGTCGCTCCGTACTCGTGGAATATTGAAAGTGGCGCGCTCCCTGACGGGCTGGCGATGAGCGCCGAGGGTGCGATTACAGGCCGGCCTACCACTGTCGGATCGACTTCGTTTACGGTTCGAGTGAAGGACTCACTTGGCACGTTGAGCACCAAGCCGCTATTTCTGACGGTCGCGTTACCTCCGTTGCCGCTGTTGATTCAAACGATATCTCTGCCCGACACAACGGCCGAGCGGCCTTACTCACAAGCGCTGCAGGCGACCGGCGGACTCGCGCCTTATACGTGGAGCATTGCGAGCGGAAGTCTCGCGGCCGGATTAAACCTTTCGGCAAACGGTGTGATCTCGGGAACGCCTGATGCTGCGGCCACCAGTGTTTTTGTAGTTCGCGTGACCGACTCGGCCTCGCAATCAACCACGCGCACGCTTGCAATCATCATCAAGCCCTCCGATAAGCTCGCTCCGTTTGGCGTGCTTGAGACGCCTGCATTCAAGGCTACGCTCAACAACCTTGCGACCGGAAGCGGCTGGGCGCTCGACAACGTCGGCGTTGTTCAACTAGACGTGCTGGTGGACGGACAGAAAGTCGGCGAGGCCATCTACAATCTCAGCCGTCCCGATATTGGCGCCGTCTGGGGAAGCTTCCCCAACGCCGCGCATTCCGGGTTCAGTTTCCAGATCGACACAACGAAGCTGTCCACTGGGGACCATACGCTTGCGATTCGATTGCTTGATGCCGGCGGCAACTCGACAATCATTGGCTCTCGCACAGTTACTGTTCAGAATGCCTCGCTCTTGATTGCTACGACAGTGGTGCCCAAAGGAAAGAAAGGTGAGTTCTATGATTTTTCCTTCACGGCGGGCAACGGGCGGGCGCCGTTTTCGTGGGCATTGATCTCGGGGTCGTTACCGGCAGGTCTCTCAATGAATGCGGCCGGCAGAATCTCGGGCACACCTTCGGTGTTTGGGACTTTCTCCTTCTCGGTTAAGGTCACGGATTCCGCGGGCGCCTTTGCGGTCGGCAGCTTCTCGATGGTCATCATTCCCGACATCGAGCCGCTTCGAATAATCAGCAACGGCGATCTCCCGGACGGCAACACCGGCGTCGACTATTCGCAGCAGTTATTCTTTGCCGGCGGCGTTGGAGGACCGAGAACCTGGAGCATGGCGACCGGTTCGCTTCCGCCCGGGCTTTCGCTTGGTGGCACGAGCGGCGTAATCTCGGGCACACCGACCCGTGTGGGCACATACACCTTTACCGTTCAATTGAGTGACGCGACTCCGACAACGGCAACGTCTCAGCCAATTCGCATAACAATCACGCCCGGCCCCTTGCAGATACTTGCAAGCGGAACATTGAACCGCGGAACGGTAGCGGTCCCATACTCATACACGCTTCAGGGTAAGGGTGGAGTGACACCCTACAACTGGACTAAGGTGACCGGCGGTCTGCCGGACGGGCTGACATTGAACGCCGCGTCGGGCGTGATCTCAGGCACGCCTACGCTCTTCGGAACGTTTACGTTCACCGTAAAGCTGACTGATTCGCAGCCGCTCAATGTAACATCGAGCACCTTGACTATCGTAATTGATCCTCCCCCGCTCGTGGTCATCAGTGCGGGAGATCTGCCGGCCGGGAAACTAACCGCGGACTACTCACAGCAACTCGGCGCCTCTGGGGGGCGCACACCCTACACCTGGGCGCTGGCTCCGGGCAGCGGGCCGCTTCCTGGTGGCCTGACGCTGAACCCAACAACCGGAGTCATCTCGGGTAAGCCGACCGCGACGGGGTTGTTCACGTTCACGGTGAAGGTGACTGATGCTACGCCGGTTTCCGCGACATCATCTGCCATCAACATAACCATCACGCCTTGACGCTACTGGCTTCGTCCGCTGAAACCCGCAAGCATGATTGCAATCGCGTCCAGGTCGTCTCGTGGAGCCGGCTGGGGACGCCCGGCCGCTTGCGGATCGCGCAGCGCTGCTGAGCGCTCGGCATTGTAGTAGTTGTTGAGCATTATCGAAAAGGCGAGATGTTCGCCCGCCGCCGTCGTCACGTAGCCCGAGAGCGTATACACATAACGAAGCGAGCCTGTCTTGGCGCGAACATTACCGGCGGCCGCGGTTCCCTTCATTCGATTTTGAAGAGTGCCGTCCACTCCGGCTATCGGCAACGAATTGCGAAAAGTTTCCGCCCATTTGCCGCGGTTGACAAAACTCAAGAGCGATACGGTCGCTTGCGGCGTGATCACGTCGCGGCGCGAGAGCCCCGATCCTTCTTCAAGCAACACATCGCCCTTCTTCACGCCAACCGTCTCGAGAAAGTCATTCATCGACGCGACCCCCGCTTCTTCAGTAGTTTCATAGGCGTCGGGGGTTGGGGGTCGGGGGTTAGGAGTTGGGGGTCGGGGGTTAGAGGTCGGGCTGGCAACTTCTTTTCCCAACCCCTGACCCCCAACCCCCGATCCCTGTCTTGCGCCAACCTGCAGAAGCAGCAACTGTGCGTAAAGATTTTGCGAAGGTTTTAGCGTCTCGCGAACGATCTCACCAAGCGGCATCGAATCAACCGATCCCAACTCAACGAGTTTGTCAGAATTGATCGGCGTCACTTCGCGATACTTCCAATCGATCACTCGCGTTCGTCCGGTGACTGAAATCCCGCGCGCCGCCATCGCGTCCTTGAGCGTGCTTACAAACAAGCCCGCTGGATTGTGGACCGCGAGCGCCGTGTAGTAACCGTTCGGGCTATCGATCGCGACGCGCCCGGTAACAAAAACATAATTCTCGCCGACGGGACGGTACACGGTGACCGCGGTTTCCGAGCCCCCGGCCGCGGTCTGGGTGCGATTGATGAACGTGACATACGAAGTCATCGGGCCGGTGGTGATCTTGCAGGGCATTCCGACGCGCTCCGCAGGTTTGACGAACACATCAATCGCGTTGTCGTTAACAGTCAGCGCCGAAGCTTCGGCGCCGTAATAGGCCTGGAGATCATCCCATTCCCAACCCGACCCGAACGGCGGCCCGGCAAAGTAACTCTCATCGCCAATAAGGTCGCCCTCGATTCTCCGGACTCCCGCGTTGACCAGTTGAGTTATGAGCGGATCCAGCCCCTTGAAATAATCGCCGCCGTTCAACCTGGCGGCCATGGTGGGATCACCCCGGCCGTAGACGATCAAGTCCGCTTTCAGCGTCCCCGAAGCGTTGGGCCTCGATGTGGAAAACAGCGATGTCTTTATTCGGAAGTCCGCGCCCAACCGTTCGAGCGCCAGCGCCGCCGTGTACAGTTTGGCATTTGATGCGGGACTGAAATACTTCTGCGGGTTATGTTCAAAGATTAGTTTGCCGGTGTCCAGAGAGACGATCTTGATTCCCCATTGAGCCGCAGCGAAGCGCGGTTGCGAGATGTGAGAGGCGATGCGCAGGCGAAGCGACTCAATCGTTTCAGGCTGTGCGGTCTGTTCGGAATGTACCGGAACAGGCGGTTTGTTTTGTGCCGCGGCTGCCAAAAGCCCAGACACAGCAGTCAGGTGAAAGCACACCAACAACGCCAGCGATACTTGCCTGCACAAGAGCCGCGAGTTGTTGATGCCCGGGTTAAACTTGTTTGACATTGAGATTCGCAACGCGGATGAGCTTAGCACGAACGAAGACGGAAACCATACGCCGCGTTCGCGCTCCAGGCTCCCAAACTCCGGACTCTCAATCAGCGCGTTGGATCACCATTATCGTGAGATCGTCAGCGCGCGGATGCCCGCCGCAGAAACTGCGAGCGTCTTCAAGGCACGCGGCCGCAAGCGCACGAGGCGCAAGCGCGACGCAGTTGCGCATCAGCCTTGAAAGCCGCTCGACTCCGTATTCAGTCTCGAATTTGTCCCGCGCTTCGGTCAGCCCGTCGGTGTAAAGCAATAGTCTGTCACCCGCTTCAAGCTTCAGCTCGATCGAGGAATATTTCTCGTGACCAAAGATGCCGACCGGAAGCCCGGTGGCTTCGATACTCGCGACATCATTTTCTCTAGCCAGCAGCGCCGGTGGATGTCCCGCGTTGCAAATCTCAACTGAGCCCGAGCGTCGTGCGCGTCCCGCTACCAGTGTCGCGTAGTACGAGGGCATCGTGGACTCGGCAAAGACGTGATTGGCGCGTTCGACCAGTTGATTGACCGGCAGATCGAGCGTTATCAGGCTGCGAAAGATCGCGTGAAGATGCGCCATCAGCATCGACGCGGCGATTCCTTTGCCGGAAACGTCGCCCAACAGGAAAAACAAGTCGCCCTCGGCATTGCTCATCAGGTCACAGTAATCACCGCCGACCGGGCCGGCCGCTTCGTAGTGATAATATGCGCGCCATCCGCCGACTTCGAGATTCTGCTTAGGAAGGAGCGTGTACTGCACGAGCGAGACGCTATCCAGATCGTCCTGAAGCGCGCGTTGTTGTTTCTTGTTGAGACAATCGAGGCAAAAGCGCGCAATCGGATCGTTGACCGCGTCGTCTTCGATCTCCTCGTTACACTCTTCACATATTCCAAAGGATTGAGTCTCCATTCGGTGAAGCGCCATATCCACTTCCGTTAGAAGCGGCGCCAGGTGCGAACTCTCCCGAGACTGGTCGATAACGTTTTCAAGTCTCTTGCGCCAGTCCATCAGATCCGAGCGAAGGTCTATTTGAGCCGCTGCCATTGGTTGCTCCTTGAAGGTTTCTCCCCATTTATCCCGTGAAACTCGAGCAGATTCTTCGGCAAGAATCTGAAAAGATAAACCGTGCCGATTAGAACGACAAAACTCAATGATCGGTTCCGATTTGAAGCGTCAAAAAGCAGCGAAAAAGAAGCCTGATTTCGCGAGTATTTATGTTGGAGCTACCGGCCGTCGCAATCTATCCGCAGCTTGTGGTCAAATGCGCTTCTCGAGGCTGGTTGTCGAGAGCGGAATTATTCTTCGTCGATCAGGCGGCCAGGGTTTTTCTTGTGCTTTGGTTTGCGTTCGTCACGCTCGCGCTTATCTACAAACTTCTTTGAGGGGAGAATGGGCGCGCGCTCGCGCGGGCGAAGCTCTTCTTTCTTGATAGTGAGTTTTCGCTGCTTCTTTGGCACTCGAAAATTATAGTCACCTGACAAGCGCAGTCACAAATACGCGATCCATATCCTGATCCGCTTCGGTGAAGTGCCACGCGTCGCCCTTTAAGAGCAAGCGAGATTGCGGGTCGGTGTTTGCAATCGCAACCTGAAAGCCGCGTTCTTCCCGGCCAAGTCAAGGAAAACCGCAAGAGGACGCCGAGGACGCCGAGGAGTGCACAGCGGTAATGCACTACTACCCACTATCTATTAATGATGCGATAGTACGGCTCGGGAACGATACGCCATTCTTTTTCGACCCTGCGAAGCAGAAACACCATCTCAAATGGACCGAAGAGGCCAATCATCACCGTTTCATATCCGTCGGCGCTCCTCTTTACCAGCTTGCCCGATAGCAGCGGATAGACTTCATCGGGGTCGGCTTCCACCAGCGGCATCTCGACCGCAAGCGAGGGCAACACATCCGAAGGCTCGGGCACTTGCGGCGCGCCTTCAAACGCGATGTCCGCCTTCGCGCCTGGAACCAAACCGTTGATCACCGCGCGCCGATCCAGACGCAGAAGATTCAGCAGGAATTTCTTGATAGCCAGCTCTTTCTCATCGAGCCTGGTCTTTTCGTCTCGAAGTGCCATCTCTCTCAGCTTCCACCACCAGCGCACATCGACAAGCCAGCGGCCTTCCTTCTTCACAAGAGTCACTACCGTCGAGTCCCCTTCGAGCGTCAAGTAACGAGTGGTCGTTCCCTCAGGGTACTCGCCGCCCGGTCCTCGCGAAACGGGCACGCCGTTTCGTCGAAACGGCTGAACCTGACGAAGCTTCAGCGAGCTTGTTTCCGTTTCGATTTCCTTGCGCCGCTCTCTGGACACCGATTCCGAGCTTATCAGAACGGCGCCTGCTCCTTTCGGAAAGACCATCGCGTTGAATTGGGCCACATCGTGTGATTTGGCAGCGCGGAGGAAAGTTCTTACAACTGCTTCGGGATCGTCGGATACGGGCGCGGAAAAACCGGACAATGCGAGGGCAACGATGAGTACGGTCGATGTTTGGATCATTCGTCGTTTCACCGGCACTACAAGGCGATCAACGATGCAAGGGTATCTATCTGTTGATTGACGCACAACTTGATTTGGAGTAGAAGCATTTCGTAAAACGCTCCACGCCGTTCGGATTCCGTTAAGCAGCCGGCATCTTTCACAGAGGTGACTACCATGAACGTCAGGAAATCGGTTCTACACGTGACGGCAATATTTTTTCTCCTAGCGGCTGGGCCGCTCGCTATTTCATATGCGCAGCAGATCGCACCCGAAAACCTCGGTGCGTTTCGGTATCGATACATTGGGCCGGTCGGTAATCGCGTCACCTCGGTCGTTGGGGTACCCGGACAGCCAAACATCTACTATGTGGGCGCGGCGTCGGGCGGAATCTTCAAGACAACCGACGGCGGCACGCATTGGCAATCGATCTTTGACGATCAGCCGGTTTCGTCGATCGGCTCGCTTGCCATTGCGCCCTCCGATCCAAACATCGTGTGGGCGGGAACCGGGGAGGCGTGCATTCGCAGCCACATCTCCGTCGGCCAGGGAATCTACAAATCCAACGACGCCGGCAAGACTTGGACACTCGCGGGACTCGAGAAGACCGGTCGCATCGGGCGCGTCGTGATCGATCCGCGCGATCCGAACATTGTTTTTGCGGCGGCTCTCGGGCACGCGTACGGCCCGCAACCGGATCGCGGAGTGTTTCGCACTACCGATGGAGGCAAGACGTGGGAGAAGGTGCTCTTCGCGGATGAGAACACCGGCTGCTCGGCGCTGGTGATGGACCCGAATAATCCGCGAATACTGCTGGCCGGAATGTGGCCGCTCGAAATTCACACCTGGGGTCGTGAAAGCGGGGGCCCCGGCAGTGGAATATACAAATCGACGGACGGCGGTTCGACGTGGAAGAAGCTCACCGGCCGAGGACTGCCGACGCGCACGACCGGCAAGGTTGCGCTGGCGCTGGCGCGGACCAACTCAAATCGGATCTATGCTCTGATCGAAACCGGCGACGGCGTACCGCTCAAAGGGCAGGAGACGGATCGCGGCAAGCTTTGGCGTTCGGATGATGGCGGCGAAAACTGGAGGCTGGTCAGCTACGATCGCAATCTCGGAGGCCGAACTCACTATTACTTTCACGTCGCCGTTGCGCCCGATAATGAAAACGAAACGTACTACCTGACCGCCTCGTTCACGGTGTCCCTTGATGGAGGCGAGACAGCGCGAGTCGCTCAATTCGGGAATAGCCCCGGTGGTGACAATCATGACATATGGATCGATCCCACCAACGCCAGTCGCATGGCCGTAGCAAACGACGGTGGCGTCAGCATATCGGTGACTCGCGGCCGCACGTGGGATCGCATTCAGCTCCCAATTGCGCAGATCTATCATGCGACTGTCGACAATCAGATTCCATACAACGTCTACGGCAACAAACAGGACGGGCCGTCGTATCGCGGGCCGAGCAACAGTCGCTCGGGAGGCGGCGGAGGGTTTGGCGGAGGGATTCCACGAAGCGCGTGGCAGTCGGTGGCGGGAGGTGAGAGCGGTTGGGCCACGCCCGATCCGGTGGACAACAACATCGTTTGGTCGAGCGCTTCGGGGTCGGGCAGCGTGGGAGGAATCGTCGAGCGCTTTGATATGCGCACCGGTGATTCGCGTAACGTTGAAGTGTGGCCCGATCAAACCAACGGCTGGCCCGCCGGTGACTTGAAGTATCGATTCGTTTGGACGATGCCGCTCACTATATCGCCCCACGATCACAACAAAATCTATGTCGGCAGCCAATACGTTCATCAGACCACCGACAACGGACATAGCTGGCAAGTGATCAGCCCGGATCTGACTACGAATGACAAGAGCAAGCAGGGATTTTCGGGTGGGCTCACCGGCGACAACATCGGAGTCGAATACAACTCCGTTGTGTTTGCGATCGCCGAATCGCGGCTCGAGAAGGGATTGATCTGGGCGGGAACCAACGACGGACTCGTGCAGATTACTCGGGACGACGGCAAGAATTGGACGAACGTTACAAAAAATATTCCGGGTCTTCCGGCGTGGGGAACCATCAGCAATATTGAAGCATCGCGATATGACGCCGGCACCGCTTACATCACCGTGGATCTGCATCAAGTGAACAATCGCGATCCGTTTGTTTACAAAACCAGCGATTACGGCAAGAGCTGGAAGCAAATCACAAACGGCATTCCACGAAGCATGCTCAGCTACGCGCATTGCATTCGCGAAGATGCGGTGCGCCGAGGCTTGTTGTATCTGGGCACGGAGAATGCGCTGTACGTTTCGTTTGACGATGGCGACAACTGGCAGCCGCTGCAGAGTAATCTGCCGCACGCTCCGGTTTATTGGATAGCGACGCAGGAACACTTCAACGATCTGGTGATCGCAACGTACGGACGAGGTTTCTGGATACTGGATGATCTCGGGCCGCTTCAGCAGATGAACAAGAGCGTGATGGATTCGACCGCTCACCTGTTTGCCCCCCGGCCAGCTTACCGATTCCGCGGCGGCACCGTGCCGTTCTCGATGAGCGATGATCCAACGGCCGGACAGAATCCGCCTTACGGCGCGTCGATCAGTTACTACTTGAAGAGCGCGGCGAAAGGTGAGGTGAAGATCCGCATCGAGGAGGCTAGAGGCCAAACCGTGCGCACACTCGCGGGGATGAAGAGCGCGGGGACAAACCGGATCACGTGGGACTTGCGAGATGAGCTTTCGAAGGAAGTGAGACTCAGAACCAGCCCGGCTTATGCTCCAGAGATTCGCGTGGGAGCAGAAGGCTGGCGACCTGTGCCCGAAGGCGGGCGAATGTCTTTGCTCGTGCCGCCGGGAAGCTACACGGTGAAGCTTTCGGTTGACGGCCAGGAGCTAAGTCAGCCGTTAACGATAAAGAAGGACCCAAACTCGGGCGGCGGCGAAGCCGATATTCAAGCTCAGGCTGCGATGCTCGCGGAACTGCGGAAGGACCTTGAATCGGCCGCCGAGATGGTCAATCAAATTGAAATGATTCGCGGCCAGCTCGACAGCCTGCGATCGCTGGTGCCCACAAGCGCCGACTCGGCGCCGGTCAGGACGGCCGCGGATGATCTCGACAAGAAGCTGACCGAGGTCGAGGACAACCTGATTCAGCGCAGGCTGACGGGCACCGGTCAGGACGGCGTGCGATGGCCGGTAAGGTTGATGAGCAAGATAAATTACCTGGCGAGCGGACTGAGCGGTTCGGACTTCGGCCCGACGACTCAGCAGCGCGAGGTGCACGCGCAGTTCAAGGAGCAACTGTCGGCGCATCGCAAACGGCTCGATGAAGTGATGAGCAAGGACCTTCGCGCGTTCAATGAATTGCTCAGATCGCGTAGCCTGGGCAGCGTAATGACCGGAACTCGCTAAGCCGCGAGAGAGCCTCGCGCTGCCATTCTTACTTCGCCGGGACGACACCTGCTTAGTACTCTATGATACTATGCTGCTCCGCCGATCGAGTCGCCGTGGGTCGAACGACGACGACGACGCGGTCTTCCGGCTGTTCGACTCAACCAAACAAGGAGAAAAAAATGATTAAGCGATCTCTTCTTTTCTTAGCCGCCAGCTTGATTCTCTCCACCTCGATTGCTTCGCTCGGTTGGGGTCCGGGCGGACACATGATGGTAGCCGCCATAGCCTTCAAGCGGCTGAACCCCACTGCAAAAGCCCACGCGGCTAAACTCCTCGCCATTCCTATCAACCCAAGTGATGTAACAAAGGCATGCCCCGACTTCGTCAACACCGGTCACTGGGCCGATGACGTCAGGCCGAAACTCGGTTTCGAGTTCGCGCCGAATCTTCACTTCATAGATTTTCCGTTCTCAGCCGACACCACTCCCGTTCCAACCGATCTACCCGAAGCGCATAACATAGTCATGGCGCTCGAGCATTACGTAAACGTGCTCAAGACCAGCTTCGATACCAACGAGCAGGCCGAGGCTTTGCGATTTGTGATTCACTTTGTCGGCGACATTCACCAACCGCTTCATTGCGCTACCAGAGTCGACAGCGCACATCCAAAGGGGGATCAAGGCGGCAATCTTTTCCAAATCAAGATCGGTACGCAAACGGTTAAGCTTCACAGTTATTGGGATGGAGGGCTCGACACCTTTCCAAAAGGAGGACCGGCGCCGACTTTCACGCCCCCGGCCCTCGCGACGATCGCGCCCGCGGTGACCGCGGCGCTCGCCGGTCATCCGGACACCGATCCCGATTTGAAACTGGATGACCCGTTCAATTACATGGCCTGGGCCAAGGAAAGCGAGCAGTTTGCCAGGGACGCGACGTACAAAGACATCGCTCCAGGCGGAACCCCGAGTGCGGAGTACAAGACACGAGGCGTCGAAGTGGTGCGCAAGCGAGTCGCGTTCGGAGGGTATCGCCTCGCAGCCTTGTTGAATGCAATCTGGCCCGAGCAACATTGATGTTGAAGCGATATCGCTCCGAGTGCGTTAACAGCCGACACATTCACCACACGCTCCTGAGCCTGGAGGCCCGCCGGCAGGATGCTTGAAGCTGTATCGTGACATCACTATATTCTGATTGACTTAGAATGAAGTTGTTGACTACGGTCTCGGCGGGTCGAATGAAAATTGGAATCGTCACTCCGGCGCCTCCGCGATCGCGCTACGGTAATCGAGTGACCGCGATGCGCTGGGCCGGGTTTCTCAAAACATCTGGCCATTCGGTTCGGGTAATCCAAACCTACAACGGTGAGGCGTTCGACTTGCTGATCGCGCTTCACGCGCGCCGCAGTTATCGGTCGATAGCGCGCTTTAATCGCGAACACCCGGATTTGCCCATCATTGTCGTCCTGACAGGGACCGACTTGTACCGCGACCTCGGGCGAATCAAAAGTACGCAGAAATCACTCGATCTCGCGACCAGGATTGTGGTCCTCCAGCCGAAAGCTCTCGACGAGTTGGCGATGCGTCTTCGGCCGAAGACTCGAGTAGTCTATCAATCGGTCGGGCCGGGCTTTGTCAAAGCGCGACCATCGAAGGCCCGCTCGACATTCGACGTTTGCATCGTCGGGCATATGCGTCCTGTGAAAGACCCGTTTCGCGCGGCGATGGCCTCTCGAGAGTTGCCCGAGTCGTCGCGCATTCGCGTGTTACAAATCGGCGGCGCAATGACCGGTGAGGCGGCAGTTCGCGCAAAGGCCGAGGCGCGCATCAACGCTCGATACCAATGGTTGGGCGAACAACCTCCCGCGCGCGTGCGAAAGATCCTCGAACGCTGTCAACTTTTTGTTCTATCTTCGAAGATGGAGGGAGGAGCGAATGTGCTGGGCGAAGCGATAGTAGCCGGCGTGCCGGTTCTCGCTTCGCGAATACCGGGGTCGATAGGAATCCTCGGCGAAGATTATCCGGGTTATTTCGAAACCGGAAACACCCGGCAGCTTGCGAGACTGATGCTCAAGGCTGAGACTGATCCGTCATATTTGAAAGAGTTGAAGGAATGGTGTGAAGCGACCCGACCGCTCTTCTCGCCTGCGCTCGAGAGAGCAAGCTTGAAGTCGCTGGTTGCTGAATTAGCCAGGCAAGCAAAAGACAACCGCGCAAACCGGAAGCGCCCTCCAGGGGCGCGATGAAGGACCATCGTGTTATGATCGAGTGCCTTTGAAAGGCGTGTCGCGAAACCGATTAGTTTGATTCCCTTTTTCGTCGATATTGACGTTGAAATGCCCGCGGTTGACGCCGACAGCTCCGCGCAATAGCATATCGATTCTCCAAGGATACAGTGGAACGCTTTCAAGGGCGCGCGCGCAGTGAAGACCTGCGTGTATCGCGCGCAGTCCCGCGCGAAAGCGGCGACAAAACCAGTAACCGCCGCCAACGAGCGCCGGTACATGAAACTCGGAACTCAACTGAATACTCACACACAAAAAGAATCGATCTCACACGGAGGAAGAAATGCTTAAACGATACACTGCCGTTTTGATGACGATCGTGATCTCGTTGGCGTCGGGCGTAGCCCTCAGCGCTCAGGGCCCGCAGGAGAAGTTCGATCAGGAAGCGATCAACAAGATCAGAGAAGAAGGAATGAAGCACTCGCAGGTGATGGACATTCTCAGTTACCTCACTGATGTCCCCGGGCCGCGGCTCACCGGCTCCCCTAACATAAAATCCGCGCAGGAGTGGGCTAAGCAGAAGCTTGCCGCGTGGGGTTTGCAGAGCGCGCATCTCGAAGCCTGGGGGCCGTTCGGCCGAGGCTGGTCTCTTGAGGGCTTCTCGGCCAGCATGACCCGGCCGCATTTCGCTCCGCTGATCGCCTATCCGAAGGCATGGTCGCCCTCCACCAATGGCGTCGTGCGCGCCCAACCGGTGTACTTTAATGCGAAGACCGATGCGGACCTCGACAAGTTCAAAGGCAAACTCAAGGGCGCGATTGTGCTGCTCACCGAGCCTCGTGAAGTAAAGGCTCACTTTGAAGCGCCCGGACATCGGCAGACGGATGAGGACCTGTTGAGACTGGCGAATGCAGAACCCGTGTCGGGACAGGGCGGGGGCAGAAATTTTCGGATGACTGACGAGCAACGTGCAGCAGCGGCATTGTTGAATAAGAAGTGGCTGATGGCGCAAGACGAAGGCGCCGCGTTGGTGGTCGAGCCGGGACGCGGCGACGGCGGAACGATGTTTGTTCAATCGGCGACGCTTGCCTATCCTGAGAACACACCGCGTGAAAAGCAGAAGACAATTCGCGATAAGGATGCGCCTGCGTTTGTGCCTCAAGTCGTTGTTGCGGTCGAGCACTACAATCGAATCATCCGCATGATGCAACGCGGCGCGCCGGTCACGCTCGAGTTCAACGTTTCGACGAAGTACTACGATCAGGACTTGATGAGCCACAACGTTATTGCTGAAATCCCCGGCACAGATCTCAAGGACGAAATCGTGATGCTGGGAGCGCATTTTGATTCGTGGCACTCGGGCACGGGCGCGACCGACAACGCCGCAGGCTCGGCGGTGTGCATGGAAGCGCTGCGCATTCTCCAGACGCTTGGTTTCAAGCCGCGCCGGACGATTCGAATTGGACTATGGAGCGGCGAAGAGCAGGGACTGCTTGGTTCGCGCGCGTATGTTGCGGATCATTTTGGGAAACGGCTTGGTCCCGACACCCGATTTGGCCCGGGACAGCCGCCCGCCGAGCCGCAAGCGCCGCCGCAATTCGAGCTCAAAGCGGATCACGAAAAATTCGCGGGTTACTTTAATTTAGACAACGGCACGGGGAAGATTCGCGGCATTTACCTGCAGGGTAACGAACAGGTTCGGCCGATCTTCCAGGCGTGGTTTGCGCCGTTCAAGGATATGATCGGCGCCGGGCCGGTTGATCCCAAAGCCTCGCCGCGCGACTTGCCGGTGGCTACGCTGTCGATCGCCAACACAGGCGGCACAGATCATCTGTCATTCGACGGAGTTGGGTTGCCCGGCTTCCAGTTCATACAGGACCCGATCGAGTACGACACGCGAACTCATCACTCGAACATGGACGTGTATGATCGAATACAGGAAGACGATATGAAACAAGCGGCGACGATCATGGCGGCGTTTGTTTATAACACAGCGATGCGCGACAAGAAGCTGCCGCGCAAGCCGCTTCCGGGTCAACCCGTGGCTCGGAGCGGACAATAACCCGTATAGGAAACCACAGATGAACGCAGATCGGGGAGCGCCCTGGGAGGGCACGTCATCCGCCCCTCATCTGTGTTCATCTGTTGTTAGTTCCTTATCGAATCCACACAGTCTTGATGTTAACGAACTCGCGAATGCCGAAGACCCCCAACTCGCGGCCGTAGCCTGAGCGCTTGATCCCGCCAAACGGCAGCCGAGGGTCGCTCGCCACCATTCCATTGATGAACACGCATCCGGCGTCAAGCTCTTCGATGAAACGCTCAGTCTCTTCTACGTCGTTGGTCCAGGCGCTCGCTCCAAGCCCGAATGCCGTGGCGTTCGCAATGCGAATCGCGGCGTCGATGTCAGGCGCGGGAAACAATGCTGCAACCGGGCCGAATAATTCTTCGCGATAGGCGGGCGAGTCTTCGGGTATGTCGGTCAAAACGGTGGGCGGATAATAGAAGCCCGGCCCGTCTAGTCGCGTTCCTCCGGTCAAGACGCGCGCGCCGAGTTCGATCGTCTTTTGCACCTGCGCTTCGAGGTCTTCGCGAATCTGGGCCGTTGCCAGCGGGCCAATATCCACGGTGTCATCCAAAGGGTTGCCGACGTTGAGCGCTTCCATGGCTTTGACGAATCGCTGTTCGAACTCGCCGGCGATTTCTTCGTCGATGATGAACCGTTTTGCCGCGATGCACGATTGGCCGTTGTTGATTGTGCGGGCCGTGACGGCTGTCTTGACGGCATCGTCGAGATCGGCGCTTGGCATGACGATGAACGGATCGCTGCCGCCCAGTTCCAGAACCGTTTTCTTGATGAGCTTGCCCGCGAGGCTTGCGATCCTGCTTCCGGCGTCTTCGCTGCCGGTCAACGTGACCGCGCGAACGCGTCTGTCTTCGATGACTCGCGCAACTTTGTCTGAGCCTATCAGCAGTGTTTGAAAAACGCCGTCCGCAAAACCGGCTTCGCGAAAGATGGCTTCAATTGCAAGAGCACACGCCGGAACATTCGACGAGTGCTTGAGCAATCCGACGTTTCCGGCCATCAACGCGGGGGCGGCAAATCTGAAGACTTGCCAGAAGGGAAAGTTCCACGGCATAACGGCGAGCACGGCGCCGAGCGGTTGATACCTGACGAAGCTGCGTCTCGCGTTAGTCTCGATCTTCTCATCGGCGAGAAACCGCTCGGCGTTTTCAGCGTAGTAGCGGCAGACCCAGGCGCACTTTTCAGCCTCAGCCATCGCAGCTTTGATTGGCTTACCCATCTCACCTGTCATGGTTTGCGCAAGTTGTTTCTTCTGACGCTCAAGCAGCTCAGCCGCGCGCATCATCTTCTCAGCGCGTTCGCCGAAGGTGGTCAGGCGATGATCGTGAAACGCTTTTTCCGCGCGTTCGAGTTTGTTCTCGATTACGGACTCGGAAAGCTCGTCGAATGTCTTTAAGGTTTCGCCAGTCGCGGGATTGATAGATGCAAGTGGCATGTTCGACCTCGATGTAGCGGCAAGCCGAGGGCTTGCGATGGTGTTGTTGAATTACGGCGTCCAGCGGACGACTGTTGTCATAGCGTAACACACCAATTGACCCCGGGCATCTCGCCTTTCTGCGCGATGTTGGGTTTGATACGATCACGCTTCGTGAGTGAGGTGATCAATGCCCAAAGCAATCGACATGCACGTACACTTGCCGACCGCGAGCTTTCTCGACGGCGCGGTCAAGCCTTTCAGAGAACCGGCCGAGGCGTTCTTTCGCAGCAAGGTCCCGATTCGCGAGATGGATGAAGTCGCGCGCGTATACGAAGAACTCGATATCATTGCCGTGTTGCTCGCGTGGGACGCCGAGACCGCGACCGGACTCCCGCCGCTGACGAACGATGAAGTAGCCGATGTTGTAAGGAAGTATCCAAACCAGTTTGTCGGCTTCGCGTGCGTCGATCCGTGGAAAGGCAAACGCGCGATCGATGAAATGCAGCGCGCAATAACCGAACTCGGGTTGATTGGAGCAAAGTTTCATCCCGGCATTCAGGCGTTCTATCCAAACGACAAGCAATTCTACCCACTCTACGAAAAAATCACCGCTCTTGGAGTGCCCGCGTTATTTCACACCGGCACGAACGGTCTCGGGGCGGGAAAGCCCGGCGGCATGGGAGTCAAGCTCGATTACTCGCGGCCGATTTATTTGGATCACGTCGCGGCCGACTTCCCGGAACTGACAATCATCGGCGCGCACCCGGCGTGGCCGTGGCACGACGAGATGCTCGCGATCATCGGGCACAAATCGAATGTGTTCATGGATCTGTCGGGCTGGTCTCCGAAGTATGTGCCCAAAGCGATTATCGATGAGGCTCGCACGCGTTTGCAGGACCGAATACTTTTCGGCAGCGATTATCCCTTCATCATGCCCGATCGGTGGTTAGCTGATTTTGATTCCCTGGAAGGATTTTCACCCGAGGTGCGGCAAAAGATCCTGCACGACAACGCCGCGAAAATCTTGAGGCTGTAGATTGGTTCGCGTCTTCGCGAATCTTTGCGTCTTTTGCGCGAAACAAGAACTTGAGAGAAGAGACTTTCACGCAGAGTCGCAAAGATTCGCAGAGACGCTACGAGCCAATCAAGTGCGACAACCAGTGCATTATGTTCAGCGCGAGTTGTCGATTGTCGGTTCCGGGCTTGTTCATTCCGAATTTCACCTTTTGAGGCCCGACCACTTGAGCCGACATCATTGCGGCCTCGGCCAATACGACGACACGGCCCTTGCCAAACTTCAACGCAATCCCCTGCGCGCGACCCGCCGCTGAACTCTTAGAGATCACGGTTCCATCAATCTTAAGAACCGCATCGATCGCGGTATCCGAAAGCTTCATGAAAGCCACGCTGTCTTTGGGTCCCTTCAGCGATTGCCCGGTAAATGCGATGACTCGGG
>Ga0070699_100000052_pt1 | contig 111597 bp, 116 predicted proteins | sample KBSK1503metaG_FD_65473 | JGI IMG/M metagenome (GOLD analysis project Ga0070699, IMG submission 65473) | Corn, switchgrass and miscanthus rhizosphere microbial communities from Kellogg Biological Station, Michigan, USA - KBS K1-50-3 metaG | ecosystem: Host-associated > Plants > Roots >... | reverse complement strand
TCGACCGGCTTCAGTTCTACAGTTCGCGAATCCAGGTCCGATCCCTCCCAGATCAGGTCCGCCACGGGCTACTTCTCAAGTCTGCCAGCCGTCAAAAACTTAACTAAAGCGACATCGGGGACACCGAGCTCGGTGCCGGATGCAGGCGGCTACTCTTCCACCGTCATTGGTCATGAGGCTGAGCTTGAGGACGCCGGCCGTCTGGGAAAAAACGGGTCGCTCGCCAGACGTAACGGCATTTTTTATCCGCATTGAGGCGGTTTAGGCGCTGAACCTCCGCTTCCGCTTCCTCGGCCGTCGGCAGCACCTCTTTAACGGCAACGGCCAGGTCCGGTTGTGCAACATCTAAGTCCACTCTAAGAATCGCGTACACAGCCACCTTGCGAGACCGTTTGCCGTTTGTCTGTGTGCTCATCGCGGCGTCCACGATCTTAGGGCGTTCGAATAGTGTCCGCCATGGGCTACCACTACTTTTTGGGCCGGTCAATTTTAGGCGCCGCAAGCCATTTTTCCGCAAACAGCCTTTGGTCCTCGACCGTTGCGACGTCCTCGATCGAGGCTGAGTCGAAGATGTCGACTAAGTCGTCGATGGAGGCTCGCCGGCCAACCTCAAGAACATAGGCCTTCAGGCCCCCGCCCATGTCGCGGGCCATCCCTGACGGCCAGACGTTAAGCCGGGCTCCATTGCAGCAGAGCCGGATCCCTTGGAGGTCGAATCGCGCGCGCAGCTGGCACAGGCACTCGAAGACGTCGGCAGCGTCCGTTGATCGTGTGCCGATGTCGGGCGCCGCCAACTCGAGGCGATACCGAGACGCGCGGCTGAGACGCGAGCGGTGACCAGGAACGAGCGTCCCGAGGAGTCGGCAGCGGTGATGACCCTTTCCTCCGCTGACATGTACAGAGCCTAGCGATGTTCGATTAGTGTCTGCCACGGGCTACTCCCTTCCTACGAGATCGTCGCGTGCAGATGGGACAGCTATGAAGCGACGACAGTAACCCGGAAGACGATCTCGGGCGCACCGACGTTGCTGGGCATGTGGACGTCGGACTCGATCCAGCCGTTGCCCTGCACTCGGAAACTGCCCTGGACAGTTCCGTCGCAGGACGACGAGGCGGAGAGGCGGGGCAGCGTTTTCGGATCCGAGCTGACGCGCAGGCTCCATTGCTGAGTAGCGAGCTCCACGTCGATCACCGTTCCTATAGGCACAATGATTGTCGAGCGGTTCTCAGCGAAAGTGAGACGGATATGCCCCCCGGTAACTGATGGGGTGAGGACGGGCGTTGGCGTGCCGTTAGGGACTCCTGACACTCCATGAAACGGCTCGCCGCCAGCTGCACCTCCCGGGGTCCATGAGGGAATCGGGTTCACGCTTGCGACGGCCGGACACTCGCGGTGATCGCCTGACGTGATCGAGCCACGGAGCCACAGAAGTGCCCCACCCAGGATGACGGTGACTCCCAGCGCTGCCAGGAACAGAATTGGACGTCCGGCTAGCTGGCGAATCGTCGGCACGAGGATATGACGCCACAGCCATCAAAAAGTTCATGCTCGATCGCGGCGACCCGAGCGCCGTGCCCCGCGTCGCTCCATCACGTCCGCCTTTCGCGACCGGCCCAATTCAATGGTTCGATTAGTGTCCGCCACGGGCTACTCCCCGACTCCTGATCGGACGCCTCTTCTTGAATTCGCGTTTCCAGATGCTTGAGCCATCACGGCACAGTGATCGTTAGGGTGAATGCCAATGTCGGTTTCGCACAGCCGGCGACCGCGCAGGTACCGGAAGCGGAGATCGCCGAGGTTCCAAGTCGCACGGAGCGAACCTCCCAGGCGGAGTATCCAGGATCTCGCAGGAACGCAATCGGAATCAACTCACCGGCGTTTCCAGAAACCTGCGGCGCACTCCAACGATAGCCCCCCGCTAACCGCAATTCCGCCGTCTGACCCATTACCAGGGTAAGGCAGCGTCCGCTGTCGATCTCGGTGACCACTTGTCTCGTCGCTGACGTCGACGTCACGTGACAATCGGATGTCGATGGACCGCTCTGGCCGGCGCAGCCCGCGACGACAACGCAAATGCCGATGCTGGCGGCTAGGCGCGCAGGAGTTGTGTTCACCTAGTACCTAATTTGAAGACGCTGGATCATCCGAAAAGTTCCGCGAGCCGGTACTCGTCGGGCCAACCCTGCAGCACCCAACAAACCGATAGAGCCTGCGCTATCGGAAGTCAAGGCGACCCAGGTGCTCGATTAGTGCACCACGGGCTACTACAACCCCCGTCTACCGATTGGGTGCTTAGTCCGAAAGGATACCGTCTCAAACGAAATTTGTGTTCACAATGAGCGCCAACGTGGATCTGCCTCCCCCCCAAGCGGTGGGGCCGGCTCGTCAGTCCTCCGCGGGAAAGGACCAGCCCCAAGGCCTGCTGACCAATGCGCCGGCGGCGGCTGGGCGAGCGCTCCTCGCCCTGGTCGTGCGTGTCGACACTAGCAAGATGGCTGGGATCGAGACCCACATTGGGGACGCGGGCCAGATCATTCGGTGGCCGACCACCGCGGTCGCGAACGTCGAGCTGCTGGTCACGAGGCTGGTCCAGAAAGAGTGCTCGCCACGGAGCTGGTCATTGCCGTAGGAACCCGTGGCGTGAATTCAGTTGCTCGAATAGTGCCCGCTAGGGGCTAAAAGGTGGCCATAGTCTTGACGGTCTGACCCCGGTCGAGGATGCTTCCGTCATGGCACCGGACTCGGGTCGGATAACGGTTCGAGAGCGGATCGACCCAGAGATCACCGCCACGCTGTTCGCTAACTACCGGTCTTCGGCGGACGCCCTCCTGGAGTTGGTCGATAACGCTCTCGATTCCCGCCTGCCCGGAGAACCAATAAAGGTGGACATCACCCTTCATGGCGATGCAGTCAGCGTCACGAGCGAAGGTGGTGAGGGCATGGGACCTAAGGACCTCGAGCGCCGCTATCTCCGCTGGGGCAAGTCCGCCAAACGCGGGAGGGAGTTGCTCGGACAGTATGGCCAGGGTGGCAAGGCAGCCATCGGTCACCTCGGCCGCCGCTTCTCGGTCGAGTCCAGTCGTCCTGGCGACCCCGTAGGCTGGCGTTTCACAGACCCGAACTACCGTGACCGGAGCCGATTGAAGACCTACGAGTTACATGAGGTTTCCAAGCGTGTTCCGTACGAGCTTGGTTACGTACGGATCCGGATCGATGAGGTCGACAAGCGGATCGATCTGAAGCGGCTTGGCCTGCGGCTCGCGGACACATACTGTCTGCTACTCGAGCGAGGCGATCTGCAGATCATCATGAACGGGACGCTCCTAAAGGCAAGGTCGCTGGGGGAAATTGCGCGCAAGGATTTCCGGGTTCGGGCTGCTGCGACGATCATTGGCGGCTGGGTCGGCACCGTCGATCCGACGAAGAGGACAGCAGACTTTGTTCCCGGCCTGCGCTGCTATCGGTTGGGGCGCCTCGTCAAAGATGGTGAGTTCTTCGGACACCCAACACCGGCCCAGGAGCCAGGAATGGCTCAGCTGATCGGCGAGGTTGAAATCCCCCGGGTTCCGCTGACCATCAACAAGAGCGACTTCGATCGGGACAGCGAACCCTGGGTCGACATCGAGCGCCGCCTCCATCGGCTGCTGAAGCCCCTCGTCCGGAAGCTCTCGCGGCAGACGGAGAGTCCGCCTCCTCCGTCCGCGGTCAAGGTGGCCCAGCAGGTGCGCCGGTTATTGAGCCAGGCCCTCCGCTGGGCCGACCGCCCGGAACTCTTCCTCGGCACCGCACCCGCGCGTACCCAAGTCCCGCCGCCTACCAATGGCGAGCGATCATTCCGAGAGCACCTTGCTGAGGAGAAGCCGACGCCCGTGCCGCAGCCGGCGTCGGAGGCCAGTCCGAGGCGCACGGGGTTCGGAGATATCGTCATCAGGCCTCTTGGTCCGGCCATCCGAAGCCAGACCGTCATCGAAGACGCCGTCAAGGTGGTCGTGATCAACTCGCAGCACCCCCTATTTCGAGAGCGTAAAGGCGATATCTGGTACCAACTCGAAACGGCAGCAAGCGAAATCTGCAAATCCATCGAAGGCGTGACGGTCGCCGAGTATGAACGCCGGGTCAACGAGATCGTGCTGCTCGCTTTCCAACTCCGCGGGCGCCGCCGTAAGGCGCGGACGGGAGCCGCTCAGCTCAAGATCTTGCAATAAGACTTCGACCAAAACGGCAAGCGTCAGGCAGTCGGTTGGGAGAGCGCGGGAAGGAAGCGATAGCCGCGGCCCGGAACCGTCGCGATGAACCGTGGTCGCCGCCAATCGTCCTGCAGTTTCGTCCGCAGATTACGGACGTGACGGTCTACGACATTGCTCCCGGCCGCATAGTCGACGCCCCAGAGGTTGTCCAGGATCTGTTCGCGAGTCACCAGCCTGCCGGCGTTGGCCGCAAGGAGATAGAGCAAGCTCTGCTCGAGCGAGGTGAGGTGCAACTCGCTCGAACCCGCCCTTACTCGACGGTGGAGGATGTCAACCTCCAGCTCACCGAGCTTTATCACGGGACTGAACGCAATCGTCTCCCGATAGGTTCGGCGCATGATGGCCAGCGTGCGAGCGACGAGCTCCTCAGGCGAGAAAGGGACGACAAGAATGTCGTCGACGCCCCGATCGAAAGCCGTCAGCTTCGTTTGCAGGTCGCCACGCCGCGTGAGGGCGATGACTGGGATCCGCCCGGCGGCCGTCGGGGCAGCACTCAGGCGATCCAGGAGCTCCCCTTTGCTGACGTCCATATCGATGATGGCCAGATGCGGTTTCCACTCGGAAAGCATCGCGGTCGCCTCCGCCTCGTCCCCAGCGATGCGAGTCTGGAACTGGCCGTGACTGAGAGCAAGCCGGACGACCTCGGCGAGGACGGGCTGGGCTAGGACCGTCAACACCCGGGCCGGGGTCCGCAACTGACGGGGATCAGTACCCTGCATTTCCGTCCTGGGGTTCTAGGCCGCGGCCACCCGGAGGCAGTATAGAGCGCATGAGGGAACTTCATGACATGGCTCGGCCGAAGGACCAGACTGGCCCCCGAGGCCACTGGCTTGCTATACAACGCCGCTCTGGTGCAGCGCGTCATCGACGAAATATGGAACGGTGGGAACGTCGACCTCGCGGATGAGCTGTTCGCGCCCACCTATGTCAATCACGGGGGACTAATCCCGGATCTCGTCCAGGGCCCCGAGGGCATCAAACTTAGCGTCGCCTTCTACCACGCCGCCTTTCCCGGCCTCCATGTCGCGGTCGACGATTTGGCAATCGAGAAGGATGCCGTGATCTTGTCGTGGACCGCCCGCGGGCAGGGCTCTGCCGATGCGACGGCAGCTACGGTGACCGGAACAACCCGCAGCCTCGTGATCGATGGCCAGATCCTGGAGAGCTGGACCAACTGGGATGCGGGAGTCGCCCTGGAACGGTTGGGCATTGTCCAATCGGAGGCATCGGCTTCGACGGGATGAGGAAACCTCATGACGGGCGGCTGTCCGCCGGTCACACTGAGTATTGGATGCGCCGACGCACAAAAATCGCGCACCACAGATGAGGAATCATGGCTCAAGTACTAGAACAGGAGACCGTTCGTCACGAGACCGCGGCGGAGCAGCCGGCGGCTCCCGTGGAAACTTCGGCACAATCGATCGGGACCAATCGCGTCTCGAGCACGTCCGTGACATCGACTCGCGTCGGTGACTACAACAATCGAGCGATTCAAGTTGTTTGGTGGCTTGTTGGGTTCGTTGACATCTTGCTGGGGATTCGCTTCCTCCTGAAGCTGCTCGGAGGCTCAACGGTGTCGGGCTTCGTGACCTTTATGTACAACATCACCCAGCCGCTGATCGCCCCGTTCCACGGCATCTTCAACACCACCGTCCAGGGCCGTTCGATCCTGGAGCCCGAGTCTCTGGTGGGGATCGCCATCTACTCGCTGGTCGGCTGGGGAATCGTCTCCCTGATCCGCATGATGACTGGGACCAGACGCGCCGAAGGAGCCGTATGACCCTACTACATCTCATCGTCCTGCTCATCGTCGGCACGGTTTGCGGCCTGATCGCCGAGCGCGTGGTTCACAGCGCTCTGCCGTTCGGTTGGATCGGCGCAGCCGTGGCCGGCTTTGTGGGCGCCTGGCTGATGGTGGACGTCCTTCACGTTGTCATCCTGCCGACGCTTGCAATCGAGGGGCTACCAATCGTGTCAGCCATCCTCGGCGCGATCATCGTGGTCTTCTTGTTCAGTCTCGTGGCCGGCCGCATGGGGTCTGGCCGCAGCTGGGGCCGGGCGAAGGCCTAACCCCGCGACTCCGTTCAAGCGAAGGGGCGTTCACTCGAAGGGCCGGTCGACGGGGATCGGTCCTTCGCTAGTCTTGGCGGGTTTCTCGGTAGCCACTTGTTCAGAGGTTGGGACGAATAGTTTGATCGGCTTCAGGCAGAAGGTCAGATCGGTCGCGGCGCCGAATGGATCATCATCGCTCGCGTATCGTCGCACTCAGATCCAACGTCGCCGCAATGGCTTCGCCCATCGCATCGCCACCGGCGCCGGCTGGGGATTCGTTCTCCTCGCAATCGGGTGGCTTCTCGTGGCAGGCGTCTTCGGACTGTCGAACGCCTGAAGGCATTGTTAACAGCGCTTACCTATGCCGCCTCCGGTACTCCGGCAACCTCGGTGTGTTGCGGACGGCCCTTAATAACCACCACCGCAACCACGAACCCGGCAAGCGCGATCACGGCGGAGACTGCAAAGGCGCTGCGATAGCCCGCGGCAAAGGCCTGGTTGATCAGCGCATGCGTCGGAGTGCCAAGGGCGAGCTGGCTTCTGGTGACGCTGGCGGCGATGGTTCCAAGGACCGCGATCCCGAGGGAGCCGCCCAGCTGCTGCCCCACGTTCAGTAGCGCGGAGCTCAATCCCGATTCCCGGGGCGAGACCCCGGCGACCGCGACAATCGTCGTCGACACAAAGATCAGCCCGAGGCCAAATGACAGAGCGAGCACCGGACCCAACACGCCTGAAGCGTAGCCAGAGTGCTCGGTGACTCGAGACAGCCCGAACAACCCGATGGCGCCGACCAGGGCTCCGAGCGACATCAGCGGGCGGGGACCGATCCGACTAATCAGCCGGGAGGCTGCCTGGGCGCCGAGGACCACGCCGACCGTGATCGGCAGAAAGGCGAGACCCGCCTTGAGCGGGCTATAACCCAGGATGTTCTGCATGAACTGGGTCAGGAAAAAGAGCATTCCCGACAGGGTGGCACCGATGGCCAGCCGGACCGCGTAGGCGCCCGAGCGATTGCGATTCACAAAGATCCGAAGCGGCATCAACGGCTGCGGGCTGCGGAGCTCGATAACGATGAAGCCGGCGACCAGGACCACGGCAGCCACGAGCGAACCGACGGTCGCGGTGTTGGTCCATCCGCTGCTGGCGGCGCGACTCAGTCCGTAGACCAGGAGGGTCATCCCGGCCGTTACGGTGGCGGCACCGGGCAGGTCGAGCCGGCCCGGCCGGCCGTGGGTCGCCGCCAGCACCCGCGGGGCGGCGATCGCGAGCATTGCGCCGATCGGAACATTGACGAAGAGAACCCAACGCCACGAGAAATAGTTGGTGATCAAGCCGCCGAGGAGCAAGCCGAGGGCGCCGCCGGCTCCCGATACGGCCGCGTACACGCCCAGCGCGCGGTTGCGCCCACTCCCTTCCGGAAACGTGTCTGCGACCAGTGACAGCGCGGTGGGAGCGACGATCGCGGCCCCGACGCCCTGGGCGACGCGCGCAACGATCAACCAGGTGGACGTGGTGGCAAACCCTCCCGCCAGGGAGCCAAGTGTGAACAACACCACTCCGCTGACGAACACGCGGCGCCGTCCGAACAGATCGCCCGCGCGACCGCCGAGGAGCAGCAGGCCGCCGAATGCCAGCGCATAGCCATTGACCACCCACTCCAGGCCGGTCGGCGTAAAGTGCAGAGCCCGTTGGATCGACGGCAGCGCGATGTTTACGATCGCGGTGTCGAGCACCACCATGAGCTGCGCAATCGCGATGACGACGAGGGCGAGACCGAGGCTGCGGGCCTGCGGCGCCGTGCCGCTTACTGGGCGACGAGCGACCGAAACTCTAGTAGTCATTGTTCTTCTCCTTTTCATGCGCCCGGCGATGAATGCTCGATGCGAAGCCGAAGGTATTCGTTGATACCGATGAGGCGGAACTGCAGCCGCTCGTAGCGCGGGAAGGCGGGCGCCGCGGTTGTATAGTCGATGACCTCGGGCTCGACCAGCGGGTAGTCCTTCCCGAGATAGGTGACACGGCACCCACGGGCCGCCAGCACGTTCCGATACCAGGCTGCATCCTCGCCGAAGGTCCGTGGCATGACGAAGTTGTTGCCCAGGCGGCGCATCCCTAACGGCGTGGCATATGAGCGGCCGGTTCGGCGGCCGGCGTGGTGCAGGACGCCGAGAATGGGCATCCAGCGCCGTCCCGCGATCAGGACGACGACCGGATTCGCAAATCGGGCGACGAACCGGACGACACGCCGAGTCCGTGGCCCGAGACGGGTCGTATGGATTGCGTGGTTAGTGGTCACCATATGAGAACCTCCAGAACGAAGTGGGTTGACTGATACTCCAAGGACGGGAGGTGGCGCAGAATGTGACGTCGGGCGCCGATGTCACATTCCGACCGGAGCCCCGTCCTTGTGTTGATGGAGACCACCTGGTTGACAGGAGGCGTGGGCGAATGATCGACCAGGATGTGCGTCTCACCGAGGCGTGGTCGGCACACCACCGGTTCCTGCTCGACGTCGCATATCGGCTGCTAGGCAGTTACAGCGAAGCGGAGGACACGGTGCAGGAGGCTTTCACGAGACTTCTTCGCACGGACCTTGATCCGATCGAGGACCTGCGCGCCTGGCTCGTCGTCGTGGTCAGCCGCCTGTGCCTGGACCAGCTTCGATCCGCCCGGGTCCGCCGCGAGGCCTACGTGGGGCCGTGGTTTCCTGAGCCACTGATCCACTCGGATGACGGTCTGTCCGACCCCGCCGACATCGTGACGCTGGACGAGAGCGTGCGCATGGCGCTCCTCATCGTCCTGGAGCGCATGTCCCCAGCCGAGCGCGTCGTCTTCGTGCTGCACGACGTGTTCGACTTCCCGTTCGAGAAGATTGCGCCGCTGGTCAAGCGGTCGCCCGCCGCGTGCCGGCAGCTCGCCAGTCGCGCCCGCCGGCATGTCGACGACGAAGCGGCTTCCGCTCGTTTCAAGATCGATCCAATGGAGCAGCGGCGGGTCGTCGAGGCGTTCATCGCCGCCTGTGCCCAGGGTGAGCTGCGGGCGTTGCTCCCGCTGCTGGATCCTTCCGTTATTGGATGGGCGGACCTGGGCGGGACGCTGGCCGCGGTCAGTCAGCCGAACGTCGGCCGCGAGCAGGTCGGGCAGCAAGTCATGAAATTCTTCGGCGCACCCTCAGGCACAACGATGACGGCCCAGGAGGTAAATGGCGAGCCCGGCATCGTTGCCTTCCGCGGGGGCGCCGTCGCCGCCGTACTCGCGCTTTCGGTGCACGATGGCCTGGTCACGCGCGTCTACGCCGTGGCGGATCCACACAAGCTGGCTCAGGTCAGGCGGGTGCTCCAGACGCAAGGGTAGTCCCGGGGCGAGCTCACTCTCAGGGTGAATCCTGGTCCGGAGAACGCGGGATTCACCCGCGTGAGCGACGACAGCGTCTGTCGATGGCATTAGTGTCCAGACGCTGGCTAGCTCAAACCACCGGAAAAGGAGGTGAAGAATGCCCTCGACCGTACTCGCCCTCGCCCCCCGGACGAGCACCCGCTACCGCCCCCCGACTGCTGACCTGGGCGCGCGCCAGACCGCTGTCAACGAATGCTGGCCCTGCGTCCTGTTCATCATCCTGTGCGTGACATTTGCCCTCGCGCTGGCCTATGCCGCGTACTGCAACTACCTGGGCGGCAGCGCCGATATTCAGTGGCAATGGTGGCCGCCCGGATTCAGCGTCCGGTGCGTCATTTACTACTGAGTCCGCGACCGAACGCATAACCATCCGGGAGCCGGGTGCGGCCGGCCCGGCGCCCGGCACTCACAAAGGAGGATCACGGAAAATGGGCGCCATGCCCCTCGAAGACGGCTCGCAAGAACCTGAGGCGGCTCCCCTCGCACTCCGCGTGGACCATCTCAGTTTCCACTACGGCACCGCGCTGGCGGTCGATGACCTCAGCCTGACGGTCCCGGCGGGGACGATCGCCGGACTCATCGGCCCGAACGGCTCGGGGAAGACCACGACGCTTCGCTTGATCACCGGCATCCTCGAGGGCAAGCATGGTTCCATCGATATCCAGGGCATCCGTTTGCGCGATGACCCGGTCGAAGCCAAGCGCCGATTCGCCTTCGCCCCGGACGCACCCTCGGGCTTCGACCACCTGACAGTTCAGGAATATCTCGATCTCTACGCCGCTCTACAGAGTGCCGACCTGGAGTATGGCGCGCGCGCGAGCAACCTGCTCGGCGTCATGGACCTGCAGCCTCACGCGAATCGCCTGCTTGGGAAGCTATCGCATGGAACGCGTCGCAAGGTTTCCATTGTTGCCGCCATCGCGCTGGTGCGTCCCCTGCTGCTGCTCGACGAGGCGACGAGCGCACTCGATCCGGAATCAGTCGTCGTCCTCGAGTCACTCTTGCGGAGCGCAGTCCGCTATGGATGTGGGGCCGTCATCGCGACCCAGGACATTTATTTCGCCGAGCGAACCTGCGATCTCATCTTCATGCTGGCCCACGGCCGGCTCAAGGCTTCCGGCTCACCGGACGAGTTGCGGCGCACGTTTGACGCCAGCGATCTTCGTGACGCCTTCATGAAAGCCACCGGTCTGACCCACGTACTGGAGGGAATCGATGACGTCCTGGCTCCTCCTGACTGACGTCGAGCGCCGTCGTGTCAGCCGGGTCGCCGTCCGGCTCGCGCGCGCGAATCCTCTGCTCGTGCCGGCGGCCGTCGCGGTGGTCGTCGGCGTGATGTGGCTGGCCATCAAGGCCGGGGCAGGTGCGGCCATCCTGGCGGTCTTCCTGCCATCCGGGCTCAGCGCTGTGTTGGCCATGATCCTGTTGGGCGGAGTCCTCGTCGGCCTCGGACTCGCCGCCGCAGCGCCCCGCTTCGAGGGCCTCGACCCCCAAATTCGCACGGTTCCGATTGCCCCACTCCCGGCCTACCTCGGCACGACCGCCCTACCGCTGACGATCGCCTGGCTCATCTTCGCCATTCCTGTCTTCGACTTTGGGACGAGCCTGTTCCGTACCATCCAGGTCCCCGCGCCGGACGCCTGGGCCGGCCTCCTGATGCTGACGCAGCTGATCGCGTGCGTGACGGGCGCAGCCATCATGGAAATTCTTCGCGCCCGTCCATCGCGTCGCGCGTTGCTAGGCGCCATCCCGCTCCTGCTCGCACTCGGACTGCCGGCCGTGGTTGCCCCCTTGACCAGCGCACCGGCCTGGTCATGGCTCGCCGCGCTTTTGCCTCATGGTCTGGGGAAGTCTTCGCACGCCGCGGTTGCACCGATCGTGGTCCCCTCGATTGCCACGTCGCTGCTAGGCGTGCTCGCGGTCGGCGCCTTGGCGGCTGCGGCGTGGACCGCGACGGCCACCTTGCCCGGGCGAGCCCCCGCCGGCAGCGAACACGTGCGCAGCCGCCGCATCCCGCGCCGCTTAACGCTGGCGATGGGCACTTGGCTCATCTTGACCGCGGTGCGCGACTCCCGCGTGCGGGTGGTTTTCCTGTTGAGCCTGGTGTCCGGTGCCGGCATGATTACGGCGACCGCTCTTCTCGCGGGCCGATCGGCCGCGGCGCTCGCCCCCCTCGCCGCCATCCTGCTGGTCCAGTTCGCCGCCGGCGCGCCGCTGGCGCTCTCATCCGACCTGGCGCAGGGTCGTTGGTTGTGGAGATCGATTCCGCCAACAGGACGCAGGGTGGGACTGAGCTGGTGGATCGTTATCGGGACGATCACCGCCGCCATCAGTCTGGTGGTCGTGGCCCCGGTTTTCGCCGTTATGCCACTCGACGCTTATCCCTTCGTGCTTGGTGCCCTGGTGATGGCTGCTCCCATCCCGGCCGCAGTTGGGCGGCTCCTGCCATTCCGCCATGACGCCCTGACCCGGCAGCTGGGCTTGCTCGCGCTGCAGCTGGTGTTCTTCCTCGGCGCGCTCGGCACCGCGGAGTTGATCGCGCAGCGTTTTGCGCTCGAGGCCGCTCCGCTCGTGGTCCTGGTGGGGGTCCTGGCGCTAACCGCCGCGATCTGCAGCCGCGCACCCTGGAGGGAAGCATGATCGACCTCAGCGATCGACTCGAGTTGCCCGCGGACGTGCGGTTCGAGGGCGATGCGCTCCACGACCTTGCGGTCGGCGAGGCGTATCCGCTACGCGGCTCCGGGATGGACGGGATGGCCCTGCTCGCCGCGGGGTATTCCATTCGAGATGCGGCCACAACCCTGGCCGCACGATTCGAGATCAATCCGCAGATGGTCCAGAGGGACCTCGCCACGTTTGCCTTTCAGTTGAGTCGGGCGCAGTTGATCAACCTCCGGCCCTCTGGCTTGCGCGCGAGACTGCGCCACATTCTGCGGGTCAGCCTCTACCTCGTCGTGGCGCACCGGTGGCCGCCAGCCCGCAGCCGCCGATATGCACTGGCGACCGGAGGGGCCCTCACTATACTCAGCCAGATCGCCGCGGTGGTGGGCATCGAAATGGCGCCGCTCTGGCTCCTGCTGCTCATGCCATTGCTACTCCCCGCCCTTCTCATTGCCCCGGCACTCGCCCCGGCACTCGGTGCCCTGTCCGTCAGTCTGGTCGCGGCGGTCATCGTCCACGAGGGGGGCCATGCCGTCGCGGCGCACCGCATCGGCATCGGCTGCTTCCTGGTTCGATCCGGATGGCGGGTGGCGGTCGTGCATCAAAACGGCCGCGACACAGGCTGGGTGCACGCATCCGGGCCGCTCGTCTGCGGCCTGCTCGGTGCGGCAGCGTTGGCTCTCGCGGCTGCAATTCATAGCCTGCCTCTCGCTCTCGCCGGCATGCCGTTTGTCGTTCAGTTGCTCGCTCTTACCGTGCTCGCACAGGACGGCCGCTTGCTGGCGGCCGCCAAAGGAGGTGACCGTTGACCTTTCTTCGAGCGTCATTGATCGGCGCCCTCACGATCCTCGTCCTGGAGATCGCGCTCGCGTTCTTGCTCAACGTGATAGGCGAGTCCCAGCACTGGGGCAACGCACAGCTGGGAATCGGACCCGTCACTATCTACACGTTCAGCCGGAGTGGCGGCAGCTTCACGGTGACGGCCGGCCCCGGCGTCATCGTGGTGGCGGTCGCGGTCGGGATTCTCAACGGGCTCGGCGCGAGATGGCTCAATCGGAGCGCGCCGCTGACGTAGACTGGGAGCGCGGGTTGGCGATGCCCGCCGCTTGATCGCTGCACCATGTGGTTGAGTCCACATCGGCGCCGTTCCGACCCGCCATTCGGCCCCCGCCGGTTGGCTGGATCCCGTGCGCCGTCCGGAGGTAGTCAGACGTCACGCGACCCCCTACCTTCATCTCGTGGCCCAGCCATACGGCGCAGATGACCGTGCCGAGTGCGTGCTCGCCTTCGAGGCACTCGAGGGCGCGTTGCGCTGCCTCAAGGACGACATCGCTCGCACCGAACGGCGCTGCCAGGACGTGCGCCGGGCGTACAAACAGCTGATCGAGGTGGCCGCATCGGATGGAGAGCTGCCACGGATGGGGCCCGATTCGAGGCTCCACCGCCTGACGCATCGCGAACGGCTGGTAGCCGCGTTAGCCGCCGATGGCCGGACCAACGCCCAGGTTGCGGCCGAACTGCATGTCACCCTGCACACCGTCAAAAGCCAGATGCGCGGCGTCTTGCGCAAGCTTGAAATCGACTCGCGCTGGCAGATCGATCGGAGCCGATACCTACCCGTTATTCATCCAGCTCCTAACGCCAGCGAGGAAGGCGCCTCGGATTCAGCCAAACCGGGCTGCTGGTAAATGCCGATCAGATTTCCCGCGGGGTCGCGGAACGTCGCGACGACCTCCCGCGCATCCGGGTCGACCTTATGGACAATTTCGCCGCCTGCAGACTTGACCGCTTCAACCGCTTTGACGGCGCTCGCAACCATGATGTAAACCATCAGTCCGGGCTCGGCCGCAACAGGCCGCCCAAGGACCCATGTCCCGCTCACCTCGTTGACGGTATCGTCGAAGGCCGTCGAGCCGTCGCCTCGCTGTCGGATCTGCCAACCGAAGGCACGCTTGTAGAACTCGGCAGACTCCTCAATGTCCCTGGCGGGAATCTCGATGTAGCAGATCTTTCCGCTTCGGTAGGTGGGTGGCTTAACCACTGAGCTCATCGTCTGGATGCTAAACGAGCTGCTTCTCGAGGCAGATGCTCGTGGGCGAGGATGCGTAGTCTCCCCAGCAGTCCACTGGCGTGAAGCCCGCGTGGCGATAGAGGGAGAGCGCCGCGTACTGATAGATGCCCGTCTCGAGCACGAGTCGACGCACCCCCAACTGCTTGGCGGCGGCCTCGAGGCCGGCCAGCACGGCCCATCCGACTCCCTTGCCTCGTTGATCGGGTTCGACGTACATCCGCTTCGCCTCGGCAGTCGTCGAGTCGAGGACACGGATGGCGCCACAGCCAACCGCTCGGCCATGATCGCGCGCGACTAGAAACGTACCGTGGCCCTTTTCGAGATGTTCCGCTTTGAGGTTCGGCCCGAAGCGCTGCTCCGGCGGATAGAGCTCAGCCAGACCCGCGTCCAGCGCCGCGATCAATCGTCGTGCATCGTCGGAGTCGAACGCTTCCGCGGCGACGGACAGGCTGCGATCGCGCATCTTCAAAGGATAGGGTTGCGCCGGTCGCGGTCCTAACTAGCGGTAGATGGCAGCCGGCGTTGCCGGATGCCGTAAAGCGCCACGGCGGATGCGCCGACACCTAGGCCCGTCGCGACCAGTCCCGCGAGCACGAAGAGCCACCCGCCAAACGCAAGGCCATACGCGATGGCAGCCAGTCCCGGAAGACCGACGACGAGGATGACGGCGACCGCAAGCCCGAGCGTGGCGGGCGTCACCCAGGTGGTGCGCAACGAGAGGCCGCCCGGTCGCGACCACATCAGCCCCATAAAAAGATCGGCCAGGGGCAGCAGTCGCAGTTGCCAGCTATCGAGCGGCGGGGCGTCGTTCGGGACTCGGGTCCAGGGGTAGCTCACGGAGCGAATAACGTTAGTACGCCCCGGATTGATTCACAAACGCCGAAACTCATAGAATCCGCGCGCAATGATGCGGGTCCGTTGCGTCCGGATGATCGCCCCGGTTCTCGCTTTTGCCCTGTCGGCGTGCGGCGCCGCCCAGGCGGGGATGCCGGCACGCCCATCTGCCGCCGTCGTGTCGCCGAGCCCCTCGCCGTCGCCTTCGCCGACGCCACCGGTCGTCATCGATGCCGCCTACGTCGCCAGCGAGCTGGGCGGGGTCGAAGACGCGATTCGGATGGCCGACACCCCCGGGGACGCGTACGCGAGTCTGGCTGATCGTCAGCAGCACGCCTATCAGCTCCTCGCGGCACACCCCGACTGGGTGCCGGCGGTCCTCAACGCCGTTTCCCCGACGGCGCGCTCGGCGATCCAGGACAACCTGAGCGCGGCGCAGCAGATCGGCAGCCTTAACGGGTCCCGTAGCTCGCTGCCGCACTGGCTGATCATCGCGCCGCCGGCACCCGAGGTCCTCCTCGGGTATTACCGCGAAGCGCAGCAGGCCTATGGCGTCCAGTGGCAGTACCTCGCGGCGATCAATTTGATCGAGACCAACATGGGGCGTATTCGGGGACTGAGTTCGGCGGGCGCGCAGGGTCCGATGCAGTTCATGCCCGCCACCTGGGCCAGCTATGGTCACGGCGACGTCAACAATCCGCACGATGCCATCCTGGCGGCCGGCCGCTACCTGAAAGCACACGGCGCGCCCCAGAACATGAGCCGGGCGATCTACGCCTACAACCCGAGCAACCTCTACGTTCGCGCCGTGCAGCTCTACGCGCAGGAGATGTTCGCCAACGAGCGCGCGTTTCTCGGCTACTACAGCTGGCAGGTGTACGTCCAAACCACCGGCGGCGCGGTGCTGCTGCCAGAGGGCTTCAGCGGCTAAGCCGGCCGCGTTCTAGCTGGGCGTCGTTAGAACTCGCGAAAGGAATCGGAAGGTTCGCTGCAACGCGTCGTCGATGGCCGCCTTGTATTGGGTCGCTCCGTAGCGCAGGAATCCGTGCGGCGCATCCGGGTAGACGACGATTTCCTTGTCCGTTTTCAAGGCATCCTTGAAGGCCTCAATCTGCTCGGCGGAGATGCCGGGGTCGGCCCCGCCGAAAACACCGAGCAGCGGGATCTTGATGTCGCCCGCGAGTTGAAGCGGCGATAACCGCGCCGGCTCCACCTGGAGATGACCGTAGTAGGCAACCACCCCCGCCAGGCCTCGCACGCGGGCGGCCGCGACGTATGCGAGTCGACCTCCCATGCAAAAGCCCCACGCCGCTACGCTCGATGCGCCGCGCGCCAGGAGGTCGTCGACCCCGGTCTGCATATCGGCCAGGAATCGCTCATCCGATAATTGCTGAGCCCGCTGAACGGCGCGAGCCATAGCGTCCGGCATGCTGCCGGTCCGTTCCGGGGCCCGCATCGACTCGGGTAGGTCGCCCTGGCGGCCAAAAAAATCTACCAGGGCGGCGGCGTGCCCGTGTTGGGTGATCCGTCGAGCCAGGTCCTTGTAGAAGTCGGTGTATCCCCAGATGTCGTGGATGATCAGAACCGCACCACGCCGAAATCCGGTCGCGGGAAGGGCGAGGAACTCTCGTAGATCCGCGCCATCGCCGGCTCTGATGGTCCGCTCTTCTTCCCTGACCGCGGCCGGCGCCGGGGGACCAACATCATCGCCCGGCGCGGTGCACATTGGCTCAGTCTAGGTGCGAAGCTGTCGGACGAAGGCGGCGACGCGATCCATCGCGGTGTCGACCACGGGGAGCAGCCCGTGCCCGACGCCGGGAAAGGTGACCAGTTCCGCCCGGGGCAGGCGGCGGACCGACGATCTGAGGAGTTCGAGACGCGCGAAAGGGTCGGATTCGCCCGAGAGCAACAGGACGGGGCAGGTGATTGCGGACCAGTGTTCAGTCCGCAGATCCTCCGGATGGCCAGGACGGTGGAGTGGATAGCTGAGCAACACCAGTGCGGCATACGCGACCTCGGTGGCAGCCATGCTCGCCACCCGACCGCCATAAGAATGCCCGCCAGCAACCGAACCAGCGGGGACTTTTTGGACAAAGACTGGCACGGCCCTCTCGGCTTTGCCGACCGGGAGGTCGATGGCGGTTGCCTTCAGGTGGCGCTTTTCGAGCGCCGTGACATACGGCCGCATGCTGCTGGCATCACCCGAGGCGCCGTGGGCCAGAAAGATGGCCGGAACACTGGGTGATCGCGTTGGCACCCGCTAACATTAGTGCCCAACTCATGGCACGCGTCCTGCTGGTCGAGGATGAGCCCAACATCGCGTCGATCATCGTCTTCAAGCTGACACGAGAAGGCCACGAGGTGCGCTGGGAATCGAGCGCCCTGGCGCTGCCTCGTGCGGCCGAGGCCATCCAGCCCGACCTGATTCTCCTCGACTCGAGCCTGCCGGACGGCGATGCATTCGCCCTGCTGACCACCCTCGTCGCCAAGCATCCGGTGGTGATGATGACCGAGTTTCGAGACACGACCACGCCGCCGCGGGCGCGGGCGGCGGGCGCGGTCGCGACCGTGGAGAAGCCCTTCAAGCCAACCCAGCTGGCTCGCCTGGTGGCACAGCTGGTGCCGGTACCGGCGCGGCATCCGTGATGACGGTACTGGCGCGCAAGCAAGGCGCCGCGCTCGTGATCCACGAGCGCAAGCTGGGCATCTTCACCGACAAAGGCTTCACGCCGGTCGACTTCAAGGTGGAGCTGGCAATGAAACTCGCCACCCGGCTGCAATACACGCCGCTCGTTCCGGCCCAGGAGATGGAGGAGCCGGAACTGCTTCGCTTCCTGACGGATACACGGCTGGTGTAGGACCGTTCGGATCGGCGCGTTGTTTCAATCGATGACGCTCGAGACCGAGCGCCTGCTCGAAAGCGGCCGGCAGGCAGAGACCGAGGGCAACGTGCGTGAGGCCCTCGTCCGTTATGAGGCGGCGGTGAAGCTGGCCGGTGCCGAGGCGCTGCCCCGGCTGCGATTGGGAACCGTCTGCCATCGGCTGCGCGATTACGCACGGGCACGTCAGGTCCTCGAGGAGGCGAGCCGGCTCGATCCCGAGGATGCCGAAGTGGCCTTCCGCCTCGGCCTGACCTGCGATGCGTTGGGCGATCGCGAACCGGCGCGAGCCGCCTACTCCCGGACCCTGATGCTGGCCCCCAGCTCCTGGCGCACGTGGTTCCTGATCGGGCGCGACCATCGTCAGCTCGGGCACACCGAGGTCGCACGGCTCGCCTACCTCCGCGCCCTGGACGAATCCCCCGATGTCCCCGAAATCCTCGCCGAACTGGGGACCTTACTCTGGGAGATGGGGATGCGGGACGACGCCTTTCCTTTCTTAGAGCGCGCCGCGCTGACGTGCCCCATCGATCCCGGGTTTTCCCTACAACTTGGCCTGGCGGAGATGGAGCGCGGCCAGCTTCCCGCCGCTCAGCGGCACGTGATGGGCGCCAAGCACCTCGATCCCTCGGACCGGCGCATCGACGTCGCGCTCCAGGACATCGCCTTTCGACGGAAGACCTCCCGCAAGAGCAAGCGCGCGGCCTGATCGGTCGGCGCAGAACAAAAGGCCGCCCGCGAGGGCGGCCTTTGTGGGGAGGAGGGGGGACTCGAGGAGTTTTTGGAACCTGAATGCAGGCTAGCAACGCCCCATTACGGTGCCGCTTAACGCCCCCACCCTGCCCTCCCCCAGAGGGGAGGGATAATTTTTGATCTCCCCCCGAGGTGGAGGGGATCTGCGGCTAGGCGCCCTGGCGGGCTTCGGCGTCCGCCCATCGCGGTGTCGCAACGTCGGCCGTAAGAACCCGCTCCTGCACGAAGATCCTTCGAAGGATTGCAACCGAAGACGCGTAAGTCGAGTCGAGACCGTAGTAGGACAGGCCGCGCGCGCCCAGCGTACGCGCCTGCGTGTAGGGCGTGTCTGAAGCATAGTGCAGCACCCCGAAGTCGAAGGGCAGCTTGGTGAAGTTGATGTTCTCTCGCATCGGGTACCGCGACGACTCCGCCGCTTCGTAGAGGGCGTTGAGGTAGGGGCCGGCCTCCATTTCAACCACCGTGTAGCTCTCCCGGTGATAGAAGTCGAGGTAGGCGCGGTTCTGAAGGAACGTGCCGCGTACGGTCACGGCGCGCTGGTTGTCGAGCGCCGAGCCGTAAACGAGGAAGGGCGCCACACTGTTGAAGCTGAAGCAGTTATCGAGCCAGTAGGTGTTCTCAGAGTGTTCTTCGTAGACGACGTTCGAGATCATGATGTCGCCGATGCTGCCGTTGAGGGTGGCCGCCTTGCCGAGGACGTAGACACCGCGGAGCGTGCCCACGCTTTCCGCCACCTCGCGGAGGACGTTGTAGGCGCCCAGTCCCAGAGGGTAGTTGACGTTGATGAGGATCGCGGGGCTCCGCTTCAGCGGCTCCGCGGACGGGGTTCCAAGTCGAGGATCGAGGTCACCCGCGACCAACCGGTCGAGGACGATGACCTGGGCCGCCACGTCGAGGCCGGCATGGCTGGCAAGGAAGAAAATGCCGCGCTCCTCTTCCTCCCTGGTCCGGTGCGCCCGCCGTTCCCCAGCTTCCGCGGATTGCGCGTAATAGGAGCGCGCCGCGTAGTAGAGGAAGTTGTCCCAGTTGCCGCGCGACTGGCCCTGTCGGAGTTTGCGGAGCTCGGGCACCAGCTCGAGGTTGTTGCTGCGCTCGGTGTACTCGACGATTTCCTGCTGGTGCCGACGCGCCGAGCCGCTCAACAGGTTGACCAGGCTGTGCGTGTTGCTGGAGATGAAGTACACCGGTCGCTCCTTCAGCCCCTCCCGCTGCATCAGATCCTCGATCGGTTGCCACCAGCGACGAGTTGCCTTGACGTAGCCGATCTGGCTGCCACCCAGCATGCGCACGCGGAAGTCCTTTTCCTCGGCCTGGATGCGACGCAGCGGCGCGTGCAGGTCGCCCCAGATCTCGACCAGCCGCAGCGCATCGTCCTCAGAGATGCCCATGCGTTGCAGCACCTTGAACTGCTCCTCCGTGGTCTGCGCGCGACTGAGGTCTTCGGCGCCGAGGAGAGCGTGCAGCTTGTTCCATTCGATCTGGAGCGCGACCAACTGCGGGATGACATCGTCGATGTCGGACGGACTGGCGATGTACACCGCGAGCGTTTCCTTGCCGTCGAAGTAATAGCGGCGACGGCGGCCGGGCGCGCTTTGCATTTCCCAGCGTTCGACGTCGACATTGAGTATCCGCTTGAAGACGTCCGCCGACTGGCCCAAGAGGATCCGCTTCACGGCGGTGATGGAGGGCGGCAGGCGGCGGAGCGCGTAGATCAGCGCCCCAGTGTCGGGCTCGGCCGAGCCGGCCTTGGGGTGAAGGGCCGAACCCATGCCGATATGCGATTGCTCGAGCACCTTGAGCTTGGTCTCGCCCGAGCTCCGCAACAGCGTCCCGTAGGTTCGGGTGTAGAGCTCGACGGCGTCACGGCCGGGCCCACGATCCGGATCGGGATCGATATAAGCCATTGTGGGTATTATCCCGCGGCTTTTCGAAAGCATGCCGGTGACATAGGGTCGCTATTTACATGTTTTAACGAAAGTTATTTGCGGGATGCGCGAACTGGCCCGTACCGTGGGCGCTGACCGAACAACCACAAGCCTCGGAGGAGCCCATCCTGAGAATCTACCAAGCGATCCAAACTGAGACGCAACGCACCACGCTCCGAGTCATGGCCACCCGCGCAGAGGAAGCCAAGCGCAAGCTCAGCCTATACGCGCTCGACCGCGTGCTTTGGGCGCTCGAAGAGTTGAACCTGGCCGAGCGAACGACAGTGCCCGGTGCCGTCGTCGCGCAGTTGCACACCTTCGGCGTGCCCTACAGCGGTGACACCAAGATCCCCGACCTCATCGAGCTCGTGTTCACCGCCCAGGAGCAGTTCATGAATGTCGAGCCCGAGGAAATCAATCGGGTCCCGACCATCGAAGAGCTCGAAGCCTACTTCGACCAATCGCGCGTCGCCTGAGTTCGTCGCCACCCCCACCCGGATCCTATAATTGCATCACCTTTTGGGGAGGTGATGCCGGCCAAGCTGCCTCGACAAGTGAACAGCGCCGACAGGTGGCTCGAAGAGAGCTGAAAAGGAAAGCCGGTGTGAATCCGGCGCGAACCCGTCACTGTAACCGGGGAGCGGTGGGCGAGATCCACTGAGGCCAAAAGCCTTGGGAAGGAGCCCACCAGCAATGATCCGGAGCCAGGAGACCTGCCTGTCGGGGACCACGACCCTCTTCGAGGCTGAGAGGGAGGTGCCAGGCATCTTCTTCGCTTCCATCCGTTGAGGATTGGAAGCGATCTGTTTTTCTGGCGACTCCGATCGGCCTCCAGCGGCCCATTCCTGCTCTGGAGGTTCACATGAGTCGATTGATCATTGCGTCCATATCGGCGGCAATGCTTGCCGCCGCGACAACGTTCTCGGTTTTCGCGTTCACGCCCCAAATGGTGGCCGCCAGCAATGCGCTGGCATGGCTGCAGACCCAGCAGTCCTCGGACGGCACCATCGCGGGCGATGCCAGCCGAACCGAAGAGACTGTCTGGGGGCTTGCGGCCAACGGGAAGTCAATCGGGAGCCTGAGCACTGGTGGAAAGACGACCGTCGACTCGCTTCGTTCCCACATTGCGACGGAAGAGAAGACCGCAGGAAATATCGGCAGCCTGGTCCTCGCCGTCGGCGCAGCCGGCCAGGATCCGCGAAATTTTGCGGGCCGTGACTTATTGCAGGATCTGCAATGCACTTACAATGCGGCCACCGGCGCGTACAACACCCAGATCTTTAATGATGCGCTGGCCGTGCTTGCGATCCCATCCGGTAGAGCGCCCGCGAAGGCGGTCGGCTATCTGAGCAGCGCGCAACGTCCCGACGGTGGCTGGGAATTCAGCCCGGGATCGGGCTCGGACACCAACACGACTGGTATCGTCCTGATGGCACTGAAGTCCGAGGGTGGGCTGACGGCAGCCGTGAAAGCCAGAGCCCTCGTCTATCTCAAGAGCCAGCAACAGACCAGTGGCGGCTTCGAGTACACCGTGGCCACCGGGGACTCCGATCCAGATTCAGACGCGCTCGTAATCGAAGGGCTGCTGGCCGCTGGCGAGGATCCGACCAGCGCAGCCTGGACTCTCGGGGACAAAAACGCGCTGACCGACCTTCTGACCTTCCAGTATCCAAACGGCGGCTTCGGGTATTCACGCCCCGGCAGCACCGCAACCGCGGCGCCCGATGCATTCTCGACGACGCAACCGCTCGTCGCTCTCGCCTCAAAATACCTGCCGGTGCAGGCCACCACTGGCACGATGCCGACGACGTGCCCGGCGGTGGCACCATCGACGCCGCTCACCCTAGCACCAACCCCTCGTCCGATCATTCACCTCGCTACCACGGGCGCGAGCCGCATTCCCCAAGCTGGGATGCTGCTCATGGCTCTCGCGATGCTGACGCTCGGCTGGAGATTGCGACGGCGCGCTGGCTGAAACGACACGTCTTACGGCTTGTGGTCGGTAGCGGGGCCGCGCTCGTCGCGGCCCTGCTCTGGGCGCATCCCGCCGGCGCGGCGCTGCATCACGCCGGACTCGTGATTCAACACTCGAGTGGCCGCCTTTTGACGCGATGCGTGGCTTTTGCGGAAGCGCAGATTACCGGGATGCAGCTGATCGAGCGCTCCAACGTAAGCTACCAGGCGCAGACCTTCGGTTCGATGGGCAGCGCGATCTGCCAGCTGGATGGTGAGCCGTCGTTGGTCCCCTCGAATTGTTTCGGCTATGGCCCCTACTGGCAGTACTTTCACTGGCAGGGCGGGTGGCGGCAGTCGATGTTGGGCGCGAGCTCGTCGATGCTCCGCGACGGTGATATCGACGGATGGCGATATGCAGACGGAGCTGGTCAAGCCCCGGCCTCCGTGTCGTTTGCCGCGATCTGCAGCGCCACCTCGCCGCCAGCAGCGACACACGCTGCGACTGCACCCGCTTCTCTTCGACCCGCACCCAGCCACACCACAGCGGTTCCCAGCGTCACCCCGGACCCAACGGGCAGCCTCGAAGCCCTCGCACCCTCGGCATCAGCGAGCTCGAATGCTGCGCTGACGACGACCGGGCCCCCGAGCCAGCCGCCGAAGCCGGCTCCAATCGGACGCTGGGCGCTATTCGCCGCCGCCGTGATCCTCCTCAGCGGGCTGGGCGCATTCAACCTTCGGAGGCGCGGGCCATGATCCGCCATCCCCTCGCCTGGTGCGCCTGGGCGACCGCAGCGTTGGCCGCCGCATTCATCGACCGCAATCCGTTTCTCCAGGCGCTGTTGTTGTTGATCATCATCAACGTCTTCATCCCCTACGGCGCAGGACGCCGGATTCGAATCTGGAAAATCGGGCTGGCGCTGGCGGTGGTCCCCATCATCTTTAGCGTTGCCCTGAGCCGGTTCGGCACGCACGTGCTATTTACATTGCCAGACATCCCCATCATCGGCGGTCGCTGGACCGTCGATGCCGCGGTCTTCGGCGCGTCGACCGGCGCGGCTCTGCTGCTGACGGTCGCGGTCTTGGCCGTTCTGCAGACGACGGTGCGGAGCGCCGACCTGGTCGCCATCCTGCCACAACCGTTCTACCGTGCCGGCACCACTGTCGCCCTCGCGCTCGCGTTTGCTCCCAAGACGGTGGCGTCGCTCCACTCGATCCGAGAAGCCCGCCAGTTGCGCGGGCAACGTGCTGGCTGGCGTTCGGCGCCGCAGCTGCTGCTGCCGCTGCTGTTGACGACGCTCGAGCGGGCGTTGCAGTACGGCGAGTCGCTCGATGCGCGCGGCTTCGGCAGCCGCCGGCGATCGCGGTACCGTCCGCTCCCGTGGAGCATTGCCGACCTGCTGATCGTCGTTGGTTCCCTCGCCGCAGTCGCCGCCATCGTGCTGATGCCCCCGCAACCCTACAACCCGTATCTGGATCTGGTGCCAGGCGTGCCAACGGTGCCGAGCCTTCTTGCCGTGTTGCTGCTTGCGACGCCCGCCGTCACCGCCGGCCTTTCTCGAATGGACCATGCCGCTCATCACGCTTGAGGGCGTCGGCTATCGATACCCGGAGGCCGAACCGCCAGCGCTCGTGGACGTGTCGGCCGCCATCGAACCGGGGCAGGTCATCCTCCTTCGAGGGCCGTCCGGCAGCGGCAAGTCGACCCTGCTTCGCTGCCTGAACGGACTGGTCCCGCACAGTACCGGCGGCGAGTTTCGCGGTCGCGTGATTGTGTGCGGCCTCGACACCCGCGCGCACGCTCCACGGGAACTCGGCGCGCATATCGGATTCGTTTTTCAGCATCCCGACGCTCAGTTCGTCCTCGAGGACGTCGAAGCCGAGCTTGCGTTCGGGATGGAGAACCTCGGCCTCCCGCTTCCGTTGATGCGTAAGCGCGTCGAGGAGGTGATCGACCAGGTGGGCATCAACCATCTGCGCCGGCGCCGGATCGATACCCTCTCGGGCGGCGAGCGGCAGCGCGTCGCGATTGCCGCCGCCCTGGCTGTGCATCCGCAGGCGCTGGTCCTCGACGAGCCCACTTCGCAGCTCGATCCGCAGGCGGCCGAGGACGTGCTCCAGGTGGTGATGCGGCTGGTCGCCGAGCTGGGCATGACAACCGTGATTGCCGAGCATCGCGTCGAACGGATCGCGCCCCTGGTCGATCGGATCTGGACGCTCGATTCCGGAGTCCTGAAGGATCAACCCCCACGAGCCGCGCTCGCCGAGGGCGGCGCACGACCGCCGGTCGTCGACCTGGCGCTGCGCGCCGGATGGTCACCCATCCCGCTCGGCTTGCGCGATGCCCGCGTGTACGCGCAGCGGTTGCCAAAGCCCCCACCCTACCCTCCCCCGCGAGCGGGGGAGGGGAAAGCTCACTACCCTCTCCCGCGAGCCGGGGAGGGAAAAGCCCACTATCCTCTCCCGCGAGCGGGGGAGGAGAAAGCCCACTACCCACTCCCCCGAGCGGGGGAGGGGAAAGCCCAGGAGGGAGATTTCCGTGAGGCGGGGGCTGCGCCAGTGCTCTGCCGGGTCGAGAACCTCGAGTATCGATACAACGGCGTCCAGGCTGTGCGAAGGGTTTCGCTCAGCGTTCGGCGTGGCCAGGTCACGGCGCTGATGGGCCGCAATGGATCCGGGAAGACCACGCTGCTGAAGCTCATCGCCGGACTGCTGCGCCCGCAATGCGGCACGATCCAGGCCTATGCCCGCGCCGCCTATGTGCCACAAGACGCCGATGCCCTGCTCTTCGCCTCGACCGTCGAAGAAGAATTGCGCGGTCAGCCGCCCGAGGTGATGGCTCCGTTTCATGCCTGGCTGCGGCGCTATCCGCGAGACCTGAGCTCTGGCGAGCGGCAACAGCTCGCCATCGCCGTGGTGGCCGCTCAGGCAGACCTGTTGCTCCTCGACGAACCGACCCGCGGCCTCGACCCGCAGGTCAAACAAGCCCTCAGCGCGTTTCTGCGGCTGCGCGCTGCCGGCCGCGCCGCCGTCGTAATCGCGACCCACGATGTCGAATGGGCGGCGCGCACGGCCGACCGCGTGCTCCTGATGGCGGAGGGCAAAATCTACGCGGACGGCCTGCCGGCCGCGGTGCTCAGCGACTCCCTTGTCTTCGCGACCCAAATCAGCAAGCTCGTTGGCGGGGGCTTGCTCCTCCCCGACGAGGTGCCGGTTTGAGGGACTGGGTGGCAGCGCGCGCTGAGGATGTCGTCCTGCTGGGGCTGACCGGCGCGGGACTGGTGTTGTTCCTTGCTCCGCTCTTTTTGGGATCGCGGTTTCCACAGCCCGTCCTGCTGTTCAGCGCCCTGGTGGCGGTTTCCGCCCTGGTCGCGCTCGCCGTCGCCCTGCAAACGCACCGCCTCTCCACCCGCTTGCTCGCGATCCTGGCGGCACTGGTCGCGATCGACGCCACGCTTCGCCTGGTGATCGTGATCGGGTTGCTCGGTTTTTCGCCGATCTTCTTCCTCGTCATTGTCGGTGGTTTTGTCATGGGGCCGAGTTTCGGCTTCGCCAGCGGGGCACTGACCCTGCTGCTCTCGGCGGTCCTCACCGCCGGCCTCGGCCCGTGGCTGCCCTACCAGATGCTGGCCGCCGGCTGGGTCGGCATGGGCGCTGGATACGTCCGACGAATCACCGGCGGCAAGGCATCACGGAAAACCATCGCGGCGCTCGCCCTGTACGGTGGCGCCGCCGGCTTCGCCTTCGGGATCCTCCTCGACCTCTGGGAATGGCCGCTGCTTATCGCCGCCGGGTCATCGCCGCTCAGCTGGGCGCCCGGGATCGGGCTGATGCCTCTGATGCGCCGATTCGGGGCCTTCTACCTGGCGACCTCGCTCGTTTATGACAGCTTCCGTGCCGTAGGAAATCTGCTGTTGATCGCCGTCTTGGGCTCTGCCGTGATCGCGGCGCTCGAGCGCTTCCGGCGCCGGTTCCTGGTGGTGTGGGCGGTCGATCGACCGGTGAGCGCGCAAGCCCCGGTTAAGATTTCGGCAGATGTCGGAACTCCCACCTGAGATCGCGGTCGAGCCGGAGCCGACCGACGTCGACCCCCCGCCAGAAGCCATTCGCCCGGAGCGGCCGCGCATCTGGCCCGAGGAGCCACGCGCTCCGCGCCCGCAGATCAAGCGGCCAATGGAAGAGTGGTTGGCTGAATTCGAGGAGCGGGTCAAGCAAGTAGACGCGCGCCCGCGCGAGCAGCCCAGCCGGCGGCGCCGCCCGCGCGGGCTGGCCCGAATCGTGCCCGTTGCGGCGCGCCCCGAGCGGCCGCGGGAAACGGCGGGCGCTGAAGCCGGGAGGCCGTCGACACCAGACCAGCAACGCCGTGGCCGCCGTCGTCGCCGCGGTGGCGGAGGTGGCGGCGGCGGTGGCGATCGATCGGTCGCCGGTGCGCAGCCGCCGCAGATCCAGGGCCAGGAACGACCTCGGCGTGGGACGCCGCGAGGGCGGCGCGGGAACCCCCCACCCCGACCCGGCCCACGCGGGAAATCCCGCGACCCTGACGACATTGGCTCCCCCGCAAGGGGGGAGGGAGACGTGCGCAGAGGCAATCCCCCACGCCGGCCGTCGCCCCCAAGGCCTGAGGGTGAGCTGCCCGGGCGTCCGACAAGGGGGGAGGGAGACCTGCCAGACCAGCGACGGCGGCGGCGGCGGGGGCGAGGGCGAGGACGCGGCCCGCGACCGAACGCTCCGCCAGCCGGTGGCGGTCCGCCGAGCAGCGGCCCGGCGCCAAGCTAACACCCCCGGACGCCCGAATTCGCCGGAATAGAATGGACCAGCGGGGCGTTGCCATGAGTGACGACTTTTCGCTTTTTGAGAGGCATCTCGATGCCCTGTATCGAAGCGCGCTGCGCCTCACGAGAAAGCCGGAAGACGCCGAGGATCTAGTGCAAGAAACCTATCTGCGAGCCTACCGCTACCGGAATCGGTTCAAGCCGGGCACCAACGAGAAAGCCTGGTTGTTCACGATCATGACCAATGTGTTTCGCAACAGGCTCCGCCAGCGGCCCGCACCCGAGGATCCCATCGATCAGCCCGGCGCCGATTTCTCCATCTACGAGCAGATGCGCCGCGAGGGCATGCCGGTTCACCTGATGTCGCCCGAGGAGATCATCGTGGATCGCGGCTTTGGGGGGGAGGTCAAGCGCGCTCTCGAGGAACTGCCCGTCCCAATGCGGATGGTGGTCGTGCTGGTCGACGTCGAGGACTTCTCGTACAAGGAAGTCGCATCAATCCTCGGGATCAAGATCGGGACCGTGATGTCTCGATTGCATCGCGGCCGGCAAGCGCTACAGAAGAAATTGTGGGAATATTCAGGACGGCCGAAGGCACCGTCGCTGGCCGTGGGGGCAGGCTGATGGGAGATCACTGCGAACAGACGATGCGCCGGCTGTCGACCTACATCGACCGCGAGCTGAGCGAGTCCGAGGTCAAGAAGGTCAAAGCTCACCTGGACGACTGTCCACCGTGCGAGGAGGTCTTCGACTTCCAGGCGGAGATGAAGCGTTTGGTCCGCAAGGAATGCTGCACCGACGACGCCCCCTCGCGGCTGCGCGCGTGGGTCCGTCAGCTCGCGACCGAGAAGCCTAAGCCGGCTCGATGATCCTCGACCTGGCCCTGGCGTTCGTCGCCGGCCTGCTGTCGTTTGCGTCCACCTGCGTGCTGCCGCTGGTCCCCGCCTACGTCGCCTACATGGGCGCGGCCGCGGCGGGCACCGAGACCACCGTCGGTCAGCAGCTTAAAGTGCTCGGCAAGGCGGCGCTCTTCGTCGCCGGATTTGCCACCGCCTTCGTCGCGCTGGGCGCATCCTTCGGCTTGATCGGCGCGGATTTGACCGCCTATCGCCCGCTCCTGCTAGAGATCTCCGGCGCGGCCTTGATCCTGATCGGAATCGCGCTGCTGACGGTCGGCCGAATTCCCGGCCTCATGGGTGAGAAGCGGTTGAATATTGCTCACCGACTCCCGCGTACGCCCTGGGCGGCGTATGTGATCGGTCTCGCGTTCGCCATCGGCTGGACGCCATGCGTCGGTCCCATCCTGGCGGCCATCCTGCTTCGCGCCGGTAGCACCGGGACGGCGGCGCAGGGGGCGCTGCTGCTCGCGGTCTACTCGGCCGGCCTCGGTCTCCCCTTCCTGGTCGCAGCCGGCCTATCCGGCGTCCTGACCCGACTGCTCGTTCGGGTTCGAGGCGCCTATGGTGTGCTCAATGCAGTCGCCGCCATCTTCCTGATCGGCATGGGCGTGCTCATCTTTTCGAACCGGCTCACCGTGTTCAATGATTTCTTTCCGGTCGTCGCCCTGACGACACCGTTCGACTCTCACTTCGAGACCAACAACCCGACGCCGGCCCCACGTGGTCCGGTGCAGGTCGGCAAGCCGGCGCCCGACTTTTCCCTGACGGACGTCGACGGCCACACCGTCGCCCTCTCGTCCCTCAAGGGAAAGCCCGTCCTGATCAATTTCTGGGCAACCTGGTGTCTCCCGTGCCGCGACGAGTTGCCGCTGATCCGCGATGCGTACCTGGCTCATCGAGCCGAGGGACTGACCATCGTCGCGATCAATTTCGGCGACGAGTCAGCCGCTACGGTGCGAACCTTTTGGAAATCCATGAACCTTCAGCCAGCCCCCGTGCTGGATCCGAGCGGGGCGGCAAGCCGTGCCTACGGGGTCGCCTTGAGTAGCAGTGGGCTACCAGTCAGCATCCTTGTGGCGCGCGATGGCACGGTGAGCAGCTACGAGCCATTCCCGCTGACGAAGGACTTTCTCGACCCAGCGTTGGAGAAAATTCTGTCGTGACGCCGCCGGCGGAGACGGGGACCTGGTCGGGCCGAGGCCTGTGGCGCTATCGCCCGGACCTTTTGATTCGCGGCGACCCGGTGACGTTGGGCGAGGGGGCCACGCCGATCATTCCCTACGAGAAATTCCTCCTGAAGCTCGAAGGCATCTCGCCCACCGGATCGTTTAAAGATCGCGGCGCCGCCACGGCGATCACGGCGGCCCGGGCGGCCGGGGCACGAACGGTCGTCGAGGATTCCTCGGGCAATGCCGGCACCGCAATCGCGGCCTATGCCGCGGCGGCCGGGATCAAGGCGCGAATCTTCACCCCCGATGACATCGTGGCGGTCAAAGCTCGGGCAATCCAGGTGCTCGGAGCGGAGCTGATCAGAGTATCGGGACCTCGCTCAGCCGTTACTCAGGCGGCCGTGGCCGCGGGTCGCGAGGCGTATGACGTCGGCCACGCACGCGATGATGCGTTCCTCGAGGGTACCAAGACGATCGCGTATGAATTGTTCGAGGAACTCGGCGAGACGGTCACCGACGTGGTCACGCCGGTTGGGCAGGGCACTGTCCTGATCGGGATGGCGCTGGGATTTGCCGACCTCGTATCGGCCGGCCGGTTGGAGCGGGCACCGCGGCTTCATGGTGTGCAGTCCGAGGCGTGCGCGCCACTGGTGCGCGGCGCAACCATCGGGCGGCCCGCGCGGGTCGTCCCCCAACCCTCGATTGCCGATGGCATTCGAATTCCCGAGCCCACCCGCGCCGAGCGAAGCTACGCGGCGGTACGCTATAGCGGCGGTCGCTGGCTCGCGGTGTCGGAGGGGGCGATTGAGGGGGCCTGGCGCCAGGCCGCCGCAGTCGGGCTGCTCATGGAGCCGACCTCAGCGGCCGCGATCGCCGGCGCCCGAGTGTTGAATCTTCCGCCAGGGACCGTCCTGATCATCACCGGCTCCGGGATGAAGGCGATCGATCGTTACTGAGCCCCCGCCCTGGCCTGCCCCGCGAGCCGGGGAGCGGCGTTGGCGAATGCGAGCCAGCGTTTCCGGGTCGTAGGCGAGCGCCAATCGCGCGCCCCAGAGGTCGATGTGATAGCCGGGCAGGCGCCGCCGTCCTTTCCGAGGCATGTCGAGGTCCGGCAGCGACTTGACCTCGAGCGCGCGCCGGGGGATCGCCTTGCTGAGCGCCCAGGCCAGCAGCCGCTCAGGGTCGGAGCTGACGACCTTCCCATACCAGCCGGGTCCGAAGCGCGCGTGCTCGAGATAAACGAGCGGAGCCAGCCATAGCCCGCCGGCCACCGCGTGACGGAATCCGTCCGCGCGGCGAGCGAAGGCGCGCGGCGTCTCAGGCGGCACTAACGAGGAACCGGCCGGGGTCGAAGTCCTCGAGGGGCAGCCGCGGCCGCCGGTTCGCCAGCAGGTCGGCCACCAATTCACCAGTGATCGGCGCCAGCAGGATGCCATTCCGAAAATGGCCGGCCGCCAGGGTAACTCCGTGCCAGCCGGGGATCCGACCGATCAGCGGACGTCCGTCCGCAGTCCCCGGCCGGAGCCCGGCCCAGGCGGCGCTGAAGGTCGCATCGGCGAGTCGGGGCACGAGACGTGGTGCAAGGGCCAACAGGACGGCGATACCTGCAGCTGTCGGACGCGCATCAAACCCGGCCTCTTCGACGGTGGTTCCGACATAGGTGGTGCCGTCGGCCTTGGTGATCAGGTAACCCTGCAGCGAGCTCACGGCGTGCCGAAGCGCGGTACCGATCGTCCGCAGGGCCACCATCTGTCCCCGCACTGGCCGAACCGGGATCGGCGTATGCAGCGCGTCCGACCATGAGGAGGCCCAAGCGCCATTTGCGATCAGGACCTCACCCGCGTGCAGGCGCTCGCCGCCGATGCCGACCCCTACCACCCGGTCGCCCTCGGTCAGCAGGCGGTCGACACCGGTACCTTCGCGCACCACTGCCCCCAGGTCGACGGCCGCTCGCGCGAGCGCCTGGGCAAGAGGCAGCGGCAACAGCTGGTGATCGTTCGGGTAATACAGTGCGGCGCGAACGTCGGGATTCAGGCCGGGCTCGAGGTCGAGCGCAGCCGTGCGATCGAGCCAGGAGACGGCGACCCCGTGCTCGGCCTGCCAGGCGCGGTGCGCCCGCAATGCCGGCTCCTCCTCGGCCTGCAGCGCGATATGCAGCAGCGGGGATGGCCGATAGCCGATATCCACCCCGGTCCGCTCGCGCAACTCCGCCGCCAGGGCCGGGAAGAGGCGGGCGCTCTCGACCTCGAGCGCGGACAGCGCCGACGGCGTGGCGCGGTCCGGATTGATCTGGATCATGCCGGCGGACGCGCCGGTCGCCTCGCCCCCAACCTGGCCGCGGTCGAAGACGGTCACCTTGACGCCGGCTTTCGCCAACTGGTAGGCAATCGAGGTGCCGATCGCACCCGCGCCGACAACGATCACATCCGGGCTCACAGCCCGATGTTATCTATCTAGTCGGCGAGACGGCGCAGCCTGAGATCTTCACTGGCGCGCGCTTCCTGGTACAGGGCGCAGGTTGCCATCTTTCCAAGGCACGGCGGGGTCGGCCACTGCATGACCCCGTGGAAACGGTGCACCTTTCGGTCGACATGACAATCGGCCTGGAAGACCCGGAGGAAGGCCTGCCGCTTACGTAGGATTTGCTCGAGATAGGGACAATGCATAGGACGGAAAGGTGATACTACAAGGCTAACACGGCGCTGATCCCGCGTCTACTTGTAGACGCCCTCTTCTAGCCAGACAACGCAGAGTCCACGGGCTTCCAGCCCGCTGCCACCGACCCGTTACACTCAGCCCTGGCGCATGCTCGGATCGGGATCTTATACGTAACCTCTATGCGGGAGACTGGATTTTGGCGATCCCCTTCCATGCTGTCCTGGTGGCGACGGCGCCGGACTCCGACCTCGCCCGGTGGCGATAGGCAACGACGCCTCGTCTTTGTGCTCGGTGGTGGCGGGAGCCGGGGCGCCTGCAGCGTCGGAGTGCTCAAAGCCCTGCTGGAAGCCGGGATCAAGCCGGACGGCCTCGTGGGATGCAGCTCGGGAGCCTTCAATGCCGTGGCGCTGGCCGCCAAGCCCGACCTGGAGACCATCGCCCAGCTCTCCCAGGTATGGCGATCGATCCGCAACCGCGACCTCTTCGACCGCAACCCGCTTCGGATGGCCTACCGCTACGTGCGCAGCCGCAACAGCTTCTTCGATAGCCGCTACCTGCGTACGCTGGCCGCGATGAATCTGCCGGCGACCTTCGAGCAGCTCGTCCTGCCCTGCGCCGTGATCGCCACCAACCTGACCCGCGCGCGCAAAGAGATCTTCACCACCGGCAGCGTGCCCGATGCCGTCGCTGCCTCCTCCGCCATTCCCGGGCTCTTCAACCCGTACCGCATCGGCGATGAAGAGTTCGTCGACGGCGCGGTGGCGGAGAATGTCGGCCTTCCGGAGGCAATCCAACTGGGGGCAACGCATATCGTCGCCATCGACAACAGCACCTCCAACCCACGGATTCCGCCGAACCACTCGCTGACCGGCATCCTGGCCCAGAGCATCCAGATCATGCTCGGCCAGCGGATGCTGGAGGAGTATCAGCGATACTCCGGTGAAGCCGAGATCTCCCTGCTGTTTCCCAATGTCGAATTCGGGACGGCCGGGACCGATTTCAGCCAGTGCGATCGCCTGATCGACGAGGCCTACGGCCGCACCAAGGGGTTTCTCGCTAACGGTGGGCTCGATGCGCGCGGGCGGCTCGAGCCGGGCATCCACTACATGCTGCCGATCCGGCACCCATCGGTCATCGCGCTCGCCCAGTGACGGTCGCGGCGACCAGGCCAAGCCGCTTACGGCGGTTGGTCCGATGGATCTGGCCTCTCGCTCTCCTTACGATCGCGTGGCTGATCGCGCCGCTGCGTGCAGGCGCCACCTATCCCGGCATGCCGTGCCTCGCCCAGGCCGACACCGTGTTCAGCCTCGCCTCCTACACGCTCCTCTTCATTCCGACCGCTGCCGTCCTGCTGCTCCTCAGCCGGCGGCTGATTCCGGCGGCCATCCGGCGGGGGCTGCGCGCCTGGACCGCCGGCCTCATCGCGTTGGGGGTCGCGGTCGGGGTCGTCTTCCTGGCAGTTGCTGGAATCTCTGCGGATCGGCGGCCGAACCGACCCGGCGAGCAGGGGATCGCCTGCCCGACGTTTGGTGCCGGACTGCAAGCGCTCCATTGCTGGCAGGATGTCAGCACCATCGAGGTGAATGTCCTGGGACAGCGGCCGCTCGACCTGGCCGGCATCCAGAACATGGCCTCCGCCCTGGCAGCCGCCAAGCAAGACGCGACGCTCTACGAGGCCTTCGTCCTCGACACCACCGATCCTAGCGTGGCCGCGTATTCCAACGCCCGCCTCTTCGTCCTGCAGCGTCCCGGGCTCAGCGACTTTGCCGACCTGTGCCTTGCCGAACGCCAGGCCAAGCTACGTGAGGTGCAGTCCCATACGATCGGCTTCTATCGCTACAGCGCGCAGCAATCGCCGCCGGTCAACGCCTACTTTCTCCGCGACACGGGCGGCGGGGGCGAGGTCGGCTACGAGGTGATCGATTTTCTCCACGGACAGGCGACCCTCCCCTTTGTGCGTCCCGCCGACTTGCAACCGGCAGAGTCCGCATATCTCGACCGCGTCACGAACGCCACGGCAACCTTGAACCAGGACCTCGATCGCGAGACCCAGCGACCCTCGCCGCCCGGTTCGCTCGCCGCCATGCGCCAGGATTTCACTCGCCTCACCGCGGACCTCGTCGACGCTCCATCGCGCCTTGTGCTCTACCGAGACACGCGCGTGAAACGCTTTCTCGAGAATTACGACCTGATCCTCAGCGCCGAGGAAAGCGCGGCGCAGGGGAACAGCAGCCAGGCGATCCATTCAACCGCCTACGAGGATCACCGTCAGCATTACTACCAGGAGGCCCGCGTCGCCCGGCTGATCGGCTATCTCTACCTGCAAGAGCCGGGCCTGGCCTTCACCGATGACCAACTCTCGACGGTCAACTGGGCCGTCTTCTAACATTCCCCTCCCCCTCTGGGGAGGGGAATGTGGGGGCCGCTACGCCGCTAGCGCCATCGGCGGCGCGCGCGATTCGTCGTGCAGGATCGTCTTGATTGTCTCGATCCAGCGCGTGTCGCCGTGATCGGCCTGCCAGAGCCAGTACTCGCTGCCCCAGAACAGCACCGTGGTGAACCCGGCGTCCTTCAGGTTCTCGAAAATGCCGCGGATCGCTTGCGGGCTGGTGCTCTTCGGGCTGGCATAGTTGAGGTCCGACGACTCCCATGGTTCCGCCTGCGCCTCGGTGATCCACGCCTGCTTTCCCTGCTTGTGAGCCAGGTCAAAAACGCGCTCGAGCCGGTCCGGCCAATCGCCGTCCGCGTGACTCATATGGTCCTGCCCCAGCAACTGGTAGCCGATGGCGGTGTAGACGTCGAGCCCGAGGACGTCGCCCCGACCGAGAACCGATAACCCGTCGCGCTCGGCGCTGTCCGCATCGAAACCCAGCCACTGGCGAAAGTCGAATCCCTGGCGAGCGGATGCCTGATCGAAGACAAGGTTGAAATGACTGAAGGCATTGACGATCACCGGGCGGTGATGGCGGTCCAACTGCCGGACGGTGGCGATCTCGTCGCGTAGGAACTCGGCGTCGATCCAGAGCCGCTGCGGTCCCGCGCGGTTGAAAGGCTCGTTCTCGACCTGCCAGGCGACCAGCGCGGGGTTGTCCCGGTAGCGAAGTACCGTATCCGAGACAAACGAGAGCGCAGCAACGCGAAAACTGCTGTCGGACGCCACGTCCTGGCCCTGGTGGAGACCGTCGACCGGCATGACCGACGGCGGGATGAAGAACTCCGGCCAGCCGAGCGCCTTCATGCCGACCGTGAGTGCGACCGGTTGACGCGACTTCCGGGCTTCGGCCATCATCCAATCGAGCTGGTCATAGCCTTCGCGGTCGACCTGGTCCCAGTAGGTGCTGAGCCGGATCACTCGAAAATGCAGCGCCTCCAGCCGCTTGAAGGCGGTCTGGTAGTCGAGCCCGAGGTAGGCGGCACGGAGGGGACTAAAACTGATGCCGACCTGTACCGGCGCCGGGATGCCGTGCGCCTTTGCCGTCGCCGGCATAAAGAGATGGAGCGGCGCCAAGGCCAGCAAGGGAACCAGTGAGGCGATTGCCAGCACCTGTACCCGCCGTCGCATTGCCAGCGATCGGATCCTGGGTAGGCTCATGGCTGAACCGGCCGGCGCGGGCCAAGGCCGTTGCTGGTGTCACGCCCTTCTAAGAGATTTCTTGCGCGTGCCGGTGGATGTAAAAATTCCGCGACGGTTCACGTACGATGGGCCGATGACAATCGCGCACGCGGAGGGCCTCGCGGCGAAGCTCCGGAGTGGCCGCATGTTGCTCGGCGGCCACCGCGGTAACGCGGATGAGTGCCCGGAGAACACGCTGGCCTCTTTTCGATCCGCCATCGAGCTCGGGGTCGACGTGATCGAGCTCGACGTCCATCGCTCCGACGATGGCGGGTTGCCAGTGATCCACGATCACCTGCTCGACCGCACCACCGATGGCAGCGGGCTGGTCCGCGATCATACGATGGCCGAGCTGAAGTGCTTCGACGCCGGAAGTTGGAAGGGTCCGAAATTCAAGGGTGAGCGAATCCCCTCGCTCGATGAGGTGCTGGCCGTGGCGAAGGGGCGCGTGGGGGTCGCAATCGAGATCAAGAACCTACCCTTGCCCTACCCAGGGATCGAGGAGGCAGTCGTCCGAACCGTGAAAGAAGCAGGGATGGTCGGCGACGTCGTCGTCATCTCCTTCGACCACCGCTCGGTCAAACGAATCGCCGAGCTCGAGGCGGAGATCCTGACCGGGGTCCTCGAGGCCTCGCGCCCGGTCGACATCCTGCGCGTCATGGACGATGCGGAAGCCGATGTCTTCTGCCCGCACTGGGCGTCGATCGAACCCGAGACCGCGCGGGAGCTGCACGATGCGGGCAAGCTGATTGGCGTTTGGACCGTCGACGACGCTGTTTCGCTGGCCTGGTCGAAAGCCCTGCCGGCGAACGCGATCTACACGAACAAGCCGCGCACCATCCGGCCCTAACTCGATGAGCCTCGAGCGAGATTGGCCGCTGTTCGGGCTGTGGATCAACACTCCACGTCTCACGCTGAGCTATCCCTCCGACGGCGACCTCGGCGCGCTGAATGATCTCGCCAATCGGGGGATTCACGATCCCAGCGTCATGCCGTTCGATACTCCCTGGACGGATGAGCCACCGGAGATCCGTCCCCAGCATTCGCTCCAGTTCTATTGGGGAACGCGAGCCAGCTGGAAGCCGACCAACTGGCACCTCACGATGATGGTGAAGGAGGGCGACGAGGTGGTCGGTGCGCAAGGTATGCTCGCGACCGATTTTGCGGTCAGGCGGCAGGTCGGTACCGGGTCATGGGTTGGACAGGGCTACCAGGGCCGCGGCATCGGCAAAGAGATGCGCGCCGCCATCCTGCATTTCGCCTTCGCGGGACTTGGCGCGGAGCGCGCGACGAGCGGCGCATTTGAGCACAATGTCGCCTCGCTCGCGGTCTCGCGCTCACTTGGCTACGTCGAAAACGGCGATGACATCGGCGCACCGCGTGGCAAACCCATGCGCCAGGTCCGGCTGCTCCTGACTCGTGAGACCTGGGAGAAGAGCCGTCGCGACGACATCCAGATCCATGGGTTGGAGCCGTGCCTGCCGATGTTCGGCGTCGAAAAGAACAGCGCCTGACGACTACTTGAAGGCGCTGAGTCCGGTGATTTCCTCGCCGATGGCGAGCATGTGGATCTCACTTGTCCCTTCATAAGTTAGGACCGTCTCGAGGTTGTTCATGTGACGCATCACCGGGTACTCGAGGCTGATGCCGTTCGCGCCGAGGATGGTGCGCGCCTCGCGTGCGATCTGCAAAGCCTCGCGCACGTTGTTTAGTTTGGCCATCGATATCTGGGTGGCTGTTGCCGTGCCCTGGTCTTTCAAGCGCCCGAGTTGCAAGGCCAGCAACTGTCCCTTCGTGATCTCGGTCAGCATGTTGACCAATTTCTCCTGCGTGATCTGGTAACCGGCGATCGGCCGATCGAACTGGACCCGCGCCTTCGCATACTCCAGCGCGCTGCGATAGCACGCGATGGCGGCGCCCAGCACGCCCCAGACGATTCCATAACGGGCCTCGTTGAGGCACGACAGCGGCGCCTTGAGACCCTGGGCACCAGGCAGCTCGTCGCGCGCAGGTACACGCACGTCATCGAGGATCAGCTCCGAGGTCACCGAGGCGCGCATGGAGAGCTTGTGATGGATCTCGCGAGCCTGAAAACCCCTCGTGCCCGTCTCCACCAGGAAGCCGCGTATGCCTTCCTCCGTCCGCGCCCACACGATGGCCAGGTGGGCGACATTGCCGTTCGTGATCCAGCGCTTGGTGCCGTTGATCACCCAGTCGCCGCCATCGCGTCGAGCGCGCGTCGCCATGCCCGCGGGGTTCGAGCCAAATTCCGGCTCGGTCAAGCCGAAACACCCAATCACCTCACCCCGGGCCATGAACGGGAGCCAGCGTTGTTTCTGTTCCTCAGAGCCATAGCGATGGATCGGAAACATGCACAGCGATCCCTGCACCGAGACGAAGCTGCGCAGCCCGCTGTCGCCACGCTCCAGCTCCTGGCAGGCGAGCCCGTACATAACGTTGCTCAAGCCCGCGGCGCCGTAGCCCTGCAGGTGCATTCCGAAGACCCCCAGGCGGGCAAGCTCCGGCACCATCTCCATGGGGAAGGATGCGCGCTCGTAATGGTCGGCGACGATCGGAAGGAAGCGGTCGTCGACGAAGCGGCTCACGCTCGACCGAACGAGTCGCTCCTCCTCCGTCAGGAGATCATCAATGCGGTAGAAATCGACCGTCTCAGGCAACGCGAGCTCATTCTACGGTCGCCTTATGGAAGCCACCTATCATTGATAAAGCGTGCATGGACAACCCGCTCTCCCTCTGGAACTTCTACTTTCGCAACAAGCGCAAAGTGCTCCCCGTCATCGGCATCCTGGCGCTGGCGATCCTGGGCGTCGTCGTCACCGACTCCCTACTGGCCTCCGCCCGTGAGACGGCGTATGCCACCTACGGCAGCTACCAGAAGCTGATCCTGGTCGCCCCGCGGGCGACGCGCGAACAGGACCTGGCCAATCCCCTGGCGGATTCGCTGACCCAGCTTCGCGACGTCCAGCTCAAGGTCGATAACCTCGACAGCCCCGGCGGCCTCACCGCCTATTACGATGCCGTCGTCGCGCTCCCGGCGCGGGTCCGGGCCCAGCTGCCCGCGGTACAGCAACTCCAGGCTGATGCCGCCAACGCGCGATATTACACGGCGCGGCTCCGGGGCGACCTGGTGCCGCTTGGCGACCTGATCGTCCGGGTGCAGCGGCTGCAGGCGGAGCAGCAATTCTTCGAGCAGCTGGTCCAGCAATTGACCCAGAACCCCACCGATCCGCGACCCCTGATTACCTACCTGCAGCAGCATCAGAGCTGGCTGCAGTCGGTGCTCCCCGATAGCGCCCAGCTCGGGCGACTGCAGTCCGCTGTTTCGAATGCCTCCTCCGACGCCGCGGGCCTGCAGCAGTCGTTGCAGGCGATGGCTCGGGATACGGCGAATCTCGATGCGGCCGGCCAGAGCGTGGCGGACATTCCGATCCCACCGTCGCCGAGCGCCACCATCGATCAGTTCAAGAGCGCCCTCGATCGCCTGACCTCGAGCCTCGGGGCGGTGCAGGCGCCGCAGCCGGGTCTGGACAAGCTCGTTGCCGACAGCGAGCGCATCCCCGGCACCGCCTTCGTCAAGCGCGACGCCTATTCCAACCTCGACATCAATCTCCTCGCCGGCAACGCCCAGTTCGATCTTTACGGATTCGACCCTCAGGGCATGGCGCAGTTGCTCACCCTCTACGGTGACCGGGTGGTGGCCGGCCGTTTGCCCGCGGCGAACGCCAACGAGATCGCGATCTCGGAGGAAATCGCGCGGTCACGTCACGTGTGGGTCGGCGGCAAGCTGGGTAACGCGCTTGATGAACTAGACCGGCTGCCCGACACCTTTACGGTGGTCGGCATCATTCAAGGGCCGACGCGACTGGGCGTCATTCCGCTCGACTACATGACCCAGCACTATCTGTTCGAGCGCCGGTACCAGGGCCTGGTCGTCGTACCGCAGGCCGGGCAGGAGCAAGCCGTGCACGACCAGCTCCAAAAGCTGGTTGCCGGCAGCGCCTTCCGCCTCTTCGACTGGGCGTACATCAAGTCGAAGATCGACAGCCTGATCGCGAACCTCGACGCCATCAATACTTTCTTGATCCTGCTGGTGACCATCGTGCTCTCGCTCGTGGTTGGCCTGCTCAACAACCTTTTCTTCCGGCAGCGGATGAACGAGTTCGGGCTGCTGGCCGCGGTCGGCTACAGCCGCTGGGGCTTGATCATGCGCGTCGCTCTGGAATCGTTTGGCGTCACGCTCGCCGCCTGGATCATCGGCGTCGGCCTCGGGGTCGCCGTGCTCAGCTGGTTCAACGTGACGTTCATCGTGCCGCACGGCCTCCTGATGAACATCTTCGACTGGAACGTGTTGGCGCTGCACACGCTACCCATTCCGCTGATGGTGTTCGCGTTCGGCATGGGCACGGTCGCCTGGCAGCTGCTTCGTCTGGATCCAATTTCCATCATCGAGCGGAGAGACTGATGCTGAGCGCCCAGGACCTCGCGCTCGATTACCGATCCGGCACCAGCGTCGCCCACGCGGTCGATACCGTCTCGCTGTCGGTCGATCAGGGCAGCTTTGTCGGCCTGATCGGCCCATCGGGCTCGGGAAAGAGCTCCCTGATGTACTTGTTGTCAGGGCTCAAGCGCCCCACCCGCGGGACGGTCGCCTTCGAGGGCCAGGATTACCGTCAGATTTCGACGCCCGGATTGATGCAGCTCCGCCGCCAGCGCTACGGGTTTGTGTTCCAGCAGCACTTCCTGATCAACTACCTGACCGCGCTCGAGAACGTCATGGTGGGTGCCGTCAAACGCAACCACGACGTGGTCGCCTACGCGCAGGAGCTGCTGCGCCGGGTTGGTCTTGGCGACAAATTACGCCAGCGACCCTACCAGCTCTCGATCGGCGAGCGGCAACGCGTGGCAGTCGCCCGCGCGCTGGTGCACCACCCCGCCGTCGTGTTCGCGGACGAGCCGACCGCATCGCTCGACCAGGCGACCGGCCGCGAGGTGATCAACCTCCTGGTCGATTACCGACGCGGCGGTGGCGGGAGCGTCGTCGTGGTTACCCACGACCCGGCCATGCTGACCGACGCTGACCGCGTCCTGCAAATGCGGGACGGACGCCTGAGCTAACCGGGCTTCCCCTCTGCCGCGTGTGGGGGAGGGTCAGGGTGGGGGCGTCCCGGCCAGCCCGAGGGCGGCCGCGTTGCCCTTCATCGCGTCGATCACCATCTGGATGTGCCCGTCCAGCTCGACGCCCAACTGCTCGGCGCCCGTAAAGATCTGCTCGCGGTGGACACCGCGGGCGAAGGCCTTGTCCTTGAACTTCTTCTTGACCGACTGGACGTCGACGTCGGCGACCGCCTTGCTGGGCCGAACGAGGGCGACCGCCGCCACGAAACCGACCAGCTCGTCGACGGCGTAGAGCACCTTCTGCATCGGCGTCGTCCGTGGCGCGTTCGCGTAGTCCGCATGTGAGAGAACGCCGTACCAGATCTCCTCGGGCCAACCGCGCTCTTTGAGGATCTCGGCGCCCTTGATGGCGTGCTCGCCGACTTCTGGGTAGCGCTCGTAGTCGAAGTCGTGAAGCAAGCCGGTGATTCCCCATACCTCTGGGTCGCCGCCGTATTTCGGAGCGTAGTGGCGCATGGCGGACTCCACCCCGAGCCCGTGCTTGACCAGATGGGGGCTCTTGGTGAACTCGTTGAGGGTCTCCCAGGCCTCCGCCCGGCTGCTCGGCATCGGTGGTCGAGTGTAACAGCCGATATGACACTCCCCCTCTGGGGAGGGCAGGGTGGGGCGGCCATTTGGACTATTGACGGCCTTCCGGAGACCACCTACGCTCAAATGCAGGAGGCTTGGTTTCCATGGCACGGCATCTCCACCACTGGCTTGAAATGGTGGAAGCGTTGTTGATCATCGGGATCCTGCTCGTAATCGCCTGGGTCACCTGGCAGGCGCTCACGCAGGCGTACTCCCCGGTCTTCAATCTCTTCAGCAAGTTCTGAGCTGACGGCTGGGCTGGGCGTAGACCCCTACCTATAATCGTCGGCGGGGGTGTAGCTCAGTGGTAGAGCACCTGCCTTTTAAGCAGGGTGTCGAGAGTTCGATCCTCTCCGCCCCTACAAATACGATTCAAGCTACTCAACGCTCTAAGTTCTAACACTGTTCGTATCAGTCCGCTGCAGTATCGATGCTGTATCGGAGGCAAGATTGAACTCCGAGGGAATCGTTGTCAAGGGTCCTACTGGTGGATACATGGCACGCCGTCGCGCCGGACCGTCAGGGCAAAAGCGAGCGCCAACGGCTTTTCGCGTTGAGCTGCCGGACGGCCTCTGGCGGAAGGGCGCTCCGGCAAGAGGCTCGGCATTGGCGAACACTGGGTTGCCAAGAACGGTTCCTGGTCGCGACCCAGAGCGTCCACTGGTTCGCACACAGCCCGGCCAGCTGCCCGCCCTGGAGCTGCAGAAGTCCTGCCGCCAGCAGCAGGCCGGCACTGGCTGAAAGGTATGGAAGGGCTGCATCGGCGCTTTCCTGTTTGGACGATTCGATCGAGCTGGTCGAGCAGGAGAAACGGGGGGTGTTTTCCTCTGGGAATCGACAATCCATGCAATCATCTCGCCCTGGAATCTGTCGGTGGAGGGCCGCCGTTTCGTGCGGAGATGTGGTGGCCGAGACGAGGACGGCCTCGCCTCTCTGCCCGATGGCATGCCGGACGCCGTGGTCATTGGCGAGCGGAATCACGAGGTCAGGACGAGCCGTGGGGTGTCGTTGCAGCCATTCGTCGTACCAGTAGGGGTGCGGAGCGGCACCGGTCAGCCGAGCGGCGCAGTCTGCCTTATTGCTTGGCTGGCCGTCGGGCCATCCAGCGTCTTGAGCGACGAGTCCCAGAGATCGATTCGTGTTGTGCAACTCCACCGCGTCGCCGTCCACAACCTCCCAGGTGCCCGCAGCACCAATTTCGCGGACCCAATAGAGCAAGCAGGATCCCACAGCACCTCCTCCGACAACGACGACGTGGCCAAGGTCAAGCCGGGGGAGGACGTCAGGACGCCTGCCGGCGTTCGGCCCCTCGGCGAAACCCCACAGGGAGACCTGGCGGGCGACCGACGTAGCGCCACTCGCTGCGAGATGCAAGAGATCGGCGGCCGCGAGACAGACGCCCAGGCCGGCACCCAGGACGGTGGGATCGAGAGCAGAAATAGCGACCGGCTCGGCGGCGATGATCGCCTTCGCTCCTTCCGCTCCGACGTATAGGTCGAGGCTGCGTGGGACAAGCCTTCCAAGCCCCACTGCTAGCGAATCACCAGACGCACGCTCGCTGACCCGCAGATCGATGAACGGATTAATTGCGGTCGCGGCTCGGACGGCAGCGTCGCGCAGGTTCCCGCCTGGCAACAGCGTTTGGGCAAGCAACGGTACCGGGGGAATCACAATGGTGATGGCGCGGTGGATCCTGGCCAGCATGTTCACGAGCGCGAGTGCGCCTGCCTGACCCGGTCGGGACGCGGCGGCGTCGTCGCCGACAACTACCGCGATGCGCCGCTCCAAGACTACGGGATCAATTCCATACTGAACGGTCCGCCGATCACGCTCCAGATAGAATCGTTCGCGGTCGTTCACGGGACGAGCAATGCCGGGACAAAGAACATCGGCTGCGGCCCGCCCGGCGTGATCTGAACCCATCGCCTATCCTGGAATTGATGGAGTCCTACGCCCTCCTCGAGACTAAGGCTGCCTTCGCCGTAGAGTCCAACAACAAGCGAGAACATTCCCTCCGATGGAAGTGGCACGATGGTGTCGTCGCCGTCCGAATGCCGTGTATCGGCGCCAGGATGCGAGTGAACCTGACAAACGAGGGAGAGCCGCAAGCCCCGTGCCGTGCGGGCCGCCGTCCCGAGAGCCGCGGGTGAGACGGACACGAACTGCGGTCCATGGGTACACTCGGGGATTAGTGCACTGAGGACGTATGTGTCGGGCAACACGATCCGGCCGAGCCAGAAGACCACGCCTTCGTGCCGTCCGTCCGGGCCGACGAAACCATGAAGAGCCAGCATGGTGCTGTCAACAACATGCCGGGCCACAACCAGACGGCCGCGCGCATGGCCTGTCGGCAGCGGCTTGCGCCGGAGCACCGTCATCCCTGGCGGCCCGGACTAAAGCTGAGATGGACGTCGATCGCTGAGAGCATCTCGGCCACATTGGCGGCACGGACGACATCGCCCGCGACGTTCAGCCAATTTGAGGTGTCACTCCAGTCGCCGTGGACACCCCCCTCGGATGTGTACGCCAAGCGGTTCCAGGGCGCACAGATGGTAGGTTGCGGGTGAAATATCGATGCCTTGCCGCCTGATACGGGCCCAGGGCTTGGATAAGCCACCGGCTCCGACTTTCCGGTGAGCGGGTCGACGAAGCGCCACGCCGGCGGAATGGCTCGGTAGCCGCGAAGATCCGCGAGAAGCACCAGCAGCGAGTTATCAGTGGGGTGCCGGACAAGGGCGGCCAGTGCCAGCCGCAGGCCGTCAAGCTGGACGATCCAGCCATGGCGGGCGGCCCAGGCGCTGATCGACGCCGCCTCACCATCGAGCAAGGCGCGAGTGGTCTCCGCGGGAACCACCGCTAGACGCCACCTCCCGCGTCGACCAGTTCCAGGCTGTCGCCGCTATCCACACCTTGGGCCAATAGCGACTGGTTCCGATCCAGGACCTTCTTCGCGTCGTTTTGGAACGACGGCGTCCAGCCCTGGATGCCGAACTCTGCTGCCGCTTCGGCCGCGGCGGCCGAAACCAGCATGTCGCCCAGCCAGGTGAAGCTCTTGCCGTCCACCTGACTCGGGACAAAGACCTCTACCCGGACGTGGCGGTCGTGTTTGTGATCGTTATCTTGCTCTGGCATGCTCGCCTCCGTTGAACTGATGTTCGCCACGACGCCTGGCCAGCCTCCCGCCGGTGCCGGACGGCGCGTAGTGTGTGATCACAATACGGGCCAGGGCGGGTTATGTCAAGCTACCCAAACCTAGGTCAACGACCTTGACAAGTCAGGCTAGTTGACATCCGGAAGCCCTCATGACACAATGCGGTTTGTGCCGGCTGGGGAACCCCTGTACCGGGAATTGGGCCGCCGGATCCGAGATGCGCGCCGGGGCGCTGAGCTCACGCAGGAAGCATTGGCAGGTCGCTTGGGGCTGAGTCGCACGTCGATCACCAACATCGAACGTGGCATCCAGCACATACCAGTACATGTCTTGTTTGATTTGGGACGGGCTCTGGGTGTCACGGTCATGGAGTTGCTTCCACCCGAACAGGAGGCTCAACGGGGTGCATCCCATGGAACCCAGGGGGGCCTGGGTGACCTACCGGAGGGCCTCGCTGCTGCGCTCAAGAAAAGTGTTGAGAGCACATTCGCGGATGAATCGCAAAGGGAATCTGTCTACGAGGTCGTTCGTCGGCATTTTGATCGTAAGTGAGAAGGAGAATGGGTAATGGCGATTAGGGCGATTCAAGAAGCACGCGATCTATTACAACGGAATGCAATTACCCAGCCTCCTGTCCCAGTCGAGGAGTTGGCAAAGCGACTTGGTGTCCGATTGGCCTTCGAGCGCATGGATGGCGAAATCTCAGGAATGTTGGTGCGCGACCCAGTAGCGAACATCGCAGTCATGGCGATCAACTCGTCCCATCCCGGAACCAGGCAGCGCTTCACAATAGCCCACGAGCTAGGCCACTTGTTGCTTCATCAAGGTTCTCCGGTGTTCGTTGACCGTGCGGTGAGAGTGAACTTCCGGGACCTGCATGCATCATCAGGGCATCATCGTCACGAAATAGAGGCCAATGCTTTTGGGGCTGAGCTATTGATGCCCGAACATCTGATGATAGGTGCGGTTCGACGACGGGCTGGGTTGGCCGATGAGGCGGTGGTGGACGAGCTGTCAGAGCGCTTCCGTGTGAGTCGTCTTGCGATGGAAAATCGTCTCACTAACCTTGGTTTGTTACTCCCAAGGTAAGCGGCGAGTGGAATAAACGGCTGGATGAGCCAGCTCGAGGGCAGGTCGAAGCGGGTCCTTTCCTTGATGAGCCAGGGCAAGACGACGCCTCTCCTAGGGACTGAGCAGCGGCTCATGGCCGCCTGGGCCGTTGAGACGCCAATGGTGATGCAACTGTTTGCCTATCCATGAAGGTGAGCACCGCGCCCGGGCACTATCGTCAGCTGTTTGAGCGCAAAGAAGTCGACCGCGGCCACAATTTTGCCCGAGATCAATCCAGATGTAACTCACGTAGTCGGCGGGCAATGTCGTTGAGGACCGTGCTGAAGTCAGGCAACCGTTCCGGGTCGATCCACGAGATCAAGGTCTTCTCCCAGTCCGCGTCGATGGCGTCGATGTTGTTCCGCCATAAACCGGACCGCCAGCGGCGATACCGGGTTAGCGAGAGTTTGGCATTGACAGCCTTTCGCAGGTCTCCGGCATCGAGATGCCAGCCGGACTCGACCAGGTAGAACCTGAGGTCGAAAAGATCCCTGGGTTGAGCACGCTGCACTACGGCCCGGAGCTTCTCCGCCACCAGTTCCACCTGAGCCACGGCGTGCACCTCGAACGGCGCGAGCCCGAGCGCGGAAACATCGAAGAAGGCGTCGCGGACTGCAAAGACGAGGTCTTCACGAACGCTCACCTCAAGCTTGGCTGTACCGGCATCGGTGAGTGAGTCGAAGCGAAAGTGGACGATGAGACCGCCCGATGTGCGCTCCGGCTCGCCATCCGCCCGCACGTTAAACGCACGACCCGCATGCCGCAGGTCGGCAATCACTTGATTGGCGTCGAGCCGGTGCATGTGTGCGGTAGTGCCATCGATGTCCGCCGATGAACGGGGCGAATGCAGTTCGCCGGCCATTAAGATCCCGCCTTTCAGCGCGACCGCGTGGATAAAGCTCGATTTCTCGGAAGCAAGGCGTTCGAGGACCGCGAGTAGGACAAAGCACACTTCTTCGTTTTGAAGGCGGCGCATTGCATCTGGGTCCCGCGCGTCGCGGGCTCGGTGGTAGTCGGCCGCGATCTGTTCATGGTCGCGTGGATCAGCCATACACCCGCCAGCGTGTGGAGTATGGCCCTTTGGTCTTATGGCCGGGCCGCAATCGGACTGCGCGCACCGGAAGGAGACCCGCAAGCGAGGTCGTCACCGGGCGGCCGGCATCCTCGAGCAGGTAGCCGAGGCGCTGCGCAGCCGCAGTGGACCGGGCCAACGCGGAAGCTGCCGTGCGTTCGAGCTCACTCTCGGTGAAGCTGGCTAGCACTTCAGCGAGGAGGTCGCCGTGCACCATCCAGGCGGGCTCTGCCAGTGCGTCGACAATCGCCTGCTCTCGGGTTGCGACCCGCACTTTGAAACCGTCCGTTGTGGTGTCGTATGCGTCGGCCCTTGCCAGCCAATCACCCCTGATCGTGACCGGCCGCACCACAACTTGACCCACGTCTATGGGGCGCCGGATGCGAGACAGCACGACCGCAATCTGCCGAATTGGCTGGTCGATGGCGCCGTGAAAGGCCAGAGCAGCGTCGGTGGTCACGTAGTGCGGCTCGTCTGCGAACAGCGCGCTGGCTATTGCGATCGCCGCTGTCTCACGCACCGGATCGACGACGACGAACAGTCCGCGGCGAATTCGCCGTACTCGCCCAGCCTTGGCCAGGCGGCGCATGCACTCGTTAGGGGCATAGCCCCGCGGCACCACCTCAACTCTGGCCTTGCGCCATGTTGCGGAGCGTAAGTCGACGACAGCGATCCGCCGTTTCAGGTACCAATCGGGGATTTCTGAGCAAGCCATGGTGTCGTCTGTTTGCCCTAACCATACGGTTTTGTAGGGTTCACGTCAATACGCGACACTACCTGAACGTGCCGGCCACCGAGTCGGAAGATTTAGATCGCTAGGCTTCTTCGCAGTGGAGATGACTGGGTGTCAATGGACAAGATCGAATTACCAAATCCAAGGGCGGCGCTTCTGGTCCGATGGTCGCCACGTTGGTAGTGGGAGAAAGCATCGCGCTCAGCCCAAACCCCTCGACCGCCACGATTGCCACGTTTGCGACCAACCCGCGGGAACTATCTTCCCGTTCGGCTTCGGGCGTCGCAGATCACGATCGGTGCTGGCTGATTGAAGTCCATTGATTCTTGGAAGAGAGCGGCCGCGCCGCGAGGCCCAGCCGCTCGATCGCCCGTAGGCCCTGTTACGCCAACAGCGCGCGCACCGCCTTCGGCACGCCCCAGATGATCAGCACTCCGCCGACCATGCTCACGACAGCGCCTCCGACGGGATGGCGCTTCGCGATGTGCTTGACGAGGTCGCCAAGCGCGTAGTTGGAGGCGAGCATGCCGGCTTGGACGCAGAAATAGCAGGGCATGATCAGGCTCCTCCCTTGCTCGCGCGTCCAAGCTCGTCGGTGATCTTGCTCTCCAGGTCCTGACCGACCTCGAGCAACTCGGAGATGTCCCGCCGGAGCTTGCTGAGGTTCTCGACGCTCATGTCCTTCGGGTTGAACTTGCGGAACTCCCGAGCGAGCTGCGTCACCTTCCCCGAGAGCTCGTCGACCTTATGCGCGTCTTCCGCGTCCTTGTGCCGGTAGAGGATCTCCCGGAACCCGACCCCGGGCTCCCGGAGGTATTCCTCGACGGCCTTGTCGGAGACCCGCTCGGTATCGCCCAGGTCATGGCGGAACTGCACTAGTTCCTGGGAGATGCCACGCTTCCGCGCCTTCGCCTTGGCGAGCAGCTGGTCCTTGACCTCCTTCGTCCCACCCATCTTCTCCACGAGCTTCCCGCGCTTCTTGGTCAGCATCTTCGCGACCTCATCGGAGCGCAGGGCGGCAGAGAACTGGAGCTTGTCGGTCGCGATGTCGCGCACGACGGCGGCGCCCATCTGGAGGACCCGGACACGGTCGCGGTAGGTGGCCAGGTTGATGCCGAGCTCCTTCGCGACCTGCTCGTCGGTGAGATGGCCGTTCCGGTCACGGATCTCCTGGATAGCCCGGAGCTCCTCAGCCACCTGCCAGCCCTTGAACTGCATGTGGATGTTGAACATCGTGATGACCTCATCTTTCGGGTCCATGCGGTTCACCACCACCGCCGGTAGCTGCTTGATGTCCTCAAGCTTCGCGCTGCTCCAGCGGCGCTCACCCTCGATAAGTTTGTAGCTTCCCTTCCGATACTCGGTGACGATCACCGGCTGGAACAGGCCGTGGGTTTTGATGCTGTCGCGGAGAGGCTGGAGCTTCTCAGGCGTGAACTCATCCTCGGCGCGGGGGTTCTGGTCGTTGTTGATGATCTTGTCGGTGTCGATCCATTTGAGCTCGCGCTCGCGGTCCATGGGGGCCTCGGACATCGATTTGTTTACCTCGTACTCAACGATTCCCTTCGCGACCCACTTCAAGGCGGGGTCCCGTTCACCTGGCCAGGAATGCCGGCCGGGAGTTAGCTCCTGCTTTCACCTCCCGCTCCGGTATTCCCTCCTGGCGATACGGCTGGCGCGACGTACTTGGCGCTGAGCGCGTAGGTGTTTGGTTTGACCTTCATGATGCCGGGGTTGCGGACGGCGATGGCGACGACGCTGCGCACCGGGTCAACTGCGTCGCTCCGGAAGCCGCCGGCCGCGAGTCGTTGCCAGATGTCGCGCACGTGAAGCGGGCCGCCGGCCTCTTCGAGGACGCGAAAGATGGCCTGCGACCAGGCGAGACCCGTCAGCGGGCCCGTCAGCCGGCCAGCGCGGTGCTCGCCGGGCGACTCCGCTACCCGGAGATCGTCGGTGACGTCACCGAACTCGGCCCGATAGAGATCTTCGGCCGACTGCCGACGCCGCTTGACGGCCTGCAGCTCTTCCGCCAGCTCCCGGAGCTGGACCGCTAACCGCTGCTCCTGATGACTATAGCTGAGGATGCGACGCTCGAGTTGGGCGCGGAACTCCTCATCGATCTCGTGGTTGGCCAACGACTCGTCAGGCATTACGTCGAATTAGGATACACGACGGGCTATTAGCCGTCAACTTGTATCTAGCTACGGGTGGGATCGGCTGCCGTTCGGCTTGGTCCTGGTGACCTCCATCGTTGCCAGCTTCGGGATCGCCCGCTTTGCGACGGTGCAATAGAAGGATAGGTTCTCCACGCCGATGCTCCGAACCCCGACTGCCTCGGCGGCGGCCAGCGTCGACCCGCTCCCGGCGAAGGTGTCGAGCAGGACCCCCTTGCCGACGGGCAGCATCGCCCGGACAGCCTGCCGGAGAAAGGCCTGAGGCTTCAGGCTCGGGTGCGGCGCAAGTCGGCGCTCGGACGTCGCTGTAACGCTTGATCGGATCACGTCACCGAAGGGTCGGTCCTTGGACGGTCGCCGTAGCGCGCCGGTGCCCCACTTATTGAGGTTGTCGCGCACCCGCCCATCGAGGGGCTTGCGGAACAGCAGCCATGGCTCCCACATCGACCGCGGGATCACCGAGACGGTCGCGAACTTTCGGTGAGCGTCCTTCGGGCGGTCGCCGCCGCGCATCGTCTGGACCAGGCGAACGACCTCTCCCCGTCGCTCGAGGCCGGCTCGGTAAAGCGCATCGGACACGACGAACGACACCAGGGGATTGGTGGCGACCAGGACGTGGGCGCCGGGTACCAGCACCCTGATCAGGGCCTTCGCCCACTGGTGGAAGAACACGTCGATGTCCTCAACCTGCTTCTTGCTAAGCGTCGTGAACCTGGGCAAGGGTATCCGATCATAGCCGTCATCCAGCTTCGGCGGCAACCGCCAGACACCTCCGTTGCCGTTGCGAAGCTTGTGCTGCTCCTTGCGACTGTACTCGACGAGACCGTAGGGAGGGTCGGTCATGCACGCGTGGATGCTGTTCGGACGTCTCTCGCGCAGCCAGTCGATGCAGTCGGCCTGGTAGAGCCGCGCATGGCCGTAGGTAAAGGCCGGCTTCATCGCTTTGCGAGGCGATAGCGCCCGCGACCGACGCGCTCGAACAGGTCGCTGAGCTGCAGCGACGAGCGGACCGACGAGGCCGGCACTTGCCCGAACCGCTGCTCAACGGCGCGCTGGATTTCGCGAATGGATCCTTCGGGCTTTCCGGTCAGGAATGCCTGGATCGCGTCGCGAACCTCGCCCGGTCGACGTCTGCTCTTCATCGCTCTTCCTACTAGACGTCCGGACGTCTTGGCGACATCATATCCCGAAATCTCATCGATCGAGCGTGGCTCGTCGGGGCGACAGCTGTCCGTCGGACTCTTCAGCCAACTTGGTGAGGCGACTCCGTGGGTTTGTTCAGGAGTTGCTAAACTGGCGGCCAGGAATATAAACAATGGAGGAAGGCCATGGAGGAAGGACTGTGGGCGCGGCGACTCAAGGGGCTACTCGAGCGGCAGCAATATGTCTTGTCGGGAATCTCGCGAGACGCAGACGGACTCGGGAGCAGGGTCAAGGCGATCAGCGAGGACCTTCTCAAGCTGGAAGCTGAGGCCGAGGGCTTTCGTGAATCGCTCCGAAAGGAGCTCGATGCGCTGGATCCGATGCGTGAGGATCCTGTGGTCGTGGTGCGAGTCTATGGCAAGTATTGCGATGTCTACCACTCGGTGGTTCGCCCGTGCGGATGGGTGCCTCGTAGCGCGATCAGAGAAGCGCCTGGGAGCGGGTACGTCAAATACCTCCTGGGGGAAGCCAAGGCCCGAGGCAAACGACCGTGCCGAAGCTGCGGCAGGCACTTGCGACCAGCAGCCTGATGGGTTCCGTCAAGGCCACCCAGACCCAGTAGATCATCGCAGAGGCGGAGGAGGCTCGAAGCTTGAGCGCTACGATTTGACCTATGGACCTGGGGAGCGGGAAGACGTTTACAGTTTGGGTGCCCGGAAAGTTCGACGATACGCAGCAAAATACGATTAGAACGAAGGTGAACGCTGCCAACGTAACGCAATGTCTCATGGTCGCGGTCTGGATCGAACGGAACCTCCGAGAAGGCCGCAGCAAAGCCATCGACCGCGTTTTTGACGCTGCCAAGCGCGCCCAGACAACCCTTCAGAAGAGCGACGTTCAGATAATCGACTGAGGTCAAGCCGTGACCCTGTTTTCGGCATTGCGCGGTGAAGACACGTTCATGTGTCGCATCTGCGAGGGCCTGTTCACCAGGGTGGTGTGGCACTGTCCGGACGACGAGTACCACAACCACCTTGAACTAGACGCCGAGTGCGGCAACTGCCATAGGTCTCGCATTGCAATCTTCAGAATGAAGGGCTGGCGAAAAGATCAGCTGTTCACACCTCACGAAAGGCGACGTGCACTCGCTGAAGCCCGGCGAATTGCGAAATCCGGTCGGGCGATCGGTTAGGCCGTGCGAAGTAGCGCGAGCGGTAGCGGCTGGTCAGGCGCGTTCGCCTCGTGCACGCCAACTTCGGCCCCGAAGACCAAGCCTAGTTCTACGCCGTTATCAGCGGCGCGGTCCGCCCGTTTCTGATGACCCCGGCGCAGGGCGCCCAGACGCCGACCTATCTGGCCTCTTCACCCGACATGGACGGCGTCACTAGCCAGTTCTTCGCCAACCGCGAGCCCAAGGCCGCCAACAAGCTCGCGTACGGCACCGACGTGACAGGCAGACTTGGCATGTCAGCGCCGACCTGGTCCGGCATGACACTGGCGACCCCGTGATTCCCGTCGGCCGAGTGCATCGCAGAGCTTAGCCCCGGGCTCCATAGTTGACCTTGTCTTCGCGCAGGGCGACGTTACGACATGAGCGAGAGTGTCCCTCGTACTAGCCAACTAGATGGGCTGTTCAGGCTGGCCGCACGCACTCTTGCGGGCTACCTCCCAGCAGACGCCGATTTCGATCGCACAAGCGACGCCTCCTCACAACTGCCGCTTGACGACTTTCTGAAGCGTCGAGATGTGCCACCGGCTGCCTCGCGGCGCAGGTACTCCCTCGGCCTCAAAGCGCTTGCGGATAGCCCAGAAAGAAACGCCTGCCCGACGAGCTTCGACGATTCGCCGCTCGACGTCCTTCGAGATCGAGATTGGTCGTCCGACATGAGTACCCCTTTGGCGAGCCGCTTTCAGTGCCGCCTTGGTGCGCTCGCCAATGAGCCGACGTTCGTACTGGGCGAAGGAAGCCATAACGTGGGCAAGCATCTCGCCGGCCGCCGTCGAAGTGTCAACGGATAGGTCGAGTGCAACGAATGCCCAGCCTTCTTGGGTAGCCCGCGCCATGACGTCGGCAAAGTCGAGTAACGAGCGACTAAATCGGTCGAGCCTGCTAACAACCAGGGCGTTAGCTTGGTGGGTCGATACAGCCTCCAGGGCCTTCTCGCGCGCCTTGAGCTTCGTAATAGCCTTGGCGCTGACCCCAGCGTCTTCATAGACACTCACAAGCTCCCAGCCACGCCGCCTGGCCTCCGCTTCAATGGCTTCCCGCTGCGCGGCCAGGCCCAGCCCTGAGTCTGCCTGCTCCTCCGTACTCGCCCTGAGGTAGCCAACTACTCGCATAGCCCAAACGTACCACTAACCGAGGAGTTAGGCAACTACAAGTTGAATTTAATCCCTACATAACAGATGTAAATTTATTGTATTCGGAAACCTTACAGTGACGCGCGCATTTCGCCTCAAGTTGCTGTTAATAACGTCCCGGGGCTTTTGTGACAACGACTATGTCGCTATTCATGCACCCCGCCGCAACTTGGCGATGGCTCGCCCCTTCAGCGCCTAGCTCAAGTGGCCCAATGCGGGCCAAGTCGCCGCGAACCGCCGCCTCCATTGCTGGCCGGCAAAGAAGATACCCAGGATGGAATGTCCACCACAAGCCGGATTCGGCCGTACCAAAGCAAGTCCTGCTGCCTGGTCGCACTAACCCGTTACGGCAAACTCAGGGCCCTGAGGGCGGTGGCGCGCAGCGCGAGAGCCGATCATCTCATCAGGCGGACTGGTCTGTCACCGTTGCTCTCATCGGAGGCAGTCCTGTCAAAAAACGACAGATCTGGGAAAGAAATCGTGGCTGTGAAGAAATTCACCCAAGAACCATCTCAGCTGGCCGCTGATCCCTCGCCCATTGTCCCTCGCACGAGAAAAAAATCCGGGCGCTCGCGACATTGGTCCAGTCATCGCGAGTTAGCCCAAGTGCCTCAGGGGTGCGACCTCAGCTTCCTTTAGCCAGCACGACGAGGGCTTGCTCGCCGGAAGCTCGTCTTTACCAGCGCCTCGAAGGTCCAGACCGACACGTCCCAGCGCCCAGCATTCGAGCAGGGCAAACCGGATCAGACGGCTTGCGATACTCATTACGCGCGGTGGGAGCTCCGGACTCGTCTCATCCGTGTGAGGAGCGCTGCTATGGGTGAGAAGGTGGGTCAGAAATCTAGCTGAGGAAAAAATCAATCCAAACTTGATCTGAACCGACAGCTGTCCCCGGGCAAATGTGTCCTCGCGGGGGAAAAATTCAGCGCCGGACCAGCTGCTCAGCCTCTAGATCAGTTCGCTCAAGTCTATTTCAATGGAGTTGACTCTTACCGGTCCGGTGAATGGGACGTAAACCTCGGAAAAGTCCGGCCAATGGTGCAGGGGAGAAGAGGCGCTGTACGGGTCTGGAAAGAACCCGACGGCCGCCCACCCAGAGGGCGGTGGTGGCGCGTAGCCCTGTAACTGCAGCGCTCCCACGTGGGCTGTGACGTGCGCCTGCGCCGAAGTAGCCTCCGGCTGCACTGGCGCCGTAGCCTCCAAGTAGAAGTTGTTTAGGTAATGCACGTCCGACCCACCATCAAGTCCGGAACTGTACGCGTACAGGAACGTTTTGGTCTCAATCACTGGCAGCAGAGGGATTTGCGCAACGCTGATGAGAAGACTGACGTGACACAGCACCGCGACCCATCCGTCCCAGCCCGGGTCCGCGATCGGCAACGAAACCGGTGGCGAGTTTTCACCTGGACGGCCGACGGAGATATCAACACCAAACGTTATGGCTCTGGTGCCAGACCCTTGCGCTAGGCTGATCGGGTCGGAGACGAGACCTGCCTCCGCGAAGTTAGCCGGCATCGGTCCGGTTATAGGCGGGATTGACCAGCTGTCATAAGCACGGACAGGGATACCTGGATATCCGTCTGAGTCCCCAATGCCCGCTCCAACGCTGAGGTACCCTTGTTTGGCAAGCCCCAGCCTTGTATACGCGGCAATAGCAGCAGCGTAACCGCCGTCTGGGTACGCGGGCTGCCAATCCTCTTGATCAGGCCAGGCAAAAAGATACGGCGGCGTGAGCGTCATAGACCTGACCGGAAACCAGATGGGTCCCGTTTGGCCGGCCCATGGGTATTCGACGAATCCGGATGACTGAGGCGGCGCAGGCGGAAACCATTGCGGACGGCGTCGACCTTGCCACAGCCCGCCACGTCTTGGCTCAAACATGGGTCGCGCCGTTACGCTCGAGGCCGTGCTGGTTGGAGGAGTACGCCTCGCCACCTTGAGCTTGACATCGCTAGCACCTTCTGTTTTTGGGTCAGTCAACGACAGGACTCGCCTTGTTGTCGGCCCGACAATTTGGTTCACCAAGGACCGGTGATGCTTACTCAGTACCTGGCGGCAGTATTGCCCGATCAGCTCAAGGTTCTTGTCCCGCAAGCTGGACGACTGCAGGTACGCTTTCACAGCCTGCTCCGCCGCTTCGGACGAAATCGTCGTGGACATCAAGGAGTCCCTCCCCACAACCGAGGCCAGTACCTCGTCCCTCGGCGGTGAGTTTAGGCCCGGTGCCTGGTACGTGTCAACTTGGCCCGGGCCTCGCTAGTGAAGGTTTTGCCCCAGCGGCCGAAGGCGGGCCATCGTCATTCGGGTGCGGCCGCGACCGCTCGCCGCATGCGTACCGTTCGTCTCGCAAGGAGCTCTGCCGCCGATCGGCCAGAAACAAAAAGACGTGCAGACAGCAACCGAAGGTCACTGCCTACCCGCTTGGAGCCGAGTCGGTTCATCAAGGATGGTCGACGCAATTCCGCAGTCACCAGCCTGGAGCAGCCATTATTGCCTAAGCCCGGCTTTACTATCGAAGAGATGTTCGACCGAACTGCGGCGATCCGTCAGATTCCGCTGGGGCGGTGTCCCTGTGAGGCTTGTCCTGGCATCCTAACCAACCCGGCGCTAAGCAAAGGCGGTTGGGGATTCTGTCGCGTGTGTCAATGCGCTTGGCAAATCGCGGCACCGAACGGCCACGAGTACGCGGCCACCGTTCCCTCGGACGTGCATCGCCCACCGCCAGCAGTTCCAAAGGTAGGCAAGCCCGACGATCGACATCATTGAGTACCCTTCCTCAGCGATATGAAGGTCACCGTGGGCGAATCGACGATTGCAGAACGAAGACCATTGCAAGCTCTAACGAAGGCCGTCCGCCTGTCCGGGCGTCCTGGTGTGATGGCCTGCCTGTGTTGGCCGCAACGAGCCAGGTGGGATGAGGTGATCCGCCGCGTTTCAGGGAGCGTCGAAGCCTCGGTCTGCGGGTGCTGCGGGTGCTGGGGGTGCCTTGCGGTTTGGTTCTAAGGGGGTGTGAGTGTCTATATGAGAGGACCCCACTGGGTCTGTGATACCCGCAACACCCGCAAGGATGGCTACATTGAGGCTGGCATTGGCAGCTTGAGCTTCTTGCCCAGGACCACGAGAGTCTTCTCATGATTCTGGCTGTTCACCCGATCATCGCTGTATCGGTCCCGAACCAGTCGGCGGAAGCTGTCGTACTTCATGATCTTGAAGTCGGGCGAGCACGCGATCGACGACAATTGGCGACGCGCCGGGTCATCTCCGCCGCGATCCGCTTGGAGTTCCAATAGGTGAGCAGGCGGATCGTGATGATGACGGTATCGACCCAAGCCGGGATCGTAGGCCGCAAACGGTGCGGCCGCTGGGAATGGCTGCAGAGGCCGACAATGCCGGCTGCCTCAAAAGCCGTCAGCCAGCGATAGAGCGAACGCCGTGGGCAGCCGACCTGACGTGAGGCGGCGTCAACCCCCTGCTGCTGAGCCAACCGCACTGCCCGCATGCGAATTCGAAGCCGATCTAGCCGCTGCGCCCGAACCGCATCCGCCACTGGGCGGCCTCCCTGCGTGGCTAGGAACAGGAAGCCCGGCCCTTGCTGGTAATGGTGTCGGCGGACCCATCTTCGGGGATCATGTTCGTGTTGTGCGGCTGGCTCTGGCATGCCGACACCGTAGCGCCGACTGTGCCATATCTATCCGGGAACTTCACCTAGACCATCTTTTAAGCAGGGTGTCGAGAGTTCGATCCTCTCCGCCCCTACATTTCCCCGATGCGCGAGTTCGGCTGAGCTGTCCCACTGCGCCTTCGGGTGATGAGTCACAGCTACGTTCTAGGCGTCCTCTCGGAGGCGCTACAGGCAGCGCGCGGGATTCGTCGCCGCGTACGAAGAGAGGTCCTCGAGGAACTGGTGCGGGTTCACGGTGCCCGCATGGGCGAGTAGTGGATGTGGTGACTCGATCACTTCGAAGTGAACGTTCGCCATGTCGCTGAAACCCGCGCCCGGGTCATCAGGATCGCCGCCGCTCTTCGCGATCTGGGCACCGGCGTCGACGTGCTGCCCGTTCTTTGTGTCGAACTCGCGGACGTGACCGTAGAGGAATGCAATCGGGTCCCCCTGGTCGTCCTTGAGGACGTCAGACACGACGACGGCAGCCCACCCCTGGGGGAAGCCCGGGATCGTCCAGTTGGTGATCTGATAGGCAGTCCCCGATGTCACCGCATAGAGAGGCGTCCCGCTGTCGAGCGCGATGTCGATGGCGTTGTGGCCGAACAGCTCCACCAATGACCCGGTCGTTACGTCGTGCACGGGCAGGTGCTTGCGAACCGTCGTGCCGTTGTAGGCACCGTAGTCCTCGACCATTCTCCCCTCCGCATCGCCCGGCCGTCCCCACGGGAGGCGAAGACCGAGAACCGACGGGTCGGTCACGTTGCTCGTAAAGGCAATCGCGAGCGTCCTTGGCGGACAGGATGGGCTAGGAGACGGGCTCGGCGTCGGCAGGGGCACCGGTGCCGAGGCGGCAACCGACGCGTGCCTGACGGCCGGCACCGCCGCGCTAACCGAGCTGAACTGCAACGCGGCGCCCGTTACCGCGCCAAAGGTGATTCCGCCTGCGAGGATTGCCAGCCTGCTGATGTTCATCGTCGCCCAGACAACGCGACGACCTCGCGGATCGATACGAAACGACCTGACCTAGATTCTGTGCATAACTTTTCCCCAGGCCACTGCGTTTAATGGGTTCTCAATCGCCCCTTGGCCCCCCAACGCAAGAAAGTTGCTTGCATCGCGGGCCGACGCTGATAGAATCGTTTTCAACGCTGCGCGATCGTAGCGTCCACTTTCAGAAGGGCAGGCACAACATGCAATACATCGAGGATATTGGCTGCCTTACGCAGCGCTCGCAGCTCGATCGACTGCAAGAGCTCGCTGACGGCATCACGCGGGAGCGCGTGAAGTCACTCCAATCGTCGAACCTGCTGTCGACAATCGTCATCGTCATCGGCCCTAGCGGTAAGGAATCGACCTGGGACCTGGATCATCTGCCGATGGCACGCTCGGCGACCGAGCCCGCCGTTCAGTTGTCACTCGATCCTGATGCTGCAATCGATAATCTCGTGCCGACTCAGGCCATCATGCGAATCCTGCGCGACACAGCGGCCTCAGCGGTTGCGCTGATCGCGCCCGTGAATGGATCAGCCGCCGCGCTTCAGCTCGCCGACATCGATCACGAGCAGAGTCTCACCGCGAGAATCGAGCGTCAGCCGGACCGCGAACCGAGCCTCGGGCAGTGGGACTTCGGAAAGGTGGCGTGGACGGTGCGACTCCGCCACGTGCTTCGAGCCGCAAGAGGGAGCGCGGCCGACGAGCAGGCGCAGCAGGGTTCTGTACGACCGCAGGCCGGTGCGACTCCGACTCGACCGGCCGACCCGGCCGCGACGCGGCGAAACCACCGCCGTGAGATGCGCGAGCAGCTGCATAGGCAGCCGGCGGCGGCCCCTTCCTGGTTGCAGTAGGGGCCCCCACCCTGCCCTCCCCCAGAGGGGGAGGGATCCCTTAATGGCCTCCCCGTAAGGCGGAGGGTAATTTAGCTTTGCTACTGCCGCGAGGCGCGGCAACGGGAACGCCACTCGCACACAGGGGGCAGGCGTCCGGCGGGTATGAGGGGAAGTCGGCCGTGAGGCAAGCATAAAAGGGCACGTCCGTCGCCACTCGGCCCGCGGTTCGATCGGCGAGCACGCCAATCCCGATGACAACACCACCTGCCTCCGCGATGCAGGCCTGTGTTTCAAGCAGCGACCCGCCAGTCGTTACCACATCGTCGACCACCAGAACCCGCGTATCGGGCGCGATCTCGAAGCCGCGGCGCAGCACGCGCCCGCCCGGCTCGCCTCGCTCGACATAGACAGCATCGACACCCAGCTGGCGGGCAACGTCGAAGGCCAGGATGATGCCGCCTGTCGTCGGGCCCGCGACTAGTTCAGGCTTCAGGGATCGGAATCGCTCCGCAATCATCCCGGCTAGCTCGGTGGTCGCCCGGGGGTCTTCGAGAATCCGGAACTTCTCCAGATAGTCGGCACCGTGCCGGCCGCTCGTGTAGACGAAGTGACCGCGCAAGAACGCCCCGGCCGAGTCAAAGGCGCGTCGGGCGTCGTGGTCAGACATTGGTCAACACGCTCGTGGGCCGGATCTGCAGCCCGCGGATACCAGCCAGGCCATGCTGCACCATGTAACCAGCGATCCCGTCGTGGATTTCAGCCGCCGCCTGCGGGCGAATGTAGTTCACTGTTCCCAGCTGCACCGCCGCGGCGCCCGCGAGCAAGAACTCGAGGGCATCGTTGGGCGTCATGATCCCACCGACGCCGATTACCGGAATGTGAACCTCGGCGGCCACCTGCCAGACGGCGTGTAGCGCGAGCGGTTTGATTGCCGGTCCGCTGAGGCCGCCGCTCCCGCGCGAAACCACGGGGCGCCGGCGGCGGACGTCGATCGACATGCCGACGTAGGTGTTGATCGCGGACACGGCGTCCGCACCCGCGTCCTCAACCGCTCTCGCGATGGCGACGATGTCGGTGACGTTGGGGGTCAGCTTGACAATCAGGGGAAGCTCGGTCGCCGCTCGCACGGCGCGGGTCACCTCCGCCGCCATTGCCGGGTCGACGCCAAACTGCAGGCCGCTCTGCACGTTCGGGCAGGAGATGTTGAGCTCGAGCGCCGCGACGCCGGCCACGCCATCGAGGCGGCGCGCGACCGCCACGTACTCCTCCACCGAGTCGCCGGCCACGTTCACGATCACCGGCAGGTCCCAGGTCGCCCACTGCGGCGCATAGACACGGGCGACGTGGTCGACGCCGGGGTTCTGCAGGCCTATGGCATTCAACATTCCCGACGGGGTTTCCGCAATTCGAATCGGCGCGTTCCCCTCCCGGGCTCGCAGGGTCGTGCCTTTGCTCACGATCGCGCCCAGTGCCGCGCGATCAACCTGCGGCGCTTCGAACCCATAGCCGAAGGTGCCCGAGGCGACCATAACGGGACTGCGCAAACGCAGCCCACGGCCGAGCTCGACCGTCAGGTCAGGCCGTTCAACCATGGAAGGCATCCGTCATCGCGTCCCATTCGATCCGATCCGCGCGCACGCACGGTCCCTCCTGGCAGGTGAGCAAGTATCCGCCCGCCGACCGCGGCGCCGCGCAGCCCAGGCAGGTTCCGACCCCGCAACCCATCGGGGTTTCGAGTGCCACCTGAATGGACGAGAGTGGAATCTCCTGGCGTCTGGCGGCATCGATCAGCGCCGTGAGCATGGGGGTTGGGCCACACGTGAGGATGTCTACGCCCCCACCCTGACCCTCCCCCGTAAACGGGGGAGGGAATTGCTCCCGATGAGAGAGGAGGTTGGCTAGCAGATCGACGACGGAGCCGTGCTGGCCGGCGCTGCCGTCGTCGGTAGCAACCTGAACCTCGGCACCCGCGAATCGAGCCGCTGGCAGCAATTGCGCTGCCGTGCGCGCGCCCTGCAACACAGTCACGGTGCGACCCCGAGCGACCAACGCTTGGATGACGCCGGGAAATACCGCGACCCCGAGGCCTCCCGCGACGCAGATGGCCGATCGCTTGCCATCAAGGTCGAAGCCGCGTCCGAGGGGGCCAAGCAAATCCAGTTCGTCACCCTCGCCAAGAGCAGCGAGCCAGGTGCTTCCCGCCCCAACCACGTTGAAGATGAACCCGATCCGGCCCCCTGCCGAATCAGACCAGGCGGCGCTATAGGGCCGGCGGAGGATCGTGTGCGGGGCATTGACGGCCAGCTGAAAGAACTGGCCCGGCGCGACTGCGACCGCGGAGGGCGGGTGGGAAACAACGAGCTCAACCGCACCGCCCATCGGGACCGAGCGCTCGAGAACGACAGCGCCCCCACCCTGCCCTCCCCCAGAGGGGGAGGGTGAATTCAGGCCCCGCTCTCCCCCAGAGGGGGAGGGTGAATTCAGGCCCCGCTCTCCCCCAGAGGGGGAGGGTGAATTCAGACCCTGCCCTCCCCCAGTGGGGGAGGGTGAATCCAGACCCTTGCCTCCTACAGAGGCGGAGGGAGATATCAGGCGCGGTTCGACCATTCCAGTGCCCCCACCCTGCCCTCCCCCGCAAGAGGGGGAGGGAAATTGTGTACGTACTCGCCGAGGGTGGCGACGGTCGACCGGTGCTCACGGCGCGACGCTTGGAGCGCCTGCACGAGGGCTCTCGTGGTGTCCAGCGAGGTCAGACAAGGAATGCGGCGCTCGACCGAGGCGCGGCGGATCTCATATCCGTCGCGGAGTGGAGCACCGGCGCCGTTGTCCGCCACCGGGGCTGATGCCGACACGGTGTTGATCACCAGGTGAACCTGACCCGAATGGATCACGTCCACGACATTCGGATGACCGTCCCGGAGTTTCTGCACGGTGGTCGCCGGAATCGCGGACTCGCGCAGCAGGGCCGCGGTGCCAGCGGTTGCAAACAGCCGCAGCCCGAGCCCGTGAATCGCACGGAGGATCGGCAGCGCCTCCTGCTTGTCGGCGTCCGCGATCGAGCAAAGCGCGGCGCCATCAGGTGGCAGTTCCTGCATGGTCGAAAGGAAGGCCTTGTACTGTGCCGACGGCAAGTCTTTGGCGATGCCCATCGCCTCACCGGTCGATTTCATCTCGGGTCCGAGGACGGCGTCGACCGCGGGCAGCTTCGCCATGGAGAAGACCGGCGCCTTCACCGCGTACAGCGCCCGGCTGGGCTGCAGGCCGCTGTCGAATCCGAACTCCTTGATTGAGCGGCCGAGCGCGGCCTGGGTTGCAAGCGTGACCATCGGGACACCGGTCACCTTGCTCAGGAAGGGCACCGTCCGGCTGGCTCTCGGATTCACCTCAAGCACGTAGGGGATGGAATCCTGGATCACGAACTGGATGTTGATCAGTCCTACTGCCTTGAACAATCGGGCGATTGTGATGGTGGCTGCAGCCACTCGGTCGGTCTCGGCTGTCGTAAGCGTGATCGGGGGATAGACCGCGAATGAGTCACCGGAGTGGATACCAGCGCGTTCGATGTGCTCGAGGATGCCCGGGATGAGCACGGTGTGTTCGTCACAGACGGCGTCCACGTCGAGCTCACGACCGAGCAAGTATTTGTCGACGAGGATCGGGCCGCGAAGACCAAACCCGATGGCCGCGTCGACGTAGCGTCTCAGGTCGTCGGGCGAGTGGACGATTTCCATCCCCCGGCCGCCGAGGACGTAGGAAGGTCGGACCAGCACGGGGTAGCCAACCCGGACGGCGATGCCGAGCGCTTCCTCCACACTGGTGGCCGAACCGCCGGGTGATTGCGGGATGCCGGCGTCGCGCAGGAGTGCCTCGCAGCGTCGTCGGTCTTCGGCCAGGTCGATGGTCTCGACCGTCGAGCCGAGGATCCGGACCCCGCTCGCGGCCAGCGCATCAGCGAGGTTGAGCCCCGTCTGGCCGCCGAACTGCACCATCACCCCGAGTACCGGGTCGCGTCGGAGCACGTTGCGCACGCCTTCGAGGTCGAGCGGCTCGAAGTACAGTCGGGTCGAGGCATCGAAGTCGGTGCTGACCGTCTCCGGGTTGCTATTGATGAGCACGCTGTCGTAGCCGGCGTCTCGAATCGCCGCTGAGGCGTGAACGCTGCAATAATCGAACTCGATCCCCTGGCCGATTCGGATGGGCCCTGAGCCGATTACGGCCACCGCCTGGTTGCCGCTCCGAATGATCTCGTCCTCGTCTTCGTAGGTCGCGTAGTAGTAGGGGGTGACAGCTTCGAACTCCGCGGCGCAGGTGTCCACCTGGCGAAAGGTGGGCTCCATCGCAGTCATCGGCAGGCTGCCTCCAGTGAGCTCGGCGATTCGTGCGTCGTCGAAGCCGGCCCGCTTGGCGCGGCGGAGGAGCCCCCACCCGGACGCCTCAAACGCTCGCATCGCACTTAAGCGCGGCTCGCGTGGGCCGGCGGGCCCGGACCCTCCCCCAGAGGGGGAGGGAAATATCCCGCCTTCCCCGCCAGCGGGGGAGGGGAACTGTGAGAGTTCGGCCTCGAGCGTGGTGATGAAGGCGAGACGGTCGACGAACCACGGCGCATAGCCGGTCGCGCTGATCACCTCCTCGTGCATCGCGCCGTCCCGCAGCGCCTGGGTGGCAGCCATCAGCCGCCGATCGTTCGGCTGGTGCAGCAGATCGGGACGGCCTCGCAGTTGCGAGGCATCGGGCAGCCGCTGCTCCAGCGCGCGAAGCGCCTTGCTGAGTGCCGCCTCAAAGGTGCGCTCGATCGCCATCACCTCGCCGGTCGACTTCATTTGCGTGCCAAGGGTGCGGTCGGCGGCGGGGAACTTGTCAAATGGCCACCGGGGAATCTTGACGACGCAGTAGTCAAGTGCCGGCTCGAAGGCGGCGCTCGTCTGTCCCGTGACGGCGTTCGCGATTTCATGCAGCCCTCGCCCTGCCGCGATCTTGGCAGCCACCCGCGCGATCGGATAGCCCGTCGCTTTCGATGCCAGCGCCGAGGAGCGGCTCACCCGAGGATTGACCTCGATGACGTAGTACTGGTCGGACGCCGGGTCGAGCGCGAACTGGACGTTGCAGCCACCCTCGATGCGCAGCGCGCGGATGATGCGCAGCGATGCGGAGCGCAGCATCTGGTACTGGCGGTCGGACAGGGTCTGACTGGGCGCGACCACGATACTGTCACCGGTGTGGACGCCCATGGGGTCGATGTTCTCCATGTTGCAGATGGTGATGCAGGTATCGTTGGCGTCTCGCATCACCTCGTACTCGATCTCTTTCCAGCCGGCGAGTGAGCGCTCCACAAGCACCTGCCGGATGGGGCTGGCCGCGAGCCCATCGCGCACCACCGCTTCGAGCTCCAATGGGCTTCCCGCCATTCCGCCGCCGGTGCCGCCAAGGGTGTACGCCGGCCGCACCACCAGGGGAAACCCGATCAGCGCGGCGAAGTCGCGGGCCGCCTCGACTGTGGTCACGGTCGAGCTGTCCGGCACCGGCTCCCCGATGCGGACAAGGACTGCCTTGAAAGCTTCTCGATCCTCGGCCTCCCGAATCGAGTCGAGCGGCGTCCCGAGGACGCGGACCTGGCAGCGTTCGAGGACCCCGGCGTCGGCCAGCGCCACGGCCAGGTTGAGGCCCGTCTGCCCACCGAGCGTCGGCAGCAATCCATCCGGTCGCTCGCGCTCGATGATGGCCGTGATGGCTTCGACGGTCAGCGGCTCGATGTAGACGCGGTCAGCGATGCCCTCGTCGGTCATGATGGTCGCGGGGTTGGAGTTCACCAAGATGGTCCGCACGCCTTCTTCGCGAAGCGCCTTGCAGGCCTGAGTTCCCGCGTAGTCGAACTCGGCGGCCTGACCGATCACGATCGGCCCGGACCCGATGACCAGGACGCTGCTGGGACGGCGGAGCGGCTCGCGCACCGGGATCGACGCAGGTTGGATGCCTCTCACCAGGTCGAGGAACTCGTCGAAGATCACCTGGTTGTCCTGGGGACCGGCGGCGCCTTCCGGATGGAACTGCACCGAGCGGACCGGCAGGTGGTCGTGCACCAGGCCTTCGACCGAGCCATCGTGCAGGTTGCGATGACTGACCCGAAAGCCGCTGTTGGCAGGAAGGCTGTCGGCATCGACCTCGAACTCGTGATTCTGCGAGGTCATGGTCACCCGGCCGGTCCGCAGATCGAGCACCGGGTGGTTGCCGCCATGGTGGCCGAACCGCAGCCGCGAGGTGCGGGCGCCGGCCGCCTGGCCGATGAGTTGATGCCCGAGGCAGATGCCCAGCACCGGGAGGCGCCGGATGAGCTGCCGCGTCATCGCCACCGCGGATTGCAGCTGCGCTGGGTCACCAGGGCCGTTGGAGAGTACGACCGCGTCGGGCCGCCTCGCGAGGATGGTGTCTACGTCGCTGTCGTACGGGAGGACCTCGACCTCCACTCCGCGCGAGCGCAGCGATCGCAGGATGTTGCGCTTGACGCCGTAGTCAACGACGACGACCTTGAGACCGGGCCATTGGCGGAAGCCCCCACCCTGCCCCGAACGTCTCAAACGCTCGCCTGGCACTAAAGCGCCGCTCGTGTGGGCCGACGGGCCCGCGCCAGCGGGGGAAGGAGGGAGGAGCGCCGGGTCGAGCGTTTCCACCAGGTCGCTGAATCCTTCCGAGACCTGGTGCACGAGGTCCTGCTCCTCGAGCCGCGTCACCCGATGGACGCGCTCGCGCAAGGTGGCGAGCTCGTGACCCGGTCCGATGATCGCCCGTTGCGCGCCGGTTCCTCGCAGGTGACGCGCGATCCGCCGTGTATCGCAGCCGGTCATGATCGGAACGCCGTAGCCGTCGAGCCACTCCGCCAGCGACTGGTGGCTGCGCCAGTGCTGGTGAAAGCTACTGAGCTGCCGTGTGATCAAGGCGCGCACCCAGGGGCGACCTGACTCCAGGAAATCAGGCGTCGCGCCGTAGTTGCCGATCAATGGATAGGTCATGACGACCATCTGTCCGGCATACGACGGATCGGAGAGCACCTCCTGGTATCCGGTCATACAGGTGTTGATCACGACTTCGCCGCTGGCCTGGGTCGCCTGGCCACCGCGCTCACCAAACACCGTGAAGCCGTCTTCGAGAACGAGGACCATCGGCTCAGGCATGCTGCATCACGCGCTCCGTCACCACCTGGCCGCGACAGATCGTCATGATGACCCGTCCTCGCAATCGCCGACCCTGGAACGGCGTGTTCTTGCCGCGGCTCTTGAAGGACGTCGCATCGACTGTCCACTCTTCGTTGGGATCGATCAGGATCCACTCGTCTTCCAGCGATTGGCCCACGATCTCTCGTGGCCGGGACACGCAGGCGCGATAGACGACGCGACCATTGAGGCCGAGCCCGAGGATCACCGCAACGGCCGTCTCAAAGCCATGAAAGCCGTTCGCGCCGGCCTCCTTGGCCGCCCACTCGTGCGGCGCATGGTCGGTAGCGATCACGTCGATCACCCCATCCAGCAGACCCTGGTGGAGGGCATCTTGGTCATCGAGGGATCTCAGCGGCGGATTGACGTTGCCATGCGCGCCCATGGCCCGCGCATGATCCTCCGTCAGCACCAGGTGGTGCGGCGTGACCTCGGCCGTGACCCGCAATCCCTCCGACTTCGCCGCGCGAAGCAACTCGACCGCGCGGCGCGTGCTCACGTGCTGGATGTGAAGGCGTGCGCCAGGCAGGTTGCGTAGGGCATCCAGGGCATCCGAAACCGCGGCAATCTCGGCATCCGGTCCGTTCCCCAGGTCTTCGGCCTGGGCATGTATCAGCACCGGCAATCCAGCCTCGGCGGCCGCCCCAAGAGCACGACGGAGCACGTCGCCAGTCATCGCATGCCGACCGTCGTCGGAGAGGGCGACGGCCCCAGCCTTTTTCAGCGCGGCCGCTTCGGTGAGGTGTTGGCCTTCGAGGCCAAGCGTGACCGCTCCCACAAAACTGATGCGGATCGGCAGTGCCTCGCTTCGCGCCGCCAGCCCCTCCAACCGCTCCGGGCGGTCGATCATTGGTTCGGTATTCGCCATCGCCACGACATGGGTGAAACCGCCGACGGCCGCGCTGGTCGCCCCCGACAGCAAGGTTTCTTTCTGCGGGAACCCGGGATCGCGCAGGTGCGCATGCAGATCCAACCAGCCGGGTGAGAGCACGAGTCCGGTCGCGTCACGATCGTTGGCACCCTCCGCATTGACAGCGACGGTTTGCGGCATCGAAAGGCCGTTGGGTCCTAACACGCGGACCTGGTGCAGGCGCATCAGCCCTCCGACCGCTCGATAATGCGAACCGAATCTTCCCCGTCGGTCTCGCTCAGGTGGACCTCGATCCATTCCTGCCGCGAGGTCGGCACGTTCTTGCCGATGTAGTCGGGACGGATCGGGAGCTCGCGGTGGCCGCGATCGACCAGCACGGCGAGCTGGATCTGGGTGGGACGTCCGGCCTCGATCACCGCGTCGATCGCGGCTCGCACGGTCCGTCCATTGAAGAGGACGTCATCGACCAGCAGCACGGGACGGCCGTCAACGGCAGCCGCCGGCAGGCCCCCACCCTGCCCTCCCCCGCCAGCGGGAGAAGGTCGCTGCATGAGCGTAAATGCTTTCGGTAAGTCATCGCGATAGGCGCGCACGTCGAGCGCCATCACCGGTATGCGCACCCCTTCCAACTCTTCGAGCGTGGCCGCCAGCCGTTCGGCGAGCGGCAGGCCGCGCGTGACGATGCCCAGCAGGCTCAGCTGCGCCAGGTTCGGCTGGCGCTCGATGACCTCATGGGCGATCCGACGCCAGGCGCGACGCACGCCCTCGGCGTCCAGGATCATGGCTTTGGCGGGCGGGGTCTGCAGCATCAGCGTTCCATCGCCCACTCGAGCACTGCCATCCGGGTCCACAGGCCGTTGCGAGCCTGGCGGAAATAGGCCGCTCGCGGGTCAGCATCGACGAGGGGATCGATCTCTCCCACGCGCGGGAGCGGATGCATCAGGATGGCGTGTTCAGACAAGCGTTGCATCACATCCGGGGTGACGACGTAGACCCCGCGGTAGCGCTCATATTCGTCGGACGAGGCGAAGCGCTCGGCCTGGATGCGCGTCTGGTAGAGAACGTCGAGGCCACCCATCGCGGCGTCGAAATCGTCTGTCTCGATGACCCGCTCGGGGTGCAGCGCATCGAGGATATCCGCGCCCATGCGCAGCTCGGCCGGCGAGATCATGACCAGCTCGTTGCCCGGAAAGAGCGACAACAGGAGCGCGAGGGAGCGGGCTGTGCGGCCGTAGCGGAGATCCCCGGCGAGGCCCACCCGCAGATGATCGAGACGGCCGAGCTCCTTCTTGATGGTGTAGAGGTCGAGAAGCGCCTGGGTTGGATGATGGCCCGCGCCGTCCCCGGCACTGATGACTGGCACCTGCGCGACCCCCGCCGCCCGGTCGACCGCTCCGGGCTCGGGATGACGCAGCACGATGGCGTCGGCATAGCCGCTGATGATCCGAATGGTGTCTTCGAGCGACTCGCCCTTGGCCGCCGACGACGCTCGAGCGGCGTCCTGCGCGCTGAGTACCTGACCGCCGAGCCCGTACATGGCGGCCTCAAACGAGAATCGGGTCCGCGTGCTGGGCTCGTAAAACAGTGTCGCCAGCAGCCGGCCGTGAAGCGGCGCCGCTGCCGAATCGCCCCGCTCAAATGCTGCCGCGCGTTCGAGCAACTGCTCGATCAGAGGACGATCGAGATCGTTTGGCCCGGTTAGGTGCCGAAGGGGGACCTGCGTCCGCGCAGCCGGAGCGGTCAGGGTGTCGCGCATCGGATTCTCCTTTCGGCCTCGCTGGGCCGGGTTAAAGGACGACGGTCCCGGTAAGTCTACGGACCGCTGGACGGCCTGTCAAACGGTCGGGTCATTGGTGAACAGCTTCCAGTGCCCCTCGGATACGACTTCGACGGTGCCGTCGGTCACTTTTATCGCGGTCTGATCGTCAATCGCGTACCCCGGCACCGGCACGCCGGCGGCCCATTTTTCTGCGTTGGCCATGGAATTGTCCGGCAGGTTCTCGTGATCCAGGTGCGGAAACAATGAAAAGTCAACCATTCCCAGCGCTCTATCGCCGCCGGTGGGCGGTTTCCAGCCGACGAACTCCTCCCCGACGTGGGGGGCCATCACCATGCTCCCGGCGCTCACTCCCACGTAGACCGCCTGGCGCAGCGACGGCAAGAGGTCCGCCAGTCCGGACTGCCGCATCCAGTGGCACAGATACAGGACATCGCCGCCTCCCACCAGCAGGACGTCAGTCTCCTGGACCATGGGGACCCAATGCTCTTTATCGATGCTGGGTAGCGCGGTGAGCTCCAGCACTCCCAAGGACTTCCAACCCAATTCGCACAAGGGGGTGGTGGCTCGTCCGTTGATCAGCCGCCATGCCGCGCCAGCACCGCCGGGCATGGCGTACGCCGCAGTGGGAATGCAGAGGGCGTTGGACTCGGCAATCGGTTTGCCGAGGAGGTCGACCAGCGCGTCGTGGATGCTCGTGTTCTTGATGCCAGCGGAAGTGAGCAGAAACCTCATGATGCCTCTCCTAGTCATTGCACTGAGCCTCGCCAGATCGCTCAAGTAAGAGGCGCCCACGCGATCTCGCCCAGCTCGCTAGGTTCATTGTGGATGAATCCACAGGAGAGCTTGAGCCAGAGCCGGCCAGACGCCAAACTGACCCACTACTGTCGTGCGAAGGGTCGGAGGCTAGCGTTTCGGGGGTGAGACCGTTGCGACCACCTGCTGTTGGTAGTGCTGCGGGTTGCTGCCGTCGTCGTAGGTGCTGACGAACGTCGAGTAGTCAAGTGTCCCCGAGAACTCATTGCCGAAATAGTCACCGAGGAAGGTGTCCGTGGGGACGCAAGCGCAGGCACGGTCCGGGCTGTTGAGCTGGGGGTCCCAATTGTGCTCCGTCAGTCGAATGTTGTGCCCGATCGGTTTGAGGTCGGGCGTATAGAACTGGATACTCGAGTTGACGCAGTAATCGGTCGCGCCGTAGGGCGGGAGAGAGCCAGAGTAGTTGGGGTTGCGCTTGTCGAGCCGAAGGCCCGCGTCGATTGCCTCCGGCGTGCCGGCGGCCGGACAGGCCTGCCGGCGGTCGTAGAAATTGACACTAACGGTGCCGTTGGGCGCCACGGCCAGGTTCGGTTGGAACTCGTCGACGCTAGTGAGGACGTTGTCGTTGACCTGGATCGGAGCACTCCAGGTCGTGCCCTGATCGTATGAGGCGGTGAGCAACATGTTGCCAAAGCCGGTACTCTTCGATTCATAAGCGACGTAGACGGGGTAGTGGCCGGTGCTCGCCAAGTGGTTGCCAACGGCAAACGTCTCTTCGATCCCGTCCTCGAAGGTCGTATTGACGTAGCCGGCCCCGGTCAACGGCGGGACGTGGACGTCGCTGGCAGCGGTGAACGGCCCCTTCCAGGTCACGCCGCCGTCGATCGAGTAATCCATGAGTACGTCGACGCAGCACCCGCCCTGCTCGCTGTCGTAGTTGATCATTGACGTGTACACGACGCCGTTCGGATCGATGTGCGGCAGGAGGTAGGTGTCGTTGTTCGTCGAGTTCTGATTCGGCAGCTGCACTGCCGGCGTCCAGGGGCTGTGGCTCCCATCTTCATGCGCCACCGCCGTTTGCACATACGGCTTGCTGCCGTTGCCGTTGAAGTTGACGTACATCATGTAAATACGGTTTTTGTTCGGGTTGGGTGAGCCGTCCGCGAGGACCTGGTTGCGGTCGATCGCGATCCATTCCTTGTCTGGCTCCTGGCCAAACCCGGCGTTGGTGGTGAAGACGTAGTCGGGGTGGCCGTTCGTTAGCCAGTCGTTCGGTCCCGAGGCGCCGTGCTTACGAATGGCGACCGCGACCGCCTCGTTGGGAATCCCCGGGTTCGGCTCGTTGCCGGCCTCGAACTTATGGAACCCCGATTTGTCGTAATAGAACTGGTAGGGAAGGAGCGCCTGGTAATAGTTGCCCCACACATCAAAAGCGCCAACCGGGTCGGTGTTGTCGGTGAACCCCTCATACCCTGGAACGTGGCCCATCGTCGGCCAGGTCTTGCCTCCATCGAAGGACTCGTAGAAGCCGAGCACATGGTTGTATCCCTCGGGGCTGGCGAACCACTTGCTCGAGCCGATCAGATGATTGGGATTCGTCGGATCCACCCGGATATCCGATTCAGAGTGGTCCGTCGCGAGCTTCGGTTCGGCTGCTGGATACGGAAATTCACTACCGGCTTGGGATAGATAGGGGGCACTACCGGTGTCCTCCCCGGTGGTCGCACCCGGGCACGATACTTCCCCGGTATAGCCGTCGTTGGGACCATTGCTCACGGCGAACGGCACCTCCGGCCGAAAGCAACTGACTTGCTGACTGGTCACAAAGACGGTAGTGACCGCATTTTTCGCAAAGCTGTCGCTGTACGCCTGGTCGGACTGGGTGCCCTGCGGCACGTTCCCGATGCCGGGGTCAACGCTGACCGACGCCGAACTGACGAAGCCTGGGGCAAGGCCGAGGCTCACCGGAACCACGATCCCGACCAACAGGGCGAACGGATGGCGCTTCCCCACGTCCATATCCCTCCTCCGGCTGGCCCGATCGCCGGTGCCTTCGAGCATATCTCGTTCTGATATCAACAACGCTGATCGAATGCATCGGAGAAATGAATTGGACAAATAACAAGTCGCTTGATAGTCTGGCTGTAATCTATGGAAGTCATCGTCTACACCCGGCCCGACTGCGAGAGCAGCCGCCGGATCAAAGAGATCCTGGCTGACCGTGGGGTCGCGTTCCAGGAGCACGTTTGTGCCGATGGCAAGCTCGACGGCAAGGACCTTCGCGCGCTCGACATCGAGTTCAGCCAGGTCCCACTAACGGTGATCGACGGCGTGCCGATCGCTGGCCTGCAGCAGGCGCAAATCGAGCAAGCGATCGGCTGGATCGGGTTCTAAAGCCCCTCCATAACCCTCCCTCCGAGGGGGAGGGAATCTTTCGCAGGACCGTTAGGATCAGAGCATGCCTGATCTCGGCAAGCTGCTCATCATAGTCGGGGGCTTCATCGTGGTCGTCGGGCTGTTCTTGGCCCTCGGGCTCCGGATACCCTATCTCGGCAAATTGCCCGGTGACATCTCGGTCGACCGTGGCAATGTCCACTTCTACTTCCCGATCGTCACCGGCTTGCTGCTGAGCCTGGTGCTGACCTTGCTCTTGAACGTTTTCTTCCGCCGCTGAGCTAGCTGGTCCGGGCCTTTCGAATTTCCTCGTAGAGGTTACGCATCGGCTCGTTGATCGGTTCGGGGATGCGAATCTCCAGGGTGGCATAGAGGTCCCCGGGCACACCATCCCGCAGCGCGGGCAGACCCTTCCCCTTCAGCCGAAACACCTTGCCGGCCTGGCTGCCGGCGGGGATTCGGAGTTGGAGCTGGGCGCCGGTGAGCGTCTCGACCTTGACGTCGTCCCCTAACGCCGCCTGATCGTCGACCACCGGTAGCGGCGTATAGAGGTCGCGACCCTTGGCCGCAAAGCGTGGATGCGGCTGGAGATGAACGCGAAGGTAGAGGTCACCGGCTTCCGCGGCGCGCTGGCCCTCGCCCTTGACCCGAATGCGTGAGCCCTCTGTGACGCCGGCGGGAATCTTGACCTGGATCTGCCGCCGTGTCGCGCGCACCCCGGCACCGCCGCAGGTGGGGCAGGTCACACTCTCCATGACGGTGCGATTGCCGACCTTGCGCCGCTCCGCGACAAAGCCTGAGCCGCCGCAGGTCGGACAGGTCTCGGGCACCTCGGTCTGAATGGTGCGCTCGCCGCCACGCGCGGCCTCCTCGAGGGTGATCTCGATCGGGTGCTCGATGTCTTCGCCGCGCTCACGCACGGCGGTCCGGCCCCGCGTTCCCTCGAACCCGAAGCCTGAGAACCCGCCGGCCTCGCCGGCGAAGTAGGTGTTGAAGAAGTCGCTGAAATCACCGAAGCCCGCGGCGCCACCGGCAGGTTGGCCGCCGGCCTGCGTCTGGTATTGGCGAGCAAACTCCTGCTCGCGCTCGATCCGCTCCCAGTCGGCGCCGAGCTGGTCATATTTGGACCGCTTCTTGGAGTCGCTCAGGACCTCGTAGGCTTCGTTGATCAGCTTGAACCGATCGGTCGCCTTCGGGTCTTTGTTGACGTCGGGGTGGTACTGGCGGGCCAGCCGCCGATAGGCGGACTTGATCTCCTTCTCGGACGCGGTCCGCGCGACCCCCAGGGTTTTGTAGTAGTCCTTGTACTCCGGCGTAGCCATTTTTCGTATTCAGCTCCGCTCGGCTGACTGACAGTTGACTGACCAGCGGAGCGGCCGCTTCACCGAGTGATACCCAGAAAGGCTGAGCTTCGAACCCAGCGAGCGCCCAGCCGCATCGTCGACGTGCACGCCGCTTCCTGACCGGATAGCGTGTCGTCCATGCTTTGTGAAACCTGCAAGACAGCAGTGGCCGTCTCCGAGTCCCATGACGTCAGTTTGATGGTTCGCTACGGTCGGCTGCTGTTGGCGTGGGGCCTCGGCGAGCTCTGCTGTCTGCCCAAGAACCGCAAACCCTAACCGCGGTCGTCGAGGATCTGGCGCCGAGCCTCCCTTGGGGCGTCAGAATGATGGTGCCATGCCGGTCGCGATGAACAATCCGACTAGGATCGGACGTACGAAGAAAGATTGGCAGTGCCACGGCTGTCAGGGGCTCATTCCGGCAGGAAGCGAAGCAGTGCTCGTCACCTACGTCGCCGATGGTCGCTTCTATCGGACGCTCCATTTCCACGTTCGCTGCGGTGAAGGCGTGCGCCAGCTCGGCGCCGAGCTCGACGCTCTCTATCGTCGGCATACGGATGAGTATCTGGACGTCCTGCGGCGGATCAAGGATCTCGTCGGCCTGCCGGCGGGCAGCGAAATTAGCGAGCCATGACTAGGGTCGCTGGGCATCCTCTCCAAGAATCACCATCGCCATCGACTCGACGACGGCAGTCACGGGGTGACCGAAGTGCGGCTTCTCCTTTAAGTCAAGCTCGGGCATTCCCGGCAGGAACGTGAAGGCGAGAGCCGGACGAGCTCGAAGGATTCTCGCGATCGTCGGCTCGGCCTGCTCATGAGTAACGTCCCGGCCGCGGACCGCAGCCGAGGTAATTACCAACCAGCTTGCCGCATCGGTGTCGAGGTCCTGGTCGCGCGATCGCTCGGCGAGCACTAAGCAGAGCACGCCCGGGTCCTGGCCATGGTAACCGAGCCAGAACACTCGGCCACGGAGGAACTGGAACACGTTCGGGTCGTTGAGGCCTCGGCGCTTCGTTGCCGTCTCCCTCGGATCTCCCAGCCCCACGTCGAGGACGATGCCTGGCTTGCCCGCCGCGACCAGCTGCACGGATTCGTCGCCTTGTCGCAGCACTCGCAGCGCGTCTCGGTAGGGTGCCAACTGCTGGGCGGACGGGGCGTCAATGTCGGCGGTGATTTCGCGTTGGATGAGCCCCGAGCGGAGATAGAAGCTCGAGAAGGTGAATTCCATGGGTTCCGGCTTGCTAGTTCGCGGGCCGGTTGCGGAGGACCCGAGAATAAGTGGGCCGTTTAAGCAGTCGGAGGGGCAGACGGACCACCTTCCATGAACCGAAAGTGCAGGCTCTTCAGATGCTCACCGTCGACCAGGATCTCGATGCTGTACTCGCCGGCTTTCGGCACAGCAAGCGTGCTGAGGTTGGCCGCGACGACGGCTGGAACGTCCCAGCCAGTCGGCGCGCTCGGTGGTGACTTCACCTGCATGGTGAATGAAATTGCGGGCGCGAAGGGCTGGCCATCGGCAGTCCAGAAGAGCATTTCAAACCGGTGCGGCGTCCCGGTCTCGGCGGCCTCGCTTCGGTGGAAGAGAACTCGAATCGTGACCGCCCCGAGAAAGGGCGCGGGGAAGCCGGGCCTGTAGGCAGTATCCCAACCGGCCGAAAGGATCGATGCGAGCCCGTCTTTTGCCTCCGACGCATTCGACAGAATCGCCCAGTCCAGTCTCACGGTCGTTCCTGAAGGTCGAAGAGCTGGATCACGGCCGTCCGCACTTTTCGTCGCTCGACCGGATCTTCGATGCTGCCCATCTGACGGATGATCCGGTCGACCGCGATGGTCCGTACCTGGTGAACCATCAGGATGCTATGCATGGTGAGCCCGCCCGCCGGCGGCGAGAACTCCACCTCGCACGGATACAGCTGGCGATCGGTTGAGGTGAAGGGGCACACCGTGACGATTCCAGCCCGACGATTCATCCGGTCGTTCGAGACTACGAGGGCAGGCCGACTGCCTCCCTGCTCGTGACCGATCGGGCGTTCCCCGAAGTCAACGAGGACGACGTCCCAACGGGCCGCCAACGGTTGTTAGGCGGTGTGCTCGAGGCCGGGAAGGACGTCGTGGATCTCAGCATCGGCCGGCGCCGCGATGCCCAACATGGCGTCACGGTCATCCATCCACTGAGGGTCGTCTGCCGCCCGGGCCCACGCCAATTCGTCCTCTGGCGGCGCCCCGGCAGCCATCGGCTCGACGGCCTCAGCCGCGTTGCCCTGGAAGTCGACAAAGATGCTCATTTCACAGGCTCCTCGAGTTCTCTAACGTACCAGAACGCCAGAAGGGCACGCGCTCCTGCAGCACAATTCGTCACGCGCCGCGACGAGATCGAAGCAGGGCTTTTTGAGATCGTGCCGCTAGCGTAGGGACGGTTGGGCTGGCTGTCAAGCATTGCGGCGACCTTACGGCCTGACTTACGGCGCCCTCAACCGCTGACCACCCGCGGCGCTTGGCCTAACGAGCCGGGGATCCACTCCTTCCCATCGTCTCGAACCAGTCGGATGATCGGGCCGGCGTGACGCATGCCTCGAGCGATGAACCGGGCAGCTAGCTCCGCCGAGGTCGCGGTCGCAGCATCGACAGGAAACGGCTTCTCGTCCTCGACCAGGATCGTCCATCGCCCGATGCTGGCGCCGATGGCGAGCAGCTTACGTCAATCGCCCGTCGGCCTGACTGACAGTGACTGACACTTTAGGCCCGACAGGGACCGACAGGGCGGATTCCTGAATACGGGACCGGACGGCACCGGACACAAACCCCCACGGCCCCGGTAGTCCTTGTACTCGGGCGTAGCCATCTTGTATTTCCCGGGTGATGCCCAATCTGACCATCGCTCAAACTGCGGGCTACAAGGGGAGCGACAGGCCGGGAACCATAGGCGGGATCACCGATGCGTCGAGGTGGTTTCGAGGCTAGACTCCCGCCGATGACCGACTACCGGGTGGGGGTGGCGGTCTCGCGTAGGGCGGAGCGTCGCGTCACCTGGATTGAGGCTAACCGCGCGGACCTTCGGCCAACCCGCGCCGGGCCGCGCCGACGACGACGTTGTGCGAGTGGTCATAAGCATTCCGGCTGGGACTGAGGCAGATGCGGTCGAGCAGGCGATGGCCGTCTTCGACAAAGCGGCGAAGATGACCGCCGATGGGATCCTGGCCAGTCAGCTTGGTGTGATTGGCGCGGAAGCCTGGAAGGCCGGCGACCCGGCACCCGACGATTACCGCTAGCCGCTGCGGACGGCGGTGTACTCGCGGCAGTGCTGCACGAACTTGTCGACCAGCAGCGGATTCTGCCCGAAGTGAAGATGGACGTAGCTGGCGAGCAGGTTCGGCGCCACGAAGCCCTCGTAGCCGATGACGTCGCCCTCTGCATTCTGCATCTGGTACGCCGGCTTGAGGTCGCCGTCGTGGCCGGTGATGCGGCTCCAGTGGAACTCGTGCCCGCGATAGAACTGGCCACGCGGTGACAGGATGTTCTCCTCGAGCGTGAGCAGCTGACGGTACCCAAAGCGATGGATCTCGCCGTCCATCTCGACATCAACCGGAATCACGCCCGCCATCTCGTAGGTGGTTCCCGACTCCGAGCGGAGCGAGCGCCCCAGGTACATCAACCCGCCGCATTCGCCGTAGATCGGGGTCCCATTCACGAAGGCTCGCTGGATCGACTCTGCCATGGAGCGATTCCTCGCCAGCGGCTCGACGAAGATCTCCGGAAAGCCGCCGCCAAGGTAGACGCCCGCGGCGTCCGGCGGCAGATGCGCGTCCTCCAGCGGACTGAACGGTACGATCTCGGCGCCATGCTCCTCGAGCAGCTCAAGATTTTCCGGGTAATAGAAGTTGAACGCGTCGTCATAGGCGACGGCGAGGCGAACCCGTGGGCCACTGTCCGGCTTGCCGAGGAAGACCTTCTTGGGGACCAGCGGCACCAACTCCGCCTTGTTCGCGATGCGGAGCAGGAGATCGAGGTCGACGTCACGCGCGATCGTCTCCGACAGCACGTCGATCATCCGGCGCCACTCCTTGTTCTCGGTAACCGGCAGTAGCCCGAGCTGCCGCTGCGGAATGTCGAGCGCCGGCATCGTCCGCAGTGCTCCCAGCACGGGCAGCTTGGCTGTGTCCCAGATGGCATCTTCCACGCTCCGCCGGTGGCCCTCCGAGCCGACGTTGTTGAGCAGAACGCCGGCGATCTTCGGGGACTCCGCGTAATTCTTGAAACCCAGCGCCACAGCGGCGGCGCTCTCCCCCATGCTGCCCACGTCGATCACCAGCACCACCGGCGCCTTGATGATCCGCGCCACGTCGGCGGTGCTGCCGTCAGTGCTGCTTCCACGACCGTCGAACAGCCCCATCATGCCTTCGACCAGTGCCAGATCGGCACCCAGGGCGCCCTGGGCCAGCACCTGGCGCAGCGCGCCTTCGCCCAGCATCCAGGAATCCAGGTTGCGGCAGGGGCGGCCGCTCACGTGCGCGAGGTAGGCCGGGTCGATGTAATCGGGACCAACCTTGAAGGACTGCACCGTCAGCCCGCGAGCCTTGAAGGCCGCGATCAGACCGGCCGTGAGGATGGTCTTGCCAACATTGCTCGCGGTGCCCGCAATGACCAGCCTTGGAGTACGTACCTCGTCCAGCATCCTTGCCTCGCTATTAAGTGCTCAACAAGGTGCCTCTTCCCCAAAGCACCTGCCTGAGGGCTACCGTAGCACAGGGGTCGCGCTCGCGTAAAGGCAAGCGCCTACCTATTTCATACGCCGGCGAGGACCAGGGCGGGCTGTACCGCCGGTCGGAGATCCTTGAGATGCAATCGGACTCGATCGAGGCCATCCCAGCGCTCGCACTGCAGGGCGTAGACGACATCGATTCGCCGGCCACTTGGTAGGTGTTGGGCGGCGGCTGCCTTGTCGAATGCGATGGCTTCGGCTGTCGCGGTGCGATCGCGCAGCTGCAGGCGAAGGTGGCGGCGATCGCTGCCGAACGTCTCCGCCCGCACCACCTCGACCTCGCGGCTGAGCAGCAACGGCTCCCGATTGCCAACGCCAAACGGTGCCAGCATCTGAATCTCCTGGTGGAGGCTCGGCTTGAGATCCGCGAACGCGGCCGATGCCTCGATGGTGATCGGTCGGGAGAAGGCGTTGCCGTTGAGGCGCGCCGCGGCGTACTGCTCCAGGCTTTCCTTCAGCTCACCGAAGCGGCTCGCGAGCACCGTGAGTCCCGCTGCCATCGCGTGCCCGCCGAATCGATGCAGCAGCGGCGCAGAGTCCTGCAAACAGTCGACCAGGTGAAAGCCCTCGATGCTGCGCGCCGACCCCCGCCACTCCTCGGCTTCGGTGTTGAAGATGAAGGTCGGACGGTAGAACTCTTCGACCAGGCGGCTGGCCGCCAGCCCGAGGACGCCTAGCGGCCAGTGGCTCGCGCCCATCACGATCGCGGCCGCCCCATTATCAAGCTCCACCACCTGGGCCTTTGCCTCGCGAACGATTTCCGCGGTCAGCTGCTGGCGCTGGGCATTCTGGTCCTGGAGCTTTTGCGCCATCGGATCGGCCAGCTCTCTGGTCTCGGCCATCAACAGATGGAGAGCTAGCATCGCGTCTTCCATCCGTCCAGCGGCATTGATGCGGGGCCCGAGCTGAAAGGCGATGTGCTCCGCGGTCACGGGCGCGCTGATGCCGGCGACCGCGAGTAACGCGGCGCAGCCGGGACTCGGGTTCTCGCTGAGGCGTCGCAGCCCGGCGCGCACGATAGCCCGGTTCTCCGCATGTAACGGCACCACGTCGGCGACGGTGCCGAGGGCCACGGCATCGAGGGAGGCGCAAGGGTCGAGTGCTCCGGGGAATGCTCGTCGCTCGAGCGCAACCAGTAGCTTGTAGGCGACCCCACAGGCGGCAAGGCCATCGAATGGATAAGCGCACTCCGGCTGTTTGGGATTGATGAGGGCATCGACCGCGGGCCGCTGCACGCCCATCTCGTGGTGGTCGGTGACGATCAGACGCATGCCGCGCGGCCGCCCGGCCGCCGCGTCCACGGAGTTGGTCCCGCAGTCGCAGGTGATGACGAGCTTCGCGCCACGCGCATGCAGGTCGTTGAGCGCCTCGAGATTCAGGCCATAGCCTTCGGTGAAGCGGTTGGGGATGTAAGTGATGACGTCGGCGCCCACCGATCGCAGACCGCGAGCCAGCGTGACACAGGCGGTGACGCCGTCCGCGTCGTAGTCGCCATAGACGGCAATGCGCTGGCCGCCCTTGACCGCCTCCGTGATCAGGTCACAGGCGACCGCCATGTCCTTCAGCAGGAACGGATCGGGCGCCCGGTCGAGGTCGCTCTGCAGCCAGGGGTCGAGTTGCGCCTTCCGAACGACGCCACGGCCATGAAGGATCTGACGGAACACCGGGGAGAAGGCCTCCAGTCCTGGTTGAGCCCGAAGCGGCTCGGGGAGGATCCAGTTCCGGCGTTCCTTCTTCAAGGCCGCCCGCATTATGGCATCGGTTTACGACAGCTGCGTGTCGGACTTTTCAACAGCCGCACCCAAGCGAGCGAAGATCTTAGGCGGCCAGGGAGTCGACGTCGGAGAGGGCGGCGATAACCTCGGCGGCAAGATGATCGCCCGAGGACTTGCTCATGATCGCCAGCGCATGTTCCTCGGTCATCGCCGGGCGGTACGGACGCTCCGAGGTCATGGCTTCGAAAACATCGGCGACCGCGACAACCCGAGCGCTCAAACCGAGCGACTCGGCCGATAGGCCTCGGAAATATCCTTTCCCATCCAGGCGCTCGTGATGGCAGGCTGCGATCTCCGCAACGGCGGCGAAGAGTTCGATCTGCCGTAGGATCTCTCGGCTCAGCTGCGGGTGCCGCCTTATGAGCGCCCACTCCTCCGGGGCGAGTGAGGAGGCCTTGTCGAGGATGGTGTTTGGCACCCCGAGTTTGCCCAAGTCGTGGAGCAAGGCACCGATGCGAATATCGCGAAGACGCTCGCCGGCAAGCCCGAGGCGTCGCGCGAGGCCCGCGCCAATAGTCGCTACGCGCTGCGAGTGGCGACCGGTCCATGGACTCTTTGCGTCGACGATATCGGCGAATGCCGAGGCAATCCGGTCGATCCCGGCGTCGTCCGCGAACGCGATCGCCCGGTCGCCGTCCGCCGAGAAAACGTCTTCCTTGAGGGACGGGGATAGGAGGTCATCGAGGAGCCCACCGTCGCAGAGCTCGAGAAGCAGCGCCGTGAGCTCTGGATCGTACCAACTGCCACCCCGTTCGCGCACGACCTGTCGCGCCGCGGCCGGCCCGCGGACGCTGGCAAATATGTCGAGCCCGGCGCACACCGTCACGATCCGGCTCAGGAGCGGGATCGCGTCCCGGCGCAGGCCACGCGGCAGTCCTCTGCCGTCCCAATGCTCGTGCAGGTCCATGATCGCGTCGGCCACCTCGTCCGAGCAGCCGATCTTCCGAGCGATGTCGGCGCCGCGCTCGCAGCGCAGCTCCTCTACCGCCCGTCGCTCTCTGGTCCCGGACAGCGCCAACGCGATCAGCCGGCGTGCCTGCAGTGGTAGGGGCTCGTCCGGCAGGCTTCGAATGGACAGATAGGCCATGGCGAGCACCGATCGTCCCGCCACCGACTGCCGCGCCTTGAGCTCCTGGTCCTCGATGCCGAAGATTCGGGTCACGGCGGCCGCGTTGCTCGAACAGCCTGCGTCCTTCAGCAGCGCGGTGTAAAGGACCGCGCGACGGGTCTCGAGGGGGAGACCGATGCGATCCGCCAGGCGAAGGGCAAGGTAAGCGGTGTGCAGCGCGTGTCCGGCGCGCTGCCCTTCCGTCAAGTCGAGCGCTACGGATAGGGCGGCCAGGAGCTCCGACGTGCGCAGCCGTCCCACATTAGTGAAAACGCTGCCCGCTCAACGAAATTTCGATCTTTCCCGTCAGGCCGCGGCGGTCTCCTCGACAACCACCGGTGGTGTGCGCACCTTGGTGTAGTTCAGGATCAGGATCACCACGAGCAAAAGGCCGGTGCCGATGAACTGGGCCGGGTAGAGCGGTTGATGGAAGCCATAGGGGGGCGGTGCGGAGGCGATGAAGGTCGCCGCCACCGGGAAGGCCATCTCCGCGATGGTCGCCAGCGTCGCCGGCGTGCTGCGCAGCGCCCGGTAATAGAGGAGCAGCGCGAGGAACCCAGGAATCAGTGCGATCCCCAAGAAAGGCAGCACGTCCGACGATTGGTAGTGCGCGAAGGCCGAGCCCCCATATTGGACAAGGACGACAACGATGAGGACCGGGAGTGCCAGTGTGAACCGCATTGCTGTGGTGGTGGTGAAGCTCAGCTTGCCGAGCACGAAGCGGCCAAGCACGGTCCCGCTCGCCCACAACGCAGCCGCCCCGAGCGCGTAGAGTCCCGCTTCGAGCCGGCCGTGCTGCAGGTCGGAGAATGGGGCCCTGAGATTTTGCGCGAAGACCACCATGTAGACGCCGACGATGGCGAGCGCCGCGGTCGGCCAGAACCAGGGGCGCCGCCGTTCCCCAAGGATCAGCCACGCCAGCAGGATGGCGATCACCGGCTGTGTCTGCTGGAGCACGAACGTCTCCGCGTAGTGGCCGTACGAGAACGACTGGGTAAACAGGATGGTGGCGACCGCCTGGGGACCGACGGCAATCAGAATGATTGCGATCCAGGCCCGCCGATCCAGCCGCCGCAGCTCCGGGATGCCACGCAGGAGGAATGCCAGCAGGAAGAGGCTGACCAGCGCATCCTCGATGACGACGATCTGTGCCGGCTTCAAATGACCAACGAGTTGGGCACGGAAATAGGTGTCGGAGGCCCACATGGTCGCCGCCACCGCGACCAGCACCACCGATAGTCGGTCTACAAGGCCGACCCTTTGGGACGGAACTGTGGTTTGCGATCTCATCGTCGGGACGGCCATCGTCATTACTCCTTTGGCCGCCGGGGCAGCAACCGGGCGCATTGCAGATGCGCGCCGAGGGCCTTCTTTCATCCCGACTGTACGGTCGGCCCCGGAGTGGGCTTTCGCCTTCACCGGGTCATGCGCCGTAGGGCGCTCGCGGGCTTTACCGCCGATCAGGGAGTTACACCCCTGCCCCGAAGACCACCAAAAGATTATCAGTTCGCTTAGAGGCTGTCGACCGGTTGCTGGACCGGCAGCTGGTCGCCGACGATCACCTTGACACGCTGCACCTGGTTGTTGCAGACGCCGTGGGCGTTCCAAGGCGCGGACAGCGGTTGCACATTCCCTGCGGCGTCGGTCGCCCGGCAACACAGCTCGAACTCACCGGCCTGGTCGGCCTGCCACACATGGCGCCACGATTGCCAGGCAAACTCCCCGCCGTCTCCGCCAAGCTGCGACTCGGCCCAGGAGTTGCCGCCATCGGTGCTGACTTCTACGCGAACGATCGGCCCCCAGCCCGACCATGCCCGGCCTTCGAGGATGCACACGCCCAGGGTGAGGCGGCGCGTCCGTGGCAGGAAATCAGGGATGCCCGGTGGCACCATCAGGGAGCGGGGCAGCATTCGGGTCACGGGCACACCCAATTCATCCCAGGTATTGGTGACGTGATAGGCGGGCTCCTGCTGATAGCCGCGGAACGGCCGAGTCATCACTGTGATCGACCGAAGCCACTTGACGTGGGTCATGCCGTACCAGCCCGGCACCACCAGACGCAGAGGAAACCCATGTTGCGGCGGCAGCGGTTGCCCGTTGATCGAATAGGCGAGGAAGACCTCGTCACGAGTGGCTTCCGCCATCGTCAGGCTCCGCTCATAGTGCTGCTCGATGCCAGCCTGAACACCCCGATCCATCCCGGTGAACACGACTGCAACGGCGCCGTCGAGTGGTCCTGCCGCCTCAAGCAGCGGCCGCAACGGCGTCCCCGTCCATTCAGCTGTCCCGACGGCCTCGAAGAGCCATGGTTGGCTGAGCGGGCGAGGCGAAAGGATGGCCCGGCCGTTCCCGGCACACTCCAGCGTCACCGCCCGGGTCACCACCGGATGTTGCTTGATGTCGTCGAGCGTCAAGGTCAGTGGGGCGCGCACATGACCCCCGACCACGAGCCGCCACCCAAAAGGATCGACGCGCGGAATGTCGAAATGGATCAGCAGGTAGTGCAGACCGATTGGGGTGATCGGATACCGCAACGCCTCGAGTGGCAATGAGTGGTTTCTCACCGCCAGCTGCAGCTCGTCGAGCGAGACATCGGGGCTGGTCGAGACCTGTTGCGTCGCCTTCGGGTCAGCCATCAGTGCTTGAAGTGCCGCTCGCCGGTGAGGACCATGCCGACCCCGGCGGCGTCGGCGGCGGCGATCGCCTCAGCATCCTTCACCGAGCCACCCGGCTGGACAATCGCGCGCACCCCTGCGCGGGCCGCCACTTCGACGCCGTCGGGATAGGGGAAGAAACCGTCGCTGGCGAGCACCGATCCGGCGGCGCGGGGACCGGCACGATGCACGGCCAGCTCGACCGCCTCGACCCGGCTCATCTGGCCAGCGCCGACGCCGACCGTCGCGCCCTGGTGCGCCAGCACGATCGCGTTCGATCGCACGTGCTTGGCTACGGTCCACGCAAACCGCAGGTCTTTCAATGTCGCATTGTCGGGCGTCGTTGCCGTTACGACACGAGCATCGCCCAACGTGTCACCGGTGTGATCGGCGGTCTGGACCAAGAAGCCGCCGGTGATCGGTCGAATGTCCAGGGCGAGCTGGGACGGCCCTGGCGCCGGCTGCAGCACCCGCAGCTTGGGCTTCGCCTTGAAGATCTCGAGCGCCGCCTCGTCGAAGGACGGCGCGACCACGACCTCGAGGAAGACCTCGACCAGGTTCTTCGCAACGATGGCATCCACCGGACGGTTGAAGGCCACGATGCCACCGAAGGCCGACCGGCGGTCGCTGGCCAGCGCCCGATCGAAGGCATCCACTGGATCGTTGCCAACCGCGACCCCACACGGGTTGGCGTGCTTGATGATGGCGACCGCGATGGTCGAGAAATCGCCCACCAGCGACCAGGCAGCCTGGGCATCGAGGAGGTTGTTGTAGGAGAGCTCGAGTCCCTGCCACTGCTTGGCACCCGCGAGCCCGCCGCCATCGACGGTCCGATAGAGCGCCGCGGACTGGTGTGGATTCTCGCCGTAGCGGAGGTCGCGCAGCTTGTGGCCGCCGAGGGTGAAGTCCTCAGGCAGCGTTTTCTGCACGTGCGGCGTCCGAAGATGCTCGCCGATGGCCGCGTCGTAGGCGGCGGTGTGGGCGAACGCCACGGCGGCGAGGTGGCGCCGCAATGATGCAGCGATACCGGCCGGCTCTTTGAGAGCCTGGAGGACGACCGCGTAGTCGCTGGGTCGTACCACCGGCAGCACGTGATCGTGGTTCTTTGCGGCAGCACGGAGCAACGTCACTCCGCCGATGTCGATCGATTCGATGGCGTCAGCAGGACTGGCGCCAGCCGAGACGGTCTCGACGAAGGGGTATAGGTTGACGACGACCAGATCGATCAGCTGCAGCCCGCGATCGGCGAGTTCCTGGAGGTGACGCGGTTCATCGCGGCGCGCCAGGATGCCGGCGTGGACGTTGGGGTGCAGGGTCTTGACCCGTCCATCGAGCATCTCCGGGAACCCGGTGAGTTCCTGCAGGGCACGTACCGGAATCGCGGCCTCGCGCAGGGCACGTTCGGTGCCGCCGGTCGCGTAGATCGTGACGCCGAGGTCGTTGAGCCCGCGAGCGAAATCGGTAAGGCCGGTCTTATCGGAGACGCTGAGGAGCGCGTTCATAGCGCAAGCGGCAGCGGCTGGCCGGCCAGGCGCTTGACGACCACCGGCAGCAGGGTATGTTCCTCCACCTGGATCCGCTCGCGCAGACTCTCGACCGTGTCGTCGGGACGGACCTCGACGCGCCGCTGGGCAACGATCGGACCCTGGTCCACATCATCGGTGACGAGGTGCACGGTACAACCGGTTTCCTTGACGCCGCTTTGCAGGGCCATGGCGACCGCATCCATGGTGCCCGCGAAATCGGGAAGCAGAGACGGGTGGATGTTGAGGATCCGACCGTCGAATTGGCGGGTGAAGGCATGCTCCAGGATGGCGTCGTATCCGGCGCATACCACCAATTCCACGTCGTGCATTCGAAGCGTCTTGGCCATGGCGAGGTCGCGCGCCTTGCGGTCGGGGAAGTTGGCCAGCCGAAAGGCTTCGCGCGAGATGCCCGCTTTCTTGGCCAGCTCGAGCGCGGCGCAGTCCCGGTTGGAGCAGACCATCACGACTCGCGCCGGGTACATCGGGTCTTTCCCCGCCTCGATCAGCGCCTGCAGGTTGGTGCCCCGGCCGGAAACCAGGACGCCCACGCGGAGCCGGCTCATGCCCCCACCCTGCCCTCCCCCAGAGGGGGAGGGGTATTGGCCGCCCCCACCCTGCCCTCCCCCAGAGGGGGAGAGGATCCAGCACTCACTCTAGGATCTGGACAGTTCGCCGCTCGGACGCCACGACATCGCCGACAACGAAAATCTGTCCCTCGAGCAGGCGCAGCGCGGTCGCGGCGCTGGCCTCATCGACCACGACGATCATCCCGATTCCCATGTTGAAGGTTCGCCACATCTCGTCGTCGGGGGTAAAGGGCGCGAGGTAGGAAAAGATCGCGGGTTCCGGCCAGGTGCCGCGCTGAATGCGGGCGCTCAGGCCGATCGGGAGGATCCGCGGCAGGTTGCCGACCACGCCGCCACCGGTGATGTGGGCCAGGCCCTTGATTTCGACCGCTTCTCGCAGCCGTTGCACCGGCTCGAGATAAGCGCGGTGCGGCGCGAGCAGCGCGTCGAGAACGGTGTGCCCATTGCCGGGGATCGTCTGGCTCAGCGCCTGCCGTGGGATCACGCGCCGGGCCAGGCTGTAGCCGTTGGTATGGAGGCCGGTCGAGGGTAAGGCCAGCAGCGCGTCGCCTTCGCGAATGGCCGTGCCGTCGATGATCCTGTCGCGTTCGCAAACACCGACCATGAAGCCCGCGATGTCGTAGGTGGTCGACTGATACACGCCGGGCATCTCCGCGGTTTCGCCGCCGAGCAGGGCACAGTTGACCTGGCGGCACGCATCCGCCATCCCCGAGACGAGCTCGGCGATGACTGGAGGGTCGAGAACACCGGTCGCGACATAGTCGAGAAAGAAGAGTGGCTCAGCGCCCGCCGTCAAGACGTCGTTGACACAGTGGTTCACGAGATCCGCCCCGATCTGGGCGTGACGACCCGCGCCACTCGCCAGCAGGACCTTGGTGCCGACACCGTCCGTGCTGGCCACCAGCACCGGCTGCCGGTAGCGCGTGGTGTCCAGGGCAAAGAGCCCGCTGAACGGACCGACGCCGGCAAGCACCTGCGGGCCTTGGGTGGCTGCGGCCAGCGGACGGATCAGCTCAACGGTGCGATTACCGGCATCGATGTCGACGCCCGAATCGCGGTAGGTCGTCATGGAGCCACCGTCTCCAGCGCCAGCTTGTCCATCTCGAGCTGCACCGGTACCGGCACCGGGTAATCGCCGTCGAAGCAGGCCATGCAGAAGCCGCTGACGTTTTTCACGGCGCGAAAGAGCCCGGCCTTGCTCAGGTACTTCAAGGAGTCGGCTCCGATCAGGTGCTCGACCTCTTCCACGCTCCGACCGGATGCGATCAGCTCCGAGCGGCTTGCGATGTCGATCCCCATGAAACAGGGCCACTGGATTGGCGGGCTGCTCACCCGAAAATGGACGGTCCTCGTCCCGGCCCGGCGCAATTCCTCCACGATCTTCCGGCTGGTGGTACCCCGCACGATCGAGTCGTCGACGAGCACCACGCGCTTTCCCTGGAGAATCTGGCGCAGCGGATTGAATTTCAGCTTGATGCCGACATTCCGCAGTCGCTCGTTGGGCTGGATAAAGGTGCGCGTGATGTAGCGGCTCTTGATCAATCCCTCGCTGTAGGGAATGCCGCTCGCCTCGGCGAAGCCCACGGCGGCCGGGGTGCCCGAATCCGGAAGGGAGATGACGATGTCGGCCTCGGCCGGCGCCTCTCGCGCCAGTTCGCGGCCCATGTTACGACGGGCCTCGTAGAGCGACTGCCCCTGCAGATGCGAGTCCGGGCGGGCGAAATAGATGAACTCGAACATGCACATCGCCTTGCGCGACGACGGCATCACTCGCTCCGCGATCGGCGCACCACGCCCGAGCAAGACCGCCTCACCCGGTTCGATCTCACGAACAAACTCGGCGCCCACGGTGTCGAGTGCGCAGGTCTCCGAGCTGATGATGGCACCGCCGTCGGGCAGGCGACCGAGACACAAAGGCCGGATTCCGAGCGGGTCACGGACGCCGACCAGCGCGTCGGTCGTCAGGAACAGGAGGCAATAGGCACCCTGCAACCGCGGCAATGCCCGGCGCAGGACGGACACGATGTCGGTTCCGCTGGTGTGCGCGACCAGCTCGGCAAGCACCTCGGTGTCGCTCGAGGTTTTGAACCGGACACCATGGTGCTCGAGATCGTCGCGTAGCGCCTGGGTATTGGTGAGGTTGCCATTGTGGGCGATCGCGATGGTGCCGAGCTGCGGATGCTCGACGAGGATCGGCTGTGCGTTCTCCAACCGGTTCGATCCGGTCGTGGAGTAGCGCGTGTGGCCGAGCGCCAGGTGACCGGTCAAACGCTCGAGTGCCTCCTGGTCGAACGCCTGCGCGACCAGCCCCATGTCCTTGTGCATCCGTAGCGTGCGCCCGTCACTGGTCGCGATGCCGGCGCTCTCCTGCCCGCGGTGCTGCAGGGCGTAGAGTCCGAAATACGTCAGGTTCGCGACGTCTTCACCCGGTGCATCGATGCCGAAGAGCCCGCACTCCTCGTGCATGCGTTCCTCACGAAGGAAAGAACCTACGGTTCCTTCTAACGCCTCAAACGCTCGTTTGGCACGTCCCGCGCCACTCGCGTCGGCCGGCAGGCCGGCGCCGCGCCCAAAGCGCTGCATCCTTCTTCCCTTCATCTCAAAAGCCCGTTTCCCATGCCCGTCTGAGCAAATGCATCGGCACGCGGATGTCCGACCCCACCTGGAAATCCTCGCCGCCCACGACGCCGACGGCGTAGAGCGGGATGTGGTGGTTCGCCATCAGCTTCTGCAGCTCGGGCACACGCCGCGGGGCGACGCTGACGACCACGCGCCCCTGTGACTCGCCGAAGTAAAACGCCTCGCGGCTGACCGAGCCCATGATGCCCGGGCAACGAAGCCCGTGTCCACCGTAGAGGGCGCTTTCTGCCAGCGCGATCAGCAGGCCTCCGTCGGAGACATCGTGGGCGCAGCGTATCACCCCGCGGCGGATGGAATCGAGCGTTGCGGCCTGCAGGCGACGTTCCATCTCGAGACTCACCACCGGGGGGCGGCCTTCGGCGGGGGCGACGAGCAGCCGCAAATACGCACTTCCGGCGAGCTCCTCCCGCGTCTCACCCAGCAAGAAGACGAGGTCGCCATCCTCCTGGAATCCAGAAGGGCACCGGAGCGAGAGGTCGTCGAGCAGGCCGACCATGCCGATGACCGGGGTCGGCGGGATGTTCCGTTCGCTCGTCTCGTTGTAGAGGCTGACGTTGCCACTCACCACCGGCAATTCGAAGGCGCGGCAGGCATCGGCGAGCCCACGGATGCTCTCCTGCAACTGGCCGAAGATGGCCGGCCGCTCCGGGTTGCCAAAGTTGAGGCAGTTCGTTACCGCGATCGGCCGGGCTCCGGTGCAGGCGATGTTGCGGGCCGCCTCGGCAACGGCGGCCTTGGTCCCTTCGTACGGGTCGAGCGCGACGTACCAGGGATTGCCATCCGTCGTCAATGCCAGTCCTTTGCTGGTGCCGGGCACGCGCAGCAAGGCTGCATCGAATCCGGGGCCGAACACGGTGTTGTCCTGCACCTGGTGGTCGTAGGTCCGATAGATCGGTCGCCGGCTACGCAGATTCGGGCTCGCGATCAAGTCGAGTAGGACCGCTTCGGGCTCCTCGACCGCGGGCATCACGACTGTAGGTTGCTTGTCGGGAAACGACGCGACGGGTGATCGCAGTGGGACGCCGTCGACCAGCGCTTTGAGCGGGATATCGGCAACCGAAACGCCGTGATCCCGAATCCGGATCCTTGCGGTCCCAGTCACGGTCCCGATCCGGTCAGCGTGGAGCTCAAAGTGGTCGAAGACCTGGCGTGCCGCCGCCTCGGCCCCGGGTCGCACCACGACAAGCATCCGCTCCTGTGACTCGGACAGCATCACGTCGTAGGGCGTCATGCCCTGCTCCCGGCGACTGATCTTGTCGACGGCGATATCGATGCCGCGACGGCCCCGATGGGCGAGCTCGCTGGCGGCACTGGTCAGCCCGGCCGCACCCAGGTCCTGGATGGCGGTGACGCCGTCGAGCTCGTTGAGCCGCAGGCACGCCTCGCAGAGCAGCTTCTCCAGGAATGGGTTGCCGACCTGGACCGCCGGTCGCCGCTGCGCGGACCGCTCATCCATCTCTACCGAGGCGAAGGTCGCGCCGTGAATGCCGTCGCGTCCGGTATCGGCACCGACCAGCAGCACCACGTCACCGGCCCGATCCGCGGTGGCGCGGCGCAGTCGGTCGTGCGCGACCAGGCCGACGCACATGGCGTTGACGATCGGGTTGTCGCTGTAGCCGGCGTCGAAGTGGACCTCCCCGCCAACCGTGGGGCAACCGAAGCAGTTGCCGTAGCCACCGATTCCGGCAATCACACCTTGGAAGAGGTGGCGGTTGTGGCCAGTCTCCAGCGGACCAAAGCGCAGCGCATCGAGGATCGCAATCGGTCGGGCGCCCATGGCGAACACGTCGCGGAGGATGCCGCCCACACCGGTGGCCGCCCCCTGGTAAGGCTCGATCGCCGAGGGATGGTTGTGCGACTCGATCTTGAACACGACGGCGAGGCCGTCGCCGATATCGACCGCCCCCGCGTTCTCACCGGGCCCCTGTAGGACATCCGGTCCTTCGGTGGGCAGCTGGCGGAGCAGCGCCTTCGACGTCTTGTAAGAGCAATGCTCGCTCCAGAGCGCGCCGAACATACCGAGTTCGAGGTCGTTCGGATCGCGGCCGATCGCGCGGACGATGGCGCGGTACTCGTCTTCGCTCAGCGCGAGAGCCTGAAGGGACGGCACCCGCCCGCCGGCCGACGCGAGTGGCGCCGGAGGTGCCATACGAGCGTTTGAGGCGGTCATCAGGCGGCCACTCGTGCCAGCGCGTGGATCGCCGAACGGAAGACCGCAAGGCCGTCCGTCCCACCGAGCAGGTCCTCGCAGGCCCGCTCCGGATGCGGCATCATGCCGACCACGTTGCCGCGGGCGTTGGCGATGCCAGCGATGTTGCTCAGCGATCCGTTCGGGTTGGACTCCGCGGTCACCCGTCCGTCTTGCGCGCAGTAGCGAAAGACAACCTGGCCGTTGCGCTCGATCGCCTCAAGGGTTTGGGGATCGGCGAAGAAATTTCCCTCGCCATGCGAGATCGGGATGCGAAGCACCTGGCCTGGACGGGAATCGAGCGTGAAGGCGGATTCGCTCTGCTCGACCCGAAGGTTGACCCACTCGCAACGGAACTCGCAGGATGCATTCCGCAGCAGCGCTCCGGGCAGCAGGCGCGCCTCCTGCAGGATCTGGAAGCCATTGCAGATGCCGAGCACCAGGCCGCCGCGGTTCGCGAAGTCGGTTACCGCCTCCATCACCGGAGCGAAGCGGGCGATCGCGCCACATCGGAGGTAATCGCCGTATGAGAAGCCACCCGGCAGAATCACGAGGTCGAGATCATCGAGACGTTCTTCTCGATGGTCGACGTATCGGGTCCGCTGGCCGAGGATCTCGCCAACCGCATGGGCACAATCCCGGTCACTCCAGGTGCCGGGGAACACAATGATGCCGGTCCTCACTCGGCTGGTTCTCCGACGGCGATGGGCTCAGAGACGGGCTGGAGCTCGATGCGGAAGTCCTCGATGACTGCATTGGCGAGCAGCTGCCGGGTCATCTCCTCGACTCGCGAGCGAGCCTGGTCCCCGTCATCGGCCTCGAGTGTTACCACCAGATACTTGCCTGCACGCACGTCGGTGACGGAATCGAAGCCGAGCGCGTGCAGACCACCCTTGATGGTCAGGCCCGCCGGGTCATTGACGACCGGTTTCAGGGTGACGAACACCTCTGCTCGGTAGATCATTGCCGCTCCGCCGCACATAACGCGTTCAGACGATGTAATGCCTCGAGATAGCGGGCGGTCGTGCCGGCGACCACCTCGTCCGGGAGCGCAGGCGCCGGAGGTTGCTTGTTCCAGCCGATCTGCTCCAGATAATCGCGGACATATTGCTTATCGAACGATGGCTGGGGTCCGCCCGGCTGGTACTGCTCGAGATCCCAGAAGCGCGAGGAATCGGGCGTAAGGAGCTCGTCAATCAGGATCACCTCCGAGTCGAGCAGCCCGAACTCGAACTTCGTATCGGCCAGGATCAGGCCGTGTTCGAGGGCGCGCTCAGCTCCAAAGCGGTATAGCGAGAGGCTGAACCGTTCGAGCTGCTGCGCCAGCTCGGTCCCGGCACGGTTCGCCATCTCGGGGCGCGAGATGTTCTCATCGTGGCCGGTTAGCGCCTTGGTCGCCGGCGTGAAGATCGGCTCCGGAAGGCGGTCACTTTCACTCAACCCGGCTGGCAGCGGTTCGCCGGCGATCGTTCCGGTGCGTTGGTAATCCATCCAACCGGATCCAGAGAGGTAGCCACGGACCACGCACTCGAACATGACGGGCTGCGCCATGACTACGCGCATGCTGCGCTGGTCGAGGTCCGGCATGGCCTCCAGCAGCTCGGGCGCGATCGATTGATCCTCAGACAGGTGATTGCGGACCAGGTCGCCGGTCTCGTGGAACCACGCCAGCGAGAGCTGGTTCAAGATCCGGCCCTTCTCGGGAATTGGCGTAGGGAGAACGACGTCGAACGCCGAGAGCCGATCGGTCGACACCATCAACAACTCGCGATCGCTCAGCCGATAGGTGTCTCGAACCTTGCCGCGCGAGTGCAGGGGAAGCGGCAGTGAGGTGGTCAGAATCGCGGTCATGTGCCCCCACCCTGCCCTCCCCCAGAGGGGGAGGGAGATTTAGCTCCCGCGCGAGCTGGGGAGGGTGACGCCAGGGCCGGCTCGAGGGCGAGGCGCTCGAAGGTCACGTCCAGGTGGCGCAGGTAGAAGGCCGGGTCGAAAAGCTCGGCGAGCTCGCGCTCGTTCAACCGCTCCGCGACCTCAGGGATCTGCTCGATCGCCGTTTTGAAGTCCGGTCCCCCATCGAGCGCGCTGATGGCCGTCCGTTGCACCAGGCGGTAGGCGTCTTGCCGTGACATCCCCTTCTGCACCAGCGCCAGCAGGACGCGCTGGGAGAAGACAACGCCGCCGCTTCGGTAGAGGTTCGCCCGCATCCGCTCCCGGTCGATCGTCAGACCCTCGATGATGTCGGCCATGAGTCGCAGCATGTAATCGAGGAGGGTGCAGGCATCGGGGAAGATGATGCGCTCGGCCGACGAGTGGCTGATGTCGCGCTCGTGCCAGAGCGCCTGATTCTCGAGCGACGTGTGCGCATAGCCCCGCACCACCCGAGCAAGGCCGCATACGCGCTCGCTGAGGATCGGGTTGCGCTTGTGCGGCATCGCCGAGGAGCCTTTCTGCTCCTCGCCGAACGGCTCGCGGACCTCCGAGACTTCAGTGCGCTGCAAGTGCCGGATATCGGTGGCGAACTTCTCCAGGCCGCCGGCCAGCACGGCCAGTGTCGTCAAGTAGGCGGCGTGCCGGTCGCGGGCAATCACCTGGGTGGTGACCGGGGCCACCTTGAGGCCGAGCTTCTTGAGCGACGACTCCTCGACCCTCGGCTCAACGGTCGCGTGCGTCCCCACCGCCCCCGAGAGCTTGCCGACACGGATGTCCTCGCGGGCCGTGACCAAGCGCTGGCGGTCGCGGTCGAGCTCGTCCAGCCAGCCCGCCAGGACGAACCCGAAGCTGATCGGCTCGGCATGGATGCCGTGGGTCCGGCCGGCCATCAGCGTCTCACGCTCCTCGATCGCGCGCCGCCGGATCACTGACGACAGACGGTCGACATCCTTAAGAAGGATGTCGACAGCCGCGACGAGCTGGAGGGCTAGTGCCGTGTCGAGCACGTCGGACGAGGTGAGGCCACGGTGCAGGTAGCGGGCGTCGTCGCCCAGGGGTTCGGCGAGCGAGTCCAGGAAGGCAACCACGTCGTGCCCCACCCGCTCCTCCAGCCGGGCGATGTGGTCGGGGTCGACGCGCGCCTGGCGGAGGCGGTCGAGCGCCGACCGCGGGATCTCCCCGATCTCGGCCCACCCCTCAGAAACGATGAGCTCGATCCGCAGCCACAACTCGTAGCGCTGCTTTGGGGAGAAGATCTCGCTCATCTCTGGATGGGCGTATCGAGAGATCAATCGGCGGCTGGTCTCCTTGTGGGTGGCGTGCCGTCGGTGACGGGCTGATTATAACCGCCACACACTGCCTCAAACGCTCGCATGGCACTAAAGCGCCGCTCGCGTGGGCCGGCGGGCCCGGCCCGTCCGTAACCTCTCTTGGCGCCCGCGACTTTTCATATACGGGGAGTTGCTGGTAAATTGGCCGGACACGTAACCAAGTGGGGGCGCCACCCGTTCAGTCTGCAGCGGGCGCCCAATGGGGTGCCTGATGCCGGACGGATTTGAAGAGCGGGAACTCGTCGAGCGAGCAAAGCAAGACCCGGACGCGTTCGGGGCCTTGTACGACCGGTATTTCCCGCAAATTTATCGATTTGCGTATTCGAGAGTTCGAGACCAATCCCTGGCCGAGGATGTGACATCGGAGGTGTTTTTCAAGGCGCTTAGAAATATCAAGCGATACACCTACTCGGGCCATCCCTTCTCTTCATGGCTCTACCAGATCACCCTGAACGCGGTGGCCGACCATTACCGCGGACTGCACGGTGAGGTGGACCTCGAGGAAGGCGCCAGCCTGCCGAGCACCGCCCCGGCCGTGGTCGACGAGGTCGTCCGGCGCGATCGCAGCCGCCGTATCTGGGCGGCCATCGACCAGCTGCCACGCCAGCAGCGGGCGGCGATGGTGCTCAAGTTCAGCGAGGATCGCAAGATCGAGGAGATCGCGCACATCCTCGGAAAGAGCTCGGGGGCGGTCAAGCTCCTTCTACACCGAGGTGTCGAGCGACTGCGCAAAGACTTGCCTCAACTCGAGGCGGAACTGACATGATGCACGATCCCGAACTCGAAGAGGTGTTCTCGGATCCAGCCGATCGCGCGGTTGTGGATCTCCTCAAGACGTCGCGGCCCGCTGCACCGCCCTTGGATCCGCACTTCCACAACTACCTGCGCGCCAAGCTGATGACGGAAGCCCGACGGACGCTCCCGGCTCGTGCCTCCCGATCGTGGTTCCCTTTCACGCTGTCGCTGAAGACACTCGCGCCGGCGATGGCGGCGGTGGCGGCCGGCTTCCTGGTGGTGGTCGGCGTCGAGATTTACCTCCACAGCGGCCAGCCCGGGGCGCAGCAGGTCGCATGTGTCTGCAAGCCCATCAACAACAAGACGAATGTGGGCACCGGCGAGCCGATCGTGATCCCCTTCACCGGGCCGGTCGACAAGACCGCCGTGGCGGAATCGGTCGTGATCGAGCCGGCCACCTCGGTGACCAAGCAGTGGGTCGGGCAGAACCTCGTGATCATCCCGGACCACCCGCTCGCCCCCAATACCTCCTACTCCGTCACCTTCAAGCCCCTGGCCAAGCCCACACCCACGCCCGCGCCGAACCCGCTGGTTAAGCAGACACCCACACCGGCTCCGCCCCCCGTCGTCGTCCACTTCACGACCGTCCGGCCGCCAGTCACGCCGATCGTTCCGCCGTCGTACAAAAGCACGAATGTGAGCTACGGCTACGACAGCCGGCTGGCCGAATCAGGCACGATTCTCAGTGCCAGCTGGACGCCCGCGGGCCAGATCCTGGCTACCCGACCAGCCGGGCAACACGGCCCGGGCTCGCCGAGTCCCTCCGCCTCCGGCACGCCGAGCCCGACTCCGGCAGGTCCGCCAGCGCTCAAGGCGACGACCGACGTCTGGCTGATGAGCTCGCTCGGGACTCCGATCCGCATCCTCGTCCCAGGCGGCAGCTTGCCGGCCGCCGCCCCGGCGGGCGGGCTGATCGCTGCCTGGCAGATTGCGCCCGGCAACCAGGCGAATCTCGGAGTCTGGGACCTGCAGGGCGTCTTGCAGGCTAACCTCGTCACCCTCGGCGGAGTCCCCGATCGGGCTCCGGTCTGGATCGGTCAGGATCGGATCGCCTACGTCGATCAGGGTCGGCTTCACGTGGTCGACCTGCACGGAACGCAGGCCAGCGGCATCACACTCGGCGTCAGGCAAGGCCGTCTCGAGGCGTCGCCAACGAGTCCTCGGCTGGCGGTCGAGGGCACCGACGGGTCAGTCGTTCTCGACCTGCGAAGCACCGGGTCGACGACGTCGCTGACCGCGGGAGCATCCGGCTTCGCCTGGTCGTCCAAGGGCGACCTTGCGTTCCTCGTCCCGCAGAGCGCGAGCACGGACCTGTACGTGGGGGATGGGCAATCCATGCAAAAGGTCGCAACCAGTCCCGTGGGTCAGAGCTGGTCGGACCTGAGCTGGGGTCCCGATGCGACCTCCTTGCTCCTGGCCACCACGGCCACCAATGGCAGCGGCGTGGGTCCAAGCCTGCAGCTGCTCAACCGCGACGGGAGTAACCCCACGGCCTTCGGCCCGCCGTCAACTGAATACGCCTCGCCGCAGTGGTCGCCGAGCGGTGACCTCGTGCTCTTCACACGGCGGGATGAGGCGGGCGGCCGGGCCTTCTGGACGGCGACCGCAACCCCTTCGGCCACCGACTCGGCGGCCAACCAGGCCCTGGCAGAGGTCGCCAAATTCATGCTAGCGCGGATCAACGGCGACGGCGCTGCCGCCCAGGCGGAGCTGGACGACGCGGGCCTCGCCGCCTACCAGGCCGGAGCCTCATCGCTACTGGGCCCGGCTGGCAGCCACTTCAGCCGGTACTATCCCGTGACCGTCCAGCCGAGTGGTTCCAAACCCAGCGCCTTCCTGGTGGGGGTTCGGATCTTCAGCGGCAAGAACGGCGTCGACACGAGTTTCTTCGAAGAGCAATTGACGCTGGTTGCGCTAGGCCAGCAGTTTTCGCCAGGGCCACAAACCCACCGCTACCTGATCGACGCGGTGAGCGCCTCGCCGGCGATGCTGCTGGGCCATGGGCCAACGGTTGTCTCGGTCGAGGTCGTCCAAACCCCGCCCGGACAGCAGGTGCGTGTGCACTTCGATGCCGACCTCAAGCCAGAGACGGTCTCGAGCGACACCATCCAGGTCAAGGATGCCGACGGAAGGGTTGTCGATGCGCACGTGAGCTTCGACGCCGACAACCACCTGGCCACGATCGCCGTCAAGCTGCGCCCGGGGACCTACCAGCTGGTGGTCACGATCAGCGTGACCGACATCAACGGGAATGCGCTGGCGCAGGAATACGACGCCCCACTGGTCATCGGCCGCTAACCCTCGCCGCTGAGGACGACCCCCGCAGCGATGGCGGCCGCGACCTCGCCCGCGCCATAGAGTGAGTCGAAGGGCGAGACCTCCTGGTCGAACGCCTTCGTCTTCGCCACCAGGCTCGGGTGATCCTGGATGAAGCTGGTCGAGATCCGACCACTCACGAAGTCTGGCTCCTCCAAGAGGGCGCGGTGGAATGGGATTGTCGTCTTGGGTCCGGTCAGGACGAATTCCTGCAGCGCCCGCCGCCCTCGGCCGATCGCCGACTCTCGAGAGTCGGCCCAGACGATCAGCTTCAGCAGCAACGAGTCGAAGTGCGGCGAGACCTCCTGGTGCGGCCGGATACCGCTGTCGACGCGCACGCCCGGCCCGGTCGAGGGCGCATAGCGGCGGACTCGCCGGGGCGTCGGCATGAAATTTCGCAGCGGGTCTTCAGCGTTGATCCGGAACTCGATCGCGTGCCCACGGGGTGGGCCGTAGCCGCCCGCCGCGAGCCGCTCGCCACGGGCGATGCGGATTTGCTCCCGGACGAGGTCGATCCCGAGGACCGACTCCGTGATCGGGTGCTCGACCTGGAGACGGGTGTTCATCTCAAGAAAATAGAAGTCCTCACCGGACACGATGAACTCGATGGTCCCAGCATTGCGATAGTCCACCGCCGCCGCGGCTTTGACGGCGGACTGCGCCATGGCGTGCCGCCCCGCATCGGTCAGGCCAACCGCCGGCGTCTCTTCCAGGAGCTTCTGATGCCGCCGCTGGATCGAGCAGTCGCGCTCACCGAGCGCAAGGGTCGTGCCGTGATCATCGGCCAGGATCTGCATCTCGATGTGCCGCGGATGCTGCAGGTATCGCTCCAGGTAAACGTTGGGGCTGCCGAACGAACTCTGCGCCGCGCGCCGGCAGGCTTCAAAGGCAGCCGGGAGCTCGCCGGGCCCCATCGCGACCCGCATGCCGATGCCACCGCCGCCGGCGGCGGACTTGACCATCACCGGGTAGCCGATGCGTTCTGCTTCGCGAACGGCGGCTGCGTCATCCGCGAGCGCGGCCGTTCCGGGTACGACGGGGACGCCGGCCTCGATCATTCGCCGGCGGGCCTCGACTTTGTCGCCCATCGCCCGCATGCTGGGCGCCGTCGGACCGATGAAGGTCAGACCATTTTTCAGGCAGGCCTCCGCGAACGCCGGGTTCTCTGACAGAAAACCGTAACCGGGATGAATGGCATCAGCGCCACGTCCTTTGGCCACTCGCACCAACTGCTCGATGTCGAGATAGCTCTGTCGCGGCGTCGCGCCGCGCAGAGCAACGCGCTCGTCGGCGAAGAATGTGTGCGGGGCGCGCGCATCCGGTTCGGCATAGACAGCGATCGTCGGGATGCCCATCTCGCGGCAGGTCCGCATTATGCGGAGGGCGATCTCGCCGCGGTTCGCGACCAGAACCTTGGTGACGCTAGCCAATCGTCATCAGCACGTCGTTGGGACCGACGATGGCTCCCTCTTTGGCGAACACTTCGCGCACCGTCCCGCCAACTGTCGCGACGATGTCGTTCTGCATCTTCATCGCCTCCAGCACGACGACGACGTCTCCGAGACGGACCGTGTCGCCCTTTGCGACCTTGACCTTGACGACCATCCCCTGCATCGGCGCCTGGATCGCTCCATCGCCACCGGCACGCTGCGCCGGTGTCGGACCTGACGCGGCGGCAGGCTGTGCCGCCGGGCCGGGTGCGGCCCCGTCGCCAAGGATCCGAACGTGGTACGACTCACCATCGACCTCGACGGTGAACTCGCGGGCGGGTGATTCGGCAGCGCTGGGCGTCGCCGGAGCAGGCGCGGCCGTCGGCGGTGATGCCGGGTGCTCGGGTGTCGATGCCGGCACCGGTGCGGTAGCGGCCTCGGCCCGGTGCGCGTCCGGTCGCAGGATATTCGGCGCGTCTTCCGGAAACAAGATGTAGGTCAACACCTGGTCGATGCCGGTCGCCGTCAGGCCCTGCTTGCGCATCTGGCGACGCGCCCGATCAATACCGGGCTGTAAGAGGTCCGCGGGCCGCAGCGTAATCGCGTCCGAGGGACCCAGGGCACGTTTGCGGACCTCGGGATCGATGGGGCCGGGCGGCGAACCGTAGAGTCCCTTGACATAGTCCCGGAAGGGCTGCTCGATGTGCTGGTAGCGCTTGCCGCTGAGCGTGTTGGCCATTGCCTGATTCGCCGCGATGCGGTTGATAGGCGCGGCCATCGGCGGATACCCCATCTCCTGACGAACCAGGAGTAGTTCCTGCAGCAGCTTGTCGTATCGATCGATCGCGTTGCGTTCACGAAGGTTGCGGATCAGGACCGCGAGGACGGGCGCTGGCAACTGGTGCTGCAGGACGAAGACATCGTTTCGAAAGGCAATCGGGTCCTGGAACTCGAGGTACTCGTCATGGATCTCGTCAAAGTACCGGCTCGCCTGGCTGATCAGATTGAGGTCGAGGCCCGTGTCATGGGGCCCGTCGCGGAGGCTGGCGACCATCGTTTCGGTCGCAGGTTGTGAGGCGCCCCACGCCAGCGCCGACAGCGCGGTGTCGATGCCGGTAGCGCCGGCTTCGATCGCCGCGAAGTACGAAATGGGCGCGAGCGCGGTGGTCGAGTGGGAGTGAACACTGACAGGGAGCGTGGTGGCGCTCGCGATCGCGCCGACCAGCGCCCGGGCCTCGATCGGCGCCAGGATACCGGCAACGTCTTCGATCCCGATCCAGTCCGCGCCCATGGCTTTCAACTGGCCCGCCGATTTGACGGTGCGGGCCTCGTCGACCACGGGACTGGGGCTGTAGACGAGCGCCCCGATGACGCGCGCCCCCGCTTTCCGGGCCGCTTCAAGCGGCACCTCCAGGTTTCGGAGGTCGTTGAGCGGGTCGAACATTTTGATGACGCGAATGCCGTCTTCGACGGCCTGCTCGATGAAGGCGCGCACCACGTCGTCGGGCTGGTGCGCCTGCCCCAGCAGCGTTTGGCCGCGGATCAACATCTGCAGCGGCGTCTTGACGATGGCAGCGCGCAGCGCGCGCAGCCGTTGCCACGGATCTTCCTTGATAGCGCGGACTGAAGCGGCGAAGGTCCAACCGCCCCATGCATCGAGTGCGTGGTACCCGATGTCGTCCAGGGTCGTGGCGATCGGCAGCACGTGCTGCAGCTTGAGGCGGCCCTGGATGAGGCTTTGCTGCGCGTCGCGCAGCACAGTCTCGGTGATCAAGACCTTGGGCACGGCGCTAATTGTATGCCCGGGTTTTAGGCTGGTTTTCCTCCCCGGTTGGCCTCCCGTCGCTTGACCAGCCTGTCTCTGGCGGACGGATCGTTGAGCGCCAGGATCGCCATCGCCAGGTGTGCGGCGTTTCTCGCGCCCGCATCACCAATGGCGACGGTCGCGACCGGGATGCCGGCCGGCATCTGGGCCATCGACAGCAGCGCATCCAGCCCACCGAGCGCGCCGCCCGACATCGGCACGCCGATCACGGGCAATACGCTCCAGGCGGCGACCACGCCGGGCAGGTGCGCGGCACCACCCGCGGCCGCGATCAGAACCTTCATGCCGCGCCCCTCAGCCGCGGTCGCCCAGGTCCGGCATCCCTCGGGGTCGCGGTGGGCGGAGCGGACGACAACCTCGTAGGCAATGCCATAGGCATCGAGCACCTCACCGCAGTGCTGCATCGTTGGACCATCCGACTCGCTGCCCATCACGATGCCGACCAGTGGCCCGTCGCTCATGACAGGGCCGGCGCTTCCAACTCGCGCAGGGCGAGGTCGCGACGGCAGGTCAGGCCCTGGAAGGCGATGCGGTCGACGTTGCGGTAGGCGCGATCGCGCGCCTCCGCGATCGAATCGCCGAGTGCGACAAGCGTGACGACCCTCCCACCGGCGGTGAGGTAGCCGCCGGCACCCGCGGTTGTCCCCCCGTGGAAGGCCAGGACCCCTGGCTCGAGCGTCCCCAGCCCGTCGATCGGGTAGCCGGTCTGATACGTCCCGGGATAACCGCGCGAGGCAAGGACCACACCCACGCTCGCTTGCTTGGACCACGACGGCGTGACCCCGCCCAGCTCACCGCGAGCCGTCGCCTCGAGGAGCGGGATCAGATCGTCGGCCAGCCGCGGCAGGACCACCTGCGCCTCCGGGTCACCGAAACGGGCATTGAACTCGAGCACCTGCACACCGGAGGGGCTGACCATCAGTCCGGCATAGAGGCAGCCGCGGTACGGCGTGCCGTCCTCGCCCATCACGCGCACCACCGGCCGCAGCACGGTGTCAAGGGCGCGCGCGACGTCGTCTTCACCGAAGAACGAGACCGGCGAGTACCCACCCATGCCGCCGGTGTTAGGCCCCTTGTCGTCGTCGAGCGCGCGTTTGTAATCGCACGCCGGCGGCAGAGGCACCACGCGCTCGCCATCGACCAGCGCCATCAAGGAAACCTCACGACCGTCGATCTTCTCCTCGAGCACGATGCGGTCGGCGGCAGCACCCACGGTCTTGCGCAGCATCAAGGTGTCGATGCATTCGAGCGTCTCGTCCGCATCGCGCGGAACGAGGGTGCCTTTCCCCTGGGCAAGTCCGTCCGCTTTGACGACGAAGGCCCGGCGCTCGCCGCGCACGAAATCTTTGGCGCCGGCGGGATCCTCGAACACCCTGTAGGCGGGCGTGCGGACCCCGGCCCTCTCCATCAGGGACTTGGCGAAGGCTTTGCTGCTCTCGATCCGGCCGGCCGCTTTGGTCGGGCCGAAGACCAATCGGCCGGACACAGCGACGCGGTCGGCGAGGCCGGCATCGACGGCGGCCTCCGGACCAATCACCGTCAACCCGACGTCGCGCTCGGCGATGAAGCGGGCGATCCCGTCCACATCCGTTGCCGGAAGCCCGGTGTTGATGGCGATCGCGGCCGTGGCGGCATTGCCCGGCGCGCAGTAAACAGTGTGGGTCAGCGGACTCTGCAGTGCCTTCCAGGTCAGCGCGTGCTCACGCGCACCACTCCCAACGATGAGAACGTTCATTTACACGCGCCGATGCGCCGTCCAGCCGCCGCGGCGCATTCGCGCAAATGGGGGCGGGATGCGCTCATGTGCTCGCACGGACGGCATGCGGCGCCGGCGCTCACGCGCGAAAGCGCGGCTCGCCCTGCGGGCTCGCTGATCATTCCCACTCGATTGTTGAGGGCGGCTTCGACGAGATGTCGTAGACGACACGGTTCACGCCGGGGACTTCGTTGACGATCCGCGTTGAGATCCTGGCCAGCACCTCGTAGGGCAGCCGGGCCCAGTCGGCGGTCATCCCATCCTCGCTCTGGACCGCGCGCACCGCGACCACGTTGCCGTAGGTGCGATAGTCCCCCATCACGCCGACGCTCTGCAGCGGCGTCAGGATCGCAAACGACTGCCAGAGTGAACGATAGAGGCCGGCGGCCTTGATCTCATCGACGACGATCCAGTCCGCCGCCCGGAGCGTATCCAGGCGTTCGCGGGTGACCTCACCGATGATGCGGACAGCCAGGCCCGGACCAGGAAACGGCTGGCGATAGACCATGTCGTCAGGCAGGCCCAGCGCGGTGCCGGTGGCGCGCACCTCGTCCTTGAAGAGATAGCGAAGGGGTTCGACCAGCTTGAAGCGCAGGTCGGCCGGCAGCCCGCCGACGTTGTGGTGCGTCTTGATGCGGTGCGCATTGTGGGTGTCGTGACTCGTGCTCTCGATCACATCGGGATAGAGCGTCCCCTGCGCCAGGAAGTCGATGCCGGAGAGCCTTGCAGCTTCAGCCTCGAAAACCTTGATAAAGGTGGCGCCGATCTGGCGACGCTTTTCTTCGGGGTCGATGATGCCCAGCAACGCGGCCAGGAATTGCTCGCTCGCATCGATGGCCTTGAGGTCGATGCCGAGGTGGCGCTGCATCACCTCCTCAACGCGACGCCGTTCGTCGCGACGCAGCAGGCCATTGTCCACTATCAGGCAGGTCAGCTGGCCGGGGATGGCTCGATCCACCAGCGTCGCGCAGACCGCCGAATCGACGCCGCCCGAGAGCGCGCAGAGAACTCGCCCTTCGCCCACCTGCGCCCGGATCGCTTCCGTGGCCTGGTCGATGAAGGCGGCCGGTTTCCAGGTGCCACGGCAGCCCGCCACCTGATAGAGAAAGTTGCGGAGAATCTCCCGACCCTGCGGGGTGTGGATCACCTCGGGATGAAAGGCGATACCGTAGCGACCGGCGTCGTCGGCCATGGCCGCGATGGTCGAATTCTCGGACTCCGCCAGCCGGCGAAACCCGGCGGGCGCTTCCAGGATGGTGTCCCCGTGGCTCATCCAGACTGGCAGCTGCGCGGGCAGGTCGACAAAGAGACGGGCCGGGTCCGCGACCTGCACGCTCGCCGGGCCATACTCCCGCTTACCGGCGGCCGCCACCTTCCCACCAAGCTGATATGCCAGCAATTGCATGCCGTAGCAGATGCCCAGCACCGGCACCCCGGCGTTGAGCGCCGCCGGATCGCAACGCGGGGCGCCGTCCTCGTAGACGCTCGCCGGGCCACCGGAAAGGATCAGGGCGCTGGGAGCCCGGTCGCGGATCGCCTCCCACGGCGTCGTCCCAGGAATCAACTCACAGTAGACGCCGGCTTCCCGCACGCGGCGCGCGATCAGCTGGCTGTACTGCGAACCGAAGTCCAGCACCAGCACCAGTTCCTGGGCCCCCACCCTGCCCTCCCCCCGAGGGGGAGGGAAATTGTCTGCGAGCGGCGGACGGGAATTGTCGGCGAGAGGGTTTGGTTGGAGGGTCGACGCTCGGGCGACCGCTAGGTTCCCATGCCCACTTGCTGGGCTTGCTGAAAGAGCTTCCCCTCGCTCTGGATCGCGGGCGCGATGACGAGTTCGGTCAGCTGGAACTCGCGCAGGCTACGCGCGCCGCAAACGCCCATCGCGGAGCGCAAGGCGCCGACCAGGTTCTGCGTCCCGTCATCGACCCGGGCCGGCCCCAGGAGCACTTCGCGCAGCGTCCCACGCTGGCCAACCTTGATGCGGGTTCCGCGCGGCAGGTTCGGATCGGGCGTCGCCATGCCCCAGTGGTAGCCGCCGCCCGCGGCATCCATCGTCCCCGCGAAGATCGAGCCGACCATGACGGCGTCCGCCCCTGACGCAAAGGCCTTGGCGATGTCCCCGCCGACGCGCATCCCTCCGTCGGTGATGACCTGGACACGACGGCCGGTCTCGCTCAAATACGTCTCGCGCGCCGCGGCCACATCGCTGGTCGCCGTCACTTGCGGCACGCCGACGCCGAGCACGCCTCGCGTGGTGCAGGCCGCACCCGGTCCGACCCCGACCAGGATGCCGGCGATCCCCGTTTGCATCAGCTCGAGCGCGGTCTCGTACTCCACGCAATTGCCGGCCACGACAGGGATCGACAGCTCGGCGCACAGCTTCTCGAAGGAGAGCTGCTCGTAGGAGCGAGAGATATGTCGCGCCGTCAGCACCGTCCCCTGGACGACGAAGCAGTCGGCACCGGCCTCCTGCACCACCCCCGCGCGGCGCCGCGCCTGGGCCGGGACGGTCGAGACGCCGACTGGCACTCGGGCCCGCTTGACGGCCGTGATCCGCTCCCCGATCAGCTGTTCGCGGACCGGCGCCTGGTAAACCTTCTGGAGTAGGGCGTTGATCCGGTCGCGCGGCGCCTCCGCGATCTCGCTCAGGATGCTGGTCGGGTCCGCGTAGCGAGTCTGCAGGCCGTCGAGGTTGAGGACCGCCATCCCTCCGAGCCGCCCCATCTCGACGGCGAAGCGAACATCGACCACGCCGTCCATGGCAGCCGCCAGGATCGGCACGTCCAGGCGCAGCGAGCCAAGCTCGAACGAGCTGTCGACTTCTTCGGGATTGATGGTCACGCGGCCCGGCACCAGGGCAACTTCGTCGAAGCCATAGGCCCGGCGGGCCCGCTTGAAACGTCCCAGCTCGAGGGTGTCGGCCGTCTCGAACGGCGAGGGCTTCAGGGGCGCACGCACACTCATCGAGGTCGCCTCCGATGCCGTATCGAGCTCAAAGGGTATGCGTGTACCTCAGAACGAGCTGGTTTTCGGGGATTATAACGGATGACCTCGCAAATGGAACAACAACTTTCGGCGCCCGACCGCGTGCGGCAGGCGCTGGCAGCGGCTGGTGTGGTCACGCGGATCGAGGAATTTCCCTCCTCGACACGAACCGCGCAGGAGGCGGCGGCCACCGTGGGGACGAGTGTCGGACAGATCGTGAAGTCGCTACTCTTCCTGGCCGGCGGCTCGCCGGTGATAGCGCTCGTGTCCGGCGTCAACCAGCTCGATACCCAACGCCTCGCCGCGCTCAGCGGCGCCGGGATTGGCAAGGCCAACGCCGACGCGGTCCGCCAGGCGACCGGTTATTCGATCGGGGGTGTGCCACCCCTCGGCTTTCCGGCGCCCATCCCGACCTTCATCGATCGCGATCTTCTCCAGTACGACCTCGTGTGGGCCGCGGCCGGGACGCCACGCCACGTCTTCCCCATCGCACCGCAGGAGCTCGTGCGTATCACCGGCGGGACCGTGGCGGATCTGAAGGCCCCCACCCTGCCCTCCCCGAACGTCTCAAACGCTCGCCTGGCACTAAAGCGCCGCTCGCGTGGGCCGACGGGCCCGCAAGCGGGGGAGGGTGAGTTCAGCGGATGAAAGTAAAGAGACGGAAACCTGGCTGGATTGGCAGTGGGGCACTGGTTAGGCGGACCGTGCCGATGCCGGATTTCGCTTCATTGTCGATCGCGTCGAAGCTCAGCTCGTCGAAGCCGCTCTCCGTGAACCAGTTCCGAATCCGGGGCGTCCGGTCGGGCTCGTTGCGATGCCGGGTCCAGATCACCGAGCCTCCGGTCTGGCAGAGCATCGAGAGGTTGCGCACGGTGCGCTCGATGTCCTGGTCCGCGATATTGCCGAAGATCCCGCAGGCCAGCACGATGTCCGCCGGCACGAAGGGCGCGTAAATCTCACTGACCGCCGCGTCGCCTTCGAGTACCTCCACCTGTGTAAGGCCCGTACGCACCGCACTCGCCCGCGCCACCTCAACGTTGCGGGGATCGAGCTCGACGAGAACGGCCGTGACATCGCCACGGCGCGGGTGATCGGGAAGGACGCCGAAGACGTCGCGACCCTGGCCGGCGCACATGCTGATCAGCCGAACGGGGCCGGGCGGCGCGGCCGACAGCCGCTCGGCGAGGCGGCGCTGCACGATCGCCAGGCGCTGCGCCAACGTACTGGTCGGGTCGTCGTACTGCCGGTGCCAGGCCTCGTAGTCTCTGATTAGGGGTAGATGCCGCGGATCGTGGTGGCCTGGGCGACCTTGTCAACCGCCAGCACATAGGCCGCGGTCCGCATCATGACCTTCTTCTCCAGGCTCACGTGCAACACATTGTCGAAGGCGCGCAGCATGATCCGCTCCAACCGCTCATTGATATCGTGCTCGTCCCAGAAAAACTCCTGAAGGTCCTGGACCCACTCGAAGTACGAGACGGTGACGCCGCCGGCGTTGGCCAGGATGTCGGGGATGACGAAGACGCCCTTCTTGTAGAGGATCTCGTCCGCATCCGGCGACGTCGGCCCGTTGGCGCCTTCGCAAATAACCTTGGCCTTGATCCGGTTGGCGTTGCCGCGGTGGATTTGGTTCTCGAGTGCCGCCGGAACCAGCACGGTGACCGGCAGCTCGAGCAGTTCCTCGTTGCTGATGAAGGTGCATACCTTTTGCCGCAACCGTCCGGTGAGCTCTTTCTCGCGCACGACCTCATCGAGCTCGATGCCATCCTCGTTGTAGCACGCGCCGTTCGAGTCGCTGACCGCGATCACTTTGCAGCCCTTTTGGGCCAGCAGCTTGGCGGTGGTGTAACCCACGTTGCCGACACCCTGGACGGCGACCGTCGCGTCTTCGGGGCGGATCCCGAGATGCCTCAGCGCCGCCAGCGTGGTCAGCATGCAACCGCGACCCGTTGCTTCCGGCCGGCCTTCCGAGCCGCCAATGCCCAGCGGCTTGCCGGTCACGACCGCCGGCACCGAATGGCCCGCCTGCATGCTGATCGTGTCCATCATCCAGGCCATGATCTGGGCGTTGGTGTTGACGTCCGGAGCGGGGATGTCGCGGTCGGGACCGATCACGATGCTGATCTCGCTGGTGAATCGCCGCGTGAGGTTTTCGAGTTCGTTGCGACTGAGCAGCTTGGGGTCGACGACTACGCCGCCCTTGGCTCCGCCGTAGGGAATCCCAACGACCGCGCACTTCCACGTCATCCACATGGCCAGCGCTTTGACTTCCTCCCGGGTGACGCCGGGGTGATAGCGGATGCCGCCTTTGGCAGGGCCGCGGTCGATGTTGTGGTGAATGCGGTAGCCGGTGAACATATGGATGGTGTGGTCGTCCATCAGCACCGGGAAGGTCACGGTCAGCTCTCGCTTACACTCGCGCAGCACGCGCGCCATGTTCGGATCCAGGCCGAGCACGTTGGCCGCGATATCGAATTGCTGTTGGGCCATCGTCCATGGGTTCGCCGCCTCTGGCACTGCCTCGACGAAGCCTCTGCTGGGCACCGCTTCTACCTTCTGGGCCATGGTTCCTCCTGCCTGTTTCACGCTGGCCAAACCGCCTGAATGGGCGCTCGGCACCCATTACACTACACGGCACCGTGACGCCGCGGATGACCGTCCTGGCAAGTGTTTCGCTTGCAACTTTCCTCGTTGCCGGGCTCGCCGCCACCCAGTTCCGGAGCCAGCCGCTGCCGCCCTCCAACCGGGTCGCCCGTGATGAAGCGCTGCGGAAGAGCGTCAACCAGCTGGAGGACCAGAACCGCCTGCTCAAGACCCGCGTCCAGACCCTGCAGGCGGACGTCAAGGCCGGCGAGGACGAAAGCGCCCGTCGGTCGAGCGCAGCCCAGGAAGTCAAAGCCCAGCTCGATGAGCAGAAGACCTTCGCCGGCCAGACCGCCCTGCACGGCCCGGGCCTGACCGTCCTGCTGCATGACGGGACGGATCCGAACAGCCCGGTCGATCATTCGCTCGGCTGGACCGTCCACTATCAGGACCTGCAGGATATCGTCAATGTCCTGTGGGCGAGCGGGGCGGAGGCGATCGCCGTCAACGGACAGCGCATCGTGCCCAGCACCGCCTTCCACTACGCCGGCGTCAACATCCTGGTCAACAATGCCAGTCGCCTGAGCGGGCCCTATACCCTGATTGCGCTCGGCGACCCGCCGGCGCTGGCCAATGGGGTCGGCAACCCCGATCAGCTCGCCGAGCTGAAGAGCCGCAATCGCATTTACGGCCTCGGCCTTTCCTGGCTGCGCAGCACGCGTCTGAGTGTCGCCTCGTACGACGCCACGTTCCTGGTGAAATTTGCCCAGCCGCTCAGTTGAGTTCACCTCGCGGAGCCAGCGGCTGATCATCTTCAGCCTGATCGCGATCGGGCTCGGGTTCCTGATCGTGGTCCAGCTTCGGTCTGAGGCGGCGGTCGCCCGCACCCTAGCCGCCCAGGACGACACCAGCGTGGCGCTGCTGATCAACGATCTCAACCGGGCCAACAACCAGCTGATGCAGCAGAGCGCCGCGCTCGCGGAGCAACAGACGCAGCTTCACCAGGCCCTGACCTCCGGCGGCGCCGATTCCCAGGCGATCTCCAAAGAGTTGACGACGCTGCGCGAGGTCAATGGCACGGTCGCGGTGCATGGACCGGGACTCGAGATTCGGATCCAGGGGCCAGTGATGGACTTCGAGCTGCAGGACGCCTTCAATAACCTCCGCAACGCCGGCGCGGAGGCGATTTCTCTGAACGGCTATCGGATCGTCGCCAGCACACCGGTGGTGAGCCGCGGCGATAGCCTCATGGTCGCCGGCCACGCCCTCGGCACCACGCTGGACATACTGGTGATTGGTGACGCGGAGCAGCTTGGCCCCGCGGCCGACCTTTCCGCCAGCAGCCTCCAGACCCGGGTCCAAGTCTCTATCCAGCGACAGAACGACCTGTCGATCACTGCGGTCGTCACCCCTCACCCGCTGATCTACGCCCAACTGGGCAAATAAGTCTGGCTCGTTTGCCTGTGTAACCTTGGCAGCATGACGCGCGAGGTCGAGCTGCGAAGCGATACGTTTACGCTCCCGACGGAGTCGATGCGACGGGCGATGGCGGCCGCCGAGGTCGGCGACGACGTCTGGGACGAGGACCCCACAATCCACCGGCTACAGCAACGTGCCGCCGAGATGGTCGGCAAGGAGGCCTCGCTCTTCGTTCCAAGCGGGACGATGGGCAATCTGTGCGCCCTGATCAGCCACACCGAGCCCGGTGAGGAGGTGCTGGTCGAAGGCGAGAGTCATATCTTCCATTCGGAAGTGGCGGGTGCATCCGTCGTCGGCGGGCTGCAACTGCGCCCGCTCGACACGCCGGACGGGCGGCTGCAACCGGAGCAGGTCCGAGCGGCCATCCGCGAGCCCGACATCCACCAACCGCCCACCGGCCTGCTCTGCCTGGAGAACACGCACAACCGCCGCGGCGGAACCTGCCTCAGTCCCTCGCAGACGCGGGCGCTCTGCCAGGTGGCACACGACGCCGGTTTTCCCGTGCACCTGGATGGGGCACGGGTTTTCAATGCCGCCGTCGCCTTGAGTGTCGACGTCCGCGAACTCACCGGGCCCGTGGACTCGGTCATGTTCTGCCTCTCGAAGGGCCTGAGCGCCCCGGTCGGCTCCATGCTGGCCGGATCGAAGGATTTCATCGAGCGATCGCGCCGTATGCGCAAGATGCTGGGCGGTGGGATGCGCCAGGCCGGTGTGCTGGCCGCGGCCGGGTTATGCGCCCTCGACGAGATGGTCGAGCGTCTCGCTGATGACCACCGCAACGCCCGACGGCTCGCCGAAGGACTGCAGGGGCTGCCGGGGATCGCGATCGATCTGGCCCGGGTCGAGACCAACATGGTGTTCGGCGATTGCCAGCCGCCGCTGACGGCAGCGGCATTCATCGAGCGCTGCCGCGAGGCCGGCGTGCTGCTCGACCAGGCATCGCTCTATCGCTGGCGGATGGTCACCCATCGCGGGGTGACGGCTGAGGACATCGACTTTACGATCGGAACGGTCCGCGGCCTCTTCGCCGCGCCGCTTCGCGCCGCGGGCTAGCCCCCACCCCGACCCTCCCCCGCAAGCGGGGGAGGGAGACTTCACCGCACTGGTAGGCCGGTCGCCGGGTCGAAGGCGGGGCCGCCGAAGGTGCTGTCCGGGAGCACGAGCAGGCTGCCGAAGATCTGCCAGTCACCGCTCGCGTCGGTGAGCATCCCGGCGGGTGACTCGGGGGTTCCCTCCAGGGTGATGGCCGCCGGCTGATCCGGAAGGGTCCAGCTCGACGGCGTCACTGCGACGGCGGCGTCGACGCCGCCGAACGCGTGGACTGAACCGGTGGAGTCAAGCGCAAGACCGGAATGGGTTCCAGGGAACAGCGCGGCATCGACGAGCGTCGCGCCGGCGGGCAACGAGACAGAGCCCCCACCCTGCCCTCCCCCAGAGGGGGAGGGAGACGTAACGATTGTTCCGTCCGCCGCGACCCCCATGAGCGCTCCGTCCGATGCCGCGAGCAAGCGTACTGGGGAGCTCACCGCGAAACGGGGACCGGCGGCGCCGGTGCTCGTCCACGTCGTCCCATCGGCTAACAGGAGCAGCGGTCCCGAGGGCATACTGGCGACGTCGACGGCGGGGGCAGCCGAGGCGGGGGGTGCTGAAGCGGACGTGCGATCGCCGGCGAGACCATGGATCGAGGCGTCCGTGCCGAGAAGCACCCCGCCGGCCACGGAGGGATGCTCCTGCCGCAAACCAGTTACCTTCGCCGCACCGTCGGGCTGATCGGGTAACGGGCCGAGGATCGTCCGGTCCGCGGCGGTGGCCGGGAGCTCGGCGGCAGCCGACACGGAGCCGTTGAGTACGACTGGCGCGGCAGTGTTTCTGGCGGCGTCTCGCACCGTGAGTCGGAACTGGTAATCGTGACCCGCGTCGCCGAAGAAGCGCACCGCGCCCAGGCTCGTGCCGGCGGATGGCTGATCCGCCGACTGCGAGTACCACGGTCGATACGCGGACGATCCCGACGCGACCTCGATCGCGACGTCCTTGACGCCCGAGAGGCCGTCAGCCGCGGACCAGTGGAGGTTCAATGCGCTTGACGTGCTTCGATCGACGTGCAGGGCGGAGGTCGGCGCTTCGACGTCATATAGATATAGGTAGGTGATGTCGGCGCTGGTGCCGGCCCGGTCGAAGACCCGCAGATGCAGCGTGTGCGATCCGGGGCCGGGCACACTGCTCGTTCCGCTTGTCGATGCGGTCCGCGGAGCACCAGGGCCGGGATCGGCGTCCCACTTCGCCGCGTATCCGACGACCCCGTGGCCACCATCGCGCAGCTGCCAACTGACCGGCGGCGGAGGGCCATCGGCGCCGTACCAGTAGTTCCAGCGCGCCCCGCTCGGGAAGGCGAGCGGGAGCAAGAAGGGCACCGGTGGGTTACTCGTCCAGAGATAGCCCATGTCCCAACGCCAGGGATCCTGGCCCGAGCCGGTCCAACCATAGGGGTCGACCGAGTGCCAGGGGACGAGCAGGTCACGAACCTCGAAGTGCACGTGGGGTCCGGTCGAGTTTCCGGTGCTGCCGCTGAGCGCGATCAGCTGGCCGCGGGACACGCGTTGACCGGGATAGACGAACAACTGGTTGTTGTGGAAGTAGGCGGTGCGGTCGAAGGCGTGGTCGATCACGACGCCCCAGCCGCCACTGTCACTCCATTCGCTGTAGAT